>MDSW01178681.1_pt1 | contig 83424 bp, 77 predicted proteins | sample 811171 | NCBI WGS metagenome assembly MDSW01 (sample SAMN05326641, study PRJNA326480) | marine metagenome | isolation source: seawater | place: Atlantic Ocean: North West | collected 2012
AAGGTGATCAAGCGAATGGCCTACGGCTATCGCGATACTGACTACTTCTTTTTGAAAATCCGTGCAGCATTCCCCGGTAATGCGCGATGAACCAAAAAAGGCCCCGGGCAAGAGAGCCGGGGCCAGGCCCGCCGCGCCGTCGGTGAGTCGGCCAATGCGGCGGGAAAGCAGTGGCGGGCAGCGCCGCTCAGAAGCGGTAGGCGATACCCACGTTGTAGACCCACGGGTCGATGTCGATATCGAATTTCACCTTCGCCAGGGTTTCGCCCCCGGATTTGGCGGTGATTTTCGCCGTGGAATCGATGTCCAGGTACCACACGCCCAGATTGAAGGCCCAGTGGTCGTTCAGCGGGATGTCCACACCGGCCTGCGCCGCCAGGCCGAAGGAGTCGTCCAGGTCGAGATTGGCGTCGTCCACCGCGCCCCCGGTCAGGTCGGCCAGCAGGCCCAGCAACTGGCCGTCGACTTCCTCGTCGTAGATGAACGTGTAGTTCGCGCCGACACCCAGGTAAGGCTGCCAGCCGGGCTGTCCACCGCGGGGATACCACTGCACCATCAGGGTGGGCGGCAGGTGGGTGATCTTGCCCGCGTCCAGGCTCACGCCCCTGATATCCCCCTTACCGTTGGCCTCGACGTCGTGTTCGAAGGGCGTCGCGGCGAGCAGTTCAATGCCCCAGTGGTCGTCGATCATGTATGCCGGGATGATGCCAAGCTGGGTGTCGTCGTCGACGTCGGCCTCGGCGACCAGCCCCGTGGGCAGGTTGATGTCATCGCTGTCCACGTTGGGGGAAACGGTGGTCGCGCCAAGACGCAGGATCACATCGTTTTTCTCGTAGGCCTGCAAGGGCAGGCAGGTGGCCGCAAGGGCCAATGCGGCCGCAGCCAGCGCGGTCGTTCTATTCACTGATTCACTCCTGTGGTGGGAACGGGCGGCGCTTCGCGCCTCACCCTGAAACCCTATAGTAGGGCCGACAGGCTCCGCGCTCATTGATGTCGATCAAGGCCGCCGGAGAGACTAATCAAGCCAGGGCAGGAGCATCATGCGCAGCGCGAGCAGAGTGACCAGCAGGCGAAACAGACGGCGGAAGTCGACCTGGGGAATGTGCGGGCGCAGCCGCGTGCCGACCCATGAACCCAGCGTCACCGCCACGATCATGGCGACCGCCAGCCAGAGCCAGGGCGCGAAGCTGAAGCCGATGAGCACGAAGGCGCCCAGACGCAACAGGTGATTCAGCGTCATGTACAGGGCCGTGTTGACCACCAGCCAGTCGCGTTCACTATTGCGCCGCAACAGTACCGCCGCGCCCAGTGGCCCGGTCGCGCCGGCGAGCATACCCAGCCCGGTCTGGTAAAAACCCAGCGCCAGCAAGGACGCCTGCCCTGCCCCCGGCACCTGCGGCAACGGCACCCAGGTGACCAGCAGGATGAGCACGCCTATCACCGCGGGCAGCCAGTCCATGTTCAGGCTCTGGTATACCCCCGCGCCCAGCCAGGCGCCGCCGATGGCGCCGAGGGTGACTGCCGGCACCAGCGAGAAGTCCAGGTGGCGCCAGCCAAACGCCGCGCGGGTGCCGTTGCTGGCAAGCTGGGTCAGTGCATGCAGGGGAAGAATCGCCGCCGCCGGCACGAAACCCGGCATGGCGGCGATCAACAGGATTCCGCCGCCCATGCCCATCACCGCTGCCAGGGTGGAAGAAAAGAAAGCGATGGGCAGCAGCCAGAATTCGCTCACAAGCGCCTCCAGGTCAACGGCGGCGGGCGTGATTTACCCGCGCTCGCCGCGAGTTTACACTAGCCGCTGATCGCGGCGGCCAATGGGGGGCATTCGCGCCATGGATAGCGTTGCCGAAACAAACGCGCGTCGACCCGAGCCGGGGTGGTACGGCGCCGACCCGACCCGGGACGAGCTCAAGGACGATCCCCACGACGCATACCGCCAGCTGCGCGAGCGGCAACCGGTCAACCTGACGCCCCAGGGCGAGTGGCGCCTGTCGCGCTACGCCGACGTGCAGGAACTGCTCAAGCACAGCCACGGCGGCGTGCGCGACCTCAACGGCGTGATCCCCGGGGAGACCGCCGAGGCGAGCGCGGCGTCGCGCTTCATGCTGCGCCTGGATCCGCCGGACCACGATCGCATCCGCAACCTGGTGAACAAGGCCTTCACCCCGCGCGCCCTGGCCTCGATACGCCCGGCGGTCGAGCCGATGGTGGAAGCGGAACTCGACCGGGTCACGCGACACGGTGAAATGGATATCGTCGCCGACCTCGCCCTGGCCGTTCCCGCGGCCGCCATGTGCGTCATGCTCGGCGTGCCCTTCGACGATCGCCACCGCCTGGCGCGCCTGGTCTCGCTGGCCACCTACCGCCTGGCGATTCACGCCTTTCCTCACCTGGCGCGGGAATGCGAGGCGGCCATCACCGAACTGGCGGTCTACATGCACGCGCTGATCGAGCAGCGCCGCCGCAGACCGACGGACGACATCCTCGGCCTGCTGGTGAACGCCGAGGAGAGCGGCGACCGCCTGAGCACCGACGAGCTGTTACAACAGAGTATCGGGCTGTTGATAGCCGGGCTGGAAACGACCATCGGCCTCATCGCCAACGGCATGCGCTGTTTCTCGCGCCACCCCGCGCAGTGGGACAGGCTGGGCGCCAACCCGCAGCTGGCGCCGCTCGCCGTGGACGAGTGCCTGCGCTTCGACCCGTCCATCCCGGTGACCCGGCGCATCCTGTGGCGGGACACGGAATTCGGCGGCTATGTCATTCCGGCCAACGCGACGGTATTTGCCATCCTGATCGCGGCGAACCGCGACCCCCAGGTTTTTTCCGCACCGGACCACTTCGATATCGCGCGACGGGAGGCGCGGCACTGCTCCTTCGGCGGCGGCATCCACTTCTGTCTCGGTTCGCACCTTGCCCGCATGGACGCGGAGATCGCCTTCACCGCAATGGCGCGGCGCTTCGCGCGCGTCGAGGTCGACGAGGCGGCCATCGAATGGGCGCCCTCGCTGTTTCGCGTACCGGGCAAGATGCCCGCCGTGCTGCGTCCGCGCACCTGAGCGCTCAACCCATGGGGTAACGAATCTCCTGCGTTACCGCGTCGATGCGGCCCAGCGTGTCATCGTCGAGCGTGACATCCGCCGCCGCCAGCAGCGCTGGCACCTGCTCCACGCTGGTTGCACCGACGATGGTCGAGGCGACGAAGTCGTGCTGCTTGCTCCAGGCCACCGCCATGGTGACCAGGGACATGCCGATGTCGTCGGCGATGGCCTGGAAGCGCTCCACGGAAGCCAGCGTCCCGGGGTTGACGAAACGCTGCATCATCCTGCGCTGCCGTTCCGGGGCGTCGCGGTAAAATGTGAAGCGCGCGCCCTCGGGGAAAGCGCCCCCCTGGTACTTGCCGCTGAGCACGCCCCCCGCCAGCGGTGAATAGGGAATCAGGCTGACCTGCTCGCGCCGGCAGGCGTCTGCCAGTTCATCCTCGAAACGCCGGTTGTTGAGGGAGAAGTTGTTCTGGATAGTCTCGTAGCGCGCCAGGCCGTGCGCCTCGGCAGCCCACTGGTTTTTCATTAGCCCCCAGGTGGTCTCGTTGCTGCAGCCCAGTATACGTACCTTGCCCGACGTCACCAGCTCGTCCAGCGCGGCCATGGTCTCCTCCTGCGGGAAGTCGTGATCCGGCCAATGGGTCTGGTACAGGTCGATGTAATCCGTACCCAGGCGCTGCAGGCTGCCCTCGACCGCACGCACGATGTGGTGTCGGTCCAGGCCGGTCTTGACGCCGCGCAGCGGGGCTCTTATCCACACGTGGCTGGGTCCCGCCACCTTGGTCGCGATGATCAGGGCGTCGCGGTCCTTGGTCTTCATCCAGCGACCGACGATCTCCTCGGTGGCGCCCACGTACTTGCTGTCCGGCGGCACCGGGTACATTTCCGCCGTATCGTAGAAGTCGACGCCGGCGTCGTAGGCCATGTCCATGATACGCCACGCGGTCTTCTCATCGGCCTGGTTGCCGAAAGTCATGGTGCCCATGCAGATATCGGACACCACCATACCGCTTCTGCCCAACCGATTCTTTTTCATCACTCGCTCCCCTGTACTGATGATTTGCGCAAGGCGCATGATAGTCGCGACGCTACGCGCTGCCTAGTTGCAGGCGGGCGCCGGTGATTTACACTGGCGCGATGAAAGCCGCCCGCGTCGCGTTGTACCTGATGGCCATCCCGGCGCTAGCACTGGCAGCGGCGTGGTTCTGGCGTGACCAGGTGGTCGCGACCGTCGCTGACGCCGCGCTGACGCGTTTCCCTGGAAGCGGTATCCAGGCGCTGCAACTGGACGGCCTGGCCCTGGGCGCGCGGCATCTCGCGCTGGACACGGTGCGGCTCTCCGGCGCGCGCGAAGGCCTGGTGTTCGACGTGACGCTGGCCGACCTGCGCCTGGATTTTCACTGGCGCGGGCTGCTGTCGGGCAGGCTCGGGACGCTGCGCATTGCACAGGCGGGCCTCACCGCGCGCCGCACCGGGGCAGCGCAAACGGGTAATGGCCAGCCGCTGGCGCTGGACACGCTGCTGCCCGGTCCCTACCTGCAGGGGCTGCCCGTCGACTCCGTGACAATTCCAACACTGCAGCTGGACTTCAGCGCCAGCGGCGGCGCCGCGCTACTGGCGCGCGGACAACTCGCCGTGGAGTCAGGCCTGGAACTGGCGCTGAGCGGCCGCACGGGCGGCACAAACTTCGCGCTGCAACTGGCCGGCAGCGAGGCCAAACCCCTGGCACTGCACCTGGAGCTGCGCGTGGACGCAGAGCCGGCGGCCGCTATCAGCGCCGAACTGCAGCCACAACACGCCCGGGAATGGCACTGGGTCCTGGCGGGCGAGGCGCGCCTGGAACGCCTGCGCCGGGTGCTGGCGGACATACGGCCGCTGCTGGCCGCCAGCGCCGCGGCCGCCGGCGACTGGACAGTGGAGGGCGTCGCCAATATGACGGGCAGCCTGCAGCACCCTGCCACACTGCCCACGAGCGATCCCGCGGCCGTGCTGGCGCTGCTACGGGCGCAGCTGGAACTGCGGGCACAGCTGACCTCCCTGCAGTCCACCTCACTGGGCGCACTGCAGCCGGCCACGCTACAGGCGCAGCTACAGCTGGCCAACGGCGATATCGCTGTCGCCCTCGCCCCCACCGTCCTGGACGCGGCGCTGCCGGCTCAGGCGCTGCCACTGTCGCGTGCACAGCGCGACTGGCTGGGCTGGCGGGACAGCATACCGGTAACGCTGGCCCTGCCACAGGCAGTGCGCGGGTCCCTGCAGCGCGGCGGGCAGTTGTCGCTGCAGGCGCCACAGCTGTCACTGGCGCTGGGCGGCGAGCGCAGCAACCTGCAGCTGCGTGACATGGTGCTGCAAGGCAGCGCCGTTTCCGCCGTCGCGCTGCAGGACCTGGTGCTGGAACTGCGCGCGCACCTCGACGCCAGCCTGCGACGGCAGGCCCTGCCCCCGATGCAACTGCACGCGAGCTACAGCGGCGACCCGCAGGCCGGCGAGTTGCGACTGCAACTGGCCGACACGGCCGAGAGCATGCGCGTGGACCTCGCTGCCAGCGCTGCGCTCGCTACGGGCGCCGGGCGCTACGATCTGCAGATAGCAAGCCCGGACCTGCCCTACGCGCTGCAAAGCGTAACGCCGCTGCTACACAACCTGGCGCTGTTGCAACAGGCGCCGCAACTCAGCGCGGGCAGCCTGCGCCTGCACAGCCAAATCGACAGCAGCGGTTACGACCCGCAAGACTGGCGCGCTCGCAGTGACCTCGCACTGGATGCCCTCAGCGGCAGCTTCGGCGAGTACAGCTTCGAGGGCCTGGATGCCACGCTCGACTGGTCCGGTATCGACAGCGTGCAAACGACGCGGCCCGCCACGCTCACGCTGGACCGCCTGGAGGTCGGCTTCGCGGTGACGGACATCGCACTACAGGTGAACGTTCCCGCGGCCACCGCCATCGACCGGCCGAAACTGCGCATCGAGACGTTCTCAGCCGCACTGTTCGGCGGCGAGCTGTCACTGCCGCGCCCCGTCGCTATCGACACGGACGCCGATAGCAACAGCTTTGAGCTGCAGGCACGGGGCTGGCAATTGCAGGAACTGGTGGCGCTGCAGCAGGGACAGCCCATCGAGGCCCAGGGCACGCTGGATGGGGAATTACCGGTCACACTGACCGGCGGCCGCGTCGTCATCGACGGCGGGCGCCTCGAGGCGCGGGCGCCGGGCGGGGGTATCCGCTACGAACCCGGCGCCGCCGACCGCGCGCTGACCGCGGGCAGCCCGGAACTGGCCAATGCCGTGGACCTGCTGCGCGACTTTCGTTTCGCTGTGCTCGGCAGCACGGTGGCGCTGGATCGCGAGGGCAACCTGCTGCTGGGCCTGTCGCTGGGCGGGCACAACCCGGCCCACTACGGTGGCCGCCGCGTCAACTTCAACATCAACCTGGAGCAGAACCTCGATCCGCTGTTACAAAGCCTGCGACTTGGTGATACCTTGGTGGACAAGGTCGAGGGCAAAATGCGTTGAACCTGTACGCCGATTCACACTCCAAGTAGCCAGTAGACCAGGGGGAAAACACATGCGAATAATCGTCTTTGCCGTCCTGCTGGGCATGGCGGCCGGCTGCACGCCCACGGTGGAGGTCAAGCCGCCGGAGGAACCCATCACCATCAACCTCAACGTCAAGATCGAACACGAAATTCGCGTCAAGGTGGACGAGGAACTCGACGACCTGTTCGCCGACGACAGCGAGTTGTTCTAGGAGGAGGAATCCATGCAAGCTGATACCACAATCGGCCGCGCGACGCGCGTACTGGCGCTGCTGGCGCTACTGGCCCTGCCCGCCTGGGCGCTGGACCTGGACACGGCCAAATCCCGCGGCCTGGTCGGCGAAACCAGCAGCGGCTACCTCGCCGCGGTCAAACCCTCGGCCGAGGTGGACGCGCTGGTCGCCGACATCAACGCCCAGCGCAAGGCCCATTACCGCAAGATCGCCGTGGACAACGGCATCAGCCTGCAGGCCGTCGAGGCGCGGGCCGGCCTGAAAGCCATCGAGAAGACCCCGGCGGGCGAGTTCGTCAATACCGGCGCGGGCTGGCAGAAAAAATAGCGGCCGCGCGGCCGCCGCTCAACTGGCGGCGGCGTCCCGCTCCCTGGCCATATCCAGGGCCAGGTCCTCGATCATGTCCTCCTGCCCGCCGACGGTCTTGCGCCGGCCCAGTTCCACCAGGATATCGCGGCTGGACAGCCCGTACTTCTGCGCGCTGCGCTTGGCGAACAGCAGGAAGGAGGAGTACACGCCCGCCCAGCCCAGGGTCAGGGAATCACGGTCCACGCGCACCATGTGATCCATCAGCGGCACGATCAGGTCCTCGGCCACGTCCATGGCCTTGAATAGGTCCACCCCGGTTTCCACGCCCATGCGGTCACACACCGCCAGGAACACTTCCAGGGGCGTATTGCCGGCGCCGGCGCCCAGGCCCGCCAGCGAGCCGTCGATACGGTTCGCGCCCGCCTCCACCGCGGCCAGGGAATTGGCGATGCCCATGGCCATGTTATGGTGACCGTGGAAACCCAGCTCGGTTTCCGGTTTCAGTTCCGCCCGCGCCAGCGCGACGCGCGCGCTGACGTCGTCCGGTAACATGTAGCCGGCGGAGTCGGTGATGTACACACAGTTGGCGCCGTACTCCTCCATGAGCTTGAGCTGCACCAGCAGTTCCTCCGGCTCGATCATGTGCGCCATCATGAGGAAGCCCACCGTATCCAGGTCCTTGTACTGCGCAGCCATGCTGATGTGCTGCTCGGACACGTCGGCCTCGGTGCAGTGCGTGGCCACGCGAATGGTGCCGATGCCGCAGTCCACGGCCATCTTCAGGTGGTCCACCGTGCCGATCCCGGGCAACAACAGCGCCGACACCCGCGTGTTCTTCATTTCCTTGCACACCGCGCTCAGGTACTCCTGGTCCGACGCGGCGGGAAACCCGTAGTTTACCGAGGCGCCGCCGAGGCCGTCGCCGTGGGTGACCTCGATCAGCGGTATGCCGGCATCGTCCATCGCCCTGGCGATGGTGACCATCTGCTCCACGGTGATCTGGTGCTGCTTCGGGTGCATGCCGTCGCGCAGGCACATATCGTGTACGGTGATTTTCTTGCCTTGCAAATCCATCTCTGTGCTCTCCAGCTTGAAACCTGCCAATACTGCGCTCAGGCCGCCACGGGTGTGAAGCGGCCGGCGAGGATTTCCTCGGCGTACATTTCACCGGTGCGCAGGCCCGCGGCGGTCATGATGTCCAGGTTACCCGCGTACCTGGGCAGGAAGTCACCCAGGCCCTCGACCTCCATGTAGATGGATACGCGCTTGCCATCGAATACGGGGCCGTTTTTCAGCGTGTAACCGGGTACGTACTTCTGCACCTCGGTGATCATGTCCTGCACGGAACGGGTGATGGCCTCCTGGTCCGGCTCATCCTCAGTCAGGCAGTGGATGGTGTCGCGCATGATCAGCGGCGGCTCGGCGGGATTGATGACAATGATCGCCTTGCCCTGCTTCGCCCCGCCCACGCGCTCGATGCCGGTGGCGGTGGTGCGGGTGAATTCGTCGATATTCTTGCGTGTGCCGGGTCCGGCGGACTTGCTGCTCACCGTGGCGACAATCTCGCCGTAGGCCACCGGCTGCACACGGCTCACCGCCGCGACCAGCGGGATGGTCGCCTGGCCGCCGCAGGTCACCATGTTCACGTTCATGGCCCGCGCCGCCACCGCCTGCTCGAGGTTGACCGGCGGCACGCAGAAGGGGCCGATGGCGGCGGGCGTCAGGTCGATCATCACCGCACCCTGCGCGTTCACCTTGCGGCTGTTCTCCTCGTGCACGTAGGCCGAGGTGGCGTCGAAGCAGATCTGCACGCCGTCTTCACGCATGTGCGGCAGCATGCCGTCCACACCGTCGGCGGTGGTTTTCAGGCCCATCTCCGCGGCCCGCGCCAGCCCCGGGGAGTCGGGAATGACGCCGACCATCCACACGGGCTCGATCAGTTCGCTGCGCATCGCCTTCATCAGCAGGTCGGTGCCGATGTTACCGGGGCCGATGATGGCCGCTTTGACTTTCTCACTCATAGACAAATCCAGACTGTTGTATCGTTGCGTTCCACTCTCGCCCGGCTACACCCGGAGCGCGCTAGACAAAACTGCAGCTGCAGCCGCCGACACCCTCGATCTCCAGCGCCATGCGGTCGCCGGCGACCACAGGGATCAGCGGCGCCAGCGAGCCGGACAGGATCACCTCGCCGGCGCGAAAGGGAATACCGAACTCTCCCAGTGTGTTGGCCAGCCAGGCCACGGCGGTGAGAGGGTTGCCCTGCACGGCGCTGCCGAGCCCCTCGGAGTGGTACTCGCCGTTCTTGAAAATAGTCATCTTCAGGTTGGGCAGGTCGAAATCCCGCGGGTCGACCTCGTTGCCGCCGAGCACGTACACGCCACAGGAGGCATTGTCCGCTACCGTATCCTCGATTTTAATCTGCCAGTCATCGATACGCGAGTCGACAATTTCGAAACAGGGCATGATGGTGGCGGTCGCGTCCAGCACGTCCTGTTCGGTCACGCCCGGCCCGGCCAGGTCGCGCTTCAGGCGAAACGCGATCTCGCCCTCGGCACGCGGCTGGATCAGGTTCCCGGCGACGGGGATGGCGGCCCCGTCCGGGTACTCCATCGCATCGGTAAGAAACCCGAAGTCGGGCTGGAATACGCCGAGCATCTCCTGCACGGGCTTGCTGGTGACGCCGATTTTCTTGCCGACGATGGTTTCGCCGTCCGCCTGCACGCGGCGCTCCACCATGCGCTGGCTGATATGGTAGGCGTCCTCGATGGTAATGCCGCTCTCGCGATCCGTGAGGGGCGGCAGGGTCCGCCCGGCGCGCAGCGCCTCGTAGAGCTCGTCTCCCAGGGCCTGTATACGCTCTTGCTGCATCATGTTTTCAACACCTTTGACAGATCGGCGTATTCTACACGCCGGGGTGATAGTGAGAGTCTAATTTTTTGGTCAGATCACTTCGAACTGGCGAAGCCAGTCGGGTAGGCGGCCTCCCAGGCCGGGCGCCGCCTGACTGCCTCGAACCAGCGGTACAGATTGGTAAACTCGCGCTCGACACCGGCACCGTAGGCCGCGGCCACTCCCACGCGCGCGGCCAGGGCACAATCCGCCGCACCGAACTGCGGGCCGAAAAATTCGCGGCCGGCGATACGGGCATCCAGCCACTGCTGGCAAACGCGCCAGTCCCGCTGCGCCTGTCGAATGACATCCTGGTCCCACTCGGCCGCGGGCCGGGAACGTTTCTCCTTCACCAGCTTGAACAGACAGGCGCCGAGCAGCCTGTCGGAGTAGGTGTGCAGGGAGCGGACCCGCACTTCCTCGGCCGCCGCGGTGGGAATCAGCCGCCCCGGCCCGTATCGCCGATCGAGGTAGTCGAGCATGACGCCCGACTCCCAGACAACAATGCCATTTTCGGACATGACGGGCACGGTACCACTCGGGCTCAGTTCCTGTACAACCGGGTGTCGCTCCCCCAGTCGTATGTCCACACACTCGTAGTGCAGGGACAACTCCGCCAGCGCAAGTCGCACTTTCCAGCAGAACGGACAGTCTGTGCGCTGGTACAGTGTAATCACGCGGCGTCCAGGTGGGCCGATATCTTGTCCCAGGCAGTCGCGCCCCGGGCCCGGAGGTCCGCCAGCGTCTCTTCGGGAAAATCCCCCGCCACTGCCTGCTGGTAGGAAGCGCGACCCTGGCAACGCGCAAACCAGTCGCTGACCCGCGGGCAGTCACGCTCGAACAGCTCCGTCCAGTCGAACTGGTGCAGGGTCTGGAAATAAGGCGCCAGGCAGGCGTCGGCCAGGCTGAACTCGTCGCCGACCATCCACGGGTGGCGCCCCAGAACCTCTTCCATCTCGAGAATGGTCTTGCGATAGGTGTGCACCGCATCGGCGACATCGGGCGCGTCCAGCCCGTGCGCGACCAGGCGCTTCTGCCGCTCGCGACGGGGTTTTTCAGGGATTCGCTCGAGAATGGCACTGCGCTCCTCCTCCGGCTTGGCCATCAACGCCGGACGCATCACCATGGGCCATTGGATAGTGCCGCAGGCCGGGTGAAGCTTGACGTCGACATGCTTCATCCAGAAGCGCATGCGCGAACGCTTCCAGGGGTCCGCCGGCCGCAGCGACTGACCGGGGAAGGCATCTTCCAGGTACTCGCAAATGATGCTGGACTCGATGACCGCCCTGCCCTCGTGGACGAGGGTCGGAACGACACCCAGCGGGTTGAGTTGCAGATACCACGGCTCCAGGTTTTCCTTGTCCTGCAAGCTGACGTGGTGAGGCGTCCATTGCAGTGCTTTCTCGGCCAGCACGATGCGCACTTTTTGCGCGCAGGGCGACATGGGGTGTGTGTACAGTTCCAACATGTTCACGCTCTCCTCAAGCGAAGTTCACGCAGGTGATCCAGCACGTACTCGATGCGATCCGAGCCCCAGAACAGTTCCTCGCCGATGCGGAAACTGGGCACCCCGATCAGGCCCAGGCGCTGGGCCTCGTCCCAGTTTGTCTCCAGCACGGCAAGGCGGTCCGGGTCGGTTGCCGCCGCACGCACGTCATCCCGCTCCAGGCCGACCCGGTCGGCGACCTCCAGCAGTACCTGTTCCTCACCGATATCCAGGCCCTGGGCCCACTCGGCGCGCATGGTTTCGACGATCCAGGGACGCAGCAGGCCTTTTTCCTCTGCCAGCAGCGACACGGCGCCGGCGGGGGTGGGGTCTGTGGACAGCGGTGGCGGATTCATGGGAATGCCCATCTTCGCCGTTATCCTGCGCACATCCTGCCGGGTCAGCGGCACCTTGACCTTCGCGCGCTCCGGCGAGGAACGCCCCGACCATCCTCCCAGGGGGCGCCAGACAAGCCGCGCATGGTAGTCATCAAAGATACTGAACAGCGTCTTCGAGGCGATATAGCAGTAGGGACTACGAAAGTTGAAATACAGTGTTACGTCAACGGGTTCAATCATTCTGTGTACACCTTGAAAAAAGCCAGGTACGCCGCCGCGGCCCCAGGGCCCGGCGAGCGTACCGGCAATCACCCGAACGGGATCAGCGGCCAGTGGCGCGCATGTTCTGCACCGTAAACAGCTTGACCGGGTTCAGGGACGGATCGACCTGTCCCTTGAACTGCCCTGTCGTACAATGCGAGGCCTGCACATCCAGCATGGAAAACGCGTCATCGATGGCGACACCGGTGCCCTTGTTCTTGGGCAGGTGATGATCCGGGTGCGCCTGCCCGATGATCCAGGACTTCCACAGGTCACCCTTGCGGTCGTAGATCAGGGTGCGCGGCAGCGTAAACGTCTGCGCATCCACATAGTGCACACGACGGCTGATCGGGTGGTTGTCGTCTATCGGGTCCGCTTCGAGCACATAAACCTTGCGCAATTGCCAGGTGATGTTCGGGAAGCAGCCGCCCTTGCCGCCGAAGTCCACGAACTGGTATCCGTCCTTCTCCTCGAGATCGGTGGCGAGCTGCATATCGTTGTGGTTGTAAAAGGGCAGCAGAATATTTTTCGTGCCCTGGTAGCTCCAGTTCATATCCGAGATGCGGCCGTTATAGCCCTCGAAGTCCTCGATCATGATGTCCGCTCCGAGGAAGGAGTCGGTGATCTGGCCCGAGGAAAGGCGGCGCACCCGCCGTTGAAATCCCAGGTATAACCAGGTGTTGTCGCGCTTGAGGTCGTCCGAGGCACGGTGGATCAGCAACTGCGTATTCTTGACGTCGAAGGGCTCCAGCACCTGCACGTAGATGGCGCGAAAAAGGTCCGAGGGATTGTCCGGGAACTCCGGGATCGGCTCCTGGTTGACGCGGTGCTTGTAGTTGAGAAAGTGGAAATTGAACTTCAGCGTGCGCTCGATCTTGCCTGATTCCAGGTCGCGGTAGCGCCAGTAGAACGGGTAGATTGCGGCATTGTCGCCCCAGTTGTAGCCATACTTGTAGTTCCAGGCGAGCTTCTCGCCGGCGCGCGGGTCGTCGGCGCTGGGTTCTTCGGGAAAAGGCCGGCCGGCGACAAAGCCATCGATCTGGCCCAGCTCATCGCCCAGTACAACCTGCCCCAGCCCCTTGCGAGTGGCCTCGACGTAGTTGGGGTGCAGATCAAACGAGGTGGTCTCACCGACCACAATCTCCACCCAGCCCTTGCTGACCTGATCGAATATCGCCGGGTCCAGCACCTCCCGGAACCGGGCCACGTTGGCGCTGTCGATGGTTATGCCCACTTCCAGGCCCGGGGCGGTGGGCGCCCCATCGCGGTAGGGATAGAACGAGCGCTCCACGTCTTCCAGCGTGGCGGCGCCAGCAAGCCCTGCTCCCATGGCAGCCGCCAGGGCAAAACTCATCATCGTTTTCTTCAACATTGTCCTGATCTCCTGGTTCTGATGTTATTGACTAGAAGCGATAGCGCAGGGTCAGCTGGATTTCGTCCTCCTGGCTGGCGCTGCCCAGCGGCCCCGAGCGAAAGCGACCCAGGGGTTCAATGCCGCCAAGGCCCAGGGAACCCGTCTGGGTCGGCGGGCCGGTGAAACCCGGGAACGGGTTACAGCTGCGGCAGTCGTCGAACTGCTGGTCGCCCATGTCGTCGCCGAACTTGATGTTTGCGCCAAATATCAGGCGCCAGTTGTCGCTGATGAGCCAGTCCACCGAGGGCGCAAATGTCCCCGCCTCGGCCTCGTAGTCCCAGGCAGTAATGATCTGCGGGCTGATCGTGTCGGACTTGTACCAGCCCTTCACCAGCAGGGTGAAAGTGTAGTTGTCTTCCCAGTTCGGTATGCCCACGTCGCCAAGAGGCGCCTTTTCCAGTTCGTGATCCAGCATGTGCTCGCCAAATATCTGCCCTGAAATGAGGAAAGCCCGCGTTTTGTTGAGGAAGGGAATGAAGGTATTGCGGTCCATACCCAGCACCCAGCGGAACATATCCGAGTCGGAATAGAGCTTGTCATCGAGGGTATTGACGAACTCCTCGCCCTGCGTATAGGTCGCCTCAACACGGAAGACCGTCTTTATCGGATCGACATAGAAATCCAGTGAACCGCCGAAAAGGTCCACCTCCGGGAATGCTATATCGAAGGCGATCAGCCGGTCCCACACCCCGACCTCCCCGGTGAAGGGGTTCATGGCCTCGATGCCACCGCGCAATACCGGCAACTGCTGGAAGAAGTGGTAGTAGTTGAGCGAGAAACCAACGCTGTTATACACACCCTCGAGCTTGATACCACCCTGGGTGTTGTCCAGTTCCCAGTCAGGCAGGTCCACCTGGCGGATGCCGATAACGCCGGGGCCGAAATCGGCGGCGACCAGCCCGGGATCGCCGGCATCGGGCAGCGGCGCACCGGCGTCGATCAACGCCTGGGCGGGAACGAAATTGGACACCGTACAGCCGTTCTCCCAGCAGTTGTTCATGGCGCGGAAGAAGGAGCCTGCGTCGAGAATCGAGTAAGGGGTACCGCCCTGCCCCAGTGAGTTGGGCCGAAACTCGTCGAAGTTCCACACCAGTTGCAGGTTGAGGTCCTCAAACGTGTCCGTCGCGCCCCAGCGGTATTCTGCCGTGGCAATCCACTGTGGAATACGGATGTCCTCCAGCTCGTCGTAGATGTTGTGCCGGGAGTAATCGACCGGGTTGATGATGTCCAGCACCCGGAACAGGTCAGTCCGGCCCCATACCACCTGTTGCTTGCCGACGCGCAGGAACAACTCTGACATGTCCCCGGTGGGGATAGACCCCTCCAGGTAGAGCTCGCGAATCCAGTCCAGATACTTGTTGAATTCCGGGAAGCGCAGGTCGTTCTTGTCGTAGTCCAGGTAATCGTCCAGGCCACAGCCACGTCCATCCTCGTCGCAGGGGCGCACCGGGACACCGATAGTGACTCCGCCCTGCGGACTGTGAAAGTCCTCGCCCAGCACCTTCAGGCCATCATTGGGGTTGCTCGCCAGGTCGAAGCCAAAACCCGGACCGGCCCCGGCGCCCAGAATGGACTGGCCCCACGGTGACGAACCGTCCCCGCCGTAGATCAGCTGTGCATTGCTGCTGCCGAAGTTCTGGAAACTGCGCGGGCCGCCAGCGTCGTCGCCGAACTCCCCCTCGTTGAGGTCATAGGTTGCATCGTAGGTGCCGCGCAAGGTGCCGCTGACGCGAAAGTCGCTGAGGCCGAATTTCCTGCCGAAGTCCTTGCTGAACTCGAACTGGCCCGTGTTGCGCGACTTGGATATGCCGGGGCCGTCACGGTAGTAGGTGGCGTTCTCGACGAACCCCGCGGTGTCCCACTCACCTTCCTGCGCGGCCACGGGCATCGCCAGCAGCACTGCGCCGCTGAGCATGATTACGAGCGTACTTATCTTTTTCATAGGGCTTTCCCCTTTTCTCGTTTTCGGTTATCTACTTGCGGATAAACAGCCGGCCAGATCTGCCGGCCAGCTACACCGCCAATGGTTTGGCATTCGCTTCCCGTACCGGCTGCGGCGCCGGTTGTGCGCTGACTATAAAAGCCGGCCTGAACCTGACGATCCACGCCGGTACGAGGCTGGCGGCCGCCCATGCGTTCAGAATCAACATCACCACGAGCAGCAGGGCCGCGTCGGCCTGGAAACGCAGGTCCGAAACGAAGGCCCACATCACCACACCACCGATCAGCGCTGTCGCGGTAAACGCGATCGCCTTGCCTGTCGTGGCAATGGCCTTGCGGATACCGGCGCCCAGCTCGCCTCCCGCCCGGGAGGTCTCCTCGCGCACCCGGTCCATCATGTAGATGGAGTAGTCGATACCCACCCCGATCCCCACGGCGATGATGGGCACGGTATTCACGTCGATACCGATACCCACCACACCCATGTAGGCGTAGGTGGCAACGGTGCAGAACGTCATCACCAGGAACATCAGCCAACCCGCGTGCACGGACCAGTAGAACAGCGTGACAAAAAGGAAGATCAACGCCATGGCCGCGGGAATGATGATCATGTTGCTTTCGAAGGCGGCCTCATTGATGGCGGCGGTCACGCCGATGGGACCACCCGCGAGGCGCATCTCCAGCCCCTCGACCTGGTTGGCGGGATCGTTGATCCACTCCTTGGCCATGTAAATCGCGCGACGCAGGGTTTCGCCCTTGTGATCCTTGTAGAAAAACACCAGGTTGGCGGTCTGGTCGTCAGTGTCGACGAATTCCTTGAGGGCACCCGGAATCGGGCTGGAGGCCATGAATGCAAACATCAGGCCACCCACGTAGCTGCTCTCATCGGGAATGACCGCCCAGCGCGGGTCGTCGTTGTGCAGTATCTGGTTCACCTGCTTGACCAGGTCCGGTATGCCCTTGCTGCCGCCCATATCCGGGTCCGCCAGCATGTGCACCTGGAAATCCTGCAGGGCGCGTAACACTTCCGGCCGCTTCATGCCGCCCGGCTCGGAGGTGCGCGCCACCACGTACATTTCCTCGGAGCCGGGGAAGTGCTCGTTGATGTTTTTCGACGACACGTTGTAGTCATGGTCCGGGTAGAGAATCGGGGAACCTGGTTCGGATTCGCCGATTTGCACACGGGAACTGAGCGCTGCGCCGCCGACATAAACACCCAGCGCCAGCAGCAGGATGGCGAGGGAGCCGCCGCGACTACTGACGATGCGCGCGGTAGCGGCGAGGATGCCCCGGTCCGCCGCAGATGCTACAGCGCCGCGCTGGCGGCTCAATGGCAAAAGCGACAGGACCAGCGGTACTGCTATCAGCACTGTAACGACCACGCTGCCCGCCCAGATCGAGGCGTAGATGCCGAGCTTGACATTGATCGGCGAGGAACCCAGCGAAATCAACAGCAGACCCACGGCATCCGAAACGATACCCAGCGTGCCGGGACGAAACAGGGTCTCGAAGGTGCGCCGCGCCGCATCGTGGTTGTCTGCGGCCTGGCCCGCCTCCAGGTAGTAGCGCTCCACCAGCTGGATGCCGTGGGACATGGCCCGCGCCGTGATCAGGAAGGGGATCACCAGCGTCAGGGGGTCGAGGTTGTAGCCCAGCAGGGATACGATTCCCAGGCCCCAGGTAGCCGAGATCAGCACGCCGACGAGTGGCAGCAGGATGCCGTACACCCGGGTGCGAAAATACGCCAGCAACAGGGCGAGCAGGATGGCCATGGTGAGCAGGAATATCTGCAGGATCTGGCCCAGGTAGCTGTAGACCCAGCCCATCAGGACCGGCTGGCCGGTCGCGTAAATATGCACGCCGGGCGCGCTTTCCACTGAGCGCAGCTGTTCCACCTCCGCCTTGAGTTCGCCCAACTGGCGGAAAATTTTCACGTAGTCGAGCTGCCCCTCGTTGAAAGTGCCGCGGACCAGGGCGGATTTCAGGTCAGGCGAGACCAGCAGGCCGTACACCGAGGGGTTTGCCATGACGTCCAGGCGCAGTTGGTCGAGCTGCTGCTGGCTCATGTGCGGATACAGCGGATCGTAGTAGGCGGTGGAGTTCATGTTGCCCAGTTCGGTCAGCCAGGTCTTGCGCACGGTGCGGTGGGTGAGACTGCGCACAAGGTTGTGGTTGACGCCGGGTAGCGAGTCCACGCCCTGGGTGAGCCGGTGCAGGCGCGCCAGCACATCGGCAGCGAAAATGTCGCCCTCTTCCACCGACAACGCGATCACCACATTGTTGGCGCCGCCGAAAGTATCCTTTACATCGTTATGCAGCTGTATGTAGGGATGCTCCTGCGGCAGCAGATCGGCGAAGTTCGAGTACATTTCCAGGTAGGGTATGCGACTGGCGAAGAACAGGGTCGCCAGGAGGATAGCGGCGAGAAACATCCGCGGGTGATAGAAGACGAATGTCTCCACCGTGGCAAAGAAGCGGCTGATCATGCTGTCCCGGTTCACCTGGCGGCTCCCTTCTCGCCCACTGCAGCGCGCGCAGCCCATGCCGGGCGATGCTGCAGTGGTATGACGGCCAGGGTTCCACTGCCACCGGCGACCAGCAGCGACCCGTCACGCAGCGTGTCGAGGCCGCGCATGTAGGTCAGCACCTCGGGCGCGCCGTCGAACGTCCGCCACTCTCCGGAGCGCAATTCCACCAATTTGGCGCTGCCGCCGACTGCGTACACGCCGTGGCCATCGGCGTGAATGTTGTAGATCGGGGCCGCGGTGACCGTCTCCTGGCGTTGCCAGCTGCGACCTCCATCCAGGGTCTGCCATACCACGCCGTCCAGGCCACCCACCCAGCCGGTATCGACGTCGAGGAAATCCACCGCCATGGGGTAGAACTCGTTCGGGATCGGGGTGCGCGGCGCCCAGTTTTCGCCGCCATCGGTAGTCGCCAGCACCGTACCGAACTCACCCAGGGCGTAGCCGTTGAGCGCATCTACGAAGCGAACCGCCGTGAACTGCAGGTCCTCGTAGAGGCTGAATTCGTGCCATTGCGCGAGGTCGCCGTCGGACCAATAAAGCGTGCCGAAGCTGGCGGACACCCAGATGCGGCCGTTCGGCGCACAATGAATGGACAGGGTGTTCTCACCGGTATCGATTTTCGCCGCCTGCCACGCGCCCGACTCGCCGGCGCTGCTCCACACCTGCCTGCTGGTATCCAGTGCGAACAAACGGCCTGACGGGCATGCGCTGATGTCGATCAGTGCCGGCCGTCCGGGCAGTTCGACGCGCCGCCAACTGTGGCCGTTGTCATCCGATAACAGGAGGGTGCCGACCGAACTGACCACCGCCACGCGATCTCCACTGTGGGCGGCCGCCTGCAGCATATCGTAGCGGCGCAACTCCCTGGCACGCTCGCTGTTCACCCCGTCCAGCACAAGCGGCGCTTCGCAGGCCGCCAGCGCCAGCCCCAGGATTGCCAGGATCACGCTCGCGCCACGGCCTGTCCGCGCGCCCGCGACGCCAGGTGTGAAGGCTGTGTTGTTATGCAATGCTCACCTCCCGTTTGTCCCGGCCGGCCAGCTAGACAAACCTCAAGCTGATAGAGCCCATCTCGTGGTAGCGCACGTTGATGCAATCGCCCGCCTCTACCGCCACGGCCGCGGTGACGCCGCCGGTCATGATAAAAGTGCCGGCGGGTATACCCTCGCCGCGCTCACCGAGCATGTTGGCCAGCATTGCCACACTGGCCGCCGGGTCGCCAAGCACGGCAGCGCCGGCACTCAGTTCCACGATCTCGCCGTTCTTTTCCAGCACCACGCCGGTCGTGCGCAGGTCCATGTAATCCACCGGCAGGCTGCGACCGCCGGTGACGAAGCGCGAAGAGGACGAGTTGTCCGCCACCACGCTCTTGATATCGAACTTGAAATCCCGGTAGCGCGAATCGATCACCTCAACCGCCGGCAATACGAAGTCCGTGGCGGCAATCACGTCCGCAACATGCACACCCGGCCCCTGCAGCGGCGCCTTGGTGACAAAGGCTATTTCCGCCTCCACCTTGGGGTGAATCAGGCGCGAGGTGTCGATAGCCGCACCATCGGGGCAGCTGAAATAGTCCGCGAGAAAGCCATAGCAGGGCTGTTCTACCCCCATCTGCGCCATCTTGGCCCAGGAAGTCAGGCCCATCTTCATGCCGACGATGCGGGTACCCCTGGCTTCCTTGCGGCGGCGAATTTCCCACTGGATGTCGTAAGCGTCCTCGAAATCCATGGCTGGGTGGTCGTCGGTAATCTTGGTCACGTCGCTGGCGGCCAGCTCCGCGTTCTCCAGGTGCTCGGCCAGCTGCGCAACGGTTTCCGGGCTCAATGTGCTCATGATGCTCGTGTCATCCTCTGGGTCAGATCTTTATGCAAATGTTTTGCAGCTCAGAGTAGAACTCGAGGGAATGCTGCCCGCCCTCGCGGCCGATCCCGGACTGCCTGGTGCCGCCAAAAGGAGTGCGCAGATCGCGCAGGAACCAGCTGTTCACCCAGCAGATACCACTGTCGACCTGCGGCGCCACGCGCAGCGCCCGTGAGACATTCTCCGTCCAGATAGCCGCCGCCAGGCCATAGGGCGTGGCGTTGGCCAACGCGACAGCCTCGTCCTCAGTATCGAAGGGTCGAATGTGGCAACAGGGGCCGAAAATCTCTTCGTTCACCACCCGCGCGTCATCGGTCAGTCCGGTCCAGATAGTCGGCTGTATCCAGGCGCCCCCCGCCAGTTCTGCGGGCATCTCCGGCACGCCGCCGCCAAGGATCACCTCGGCGCCCTCCTCCACCGCGAGCTGGTAGTAGGAAAGCACCTTGCGCTGGTGTTCATGCGAGACCAGTGGGCCCATATCGGTGGACCCATCCTCGGGGACACCCAGCCTAAACCGTCCGGCCTCCCGCGCCAGACGTGCAACAAACTCGTCGAATACGGGGCGTTGCACGAAGACCCGCTCGGTACCCAGGCAAACCTGTCCGCAGTTGGCGAAGGCCGAGCGCAGGGTGCCCTCGATAGCCTTGTCCATGTCGCAGTCGGCGAACACCAGCGCGGGGTTTTTCCCTCCGCACTCCATGGAGACATCGCGCAGCCCCTTCGCTGCGGCCTGCGTGATGATCTCGCCGGTACGTGTCTCGCCGGTGAAGGTAATCGCGTCGACGCCGGGGTGCTCGGTAAGAAACTCGCCAGCGGACTTTGGGCCGAATCCGTTGACCACGTTGAACACGCCGGGCGGTACGCCGACCTCGTTCATCACCTCCCCCAGCAAACTGGTGGTGGTTGGCGTTTCCTCGGAAGGCTTTACCACCACCGTATTGCCACACGCCAGGGCGGGACCCACCTTCCAGGTCATGAGCAGCAGCGGCAGGTTCCACGGGCTGATTACCGCGATGACACCCTTGGGCTTGCGTACGGCCACATTGAAGGCGCCCTTGCCATCCGGTGTGGCCGTGCGGAAAGCTTCCGTGGAAATATTTTTCACCGCGTCGGCAAAAACCCTGAAGTTGGCGGCGCCGCGCGGAATGTCGATCTGGCTGGCCATGCTGCGCGGCTTGCCGGTGTCGGCACATTCCGCGGCGAGAAACTCGTCGAAGCGCCGTTCGATGCCCTGCGCCACCGCGTGCAGCATTTCGCCGCGCTGCGCCTCGGACAGGCTGCCCCAGGGGCCCCGCAGCGCCGCACGCGCCGCCTGCACCGCGGCATCCACGTCCTCTTGTGAAGCCTCGTGGACCCGGCCGATGACGGCCCCCGTGCACGGATTGATGTTGTCAAATGTCCGCGCCCCTGCAGATTCCCGGTACTGCCCGTCGATAAAGTTCTTTACGTCACTCATCACTGCGTCGTCGTCCGTTGCCTGGCTGTTTGTCGTTGCCACCAGTTTCCTCTCAGGTCACCACACCCAGGAAATTCTGGTTGAGTGAGCGGTCGTGGTAGAAGATCGCCTTGCCGAGCTGCGCCGCGTCCCAGGTCACCACCGGGTGGTCCGGATAGGTGTAATCGCCGCCAGCGAAGACCTCGGTGCGATTACCGGAAGGATCGAAAAAGTAGATGGTCTGCCCGTGCGTCAGGCCATGCCGAGTCGGGCCGATATCCAGCGGGATGTCGTGCATGGAGATCAGGTCTGCGGCACGCAGCAGGTCGTTCCAGCTCTCCAGGTAGTAGGACGAGTGATGCAGCTTGCCCTTCTCGGGATGGCGCACGAAGGCCACGTCGTGGGCCTTCATGGACACGGTGAGGAAGGCCGCCATGCGCAGGTTGCCATTCTCCGAATCGACTACCTGCTCCGCCAGCTGGAAGCCAAGTACTTTCTGCAGCAGGTCGACGGTGCCGTCAATATCGTCGCCGTATAGCAGGCAATGATCGAAACGCGTCGCGCGCATCCCCTTGAGCGCCTCCGGCCAGGCCTCGGGGTTGCGCTCGCCGATACCCCACTTGCCGGTCTGTTCCTTCTCCGCGAACAGCTCAAAATAGTGACCGGTAGGGGAATTGAAGCGCACACGCTCGCCACAACCGTCCAGCTCGCCGGCCGGAATGACCTCGACCTCGCAGCCGTATTCGATCAGTTCCTGTTTGCGCTCAGCGAGCACGTCCGGCGTGGTCACTTTCCATGCCATGAAATCCAGGCCCGGCTCATCGGCCTCACGCAGTACGACCGAGAAGCGATCGATCTCGGTCCATCCCTTGAGGTAGGCGCGGTTCTGGTTGTCGCGGCCGACCTCAATCAACCCGATTCGGTCGCGGTAGTGGACCAGGGCCTCGTCGAGATCGAGTACCCTGATCTGGATGTGGCCGGGACGCATGACACCTTTTCTCATAATTATTTTCTCCGCTCACGGCGACCGGTAGCCGGCGCCTTCAATCCATTTTTTTCTTAATAGCGAATTAGCGTATATATATTCCGATTTAGAAACTTTAGTACATTAATATCGTTGTATCAACTTTTTATCGATATTTATATGCTTCATATAGTTTAAATATTTATTTCGCAATGGCAGTAGAAACGCTTGAGTTGGCAGCTGTATTGCATATAACCTTTCAGAAGAGCAAATATGGACAATTTCAGCCCACTGCCAGCGAGACAATCCACCGTGCAAGCAGAAGCCAAAACCCTCACCGACCTGGCCTACCAGCGACTGCGGGAGGATATTGTTCACGGCGCTTTCCACCCGGGCGACAAGTTGCGTATCGAGCACCTCAAGCGCAGCTATGACGTCGGCGCCACTCCCCTGCGCGAGGCGCTGTACCGCCTTAGCGCCGATGGCTTCGTCCAGGTCCAGGGGCAGCGTGGGTTCCGCGTGGCCGACATGTCCCTTGAGGAGTTGCGGGACATCACCGAATTGCGGGTGGTACTGGAAGGTATGGCCCTGGCGCAGAGCGTGGAGCACAGCGACGACGATTGGGAGTCCCGCGTCGTCGCCAGCTTTCACCACCTGACCAAGGCGGAGAAGCAGCGTGATCCCGACATCCAGGAATGGGAGATTCGCAACCGTGAATTTCACCTGGCGCTGGTCTCCTGCTGCCATTCCCCCTGGCTGATGCGCTTCCACGAGATTCTCTACGACCAGCACAAGCGCTACCGCAATCTCGCCCGTATCGACCGCAGTAGCAGACGCAACGTACACAAGGAGCACACCGCCATTTGCGACGCCGCGCTGGCCAAGGATATCGACACGCTGCGCGCCGCCAACGAGCAACATATACGCGCCACCGCGGAAATCACCGGCAGGCTGCTGGCGGAAAGCGAGGATCACTGAGTACCCTCCAGGGTACAGGACGGGGCCGGCGGGCTTAGCACCTGGATGTGCAGGTCACTGCGCGGACTCACCCGGCAAGCCAGCACGATGCCGCGCGCCTGGTCTTCTGCGGCGATGTGCTTGCGGCTCATCTTGCGCGTCTCGTAATCTCCAGACAGCACCCTGATGCGGCACACGCCGCAGCCGCCGCCGCGGCAGCCCACAGGAATGGCCTGCAACAGTGGTGTACCGACCCGAAAGGACTGCATACCCTGCAGCAGGTGCTCTTCCCGGGCACAGAGAAACGCCTCACCGCTTTCCACCACCGCGACCCGGTACTTCATATCTTCCTGAACAGCGCGCTCTTGACGCCGCCCTCCGCTCCGTCCGCCGCCGTGAGAAAGCGCTCCATGTAGATGTCGCGCTCAAACAGCCGCCCCTGCATCAGTGCGGTAATCGCCGCATCGATCATCGGCGGTGGCCCACACAGGTAGGCCTTGTGACCCGCGAACTGGCCGCCGAAATGCTCTACGGCCGCCTCGTGAACATAGCCGCAGAAGCCATCCCAGTTATCCTCCGGCTGCGGTGCGTCCAATGCGGGCACATAAGTGAAGTTCTCGTGCTGCCGCGCCAGTTGCGTAAAAAGCTCCCGGTGGTACAGTTCCGCCAGGTTGCGAGCACCCTGCAGCAGGGTGATGTTGCGCGTATCTCCCTGTTCCAGCAGGTCCAGCACCATGGACTGAGGACTGGACAGTCCTGAGCCGCCGGCAATGAAGATCAGGTCCTCCGGTGCCGACTTACGGGTAAAAAACTGGCCGTAGGGCCCGGACACCTGCAGTGAATCCCCTACCCTGAGTTGATCGTGGAGATAGCCTGTGCCGGCGCCCTCCGGCACGCGCCGTACGTGCAGTTCCAGGACACCGTTGTCCGAGGGTTTGTTGGCGATGGAGAAGGCACGCGCGCCCTCGATCCCCGGCAACACCACGTTGATATACTGCCCGGCCTGGAACTGCATGGGGTGGTCCAGTGCAAAGTGCAGCCCCCGGATGGTGGGCGAAAGCACCTCGATGGACGTCAGCGTCGCCTCGAAGTCCTCGACCGCGTAGCCGAGAAAGTCCGGGTCGACATCGATGTCAGCCTCTATAACGAGGTCGGACTCGGGGATAGCGCAACAGGCCAACACCTTGCCCTCGTCGCGCTCCACGTCCATCAGCGCAAAAGGCGAGGCGTTGCCGATCTCCACATCCCCCTCCAGGACCTGTACCTTACAGGTTGCGCAGGTGCCGTGGCCGCAGGCGAATGGCAGCCATACACCCTGGCGCAGACTTGCGTCGAGGATGCTCTGGCCCTCCTCGACCTCGACCACGTCACCGGTGGGTTCGACGGTTACCTGGTACATATCAGCGCCCTCGCCTCAGCTACCGCTGCCCTGGATGCCACCCAGGCCCGGCGTGTTGAACCGAAGAATGGATTTGTGGTCTATCCCCTGCGCGGCGAGCGAGGCATCGAGTTCGGGGGTAAACGCCTCACCATTCAGTATCCATTGCACACTGTCCCAGTCGATGCGTTCGAACTCGGGGTGCTGGCTGTAGGCGCCAGGAATCAACTCCTCCAGCAGCCTGTCAAACGGCGTGTCCGGCGAAATCGCAAAGGCGACGGGGGCACAGAACATAAGGTGGTAATCCCAGCCGATATAGATCACCTGGTTGCCGTGGAAATTTTCCACCCGGTCCAGTCGCTCACCGGCGTAGTTATCCGTGATTGCTGCTACTGCCATGGTTGCTCTCCTCAGCTGGCTTTCTTCATCTGCTCGGCGGCAGTCTGCAAATTGTGCCAATGGTTCCAGCGCTGTTCGTCCGGCGAACCATGGAAGTCGAGATTGTCCGTCCCCAGGTTCATGCGGTAGTACCCGGCCAGCACATCCTCCATCTCCGCGCCGCCGCAGTTGCCCTGGAATATCTGGTGTACCGGCAGCCAGGACTGCACATACTTCTGCGGTTCATGGTCGAAGATGTCCTTGCAGCCGTCGGAACAGAAGTTGTAGCGCTCACCCTGGAAGACCGACTGCCGGTAGGCGATGAGTGTCGGGTTGTCCATTTCAGTGAAGCCCATGGGGATCTGGCAGGTCTGGCAGAGCATGGGCAGGGTCGGGTTGTAGAAACGCTCGCCGGCTCGCTCCATCTCCCGCCAGTGTTCGAAGCGCGCGCGATAATACCTGTCAAAGGTGTTCGGGTACTTCTCGGAGAGCCAGTCCATCTCGCGCTCGTTGGGCATCCAGGTATGGAAAGCCGCGGCGTGGGTGTAGTTGTAGAAAATACTCCAGGCCTGGTGAGACAAGTGTTCTTTCTCCGCGATAGCGGTTTCCGCGTAGACCGGCATCTCGATGCCGTAGCGCGCGAGGTCCTTGAACAGCGCACCGCCGGCTTCCTCGAAATAGACCTCGAAAGCCTCTTTCCAGGACATCACACGATTGGGCAGCATGTAGTCCATCATCATGGCCACCAGGGTCAGCACGCGCGTGCCACGCCAGAACCACTTGTTGATCCAGCGTTGTACGATGGGGACATTGTCCGGGTGCTGTTCGAGCAGGAACTTGATGATCTCCAAGCCCAGCGTCATGTGCCGCGCCTCGTCCGACTGGGCGGAGAAGCCGAAGGTCACGGTGGCCATGTCGCCGTTGTAGGCCGCCCCGGACATAAAGGGCACAAACAACAGGTTGGTCAGCACGTACTCGAAGGAAAAGCCAATGGCTACCATGTACTCGAAAGGCCCGGCACTGCGCGCATCATCGAAGAAACTCTTTGGCACCGACAGGTACCACACGCGATCGTGCATGTGGTTGAACTCCGACAGACCATCGAAGAACTTGTTGTAATGACTCATGGCGTGGATCTGTGTCTGCACATGGCGCAGTTCGTCCAGCGATTGCATCTGGCAGGCCACCCGCGCCCCGACGCCGCCAAACTGGCGACCGACCTGCGCGAAACCCGAGTACGCCTGGTACTCAAGCGGTGAAACACCGGTAAGGAACAGCTTGACCGCGTTGACGTAGCGGGCGTCCGCCACGTTCAACTGCCCATTGTTCTGCGCAAAGGCGTCAAAAATCGCATACAGCTTCTTTTCCTTCTCGGCCTGGTACTTCCAGTAGGCATCCATGGTCAGGCGGAAGGGATCCTCCCACTTGCTCCAGTCGGTGATCTTGATCCCCTCAAACTCCTCCTGGGGAAAGATTTCCTTGTAGTCGCGATAGCTGTACTCCCATTCCAGATCGCGGGTGAGCAGGCTGTATTTTTCTTTCAGGCTCAGTTTCTTCGGACTCATCACAGTTGCTCCTCAGTCGTTCCAGCTCAGGGTGAGTGCGTCGTCATCCTCCTCGACGTTGCCGCCCAGGGTGATCAGGTTGACGTGTATGGACTGGACCTCCCAGTCGCGACCCATTTTTTCCTCTACCGTCTCCCGCCTGACTACCATCTGACCCTCGTTCTCCATGCGAATCATTGCCGGCTGGTAGATCACGGTGACAGCGGGGTTGTCCTCCTCGACCGCTTCCACGATGTAGTGGGATTCCTCGTTGTCCTGCAATGCCAGGTAGACCTTGGACATGGTTTTCTCCTTTATGAATTCAGGCCGACTTTGGCCAGGCGTTTGTTGAGTATGTCCACGCTCTCGTTGAGGGCGCCCTCGCCCACTGCAATTTCCGCCAGCGGCGACAGGTCGGTAACAGCCTTCTCGCGCCAATCCTGCACCCAACTGCCAATGGTCTCGCGGTTGTGGTCCGACTCGGCGATGCAGGTCTTCATTACTGCATCGACCCAGCGTGACGTGTCCTTGTGCCACTCCTTCATGAACTCCGTGAGCATGGCGATATCGCCGCCATCGAGTTCCGTCAGCACCTCGTCAAACTGGCGGTACATCAGGTCGTAAACCAGGGTGTCCAGGACCACGTCCTGCGCAATAAAAACCTCGAACCAGTCCTTGAGCACCAGGACGTTCTCGATATACCGGCGCATTCCCTGCCAGACGGGGTCCGTCATCCAGTACTCCTTGGCGCTGGCCAGGCTGGCGCCTGAATTGCCATCCAGCAGCAGGCCGATTCGCGACAGGTACTGGGCAATGCCGAGACGATCCATCCCGTTGTACAAAAACGCCTGCGTTATCACGGTGGCCACACCATAGGCTGAGCTGAACACATTGTTCATGTTCGCGCCGAGTTCCGCGTGCCGCAGCGGCACCAGGCAGCGGATGACCCTGGCCCTGACCGCCTCGTCCATTCGCTCTCCCAGCCCACGCTTGTCAAAGAACGCGTAGTTGGCCTCGGTGATCTCCTGCAGCTTCGCGCGCGCCTGCACGTAGGCGCCGTAGTAGTACTGTCGCGGGTCGCGGTGCGCGTACCAGTCCTGCATCACGATTGCCGTACGGCGCGGATCGTTCAGTTCCCTGTCCGGCTCCCAGTACGGCCGGTAATGGAAGTTGTGCGTGGGCGCGACATCGTAGCTCGCCTCCTGGTAACGCGAGGCAGGCTTGTCGCCAAAACGCCGCTTGATGTGCTCATAGGTGTTGCGCACCGGCTCGAGGGTGGAGGTCTTGATTTCAATGGTCATTGCTGCTCCCGCTGGTCGTCGGTTGAGGATGGGTTGCCTGTGCGGCTATCGCCGTAGCGCCATTTCTCCATATCGGCGTCCACCGCCCGGCCCTCGTCAGCACTCATGACGTGGACACGGTTGTCGCGGCAGAAGCGCTCGAAGGCCTCCCGGGGCAGAACGAGTTCGACGTACAGGCAGGGATCGCCGATGGCGAAATCGAATTCAATGAAGCGCTCACCCACCACCCGGCGCACGCGCACGTAGCGCGTCATCCGGTTGAGCGGAGCGTTCTCGTTGTCTTGCGTGTGGTCTGGCAGCGCTACCATCGGCTGGTGCCCGTTGCCCATCGTTGTTATTTGATGGAGTGATACAAAGCAACGCGCGTGCCAGAAGGCAAAAATATATATAATTTAGCTAGTTAGAGGTACTAGCTGCTCTGAAGGGAATAATTTCGAGAGGAGTTTTAATCATTTCATGAAATCAGGAAATGATAATTTCATGATTTGATGACCTACGGGCTCCCGGCCTCTTTTTTCAGCCGGTAGTCCAGCGTGGCGCGCGACAGGCCCAGCAGCTCCGCGGCGCGGGTGATATTGCCATCACAGCGCGCCAGGGCCGCGCGTTGCAATGCTTTCTCCAGTTCCGCCTGGCTCATGCCCTGGTCCAGCACCTGCCGCGCGATTTCGTCCAGGCCGCTCGCGTCCCCCTGCGCCGGCTCCTGGCCGGCCGGGCCCGCGGCCTGTGGAAACAGGTGCTCCGCCTCGATGTGGCCGCGCGGCTCGGCGAGTATGATGCCGCGCTCGATCATGTTCCCCAGTTCACGGATATTGCCAGGCCAGTGATAGGACCTGAGCATGGCCATGGCCCGGTCCGTGGGGGGCCGGACCTGTTTGCCGTGTATCGAGCAATACTTCTCGACGAAGTGGCGTACCAGTTCGGGGACATCGTCGATTCGCTCGCGCAACGGCGGTACAGTCACCGTGTACACGTTCAGGCGGTACAACAGGTCCGCGCGGAAGCGACCCTCGCTGACCGCCTGGTCGAGGTTCTCGTTGGTGGCTGCCACCAACCGGACGTCAACCTTGCGCGTACGCGTATCGCCCACGCGCTCCAGTTCCTTCTCTTGCAGCACTCGCAGCAGGGCGCCCTGGGCCTGGGGAGACAATTCCCCGACCTCATCCAGGAACAAGGTGCCGCCGTGGGCCCGTTCAAAACGTCCCGGCCGCGACTCGTCCGCACCCGTGTAGGCGCCCTTCTCCACGCCAAACAGCTCCGCCTCGATCAGGTCGCCGGGGATAGCCGCGCAATTGACCGCCACAAAAGGCTTGTCCCGGCGCGGGCTACCCTCGTGCAGCGCCTTGGCGAACATGTCCTTCCCCACACCCGTCTCACCCAGCAACAGCACCGTGACCTGGCTCTCCGCCGCCTTGGCCAGCAGCTCACGCACCTGCAGGAATTTCGCCGAACAACCGACCATGTCGCCGAAACTCTGTTCCGCCGTGAGGTTCTCGCGCAGCGCGGTCACCGCGGACTGCAGGGCAAACAGCTTGTCGGCGATACGGTCGGGGCGATAGAAACGCAGCAATTCCTCGCTGTCATCCCATTGCTGCGCCGGGCGCCCCTCTATTCTGCAGACCTTTTCTCCACACCCCATGCATCCCTGTTCACGGAACAGTATCTGGCTGCCGAAAAACTCCGAAGTGTAGCCACTCGCGTAGCCAATCTGCGCCCAGCATACCGGCTCGTAACTGACGCCGTATTCGGTGAGGAAAATCTCCGCCTCGAAAGAATTGGCCCACTCAAAGACACCGTGGAAATGACTACCGCCCTCGTCCACCTCCAGTTGCAGGGGGGTAACCTTGACCTGGCCGGTCAACATATGGGATTGCGGGCCAACGGAGAAGACGTCGAACAACGAGGCATCTGGTCGCAACCTGCGCGCCGTCTCAGCGTCCTGCTGTCCGGCGATATAGCCCATACGGATGAGCAGGCCCTTGGCCCGTTCCATACCCAGTGACTCTATCAACTCCCGGCGCAGACCGCGCAGTTCGCTGCTGCGCAGTAGCACCATGCGCTCTTCCGCCAGCCAGATGCGCCCCTCTTCCGTCTCGAAGCGCAGCAGGTCGCGGATATCGTCTATAGCCGGCAGCGCCGGTAGTTCTTCGCTCATACCGCAGTGCGTTCCGCCTGGTCATCGAAGCGCACACGGTACAACGAGCCCACCCGCGCCTCAAGCCCGCGCGTGAGAAGACTGTTAAGCGAAACATGCGTCGGCGCCGGATGACGGCGCCGTGGGAGAGAGCTAGCCGTTTTGCAGAAAATCCAGGCAGGCGCGGTTGAACATGTCCTCGTGCTCTACCATTACCCAGTGGCCGCACTCGGTCACCAGGATCAAGCGAAGATGGCGAATATTGTGCGCCATCGCCATGATACCGTTCTCCGGCATCATCTTTTCGTCCATGCCCCAGAAGCCGAGCACCGGGCAATCGAGCTCCCCCAGCCGGTCCACCAGCACGGGGACCTGCATGGTGGCCATGACGTGGCCGTTCATGATTTCCATCACCTGCATGCGCTCGCGCACCAGTTCGTCGGTGGCGTGCGCCGGGTTGTGCATCAACCCGGTGGCGAACAGGTCCTTCATCACCTCGTGGGTGACGGGTTCGCCGGAGCCGAAAACCTGGAACACCTTCTGCATGCCGGGCATCGCCTGGTACTCGTGCAGTTCACTGAGCCCGCCGGGCGCCATGAGGATGAGCTTTTCCACCCGCTCGGGGTACTCCAGCGCGATACCCAGGGCCACCGCCCCGCCCAGGGAGTTGCCCACCAGCGTGCAGCGCTCGACACCGGCCACGTCGAGTGTCTGCACGATGCACTCGACGAAAAAGGACAGTGGGTGGTCGACGTCGTCGGGCTTGTCGGAAAACCCGTAGCCGATGTGATCCGGGATCAGGCAACGGTAGCCCGCATCCACCAGGTGACGGTAATTGCCCTTGAAGTTGCTGTAGCCGCTGGCGCCGGGGCCGGAGCCGTGCAGGAACACGACTGCCTCGCCCTCGCCCTCGTCGAGGTAGTGGATACGGTAGCCGTTGGCGCAGTCGGCGTAATGCCCCTCGGGCAGCAGTCCTTTCATTTCCATCGTGTGTCAGTTCCCTTGTGCTGGATTCCCGCCACTGCGGGAGAAACGGTACAGGTTCGGGTCGCAGCGCCCGTCACAGCGCGAAGTCAGCGTTCTCCTCGCCAAACAGCACCCCGCCCATATTGATGGCGAAGGGATTGGAGTGGTTCGCCACGTGAGCCTGGCTGGCCAGGATATCGAGGTGGAAGGCGAGCAGTTCGCTGTCCAGGCGAATACCACCGCTACCGGCGGCCTTGAGCATCCTGCTGGACAGGGCGAGGCAGCGGTCGGCCACCACCGCCGAGTCGTAGCGGTAGCGCACGCGATCCTCCACCGGGATCGGCTTGCCGGCGCGCGTACAGGCCATCATGGCGTCGAAGTTGCGGATCATGGTGAGTTTCATCTCCTCGATTTCCGCCTTCACCTCGGCCGCCAGCACCCGTGCAAAGGGGTCGTCCTTCATCTTGTTGGGGCCGACCTGGCGCGTTTTGGCCACCTCGATAAACGCGTCAAGCGCGCCCTCGCAGGCGCCCAGGGTGGCCGTGCACACAGCGCGTACGAACACCTGCATGAAGGGCATGCGGTACAGGGGCGCGTCGTTGACCGCGTTGCCGGGGTTGTCACAGAGGAAGCCGTCGATCGACTTGTGCGTGCGATGCTCGGGCACGAACGCGTCCTCGACCACGATGTCGTGGCTGCCGGTGCCCTGCAAGCCCACCACATCCCAGTTGTGCACGATCTCGTAGTCCTCGATCGGCACCAGGAACGTGCGGTAGTTGGCCATATCGAAGGGTGCCTCCGGCGTCGGCACCACCGCGCCGAGAAACGCCCACTTGCAGTGCTCCGAACCGCTGGAGAAACTCCAGCGCCCGCTCAGCTGGAAACCGCCGTCGACCACCTTGACCTTGCCCACGGGCGCGTAGGAGGAGGAGATCAGCGTCGTCGGGTCATCGGCCCAGACATCCTGCGCGGCCTGGTCGTGGAATACACCGAGCTGCCAGTTGTGCACCGCGATCACACCGAGAATCCAGGCGCTGGACGGGCAGTACCGTGCGACTTCCAGGCCGACGCAGTAAAACACCTGCGGGTCCATGGCGTATCCGCCCCACTGTTCCGGCTGCAGGATCTTGAAGAAACCCGCTTCATGCATTTCCCGCACCGTCTCGTCGGGCACGCGCTGCTCGCGGCTGGCCTGCTCGCGACGCGCTTTCAGCGCCGGTCCCATGGCCCTGGCGGCGGCCAACAGTTCCTGTGCACGGGGGCTATCGAGTCCGTACTTGTTCATTTCGATCGCTTGCTGGCTGGTCATAAGGCTCTCCGCATCGTATCGGCAATGTTCTCAGGACACTCACTCTACTGCAGCGCCACCAGGCCCGGCATCCTCCATTTGGGCTATCGCAGCGCGCGCCGGCTCACTCCACCACCGCGTCACCGAACGTCGTGGGATCGCCGAAAAAGGCCCGGTGCGAGGGCGGCGTACTGCCGTCAATATCGCAGACACCGTACTCCTGCGCCAGTTCGGCCCCGATCCAGACCTTGCCGCTACGCGCCATCAGGTCCGGGTCCAGGGCCAGGGCATCGATCACGCGGCCAGTGAATTCAGGGTGCTCCGCGGTGGCCACCAGGTCCGCGTACTTGTCCGGCTCCGCATCGAAGACCCGGCGCGATCGCTCGGTGAGCAACAGGCCCATCCAGATGGACAGCACGGCCACGTTGTGGGGCCGGAAGTCCACCGCCATGTCGTGGGACATCTTGTCCACGGCCGCCTTGCCGGCGCCGTAGGCCGGCCCGTGCATATAGATGCGGCCGCCGAAGGAGGAGGTGTTCACCACCAGGCCCCGCCCCGCCGCCAGCAGCAAGGGGGCGGCATGCCAGGTCGCCGTGTAGTGGGAACGCATGCCCACATCCCACAACTGCGTCAGCGCCAGCGGCTTCTCCCAGAACGGCCCGCTGTCGGTGAGCGCGTCGTGCAGGCTGGTGGCGTTGTTCACCAGGATATCCAGTCGCCCCTGTTCGTCAGCCACCTGTTCGAACAGTGCCCGCACCTGGGCGTCGTCCGCGTGATCGCAGTACACCGCCACGCCGTGGCCGCCCGCGGCACTCACCGCGTCGGCGGTGCCCTGCACCGTACCCGGCAGCGCCGCCTCCCCGTCCCGGCGCGTACGCCCGGTGACGTAGACCGTCGCACCGGTGGCGCCCAGGGCCTGGGCGATACCGCGCCCGGCACCGCGGCTGGCGCCGGTGACCACTACAACCCTGTCGCTTTGCAATCCCATGTAACCCCCTGGCTGTGCTGTTTGACAAACGAAGTTGCGCACGCCCATGCTAATGCCGCCGACGCCCCGGGCCAAGGGGCGCGGCCTTCCTGTTTCACTGCCGCGGACGCACCGCCGGGAACGACAATGCCAACTGCAATCCGCCGCTACCAGGGGGTCGTCGCACTACTGCTGGCCTGGGTACTGGCAGCGCCCTCCCCGGCCGACCCACGGCGGGTCTACGACGGCACGACGAATCCCTGGCTGGACGCGGTGGGCCACCTGCACGTGCCGGGACAGAGCCGGTTGTCGGGACGCCGCGTGCATCACCGCGAGGACTGCAGCGCCACGTTGCTCGCCCTGCCCGGCCGCGCCAGCGCCGATACCGTGGTGACCGCCTGGCACTGCCTGGAACGCTACGGCGACCTGAGCAAGCCCATCCTGTTCAGCCTGCCCGGGCAGGCGCCCATCGAGGCGCGGCGCCTGGCCGACGGTGGCGGCATGTACGCGGATTGGGCCCTGCTGCGCCTGCAGCGACCCGTGCCCGGCGCACAGGCGCGCGCCCTGGCGGTGCACCCGGCAGAGGCGGACGCGGCGCTACCACTGAGCATGGCGGGCTATTCCCGTGACCACGAGAACGGCGCCGGCGACAGGTTGCTGAGCTATGACCCGGCCTGCCATATCCGCGGGCGGGAGCGCGGGTACACGGAAACCGACTGCAGCGCGCTCAAGGGTGCATCGGGGGGAGCGGTAGTGCAGGTGGCGGCCGGACAGCCGATGTACTGTGGGGTGGTGTCAGCGGGTGATGGCGCCGGCCGCAGTCGTTACGTGCCGGTCGCCCTGTTCCGCCAGGCGCTGCAGCGCCACCTGCGCTGAACCACGCCTTAACCGGCGCGTTGTTTTTGCCGCGGCGGGGGCGACGCGCCAACGTGCCGTTCGCCGCGCAGGCGCGCCAGTTCGATCTGCCGCTGCCGCTCGCGGAAGGCGGCGCGCTGCTGCGGCGTCTGGCGATCGTGACAGTACGGGCAACACACGCCCTTTTCATACCTGTCCGACGCCTTGTCGGCAGCGGTGATGGGACGCCGACAACCGTAACACTGGTCGTAACTTCCCTTCTGCAGACGCTGGTCCACCGAGACGCGGTTGTCGAAAACGAAACACTCGCCCTCCCAGGCCGAGTCCTGCACGGGCACTTCCTCGAGGTATTTGAGGATGCCGCCCTGCAGGTGATAGACCTCCTCGAAACCCTCGTCCAGCATGAATGCCGAAGCTTTCTCACAGCGGATCCCGCCGGTGCAGTACATGGCTACTCGCTTGTGACGCGCCGGATCCAGATGCTCGCGCACGAACGCGGGGAAGTCGCGAAAATTTTCGGTATGCGGGTCCAGCGCGCCGCGGAAACTGCCGATGCTGCACTCGTAGTCGTTGCGCGTATCGATCAGCAACACCTCCGGGTCGTCGACCAACGCGTTCCAGTCGCGCGGCTGGACATAGGTACCCACGCGCCGGTTGGGATCGATACCCGCCACGCCCATGGTCACGATTTCCTTCTTCAGCTTGACCTTCATGCGGTGAAACGGCAGGTGGTCATCGAAGGACTCCTTGTGCTCGATATCCGCCAGCCGTGGATCGCCACGCAGGTGCGCCAAGACACTGTCGATCCCCTGTCGACTGCCGGCGATGGTGCCGTTGATGCCCTCGTGCGCCAGCAACAGGGTACCCCTGGCGCCAGCAGCCAGGCAGACATCCAGCAGCGGCTCGCGCAGTTCGCGGTAATCTTCGAGGGTGACGAATTTGTACAGTGCGGCGACGACGATCTCGTTCACGGGCAATCTCAGGAAGCTTCGGCCTTGCTGCCGCCGAGACACGCCGGCGACTCGGGCGCCCCGCCACTGCGCTGCTGCCATTCCGCCGGGGTATAGGTGTGCAGGGCCAGCGCGTGCACCGGACCGTCGAGCGGGCCCGCCAGGGCAGCGTAAACGGCCTGGTGGCGGGCGACGCGGGAGCGGCCCTCGAAGGCGGCGCTGACCAGAACCACGCGAAAATGTGTCTCGGAATTCTCCGGCACGCTGTGCTGGTCGCTCTCGTTGGCGACCTGCAAATGCTGCGGGTCAAAACCCTCGCGCAGTTGCGTTTCAATTTCCTGCTGGACACTCATCTTTGCAAACCGGGTAAACGCCTGGGAGTGCAATTTTAGCAAACGCGCTGTCGCGCCGACAGGGGGTCAGGATTCGCGCCGGCGACGGGCCGCGCGAAACTGACCCGGGGTCTGCCCGGTCCATTTCTTGAAGGAGCGATGAAACGCGCTGGGGTCGGTAAAACCCATCTGCATCGCCACGTCATTGATGGACAGCTCCTGGCGGTCCAGGCAGAGAATCGCGGCCTCGCATCGCGCCTCGTCCTTGAGCCGCTGGAAAGTCGTGCCCTCGCGCTTGAGACGCCGGCGCAGGGTCGGCGCCGACATGTTCAGCGCCGCACTGATGGTCTCGAAACCGGGAAACCCCTCGCTGAAATCGTGGCCGATCATGGCTTTGACCTGTGCCGACAGGTTGTCAGCGTCGAGGTTGTTCTCCATCAGCAGCAGCTGGTACGGCGCGGTGCGCAGGAACTCGCGCAGGGAGTGCTCGGTGTGCACGATGGGCCAGGCCAGGCAGGCGCTGTCGAAGTACAGCAGGTCGTGCGGCTGGCCAAAGTACAGCGGGCAACCAAACAGCCTCTCGTATTTCTCCAGCCGCTGCGGCCGGCTGCCGGCGAAATCCACGCGCTTGAGCTCCAGCGGGCGCCCGCACAACCAGCCGAAGAAGCGGTGCCACATGGACAGGCCATAGGCGTCGGAGACGCCGACGCGGGCGCGTTGCAGGTGCGCGCTGGAGCGATAACCCACGCGCGCGTAATGGTCGCTGAAGTTGGCGTAGAGCTGGCTGCGCTCGTCGAAGAAGGTGCGGTAGAACTCCGAGGCGCGCTGGATGGCCTGGCCGAGGTTGCCACAGGAGATGATGCAGTAGCACATCATACGAAAAGCGCCCGGGGTGACAAGGTCGCTGCCGGTGGTGCCGAAGGTTTCGTCCTGCAGCTGGCTCAGCACACTCTGGTAGACACGCGAGTATTGCATCGCGCTGACCTCGGCGCGGTAGGCCGGGTCCGTCTCGTCCAGGGGATTGAACTCCAGGCCGGCATCGTTCAGCACCGCGCTGAAATCGTAGCCGTTGTCCCCCACCATGCGCAGCAGGGTACGCACGAATCGGGTCGGCACGCGGTCGCTCATAAACGGAACAGGGCTGTCGGTCTGCGGGCTGCCAATAGTACCAGAAGTGGTGCGGCCCCGGCAGCCGAAAGAAGCGGTAACAGTACCCCCGCCGGAGGGGCGATGTCACCGTCGCAAGGGCGTATACTGGCGGGATAACAGGTGGCGGAGACCTGTCATGAGCAATCGCTACAACGTGTATTACGCGGGCCAGGTGCGGGAAGGGATGGATCCGGCCGTGGTGCGCCAAAACCTGGGGAAGCTGTTCAAGGCCGACGCGGCGACCCTGGACAAGCTGTTCAGCGGCAAGATACAGCTGCTCAAGAGAGACTGCGACGAGCCCATGGCGCAGAAGTACAAGGCGGCGATGGAACGCGCCGGCGCCCAGCCGATTCTGCGCGCGATGCAGGAAGAAGAGGACCCCGCGCAGGGTGCGCCGCAACGGCCCGCCAACAGCGCACCCGCCGACGCCGGTCGACCGATGACCGCCGCGGAGAAAATCGCCGCCCTGGCCGCCGCCGAGGATGACAGGCGCTTTCAGGCGAACGCCGAACCCACTCCCGAGGAACCTCCCGAGGCACCGGCCTACGCCGACAAGATCGGTTTGATCATAGAGCCGGTGGGCAGCGCCATACTGCGCGACAACGAACGCACCACCCCGCCGAGCGTGAATGTCGACGTCTCCGCACTGGAGGTGGACGACAGCGCACAACGACTCTCCGCGGAGCCGCCACCGCCGCCACCCGCTCCCGATACCAGCCAACTGGATATGGGCGAGGTCGGGGACAGCATTCCCAATCTGCCCTCCTCTGCCGCGCCACTGGACCCGGACACCAGTGCACTGGACCTGGACCCGGCGCAAACCGGATTCGAGGACTGTGCGGCCCCGCCGGCGCCGCCGCCGCAACTGGACCTGTCCGGCCTGGACCTGGCCGCGACCGGCAGCGACGTCCTCGAAGAGCGCTACCGCCGCCGTGAGACCCCGCCCCCACCGGCCACGGACCACCTGTCACTGGACGACTGAGCGCCCGCCCCGGGCCTCACTCCACCTTCGCCGGCAGTTTTACCCGTACCTGCAGCCCCGGGTTGTTGCTACCCAGCTCCACCGAGCCGTGGTGGTACTGGGCGATGGCCTGTACCAGGCTCAGACCGAGGCCGTGGCCGGGAGTCTCACCGCGGCTGGATTCGACGCGGTAGAAGCGCCGGAACACGTTTTTGCGCTCCACCGCGGGAATGCCCGGCCCGGAATCGCCGATGATCACGCTGTGTCCCTCGCCGCTTTCCCGCAGCCGTACCTCGATACGGCCGCCCTCAGGCGTGTACTTGACGGCGTTGTCGAGAATGTTGGCGAACATCTGGAACAGCAGGTCCGCCTCGCCGCTGCAGACCTGTTCCCGCGGCGCATCCAGGACCAGCTCGATAGCGCGCTCCTGGGCCAGTGGCTCGTACAGCTCGACCACGTCCTGCAGCAGCGCGCGCAGACCGACCTGCGCGCCGCCGCTAAGGCGTTTGCCTGACTCCAGCGCGGAAATTCGCAGCGACGCATTGAAGGACGCCAGCAGGTCGTCGCACTCCTCGATCACGCGGTCGAGTTCCTCGCGCTCGCCTCCATTGAGATCCGCGCGCAACTGGCTCAGCTCGTTGCGCATGCGAGTCAGCGGTGTGCGCAGGTCGTGGGCGATGTTGTCCGAGACCCGGCGCACGCCCTGCATCAGTGACTCCATCTGCTCCAACATCTGGTTGACGACCCGTGCCAGCGCGCCGACGTAGCCCTCCTCCTCCTCGACCTGCAAACGCTCGCCCGGGTTGCTGCGAATGATGCGCGAGATATCGCGGTTGAGTTCTTCCACGCGATTCAGCGTCCTGGCGGCGCTGAAGAATCCGCCGGTCACGCCCAGCAGTATGGTGGCGACCATCACCCGCACCAGGTTGCTGAACACCAGCCGGGCGCTGTCCACAATGTCCGCGTAGTCGCGCGCCACGATGACGCGATAATCCCGGCCCAGGTCCAGCGGGCGGGCGATGAAGTCAACGTCTACGGAGCCGTCCCAGTCCTGCAGCGCCAGCTCGAAACCGAGCCAGCCATCGTCCAGTTCAGTGTAGCGCGGCGCGGCGGGAAGATCGCCGAAGACGCGTGCGCCCGCGCTGTCGGTGACCAGGTAGTAGAAGCGGTGTACGGTCGGCCGCGTCGTCTGGTCCGTCACGTACTGCTCGACACCGGGCAGCCCCTGGCCGCGATATACCAGTTCCAGTGTCTGCAGTTCCTCGAGGATCGATTCACCCAGTTCCTCGAACAGTGAATAACTGAAATACAGGTAGAACGCACCCATGACCAGGAACACGCCTGCGCTCAGGGCGGTGACGTACTTGACGATATAGCGAAAAGTGAGGCTGCGCAGGACCTGGCTGACTTGCACCGCGGCGGCTACCCGTTGTCGCCACCGGGCCCGAGCCGATAGCCGGCTCCGCGCACGGTCGCCAGCATCGGCGGGTCGAAATCGCGATCGATTTTCTGCCGCAGCCGGGAAATATGCACATCGATGACATTGGTCTGCGGGTCGAAGTGATAGCCCCAGACATGCTCCAGCAGCATCGCCCGCGTCACCACCTGCCCGGCGTGGCGCATGAGGTACTCCAGCAGCTTGTACTCGCGCGGCTGCAGGGTAATCTCGACGCCATCGCGCTCGACATGCTGGCGCAGCAGGTCCATGGAGAGGCCGCCGACCTGCAACGTGGTCTGGGTGCTGGCCGCGACCGCGGCGCGCCGCTGCAACACTTCCAGGCGGGCGAGCAGTTCGGCCACGGAAAAGGGCTTGACCAGGTAGTCATCCGCCCCGCTGTGCAGCCCCTGCACCCGGTCGTCGACATCGCCCAGGGCGCTCAGCACCAGCACGGGGGTCAGGTCGCCGTCCTGGCGCAGGGCCTGGATAAGCTGCAGCCCGTCCATGCGCGGCATCATGCGGTCGACAACCAGCACATCGAAGGCGCCGGCGCGGGCCGCCGCCAGGCCCGCCTCGCCGTCACCCGCGGCAGCGCACTGGTGTCCGGCAGCGGTGAGTTCGTTGACGATAAACTCACTGACCTGCCTGTCGTCCTCCACCAACAATATATTCATCGCACTGCTCCCGGGTGTTGACGCCAATTTAGCACGCTCGCCAAAGCCGCCTCAAACCGGCCCCGGTAATGCTACACTGCGCCCATGCCCGACCCGCAAGTACTCCCTCCGCCCTCCCTGCTCCGACGCCTGGTCGCCATGCTGTACGACCTGTTCCTGGTCATCGCCGTGATCGCGGCGGTCAACGCTGCGGCACTGGGTATCCAGGTAAAGCTGCTGCACAGCGCAGACCACGCCCTGCACCCGCAGTTGGCGCAATTGCTCATCGTCGCCAGCGTATTCAGTTTCTTCATACTCTTCTGGTTGAAGCAGGGCCAGACCCTGGGCATGCAGGACTGGCGCATCAAGCTGGTGGGTTTTGACGGACGCGCGCTGACGCCGGGCAATACCCTGCTGCGCTGCTGCGCGGCGGCGCTGTCGGCCGCCTGCCTGGGCCTGGGCTACCTGTGGTGCCTGGTCGACCGGCGCGGCCGCTACTGGCACGATTACCTGTCGCGTACCGAACTGGTCCTGCTGCCGCCGCGCGCACGGCGCAGCGCCGGTGATACGGCCGGCGATACGCCCCGGGAGGCGCCGGATTGAGGCGCTGCCGGTTCAGTTTGCGTGCGCCTGCGCTTACACTAGCTCCCGTCAAACACCCGAGGAATGCACATGCCCAACCTGACATTTTCCGCCCGCGAGGTCGCCGACCCGGCCAGCGCCAGCAGCCAGTGCGCCGTCATCCCACTGTTCAGTGACAAGAAGAGCCTGCCCGCCGAAGCGCGCGCATTCGACCGCGCCGGCGACGGCGCCATCAAGGCGGCCCTGGCGCTGGGGGACTTCAGCGCGCGCAAGGGCCAGACCCTGTTCCTGCCGGGCGCCGGGGGAGCCCGCCGCATGCTGCTGGTGGGTTGCGGCCAGGCGAAGAAGTTCGACCGCGCCGCCATGCGCGGTTTCTGCGCCGACCTGTACGGGGCGCTGAAGAAGACCACCGCCGGGAACGCCATGTTGCACCTGGGCGCCCTGGGCCTGGGCAAGAAGGAGGCCTGCTGGTTCCTGGCCTACCTGGCGCGGCACCTGACCACCGCCGACTACCGCTACCGGGAGACGCTGAGCGAGCCGAAGCCGGCGCTCAAGCTCACGCGTTTCACCGTCAACCCCGGCGGCAAGGTGCCGGTGCGCGCGGCCGGCAAGGCCCTCAAGGAGGGCCGCCTCACTGGCCTGGGCATCAACGACGCCAGGGAACTGGCCAACCTGCCCGGCAACATCTGCACTCCCACCTACCTGGCCAGTGCGGCGCGCAAGCTGTCGCGCCGCTTCGACGCCATCAGCGTCAGCGTGCTGGAAGAGAAGAAAATGCGCGAGTTGGGCATGGGGTCGCTGCTGTCGGTATCCGCCGGCAGCCGCCAGCCCGCCAAGCTGATCGTCATGCACTACCGCGGCGGCCGCCCCGGCGCCGACCCCCACGTACTGGTGGGCAAGGGCATCACCTTCGACACCGGCGGCATCTCGCTCAAGCCGGGCGCCAAGATGGATGAAATGAAATTCGACATGGCCGGCGCCGCGAGTGTTTTCGGCACCCTGCGCGCCGTCGCCGAGATGAATTTGCCGATCAATGTGGTGGGCATAGTCGCCGCCGCGGAGAACATGCCCGGGGGCGGCGCCACCAAACCCGGCGACGTCGTGCGCAGCATGGCGGGCAAAACCATCGAGGTCCTCAACACGGACGCCGAGGGTCGGCTGGTGCTGTGCGATGCGCTGACTTACGCGCAGCGTTTCAAGCCGGCGACGGTTATCGACGTCGCCACCCTCACCGGCGCCTGCGTCGTCGCCCTGGGCTCCCACGCCACCGGCCTGTTCGCCAATGACGACGATCTCGCCGAGCAGCTGCTGCAGGCCGGGACCGACAGCCACGACCGGGCCTGGCGGATGCCGCTGTGGTCCGATTACCAGAAGTCCCTGGATAGCAACTTTGCCGACATGGCCAATATCGGCGGGCCCGGGGGCGGCAGCATCACCGCCGCCTGCTTCCTGGCGCGCTTCTGCGAGGAGTACCGCTGGGCGCACCTGGACATTGCCGGTTCCGCCTGGAACAGCGCTCCCAAGGGCGCCACCGGGCGCCCCGTCGCCCTGCTCACCCGCTACCTGCAGTCCCAGGCCGGCGACGCGTGACCCGCGTGGATTTCTACGTGCTGCAATCCGCGGACGCGGCGACGCGCCTGCAGGTGGCGATGCGCCTGACGCAGAAGGCGTTCTCCCAGGGCCACAGGGTGTTCATCAACGCCGCCGACGAGGCGCAGGCGCACACCCTGGACGAACAGCTGTGGAGCTTTCGCCCGGAGAGCTTCCTGCCCCACGGGCTGCATGGCGCACAGCACAGCGAAGGCATCGCCATCGGCTGGGGCCAGGAGCCCGCCGGGCACTCTGACCTGCTGGTCAACCTGCGCCTGGATGTACCGGCCTTCTTCAGCCGTTTCGAGCGGGTCGCGGAGGTGGTCACCCAGGACGCGGACAGCCTGGCGGCGCTGCGCAGCTCCTACCGTTTTTACCGCGAGCGCGGTTACGAGCTGAATAAACACGATCTCTGACCCCGCCGTGCCGGGGCGCGGGAGTCTTTTCGCCGCCGCGGCGACTGGCGTATAATGCCCGGCCTCGCCAGACCCGGTTGCCGGCGTCGGCCCCAGTCACCTGCTGCCGGATCTTCACCCCATGGAAAAAACCTTCCACCCCGCCGATATTGAATCCCGCTGGTACCAGGAATGGGAAACGCAGGGCTACTTTGCGCCGGCCGGGGGCGACAAGGCCTACAGCATCATGATCCCGCCGCCCAACGTCACCGGCAGCCTGCATATGGGCCACGGTTTCCAGGAAGCGATCATGGACGCCCTGATCCGCTACCACCGCATGCTCGGCTACAACACCCTGTGGCAGGTCGGCACGGACCACGCCGGCATCGCCACGCAGATGGTGGTGGAGCGACAACTGGAAGCCGAGGGGCTCAGCCGCCACGACCTCGGCCGCGAGCGCTTCGTGGACAAGGTCTGGGAGTGGAAGGAGCAGTCCGGGGGCACGATCACACAGCAGCTGCGCCGCCTGGGATCTTCCCTGGACTGGTCGCGGGAACGCTTCACCATGGACCCGGGCCTGAGCGCCGCGGTGCAGGAGGTGTTCATCCGCCTGTATCGCGAGGGCCTGATCTACCGCGGCCAGCGCCTGGTCAACTGGGACCCTGCCCTGCATACGGCGATCTCCGACCTGGAGGTGATTTCCGAGGAGGAGAAAGGTTTCCTGTGGCATTTCCGCTACCCGCTCGCGGGGGGGGAAGGATACGTCACCGTGGCCACCACGCGGCCGGAAACCATGCTCGGTGACACCGCCATCGCGGTGCACCCGGAAGATGAACGCTTCGCGCACTACATAGGACGCCACGTCATGCTACCCCTGGCGGAGCGGGAAATACCCGTGATCGGTGATGAATACGTCGATCGCGAATTCGGCAGCGGCGTGGTGAAAATCACCCCGGCACACGACTTCAACGACTACGAGGTCGGTCGCCGGCACGGCCTGGCGATGATCAACATCTTCGACGATGACGCACAGATCAGCGATGCCGCGCCGCAGGCCTACCGCGGCCTGGACCGCTTCGAGGCGAGGAAGCGGGTGGTCGCAGACATGGAGGCCCTGGGCCTGCTGGAAAAGGTCGAGGACCACAGCCTGAAGGTGCCACGCGGCGATCGCTCGGGCGTGGTGATCGAGCCCTACCTGACCGACCAGTGGTACGTCGACGCGCGCAAACTGGCCGGGCCTGCCATCGCCGCGGTGGAGAACGGCGACATTAGCTTCGTGCCCCGGCAGTGGGAGAACACCTACTTCGCCTGGATGCGCGATATACAGGACTGGTGCATCAGCCGCCAGCTCTGGTGGGGGCACCGCATCCCCGCCTGGTACGACGAGGCCGGCAATATCTACGTGGGTGCCGACGAGGCGAGCGTGCGCGCCGAGCACGCTATCGACGCCGCTACCGAATTGCGCCAGGACGAGGATGTCCTCGACACCTGGTTTTCTTCCGCCCTGTGGACATTCTCCACACTTGGCTGGCCACAGGAGACGCCCGAACTGAAGACCTTTCACCCCAGCTCGGTGCTGGTCACCGGCTTCGACATCATCTTTTTCTGGGTTGCGCGCATGATCATGATGACCCTGCACCTGCGCGACGAGGTGCCTTTCCACACCGTGTACGTACACGGCCTGGTGCGCGACGCCGAAGGGCAGAAGATGTCCAAGTCCAAGGGCAACGTGCTGGACCCCATCGACCTGATCGACGGTATCGACCTGGAGACCCTCGTACAGAAACGCACCGCGGGCATGATGCAGCCGCAGCTGGCGAAAAAAATCGACAAGGCAACGCGCCGCCAGTTCCCGGAGGGCATCGCCTCCTACGGGACCGACGCCCTGCGTTTTACCTACTACTCGCTGGCCTCAACCGGGCGCGATATCAAGTTCGACATCGGCCGCATCGAGGGCTACCGCAATTTCTGCAACAAGATCTGGAATGCGGCGCGCTATGTGCTGATGAACTGCCAGGACCAGGATTGCGGCGCCGGTGGCGAGGTAACACTGGGCCTGGCCGACCGCTGGATCATCGGCCGGCTGGACGCCACGTCGATCGAGGTGGCGCGACACATTCAGGACTACCGCTTCGACCTCGCCTCGCAGGCGCTGTACGAATTCATATGGAACGAGTACTGCGACTGGTACCTGGAGCTGTCCAAACCCGTGCTGTGGGACGAAGCCGCCGGCGACGCGGAAAAACGCGGTACGCGCCGCACCCTGGTGCAGGTATTGGAAGCCTGGTTGCGCATGTTGCACCCGCTGATGCCCTTTATCACCGAGGAGATATGGCAGAGCGTGGCGCCGCTGGCCGGGGTATCCGGCGCGACCATCATGTTGCAGCCCTGGCCCCTCGCCGACGGCGAGCGCCACGACCCGGACGCGGCGCAGGCGATCGACTGGTTGCAGTCGGTCATCGTCGGCATCCGCACAATCCGCGCCGAGATGAATATCCCTCCGAGCAGGGAGATCGATGTACTGCTGCGCGGGGGTGATGAGCAGGACGAAAAAAGACTGGCGGAAAATTCGCAATACCTGAAAAAGCTGACTAAACTTGCTCGCGTAAGCTGGTTATCGGAAGGAAACGAGACACCCGCGGCGGCCACGGCCCTGGCAGGCGATCTCGAAATTCTGGTGCCGATGGCAGGGCTTATCGATAAAGACGCCGAGATCGCGAGGCTCGAAAAGGAAATCGGCAAGTTGCGGTCTGACTTGTCGCGTATCCAGGGCAAACTCGAGAACGCCAGCTTTGTCGACCGCGCCCCGCCGGAAGTAGTGGCCAAGGAACGAGAAAAACGACAGTCGCAGGAACAGGCCCTGAGCACCCTGCAGGAACAACTGGCCCGCATCAGAACAATCTGAATACCACGCTTTTACAGTACCCTGTAACCCGTTCGCCCACTCGCAGGGGCGTAACTAATAAAAGCAATACGCTAGACCGAGGATAGTGGTATGAATGATCGTGTAAGCGGCACGGTGAAGTGGTTCAATAATGCCAAAGGATTTGGCTTCATTACCCGGCAGGAAGGCGACGACGATGTTTTTGTTCACTTCCGCTCCATTCAGGGTGACGGTTATCGCACGCTGAACGAAGGACAGGCCGTTGAATTCAAATTGATCGAAGGCCCCAAGGGCCTGCAGGCGGAAGACGTTCTCAAGTTGTAGTTAACGTTTTGGTTAGCTGACGTCGCGACGCGCCGGCCGACCTCATCCAGGTCAGCCGGCAGCTTCCAGCCACTCGCCCTCCTTTCACCGGCGTCCGCCGGAGGCACGGCCAGTTGTCGCAAGCTTCAATGGCAACGACATTTACGCCCTGCGCACAGGTGTTAGAATGCCCCGCGTCCATACCCCGGTCGCCCGAGGCGGCCCTGCAACTAGAGGAAAACAATGAACCAACCGCGCAAACTCGTCATCAGCCTCGCCATCGCCCTGGTCGCCGCCACCCTGACGTCCGTTATCCTGACAGGTTCTGCTTTCAACCTTGTTCTGCTTCTCGCTTTCGCGATCACCGCCTGCAGTTGCGCACTACTGGGCGGCGCGACAAACGCGTTGCCACAGGTCCCCGCACAGGAGGCAGAGGGTGACAGACGCCCGCAGCCGGCCCCGCTCGAGGGCGACCGTGAACACGGCAAGGTAAAGTGGTTCAACGTATCCAAGGGCTTTGGCTTCATCATCCGGGAAAACGGCGAGGAGATTTTCGTCCACTTCCGTTCGATACGCGGCAGCGGCCGCAGGTCGTTGCGCGACGGGCAGACCGTCAGTTTCGTGGTGGCGGACAGCGACAAGGGCCCTCAGGCCGAGGATGTCGTCGCCGGAGAGTGACCCCGACTAGCCCTGGAGCTGCTCGAGCTGGTTGCGCCAGAAGGTATTGATCATGCGCGAGCCCTCGGCCAGCACGGCCTCGGTGTCCAGGGTCTCGTCTTCCATCGCCATTTCGACGATGGCGTAACCCACATCCACGGACAGCCGCGCCTGGCAGCGCAGCTGCTCGGTCACCTCGATGGACACCAGGTCCGCGGCGACCTGCGCAAACTGCCCGGCGACCAGGCGATGCGATGCCAGGCGAACTTCCTGCAACGGGGCGACCGCACGCAACGCCTGCACCACTTCCAGGCCGCCGGGCTGGTCGCGCGTCACCTGTAAGGTCTTGCGCAACAGCTCATCGACGTTGTCCAGCAGGGATTCCAGGCCGCCCTCGTCAAGGTTGTCCTCGAACCACTGCTGGAAAACGGCGTTCTGGCGATCCATGAGACCGGCGCCGAGGGCGTTGAGCACCGCGTACTTATTGGGAAAATAGCGATACAGCGCCGGCACCGTAATACCCGCGCGCTCGGCGACCAGGTTGGTCGAGATGCGCTCGATTCCCACTTCCACGAGCAGTTCCGCGGCGGCGTTGAGTATGGCCTCGTAGGTACGTTTGGCGCGCTCCTGGCGCGGCTTGTTCTTTTCCAGCAGTTCGACCTGTCGCCGTGCGGTCACTTTTTCACTTCCTTTTTATGAGCCGACCGATATCAGGTATGGGCCCGTTATTTAATCCTAACTTAGCCACTGCGCCAGCGCCAGTAACCCCCCGGGGGCGCCCGCCCACTGGCGCGGCAACGCAGGCAATGACACAATGTGCCTTTTCGGCGGGCCCGAAGCGGAGACAGGCGCGATGAAGCATCCCGAAATCAGCCGCATTGTCGCTGCCGGGCTGGCCTGCCTGCTGGCGCTGGCGACAGCCTTCCCGCTACAGGCCTTCGAACGCACCGAACAGCGCGAGCCCTGCACCGAGTACACGCCCGAGCGGCGTCCCATGTTCGGCGACCTGCACGTGCATACCAGCTACTCCTTCGACAGCTACGTTTCCAGCCAGCGCAACGATCCAGACGCCGCCTATCGCTACGCCAAGGGCGAGCCCATCGTGCTCTCCGACGCCGACGCCAAGCAGTCCATTACCGCGCAGATCCAGCGCCCGCTGGATTTTACCGCGGTCACGGATCACGCGGAGTTTCTCGGCCCCATAGACCTGTGTACGCAGGACGCCTCGAAACTGGCCTACTGGTTCCCCGCCTGCATCGCCACGCGCAATGAAAATTTCTATGTGCAACTGCTGGCGGCCAACTACTGGGTATCCCTGGGCGTGCTGGACAGCTCGGACCAGAAAGCCGAATCCTTCGTCTGCCGCCTGGGCGATTGCGACGCTGCGCACCGCGCGGCCTGGCGCCGTATCCAGGCCGCGGCCGAACGCCACTACGACCGCAGCGGCGACTGCTCTTTCACCACGTTTGTGGGCTACGAATACACCGACGCCCCGGACTACGCCAACCTGCACCGCAACGTGATCTTCCGCAACGACAAGGTGACGGACAGCGCCATCTCGACCTACGATACCGGCTCCAGGAACTATCCCGCCCTGTGGAACATGCTGCGCGAACAGTGCATAGACGGCATCCCCGGCTGTGATGTGATGTCCATCCCCCACAACTCCAACCTGAGCAAGGGCCTGATGTTCCCCGACCCGCGCAACGCGCGGGAAGCCACCGACCGCCTGTTCTTCGAGCCGCTGGTGGAACTGGTGCAGCACAAGGCGTCCAGCGAGTGCCGTTTCGACCGCCTTGCCGGCCGCGGCGTGGCTACGGAGGACGAGTTGTGCGATTTCGAACAGGTCGTCGCCGACAATCTGTCCATGCTGGGAACCGTGTTCGGCGAGGTGCAAACCGAGGACGCGCGGCCGGTGGGCGTGGATGAATACGGGCGCCGCAACATGCTGCGCAACACGCTAAAGGACGGCCTGGCCCTGGGCGCGCGCACCGGCACGAACCCCTTTACCATGGGATTCATCGGCAGCACGGACACGCACAGCGCCACCCCGGGGGGCGCCGAGGAGAACAATTACGTCGGCCACCTCGGCCGCCGCGACGCGGGCTACCGCAATGTACAGGACCACTTTTTCGACAACCCGGGCGGGCTGGCGGTAGTCTGGGCGGAGGAAAATGCCCGCGACAGCATCTTCGCGGCCATGCGGCGCAAGGAGACCTACGCGACCAGCGGGACACGCCCGGTGGTGCGCTTTTTCGCCGGCCGCGACTACACGCACGAGCTGTGCGCGGATCCACAGGGTATCCGCAAGGCCTACGCGGGCGGCGTCCCAATGGGCGGCCAGTTGGCGGCCCCGCTCACCTCCCCCACCTTCCTGGTCAGCGCCAGCAAGGACCCGGGCAGCCCCGGCAATCCCGGCAATGACCTGCAGCGCATACAGGTGGTGAAGGGCTGGCTGGACGCCGCTGGCGACACCCACGAAGAGGTCTTCGACGTGGCGGGCAGCCCGGACAACAACGCCGGCGTGGACCCCCGGACCTGCGCCCCCACCGGCCGCGGCCACGCCCAGTTGTGCACCGTGTGGCGCGATCCCCGGTACCGTCCCGAGCAGGCCGCATTCTACTACGTGCGGGTACTCGAAAATCCGTCATGTCGCTGGACTACCCTGCAGTGTCAGGCCGCCGGCGTAAATCCGTTTGACAGCGACTGCGCGGCCCAGGCCGCGGCCAGAAACGCCGAGATGGAAGAGCAGGGAGCGGTCGGCGACGTCTACGGTCGCTGCTGCCTGGATCCTGCGCAACAAGCTTTTTATTCCCCGATCCTGCAGGAGAGGGCCTGGACTTCCCCGATATGGGTCAATCCAACACTGGCAGAAGGAGAGCCGGATGAGCAGTAAGAAAAAAGGCAAGGGCAAGAAGAAGGCGCCGACGACCGGCCACCGCTTCAGGGGCATCACCATACCGACCGCATCCCACCCTGCCATTCGCAAGGTAAAACGCCAGGGCGTGGAACCTTCGATCCACGGCAACAAACTGTGGAAATCGAGCTGCCTGCTCATCGATTACCTGCACCGCAACCCGCCGGAGCACAGCCGCAAGGTCATGGACGTGGGCTGCGGCTGGGGTATCTCCGGCATCTGGTGCGCGAACAAGCTGGGTTCGCAGGTGACTTCCGTCGACGCCGACCCCGACGTTTTCCCCTTTCTCGATGCCACGGCAGACATCAACGGCGTGGAGACCGAGCACATGGTGTCGCGGTTTGAAAAGCTCTCGGTAAAAAAGCTGTCCGGCTACGACATGCTGATCGCGGCGGATATCTGCTTCTGGGACGAACTGGTGAGCCCGGTCGCCAACATGGTGAACCGCGCGGTCAAGGCGGGCGTCAAGCAGATTCTCATCGCCGACCCCGAGCGTGCGCCGTTCTTCGACATGGCCGAACGCTGCGTGGACAAGCACTGTGCCGAAATCATCGACTGGGAAACCAGCGGCCCGATCAAGGCCAGCGGCGCCATCCTGGTGGTGGAAAACGCCTGAGCGCTCAACGCAGCAGCCGGTACTCGCGCAGCAGGCCCGTGCTGTCCTGCGCCGCGCCGCCGCGCCAGCGTGGGCGGAAACGCACCTCGCGCAGCGCGCGCACCACGCGCATACCCGCGTTTTCCTGGTCCGGCGCCAAGGCCACCGTGGCGATATTGCGCGCGCGTCCGCGCCGGTCGACATCGTAGCTGAGTGTCACCGCTGGCGCCGCGTCCGCGGCGTCCAGCGGCTGCTCGGGCAGGCCGTTGAACACACCGCTGGCCGGCAGTTCCACGGGCGCGCCCAGCCAGCGGTCGAGGGTATCGCGGCGACCGTTTTCCCGCAGCAGGCGCTCCACGGCCTGGTAGTGAGGCGCGGCGCTGTGCCACTTGTCGTGCCACTGGTGCCAGTCGCCCAGCGCCAGGTGCAGGGCCGCCAGTTGCTCCACGTCCTCCGCGACGGGCCAGCCCGCGATCAGCCCCTGCAGCAGGTCCACGCCCTGGGCATAGGCCACGCTGCGCAAATTCTGTACCCGGCGCTGTACGAAATCCTGTTGCGCCGGGTCCTGCCGGCTGCCCGGGGCCGCGAAGGCCGTCGCCTGGAACGGGTCGCGCTCCACCAGCGGCACCATGTCCTGCACGAGGTAGAGGTTGTTCAACTGGCTCAGGGCGAGACGCGCGCGAGCCTGCGCCGGCAAACCCGCGCTGGCGGTAGCGTTGTCGAGCATTTGTCCATTCAGCTGCACCAGGTCCAGCAGACGCCGCTCGGGGCGGGTGGGCAGCCCCAGGCGCAGCGCCTCGCGCTGCCAGCGCAGGTAGCCCAGCGCGGCGCGCAGGCGAACCTCGGTCAGCGGTGGCCGACCGCCCCCGAACAGGCGAAAGTAGTAGTCGTAGCGCTCATCCAGCGCCGCGAAGTGGCCGCGCTCCCGGTAGATGTCGAGCTCGGCGCGCACCAGCGGCGCCTGCCGTTCACTGTACAGGCCCTCGTTGATGCGCACGACGTGCAGCGCGCGCCGGTAGAGGCGCAGCGCCTCCTCGCTGTCGCCGCGCCCGCGGTAGTGCGCGGCCAGCTCCGCCAGTACTTCCGCGAGGTCGCCGCTGTAGGGTCCCCCGCCCTCTTCCAGCTCCAGCAGGCGCGCCTCCACGGGTGCCGCATCCCCCGCCGCCTGTACCGGACCGGCCAGCGGCGGCGGGCTGTCCGAGACCGTGTCGCCGGCGCGCAGGATGTACTGGCCGTAGGGGTAACCGGCGCCCCAGGACGGGGCAATCCAGAGTATGGCAAGCAACGCGCAAGTGCCGAGACGGCGCGAACAGCGCGCCCTGTGGACAGTCCAGCTATTCAGCACTTTGCACAATTTTTGAGCACTTTTACCACCTCGGCTGGTCTGGCCAGGGGGAACAATGGTATAAACGCGCCCCGTCGCAGGGCCGCGACCATTCCAACATGCCACGCCTGGACCTCTCCGGCAATACGCCAGGGAACAGGTTCGCGACGCGCTCCGTGGCTGTCAAGGGCGACCCGGCGCGGGCCAAAACGACGGAGTTGGACTACCTTTAAACCATGGGCACGCCCCCGGAGGGCGAAGTAACAGCATGAAACAGCTCGGCATTCTCGATTCAGCTTTTGTCAACCTGGAGCAGACCAATACGCCGCAGCACATCGGCGGCCTGGGCATCTACGACCCTTCCACCGCCCCCGGCGGCTTTGTGCGCTTCAAGGACGTCATCGCCAGCTTCGAACGCAGGCTCGGCAACCTGCCCCTGTTCCGCACACGCCTGGTAGAGGTCCCCGGCGGCCTCGACCGGCCATACTGGGTCAAGGACGCCAATTTCGACGTCGAGTTCCACCTGCGCCACATCGCCCTGCCCGAGCCCGGTGACTGGCGCCAGTTATGCATCCAGGCCGCGCGCCTGCACTCGCGCCCGCTGGACATGTCGCGACCGCTGTGGGAAGCCTACATCATCGAGGGCCTGGACAATATTCCCAACGTACCGCGCGGCAGTTTCGCCGTGTACACCAAGATGCACCACTCGCTGGTGGACGGCGCCGGCGGCGCCTCCTTCATGACGGCCCTGCACGACCTGGTGCCGGACCCGGACTACGCAGAACAACCCAAGGCCGAGCCGCGCCTGGTGGACGTCTCACCCTCGATGTCGGAGCTGCTCACCAAGGCCACGCTGAACAGCGTGCGCAACACCGCGTCCCTGGTCAGCGGCGCGGTGAAAAATTCCCGCGACCTGGGCAAATACGCCTACGGCGTCGCACGCAAGGAAATACCCACGCCGGACATCAACGCGCCGAAGACCATCCTCAACAAGCCGGTGGGGCCGCACCGCGTGTTCGACGCGGGCGAATTTCCCCTGGAGGGCTTCAAGGATATCAAGAACGCGGTCGGCGTAACCGTCAACGACGTCGCGCTGTGCGTCATCGGCGGCGCCCTGCAACGCTACCTGGAAACCAGGGGCGCGGCGCCCGAGAGCGGCTCCCTGGCGGCGAGCCTGCCGCTGAACATGCGCACCCGGCGCGGCTCCACCGATGAGAACAACCAGGTCGGCTCGGTCTTCGCCTCCCTGCACACGGATATTGCCGACCCGGTGGAGCGGCTGCGCGCGGTGAACGAATCGACCCGGGTCGCCAAGGAGAGCGGCGAGGCCAGTCCGCTGGTCGACGCACTGAAACTCGCCGGGGCGTTCTCCCCGGTCGTGGCGAAGTCCGTGGCCGGATTCTGGGCGCGCAACCACCTGTCGCGTCACATCCCGGTCAACGTCTCGACCTGTATTTCCAATGTCGCCGGCCCGGATTTCCCGCTGTACTGCGCCGGGGCGAGGATGGTCGACTATTACGGGCTGGGCGTACTCACACCGGGCATGGGCATTTTTCACCTGGTTTTCAGCTACGCCGGGCGGATCACACTGTCAGTGCTTGCGGACAGGGACATCATGCCGGACCCGGAGACCTACCACGACTGCCTGATCGCCGCCTACGAGGAGTTGTACGCCGCCGCCGCGAAACCGGCCCTGAGCGGCGCCAACCGCGCCGCCGTCGCCGCCAAGGCGAAAATCAGGTCGCCCAAACGCAAGCGCGCCGTTGGCGCAAGCAAACCGAAGAACCGCGGCGCCACCACCGGTAAAACAGGCAAAAAGCGCGCCGCGGCGAAAAAGAGTAAAAGCGCCGCAGCCGGAAAGCGCGCCGCGACCAGAAAAAGCGCTGCGGCCGGAAAAAGCGCTGCGGCCGGAAAAAGTGCAGCGGCCAACAAAAGTGCCGCGGCCAGCAAGAGCGCCGCGAAGAAGAACTCCGGCGCAAACGGCGGCAGTAAGGCAATAAAAGCCACCGGCGCGGCTAAACCTGCGACCGTGAGCGGCGGTAAAGAAGGCCAGGCCAGGGCCTCCAACAATGGCGCCGGCAAGGCCTCCGCCGGGGACAAATCCACCGCGGCCAGCCGGCCGCGGGCCCGGCGCCGTCCCGCCGCCAAGGCACAGCCGAAACTGCCTGCCGCCTGAGCCATTCCCATCCGCCGGACAAAAAAAACCCGCCGGTGAGGCGGGTTTGCAACAACTCTGTTCAGACCTGGATGGGTGTTGCGGCGCGACCACACCGGGCAGCGCCAGGTCCTCGCGGACCACTGATCGAGTTGAGCCAAGCTTAGATCACCATCTGATATATATCTAATATATTAAATTGATGGATGCCATATATTTGATTCATAATGGTGCCCATGGATACGCGAGACCTTGCCAAAGTCGACCTCAACCTGTTGATTTCGTTACAGGTTCTGCTCGAAGAACAGAGTGTGTCACGAGCCGCGGAGCGGCTTCATATTACCCAGCCGGCGATGAGCAAGACCCTGTCACGCCTGCGCGCCCTGTTCGACGATGAACTGTTCACCCGCGCCAGCCACGGCATGCAGCCGACTCCCCGGGCCGAGTCCCTGCGCGGGGCCCTGGCCGACGTGCTCGGCGACATCGCCCACCTGCTGGCGCGTCCCGGCTTCGACCCCGGCGGGTTCAGCGGCGAGGTAACCCTGGCCCTGTCCGAATATATCGGCGTCGCCCTGCTGCCCCCGCTGATGGAAAAACTCAGCCAGCGCGCGCCCCGGCTCAACCTGCGCGTTATCACACGCGTGGAAAACCAGCTGCAGGAACTGGCCACCGGCAACCTCGATTTCGCCCTGCACATCCGCCAGGCCAACTACGGGCCGGACTACCGCGTGCAGGAGCTGGGTGACAGCCCGCCGATCATTCTCGTGCGCGAGGATCATCCGCTCACCAGCGGCGACGTCGACTGGCAGAGGCTGCACCAGTACCCACTGATCCGCCTGTACGTGTCGGACCAGGAGCAGTTGCAGCTGCAGGACCTCACCGGCGCCGTGGCAGCGCTGATAGACCACCCCATGGGCACACTGGAAATCTCCCACCTGCTGACCGCGCTGGAGGTTCTGCGCCACACGGATCACTTCATGCCCGCGCCGGCCTATGTATTGCAAAACCCCGCCGCCACCGCCGGCGTCTGCGGGCTGCCCATGCCGCGAGAGAGCGCCTTCGGCATCCACTACGCGCTGGTGGCGCACCGCCGCACCGGCAACTCCGCGCTGCACAACTGGCTGTGGCAGGAAATCACGTGTACCATCGCCGAACTGCGCACGCCGGCGCAGAACAAGATTCGCCAGCGCGTCATCGCCGGGCTCGCAACGCCCATACAGCAGCAGTCGTTATGAGCAAGAAAAACCGCCGCGAGATTCCGCGCTTCGACACCCCGATCATCGAGACCCACTGCCACCTGGATTACCTGGAGCCGACGCAGCTCGACGACGTACTGGCGCGCAGCGCCGAGGTCGGTGTGGAGCGCATCATCACCATCGCCGTCTCCGCCGACAACCTGGGCAAGGTCGTGGAGCTGGCGCACGGTTCCAGCGTCATCTGGGGTACCCAGGGCATCCATCCGCACGAGGCGGAGTGCTGGAGCGAGGAGGTGGAAAGCGCCGTGCGCGCGGGCCTGGCCGAGCCGCGTATCCTCGCCGTGGGGGAAATTGGCCTGGATTACTACTACGACCACGCCGACCGCGGCGTCCAGCGGGAAGTCTTTGAACGCCAGCTGGAACTGGCGGCGCAGTCGGACCTGCCGGTGGTGATTCACACCCGCGAAGCCGACGAGGACACCCGCGCGATCCTGCAAAACCACAGCGCGCATCTGGCGCGCAAGGGCGTCATCCACAGTTTCACCTCCTCGCTGTCACTGGCCCAGTACTGTCTCGCCGAAGGTTTCAGCCTGGGCTTCAACGGCATCGCGACTTTCAATCGCGCGGACAACGTGCGCGAGGTGGTGCGCGCAACGCCGGTAGAGCAATTGTTACTGGAAACCGATGCCCCCTACCTCACCCCGGTGCCCTACCGCGGCAAACCCAACGCCCCCTATTACCTGCCGTTCATTGCCGAGAGTATTGCGCAAACCAAGGAGCTGCAGGTCGAGGATCTGCTGCGCCAGGCCTATGCCAACAGTACCGCGTTGTTCTTCGCCTGAGACAAACAGTGCTATCGCGATAGCGATTCCGGGGTATTTCAGTGATACACTACGCGCCCTTCGCCGCTCCCGTGAATTGAGCGTTAAGCGCACGACAAAACCCTGATGGACTACTTGATCGGACAACGCTGGGTCAGCCACGCGGACGCACAGCTGGGCCTGGGCATCATCGTCGATGTCGAGGGACGACGCGTCACCCTGTCATTCCCCGCGGTCGACGAGGAGCGTACCTACGCCACCGACAACGCCCCGCTGACGCGACTGCGCTTCAAGCCGGGCGACCACATCTCCACCGTGGAGGGCGTGGAACTGCTGGTCACCGGAGTGCAGGAACAGCAGGGATTACTGCTGTACACGGGCACGGATCACCACGAGCAGGAACTCACCATCTCCGAGCTGGAGCTGAACGCCTTCGTCCAGCTGACCACGCCGCAGCAGCGCCTGCTGAACGGGCACTTCGACCGCAACAGCGAGTTCGCCCTGCGCGTCGCCACCTTTGACCACGCCGATCGCCTGCAACGCTCCTCCGCCCGCGGCCTGCTCGGCTCGCGCACCAACCTGCTGCCGCACCAGGTGTATATCGCCGCCGAAGTTGGGAGACGGCACGCACCGCGGGTGCTGCTGGCCGACGAGGTGGGCCTGGGCAAAACCATCGAGGCGGCGATGATCATCCAGCAACAGCTGATCACGGGGCGCGCCTCCCGCGTGCTGGTGCTGGTGCCGCCCAGCCTGTTGCACCAGTGGCTGGTGGAACTGCTACGCCGCTTCAACCTGCATTTCTCACTCTTCGATGCCAGCCGCCTGGACGAGGTCGGCGACGACAACCCCTTCGAGTCGGAACAACTGGTGCTGTCCAGCCTGGAGTTGTTGCTACCGCGTGCGGGTATGGCGCAGTCCGCCCTGGACGCAGGCTGGGACCTGGTGGCCGTGGACGAGGCGCATCACCTGCAGTGGAGCGAGCAAGAAGCCGGCGCGGACTACCGCTTCGTCGAACAGCTTGCCGCCCAGGTGCCGGGGCTGCTGCTGCTCACCGCCACGCCGGAACAGATCGGCCAGGAGAGTCACTTCGCGCGCCTGCGCCTGCTGGACCCCTCGCGCTTTCACGAACTGGCCGCCTTCCGCGCGCAGGAGGCCGACTTCCGCCGCTGGGGCGACCTGGTCGAACGTCTGGAAGCGGGCGAGTCCATGCACGACGAACTGCCCCCCGGCCTGGACAGCGACGCAGAGCCGGCCGACCTGGTACGACAGATCCTCGATCGCCACGGCACCGGGCGCGTCCTGTTCCGCAACACCCGCGCCGCGGTCAGCGGATTCCCGCAACGCGTTCTGCACCGCTATCCACTGCCCAATCCGGAACAGTACAGCCTGGCCGGGGGGGAAGTCGAAGAGCGCCTGTACCCGGAACTGCCCTACCTCGACGACAGCTGGCTGCAATTCGACCCGCGCGTCGACTGGCTGGTGCAAACGCTGAAGAAACTCAGCCCGGCCAAGGCGCTGGTCATCTGTGCCCACGCCGCCACCGCGACGGCACTGGAACACCACCTGCACCTGCGTGCCGGCATTCGCTCCTCGGCGTTCTACGAGGACCTGTCCATCATCGAGCGCGACCGGGCGGCCGCCTATTTCGCCGAAGAGAGCGGTGGCGCCCAGGTGCTGGTGTGTTCGGAGATCGGCAGCGAGGGACGCAACTTCCAGTTCGCGCACCACCTCATCCTGTTCGACCTGCCGCTGAACCCGGACCTGCTGGAACAGCGCATTGGCCGCCTGGACAGGATCGGGCAGAGCGCCGACGTGGAAATTCACGTGCCCTACCTGCAGGACAGCGCACAGGAAACGCTGCTGGACTGGTACGACGTCGGCCTCAACCTGTTCCGCGACAGCTGTTCCGCCGGTAACCTGATCTTCGACACCTTTGCGCAGCGCCTGCTGGTGCAGCTGGTGGCGCGCGACGATACGTTCACGCAGCTGCTCGACGACAGCGCCGAGTTCACCGCCGCGACGCGGCGCGAGTTGCGCGAGGGCCGCGACCGGCTACTGGAGCGCAATTCCTGCCGACCCGGGATCGCCGCGCAACTTATCGAGCAGATTGTCGCGGACCAGGGCGGCCCCGCACTGGAGGACTACCTGGAAAGCCTGTGCGAGGCCTTTGGCGTCGACCAGGAACATCACTCGGAGCAGTCCTGGGTACTGCGACCATCGGAACACATGTTGACCGGCCACTTCCCCTACGTCGGCGACGAGGGCACCACCGTCACCCTGGACCGCGACACGGCGCTGGCGCGCGAGGACATGGAATTCCTCACCTGGGAACACCCCATGATCACCGAGGCCATGGACATGGTGCATTCCACGGAGCTGGGCAACGCGGCGATCGGCACCATCAAGCTGAAAGGCGTAGCGCCGGGCACCATGTTGCTGGAGGTGCTGTATACCGTTAACTGTATCGCCCCGCGCGGCCTGGGCGTCGAGCGCTTCCTGCCGCTCAGCCCCATGCGCCTGCTGGTGGACGCGCGCGGCAAGGACCTGGCGGACATCGTGCCGCACGAACGCCTCAACCAGCTCATCGAAAAAGTGAGGAAATCGGCGGCGCTGGCGATCATCAAGCAGGTGCACGACGAGGTCGAGGCAAAGATGGCGCTGGCCTCCGCCGCCGCGCAGGAACGGCTGCAGCAGATTCTCGACAGCGCCGAGGCGCAGATGCGCGAGCTGCTGGGCGGCGAACTGGAGCGCCTGCGCGCGCTGCGCGAGGTGAACCCCGCTATCCGCGCCGAGGAGCTGGATCACCTGTCCTGGCAGATCCAGGAGTGCGCCGTACATATCCGCCACGCCAACCTGCAGCTGCAAGGCCTGCGCCTGATCATCACCACCTGAGATACGGCATCGCACTTTGCCGCCGCACGAGGTAACATGAATTCGACGCGGCCGAGCCCGGCCCGCGCCCATGTGTAACGGTCAATAAGTACAATGAAAAACGCAATCATTACGGGGATCACCGGCCAGGACGGGGCCTACCTGGCGCGCTACCTGCTCGAACAGGGTTACCGCGTCACCGGCACCTACCGGCGCACCAGCTCGGTCAACTTCTGGCGCATGGCAAGCCTGGGCATCACCGGGCACGAGCACCTCACGCTGGTCGAACACGACATCACCGACCTGTCCAGCTGCCTGCGCCTGGTGGATTCGGTGGGACCCGACGAGATCTACAACCTCGCAGCGCAGAGTTTCGTCGGCGTGTCCTTCGAACAACCGATTACCACCGGGGAAATCACCGGCTTGGGCGTGGTCAACCTGCTCGAGGCTATCCGCATCGTCAACCCGGCCATCCGCTTCTACCAGGCTTCCACCTCTGAGATGTTTGGCAAGGCGCAGGCGGTGCCACAAAACGAGGACACGCCGTTCTACCCGCGCAGCCCCTACGGCGTGGCCAAGCTCTACGCACACTGGATGTCGGTAAATTACCGCGAGTCCTACGGCATCTTCGCCACCAGCGGCATCCTGTTCAATCACGAGTCACCGCTGCGCGGCAAGGAATTCGTCACGCGCAAGATCAGCGACGGGGTCGCGCGCATCAAGCTCGGCACGCTGGACACGCTGGAACTGGGCAACCTGGACGCACAGCGCGACTGGGGCTACGCCGCCGACTACGTGGCGGGCATGCAGGCCATGTTGCAGGTCGATGCGGCCGACACTTTCGTGCTGGCTACCGGCCGCACCCAGACCATTCGCGATTTCGTCGACATGTCCTTCGCCGCCTCCGGGATACAGCTCGAATGGTCCGGCAGCGGCACTGGGGAATTCGCCGTGGACCGCGCCAGCGGGGCCAGGGTGGTATCGGTCAACCCGCGCTACTATCGGCCCGCAGAAGTGGACCTGCTCATCGGTGACGCCGGCAAGGCGCACAGGGAACTGGGCTGGTCCGCGGACACCACGCTGGAAGAACTGTGCGAGATGATGGTCAAGGCGGACCTGGAACGCCATACCCGCGGGGAAAGTTGGTGACATGGCGGGCACGCTGCTACTGACGGGCGCAGAGGGATTTACCGGCGGGCACCTGGCCCGCGCTGCCAGGCAGCAAGGTTACAGCGTGCACGCCCTGGCGGCGGATATCACCGACGCCCGCGCCGTCGAGCAGGAACTGGCGACGCAGCACTTCGATTACGTCGTTCACCTCGCGGCCATCAGCGCGGTCACCCATGCCGACGAACTGGCCTTGTACCAGGTCAACCTGTTCGGCACGCTGAACCTGCTGCAGGGGCTACTCGCCATGGACCCGCCGCCGCGCAAGGTGATCATTGCCAGCAGCGCCAATATCTACGGTAATTCCGCCGCCTCGCCGCTGGCCGAAGACACCCCGCCCGCGCCGGTCAACCACTACGCAATGAGCAAGCTGGCCATGGAGCACATGAGCGCGACCTTCGCCGACTACCTGCCGCTGGTCACCACACGCCCCTTCAACTACACAGGGGTCGGCCACGACGAGCGCTTCGTTGTACCGAAACTGGTGCGGCATTTTCGCGAGAAACAGCCGGCGGTGGAGCTGGGCAACCTGGAGGTGGAGCGCGAATTCAACGACGTGCGCGGCGTGTGCCTGAATTACCTGGAGCTGTTACAGCACGGCAGTCCCGGCGAGGCCTACAACCTGTGCAGCGGCGTCACCTATAGCCTGCGCGAGGTGGTGGACATACTGTCCGGCATCACCGGACACACGCTGGAACTGCGCGTCAACCCCGCTTTCATCCGGCCCAACGAGGTTCACCGCCTGTGCGGCGACCCGGGCAAGTTGCGCGAGTGTATCGGCGATGTGCCGCACCCCCACCTGCGCGACACCCTGAGCTGGATGCTGGATTCCAGGGACTGACCCCTGCACGGGAAGTCAGGCGACCTGGCGATACACCTGTAGCGTTTCACGTGCACAGCGCTCCCAGGAGAAATCCGCGGAACGCTCCCTGCCCAGGCGGCCCCAGCGATCGCGTTCGCTCTCGTCCGTCAGTAGCTGGCGCAACTTTTGCGCCAGTTCCTCGGGCTCACCGCTGTCGCACAGCAAGCAGGCGCCGCGCGAGAACTCCGCCATGGAGGTGCCGGCGCGACAGATCACCGGCACGCCGCTGCTCATCGCGTCCAGTACCGGCAGGCCAAAGCCCTCGTAGACGGAGGGATAGCAGAACACCGCCGCTCCCGAGAACAGCGCCGGCAGTTGCGACGAGGGGACGTAACCGAGGTGGCGTACGCTGCCGTCGCGTTTCAACGCCTCCAGGCGCCCGAGCAGTTCCTTGTTGAGCCAGCCCGACGAGCCGGTCAGCACCAGTGGACACTCGCGCCGCAGCGCGACGGGCAACTGCTCCCAGGCCGCGAGCAGTACGTCGATTCCCTTGCGCGGCTCGAGGGTCGCGACCAGCAACACGTAAGCCTTGTGGTCCAGGCCGTGAGCGTCGAGGACCGGCGCGGTGGCGGCCGCGTCGCGCGGCACATAGTCCTTGTCGACGCCCTCGTAAACAGTACACACCTTCTCCGCCGGCAGGTCGAAGTGCGCTAGCAGTTCGTCGCGCACCACGTCGGACACCGTGATCACGCGGTCCGCACGCGCCAGCGTCGCCGGTAGCTTTCTGTCGAGCCACTGCACCACGTGGGGCGGGTGGAACTGCGGGAAACGCATATGGGAGAGGTCGTGCACCGTGGTGACGCAGGGTCCGTCGTAGGGTTTGAGAATGTAGTTGGTTTCGTGGTAAATCGCTCCGGGCAGACTGTTGGCATGACGGGAGAAGCGGCGCGCCATCAGTGCGTCGTAGGCCGCCTTGCTGCCGGGCACCAGCCCCACGGCCTGGCGCACTTTCTGCAGCAGGCGCCCGGCGCCGCCGGGGCTGCCCTGCCCGCCCTGCGCGATCAGCGCGTCGGTGGCCCGCCGCTGCGCCTCACCGTCCTGCCAGTGCGTGCCGGTAAAACAGTGCACGGCGTCCACCTCGTCGCTGGCGAGGAACTGGCGCAACAGGTGAAAGCTGTAATTGCCCACCCCGGTGATCGGCGGGCGCAGGGCCTCGGCGTTGAAGATCAGTTCCATCGCCGCTCAACCACGCGGGAGAACGTCACGGCCGAGCAATTCATTCTCGACCTCGTCGAGTAGCTGTTCCAGCTTGCCGCGGAAGACCTCGTTGTTGAACTCGTGACTGCGTATGTAGGCGTTCCGCGCCATTTCCAGGCGGCGCTTGGGGTCGGCCATCACGCTGAGACTGTGCGCCTGCAATTCCTCCAGGCTGGAGAAGCGGAACCCGGATTCGCCGTGCTCGACGATCTCGCGCTGCCCGCCGCCGTCGATCACGATGGGCACGCAGTAGTTCTGCATGGATTCCACCGTGGTCATGCCGAAGTGCTCCACCAGGTGGGGCTTGCTCTCCTTCAGGCCACAGGCATGCCAGAACAGGGCGGCGCGGCGGTAGTAGTCGCGCACCTCGCTGACCGCCGCATTGGGCCTGATCTCGATGTCGCAGGCGGCTTTCTGCGCTGCCTCCTGGACGATGTCCAGGTAGGTATTGCCCGGCGTACTGCCGCCCACCAGCACCAGTTTCCAGCCGCGGGTCTGCTCCGGGTGCTGTCGGCACAACGCGCTGAACGCCTCGATCAACTCGACCTGCTTCTTGCTGCCGCTGATCTCGAAACGCGACACGGACAGGATGATGTTTTCCTTGTCGTCTGCGCTGCTCGCGGCGTTGTACATGTTGACCGGCGGGTAGAGCTTGTGCGTCGGCTCCAGCCCCCAGCGCTTGCGCACCCAGCCACCGGTGTAGTCGCCGTTGATCATCAGGTAGTCATACTTGTCGACCTGGAAATAATGCGATTTCTCCTGGTCGGGGAAGTGGCAGACGAAAATGGACGCCGGCGACAGCGGATTGACCTTGCCGAGCATATTCGCGTTGACGAAGATATCGTAGTTCAGGCTCTCCCTGGCGATGATGTCGAAAACATTGTACTTCTCGCCCAGCACCATGCCCTCGTCGGCAGTGAACCGCTCCTTCTTGTCGAAAAAGGGTATGCGGATAATCTTCATCGACGAAGCGCTCAGGTCGAGGTCAAACCACTCCCGGTAGTCCTCCAGGGTCACGTCGTTGTTGAAGATGTAGGTGACGTCGTAGCGCTCCTGCATAATCGCCGCCATCTCGGCCACGTAGCGCTGTCCTCCCCCGGCGAAGTGCCCGGCATGGTCGTAGATTCCCACCCGCGGCCGGCGCAGGCCGAGCACCACTTCCAGGTGGGAAAAGAAACTGCAGGCCGCCACTTCGCCAAGGTAACGCGGCAACGTCTTGCGCAGTTCGCGCAGGACGTCGATCACCGTCTGTGTGTCCTGGCAGCCGCACATGACACGCACGCTGTGCAACAGGGAGCGGTAGAGCAGGTCGTATTCGCCCTTCTTGAAGAAGTGTGAGCCGGGAATGCAGGCGGCCAACTCACGCGGGAAATGCTTGGCGACGAGCAGGAAGCGGTTGCGTGTGCAGAAGTATTCGCACAACGCCTGGGAGGAGCTGCCGTGATAGCGGTGGTACAGCACACTGATGGGCGCGTACCAAAGTTGCCAGCCGTGCTTGCGGCAGCGGACGCTGTAGTCCACGTCCTCCATGAACATGATGAACTCTTCGTCCCAGGGCCCGACATCCTCCAGGCAGCGCCGGCGAAACATGACCGAACCGCCGGTGACGTACTCGCGTTGCGCCGGCAGCGCGTAGCGCGGCGAGTCCTCCTCCTCGAAGCCGATATCCTTGAAGTAGTACTGCTCGATTTCCTCCACGCCGACGCTGTTGATCAGGTCGTTGTCGGCAAAGAAGATCTTGCTCTGCACGGCGCCGATGGCCTCGTCGCGGGCAAAGACCTCGAGCATGCCCTGCAACCAGGCGCTGTCCACCGTGGCGTCGTTATTACTGATCAGGACGTAGTCGCCCTCGGTGCGCGCAATACCGAGATTGAGCGCGCGGGCATAATTGTTCTCGTCGTTCTCCACGACGGTGACAGACGGCTGCTGCTGGCGCACCCAGTCAACCGTGCCGTCTTGCGAGCCGTTGTCCACCAGGCAGACATCCAGCGACAAGCCGTCCAGGTCAAGCTGCTGCAGGGATGCGAAGAAGTCCGGCAGGAATTCCAGTGCGTTGTAGGTAACCGTAACCAGGGCGACGCGAACTTCGCTCATCATCCCCCCTTGACCGGGATATCGAAGGAGTCGCGCAACCCGGCAAGTTCCGCCGCGAGCACCTGCGCGTCCGCCTCAAGCGGAACCTCTGTCAACCGCCGCGACACTGTGGGACGGTAGCTGGGCGGGCATACCTTGCGGCTGTCCGCGTAGGCGGAGCCGGGAATCTTGCTGAAATCGATCTTGCGCCGGCGATACCACCAGGCCTGCACGCTCTCCACCCGGTGCTTGAGTTCCAGGAATGCGGCCCGCAACATGGACTTCAGTTCACCGCGCCGCAGCATCCACCAGGCGTTGACCACCCGGTCGCGGAGGTAGCGCAGCCTCCTGTTCATTGCGCCGGTGCCTGGCGCGCCAATGCGTTGAGGCTGTACACCTCCACGGCGACGCCGAAATCGAGAAACGGGCAGCGCTGCGCCGCCTCGCGGGCCTCCTCCAGCGAGGCCGCCAGGATCATGGTGTAGCTCCTGGCCGTAGTACCCGGCGAGGTCTGTGCGCCGCCCGGTTCAAAGCGGCAGGGCTCACGCAGCGCCTGCATGGGGCTGCCCTCGGCCAGTTCCAGCGTGTGCACCCACTCCTGCAGACGGGATACCAGGGCGTCGCGCCGCTCCTCCTCCCAGCTTTCCAGGTCGGGCCCGTCGAAAAAATAGGCGATCATGTAACGCGACTTCTCCACGCCCTCGTCCAGGCGGCGCTGGAATTCCTCCAGCTTGACGCCGACTCCCGACAGCGACGGGTCGATCTCATGCGCCATGCGCAGGAGCTTGATCGCGGCGGGCAGGTCGCGATGGCCGAGCTTGACCGCGGCGCGGCGCAACAGCCGGGCGTCCGCCTCACTCAGGGTAATGGACCTGCCCGGTGTATCGGCATCACTGCCCGCGGTGGACTCGATCAGGCTGGCGATAATGCGCCCGCAGGCCTCGCTGTACTGGCGCGCGTCGAGGACGCCCCTGCCCTCCTTTTTGACGATCTTGAGCACCGCCATGAGCATCTCGATGAGCGTGTCATCCAGCTCCAGCGGCGCCGGCGGAGGTTTGGAGGGCTCGCGAAACAACGGGCCTTCGTCGGGAAAGAATTTTTCCCGCAGCAGTTCGTTACTTTCGCGAAAGGCGTCGAACAGTTCGTGCTGCGATTCCAGGGAGGGCAGCTGGCCCTTGCCGCGGGAGCGCTGGTTGATCAGTTTTCGGCACTTGTCGCGGATTGCGCCCTCCTCGACGGAGGCGGTGCGGATGGGAAAGGCGCGATTGACCGCCAGGGCGAAGGCCTGTCCCGCCGGGGTCAGCGATTCGTTCTCGCTCTGGAAGTTCTTGTTCACCTTGCCCACCAGTGAGGGGTCGATGCGCGCGGTGAAGTCGTCCAGCAGGTCGCCATTGAGGAAATGCTGTTTGTCGAACAGGGCGACCTCCAGCGCGTCGCGGCCGAAGCAGCGCTCCCAGTTGGCCAGCATGGTGTGGTAATTGAAATAGTAGTTACCCGGCGCGCAGCGTTGCATGAAGACATCGAAGGATTCCATGCCGCCGGATTTCAGGTGCGTGGAATAATAGGAGGCACAGGTCGTGACCTGCTCACGCAGGTAGCACAGTATGCGGATATCTTCGAAATAGGGAGACAGCAACGCGTGGACATTGTCCATCTCCTCTTCTGTGCGGATACGCGAGTGGAAATGCTCGCTGCTGATGAGTACCGTGTGCACGCCCCTGGGCAGCGACGCCAGTTCCGCCTCGAATTCGCGCAGGAAGCCGGCCTTGTACTCCTGCCGCTGCTCCAGGGTCAGGATGCCCTGGTGGCGGTAAAAATCGTCGAATTTGTCGTCATTGATACAGTAGGCGGGCAGCGCGCGGTTGTTCTGTTTGCCCGCGCTCTGGATGAAATGGTAGCCCGCGCCACGGAACTTCCTGCGGTTGACGTAGAGCAATTTCTGGATGGAGGTGGTACCGGTTTTTTCGGTACCGATGTGGACAATGGCTCTCAATCGTTCGCCCCTGCAAACCCGCACTGCCGCCGAGTCGCCGGCTTGCGAAACCCGCGCCATCACTGCCGATAGCGCCTCAGGCGGCCCATGTTAGCCAATGGGGGCAGCCTGTCAATGCGCGCGCTCCAGAGTGCGCGGCAGTGCACAGTTTTCCGCCCGCGGCCTGGGCTGGCGCGACCTGTCGGCTCAGTCAATATCCACGATGCTCAGCACCCGGTTCGGGCACTGCGCCACCGCGGCCTCGGCCCTGACGCGCAGGGCCGGGTCCGGTCGCGGCTGCAGGATACGCACGCGTGGATACACCTGGGTGTCGTAATCCACCTCGAACAGTTCCGGCGCCTCCTCCATGCACTCCCCGTGACCCTGGCACAGTTGCATATCGGCCCTGATGCAGTATCGGCCGCTCACGTCGATCGCCTGCGCCGGTAGCGCAGCCGGCAGGGTTCGGAGGGACGCAGGATCAGCGACGGCATGTAGTCGCGGTAACTGTCAGGGGCATCCACCAGTTCGAATGCGTAGTCCCGCAGCAGGGCGCAAAAAATCGCCTTCACCTGCAGGATGGCGAAGGCGTTGCCGACGCACTTCCGATGGCCGCCGCCAAACGGGATGAAGGCGAAGACATTGTCCGGCTCCGGCCGGGTCGGGTCGAAGCGATCCGGCTGTGGGAAAGTTTGCGGCAGCCTGTGCGCCACATAGGGCGAGGCCATGACATTACTGCCGGCGGGGATGACATAATCACGGTAGTGAAAGTCCTGCAGCGCGCGTCGGGTCAAGGTGACCAGCGGCGGGTGCAGGCGCAGCACTTCCATGATGAACGCCTGCAGTCGCGGAATTTCCTTGAGGGCGTTGCGGCTCAATTCGGTGTTACGACTGTACAACTCGTCTACCTCCGCGGCGATAGCGGCGGCGTGCCCCGGGTGCCGCGCCAGTTCGACCGCGGTCCAGGACGAGGTGTTGCCGCTGGTGTGATGACCGGCGAACATAAACCAGATCACCATGCCGGCGATCTCGTCCTCGCTCAGTGCACGCCCGTCCTCGTAGCGCGCGTCCATGTACACCTGCAGCATGTCCGGGTGCTGCGCACCGGAGGCGCGGCGTTGTGCGACGCGTTCACCGATGAGTTGCGCCAGGCGCGCGCGGGCGCGATCGCGCCGCGCCGCCACCTCTCCCAATGCGTCCGGGTCTCGCAGCGCGGCCGGGCTCACCGAGGCCTCCAGTTCATGGTACAGGTCGGCGAATTCTTCGGTGAGGGTGTAGCGGAACTCCTCGCCCATCAGGCAGTGGGTCGAGGTTTTCAGCGTCAGACGCGTGAACGCCTCGTAGATATCCAGTTCACCCTCGTCCTCCCAGTCCGCCAGCCAGTCCTGCACCTCGCGAGCGATCACCGCGGCGTAGAGCTTCATGCGATCCTGGCGCAGGCCGCGCGCCTGCATTTTCAACTGCTGCCGTTCCAGCTCCGGCGGCGCGCCGTACTGTACGCCCTCCCCGAACACCGGCACCATCATCTGGTACGCCTCGGCGGCGCTGAGCAGTTCGTCCGGCGCGCGGAACACCGCCTCGTGCGCCTCCGCCGACACCAGCAGTATATTGCGCAGACCGTTCAGGTCGAACTGGCAGATCTCGCCGTTTTCGCGGTAGGCGCGACTGAGGAACAGGGCCGGGTTGGCGCAGAACTCGGCAAAGTGCCCGCCCTGCCCGGACGCGCCGCTGACCAGCGGAATACCGGTCCCGGCCGGCGTGGATGCCGCACCGGTCACAGCGCAGCCGCCTCGGCGGGCGCATCGGCGGCGCCCGTTGCCACGCCGATCGCAGCCACCGCCTGTGCAGCGTCCGCGGTGGCGCCGGCGATCAATCCCAGGCCGGTACAGTCGCCGATCGCGCGCACCGGCAGCCCCGCCGCGGCCAGGGCATCGGCCAGGGCGGTATCGGCCAGCGGCGTGCCTGCAACCAGGATGCTGTCGCCGTACACCAGCCGCTCGCGCCCGCCGGCCTGTATCGCCACCGCGCGGCGCTCGATCCGGCTGATGCTCACGCCGGTGTTGACGGTCACGCGCAGGGCGTCGAGGCGGTCCATGTGTTCGCCGCGGCGTTTCTTGCCCACCTCGGGCGCGATTTTTGTCGCGCTGTCCAGCAGGTGCACACGGCGGCCGCGCCGCGCCAGGAACTCGGCCAGTTCCACCGCCGCCAGGTCGGCGCCGACGATGAGCACCTCGCGGCCCAGCGGCAGCCACAGCCGGCTCAGGCGCTGCAGGCGCGCCGGCGTCAGCCACGGCTGCAGGGCCGGCACCAGGTGCGACACCAGGGCACGCTGCCACGATCCCAGCCGCCAGCGCTCATCGTCGTGCAGCGCACCGGCGGCCACCTGGCGCAACAGCGCGCCGGTGAGCACCTGGGCCTGCTCGACGCCGGGAATATCCGGCGTGGTGACCCGCGCGCCACTGGCGACGATCACCTCATCCGGTTGCAGGGCGCGCACCGACTCCGCGGTGGCCTCCTGCCCCAGGCGTATGTCGACGCCAAGGCGGCGTACCTCCGCCACCAGCCAGTCGAGAAAGCGGGCATTGTCGCCGTGCACCGTCGCGGCCAGCAGCAGCGCGCCGCCCAGCCAGCGCTGGCGCTCCAGCAACACCACCGAATGGCCGCCCTGCGCCGCCAGCCGCGCCGCCTCCAGGCCAGCCGGGCCGGCGCCGACCACCACCACCCGGCGGCGTCCGGCGGACACCTGCAGGCTGCCCTCGCGACCGGAGAACGGGTTGACCGCGCAGCCCAGGTCATCGCGGGTCTGCATGGAGTCGATACAGTTTTCACAGGAGATGCAGCGCCGGATGCGCTGCGCCCGGCCCCCTACCACCTTGTCCGGCAGGTAGGGATCCGCCAGTAGCGGCCGCGCCATGGCGATAAGGTCCGCCTTGCCCTCGGCCAGGATACGCTCGCCGACCTCCGGGTCGTGGATACGACCCACCAGCATCACCGGCACGTCCACCACGTGCTTGAGCGCCTCGGCCTGGGCGACGTTGTGCGCGTCGCCGTACTCGGAGCGACCCACCATCATGGTCACCAGCGAGTCAGAGATGCCGCCGCTGACGCGGAAGCAGTCCACGCCCGCAGCGACCAGTTCCGGCGCCAGGCGCTGGGTGTCATCCAGGGCGCGACCGCCGGGGGTACGCTCGTAGCCGGAAATACTCAGGGTCACCGGAAAATCCTCGCCGGCGCGAGAGCGGATCTGCGCCAGCACCTCGGTGATCAGGCGGGTACGCGTCTCTGCCCGGAATGCCGAGTACTCGTCGGTACGCTTGTTGCGCAGGGGCGAGAGGAAGGAACCGAGCAGGTTGTAACAATGCGCCGCGTGCAGTTCGATGCCGTCGTACCCGGCCTCGCGCGCGCGGCGGGCCGCCTCGCCGTACTGTGCCGCAATGGCCGGCAGCTCGGCGATGTCCAGCGGCCGGCTGGCCCAGCCCCACACCGGCGCCACGTTGACCGAGGGGCCCAGCGGCTGCGCCCCGCCGAACATCGGCGCCACGCTCTCCGGCCCGGTATGGCTGAGCTGCGGCTGGATTTTCGCGCCGTGCTCGTGCACGCGCTCGGTGAGGCGCCGGTGGTCGTCGATATAACGGTCGTGCGCCAGGGTCATGGAACGGTGCATGTAGCGGTGTTCCTCGTCCACGGTGATCAATTCCGTGGTGATCAGCCCCACGCCGCCGCGCGCGCGCTCCTCGAAATAACGGATCAGGCGCTCGCTGGGCGTCTGGTCGTCGTTGCAGTAGGCGGTGGTCATGGGCGACATGACCATGCGGTTGCGCAGTTCCATGGCGCCGATGCGCGCGCGCGAGGCCAGCAAGGGGAAATCCGCGCTCACCCGCCCTGCTCCGTATCCGGGTCTCGCCTGACCGGGTCTCGCCTGACCGGGTCTCGCGCCATGAGACTGGCGGCGCGGATACTGAACACCACCTCGTCGCGCTGGTTGAGCAGCTCCGTGTGGTAGACCACCACGCCGCAGTCCGGGCGGCTGCCTGACGGGCGTACGGAATCGATGATCGAGCGGCAACGCAGCGTGTCCCCGGCGTACACGGGGCCGAGCATGCGCATCTCGTCGAAGCCCAGCCCGGCCACGGCCTGCTGCACCACGCCGCTCTGCCAGCGCTGGCTGGTGCTGCAGAAAATAGAGAAGATATGCGCCGAACAGGCGGTCAGGCCGCCGAACACCGACGCCCGCGCCGCCTCCTCGTCGATGTGGAAAGGCTGCGGGTCCCACTGCCGCGCGAAGGCGATGATCTCTGCGGCTTCGACCGTGTGGCTGCCCGCCGCGTGCTCCTCGCCGGGCACGTAGTCCTCGAACCAGAACGGCTCGCCGGCGGCTGGCGCGCTCATACGGCCGCGCTCCGCGGCCAGGGCTCGACCGCCGGGCACTGTTCGCGGCCCAGGTGCCCGGCGGCGACCATCCAGGCCAGCGTGTCGGCGAACGTGTCGCGCGGCGCGCGCAGCCCCAGGCCGCGCTGTTCCAGCTCCGGCGTGTTGGCGATGTGCGGCCACAGGGTGGCATAGCGCATGGTCTCGGCGGAAATCGGTGTGTCCACGCGCCTGAACAGTCGGACCAGGTCGACCAGGCGCCCGACCAGGCGCAGCTTCCAGCCCTGGGCGGGGATACGTTCAAGCTGGCAGCCCGACACCTCCTCCACGGTATCGGCGAAGGCGGTCCACTTCAGGTACACACCCGGGAGCAGGAAGCGCCCGGCGCCACCGTCGATGGCAAGGGCGCAGACGAATGCCGCCAGGTCGCGCACATCCACCTGCTGTATCCCGCCGTCGCCAAAAATACGGAAGCCGTTGTCGATGCGGTGCTTGAGCGCCGCGCAGGTGTCGGAGAAGCCCGGGTCGTCCGGGCCGATCACTCCACCAGGGTAGACGATGGCGATGGGCGCGCCCTGCGCCTGCAGCGCGCGCAGGTAGTGTTCGGCCTCGACCTTGCTGCGCCCATACGGCAGTTTCGCCGGTGCCGGCGGCGCCTCCGGCGTGACCTTGTCGCCGTCGGTGTTGAAGATCGCGGTAATGCTCGACAGGCAGACGATGCGCGCCACGCCGGCCTCCAGGGCCGCGGCGACCACGTTTTTCACCCCGCCGACGTTCACCGCGAACATCTGCTCGACGGATTCACTGCGGATCGGCGTGCCCGCCGCCGCGTGCACCAGCGCGTCGCAACCCTCCACGGCGGCGCGCACGGAGGCGGCGTCGGTGATGTCACCGACCAGCAGTTGCGGCTGCCGCTCGTCACCGGCATAGATGGCCGCGGCCCGCGCGGCGTCGCGCACCAGCAGGCGCACCTCGTGCCCGGCAGCGAGCAACTGGCGGGCGACATGGGAACCGACGAAGCCCGTGCCGCCGGTGATCAGTACCTGCATGCGTCGCGCCCTATTCCTCGCTCACCGTGATGACATGGTTCGGGCAGTACTGCGCCGCCGCCAGCACTTTCTCGCGCAGCGCTTCCGGCGGTGCGTCCTGCAGCACGACCACCTGGGGATATCCCTCGTCGCTTTCCACCACGTCGAACACCTCCGGGCACTCGCCCAGGCACACGCTGTGCCCCTGGCACAGCTCCCGGTCCACGCTTACTTTCAGGGCCATGCGGCACCTCCTGCGCTGGCGCGCTCAGGGCTGCCGGCGGCGGTAACGCAGCCGGCAGGGCGAGCTGGGTTTGAGCACCATGGCCGAGAGGTCGTCCTGGTAACTCTCCGGCGCGTCGACCAGCTCGAACTCGTAGCGCGGCAGCAGCGCGGCGAAGATCGATTTCAGTTGCATCAGCGCGAAGGCGTTGCCGGCGCACTTGTGCGGGCCGCCGCCAAACGGGATATAGGCCCACATCAACTGCGCCGTGTTCGCCTGCGGCCGCCGCGGGTCGAAACGCTCAGGGTCGGGAAAATAGTCCGGGTTGCGGTGCGAGCCGTAGGTGGAAATCGCCACGGTCTTGCCCGCCTCGATGAGCGTACCCTTGTAGTCGATGTCCTCGATAACACGCCGCATGAGCAGCACCAGCGGCGGATGCAGGCGCAGCACCTCCTCGATGAAACGCTCCAGTTTGGGCAGTTCGCGCAGCGCCTCGAAGGTCAGTTCGCCGCCCTGCGCGTACACCTGCTGCACCTCCGCCAGCACCTCCGGGGTGAATTCGGGATTGCGCGCGAACTCCACCGCCGTCCAGGCGGCGGTGCCGGAGCTGGTGTGGTGGCCGGCGAACATGGTGGCGATGACCAGGCCGGTGATCTCGTTGTCGCTCAGGTGCGTGCCGTCCTTGTAGGTGCCGGACATGAAGGTTTCCAGGGCGTCGCCGTACTGCCGGTCGGCATTGGCGCGGCGCTCGGCGATGATCTCGCTGATCAGTTCCTGCAGGCGCGCACGCGCCTTGTCACGCGCCGCGAAAATCGGCTGCTGCAGGTACGGGTCGACGAAGGCGATGGCCTGCAGGCCGCGCTCCAGGTCGTGGTACAGCGACTTGAATTCCTCGGTCATCTTGTAACGGAAGTCGGCGCCGAGCAGGCAGTGGCAGGCGGTGTGCAGGGTCAGGCGGATGAACTCGTCGAGAAAGTCCATCTCACCCTCGTCGCCCCAGCCCGCGACCCAGTCCTCCACTTCCTGCGCGATCACCTGCGCGTAGCTCTTCATGTTCTGGTAGCGCAGCGCGTCCACCTGGATTTTCAGCTGCGTCTTCATGCGCTCGGGCGGCGCGTCGAAAATCACGCCCTCACCGAACACCGGCACCATCGCCTGGTAGGCGGCCGCGCGGCTGAGCTGTTTATCCAAACCTTTGAGGAAAGCTTCCTGGGCTTCGGGCCCGCTCATCAGCACGGTCTGCTGGCCGGCCATGTTGTACTCGGCCAGTTCGCCGCACTCGGCGTTGCAGCGCATGAGGAAACGGGCGAAGTTGACGTTGAACTCCTCCATGTGCCCCGTGCCGGGCTTCTCGCCCGGGACCTTCGGCGGTAGCTTGAGTTCCAGCGCGGCGCTCTCACTCATCTCAGTTCTCCTTCACCTGTTCCGAGGACATCTTCGGCATCTCCTTGAGGATGCCCTTGTCGACACACTCGCGGATCAGGTTGGTGATGTTGGTGTAGTCGTACATGTCCAGTTGCTCGGACCACTGGTAGTCGCCGCCGTACTTGAACCAGGAGGCGCCGATCACCTGCATCGGCGAACCGTCCTCGCGCACTGGCGCGCCGGGGGGCGTCTGCCACCAGGTGCAAAAGGCCTCGCCACGGGTCTCGTCGATGACGATCTTGTCGTAAGGATAGGTCCAGCCCTTGTACGGGTCCATGGCGGCGCCGACGCAGGTCTCGCGCACCGTCTCGCGGCCGTTGAACTCGTACTTGCCGTTGGGCGTGTCCCAGCCGTAGACCACATCCTGGGTATAGAAATCGGCCAGGGGGCGCCAGTTGCCCTCCTGCTCGGCCCTGTCATTGACGGCGATCCAGCGCCGCATCATCTCTTCCATTTCTTCTCGGCTGAACGTCGACATGCCCTGCTCCTCGCTGCTGTGGCGCGGCCGCGGCGCGGCCTCGCCAGACGAATGGTCCGGGCAAAGATACCCCGATATTTTTATAGTTTCAACTATAAAAAAGTTCTGGCAGAATACCCGCTTCAAGGCGCGCGAGCGGCCCGCAACGAGAGACACGGTATGAAATTCTGGCAGTCCCTGGCCTTTGTCGAGATGGACCAGATGGTGGAACTGGCGCGGTTCTGCGAGGAGCTCGGTTTTCACGGTGTTTCCTACGGCGAGCACCTGGTGACCACCGCGCAACAGGTCGACGAATACCTGTACCGCGACAGCGGCAACATCTTCTGGAACCCCGACACTCACTGGCCGGACCCGTGGGTGGTCAGCGCCGCCCTCGCCCAGGCCACCACGAGCCTGCACTTTCTCTCCACCATCTACATCCTGCCACTGCGCGACCCGCTCAACGCCGCCAAGGCGATCTCCAGCGCGGCCTACCTGTCCAATGACCGGGTGACCCTCGGCGTGGGCGTGGGCTGGCAGAAGGCCGAGTTCGACATGGTCGGCCAGGATTTCCATACCCGCGGCCGACGCTGCGACGAAATGCTGGAACTGCTGCCGCGCCTCATGTCCGGAGAAATGACCGAATTCCACGGTGAGTATTACGACATCCCGGCGGTAAAGATGTCCCCTGGCACCCGCCGCCCGGTGCCCATCCTGGTTGGAGGCTACGCACCGGCGGCGCTGCGCCGCGCCAGCCGCCACGACGGCTGGATGGCGACCTCCCACCCGGAAGAGGAAATCTACCCGCTACTGGAGGCCCTGCGCGCCGCGCGCGCGGCCGAGGGCGACGCCGAACGCCCCTTCGAGGTGTGGACCGGGGTGCAGAATCCGGGCGACGGCACCCACGAGCGCCTCGCCGCGGCCGGCGTGACCATGGTCAACGGCTGCAATTTCCTCGACGGCGACGGCCGCACAACACTGTCCAGTATCGACGACAAGAAACGCCGCCTGGAACAGTTTGCGCAACGCTTCCTGCCACGCTAACGTGCACGGCGACGGGAACAGCAATACGGAACATCACCGATGAACATCGTAGACCTCTCCGATATCGCCAATCGCCACCTCGGGCGCATCCTGGAAATCCAGGCGCGCGACAACGGCGCGACGGAGTTTCTCATCACCGACGAACAGCGCATCACCTTCGCCGAAGCGGACCGCCTGTGCGACCAGCTCGCCGCGGGATTTGCCGACCTGGGCGTCGGCAAGGGCGACCGCGTGTGCTTTTTCATGGCCAACCTGCCCGAGCTGGTGCTGATGTGCCTGGCGCTGAACCGCCTCGGCGCGATCTGGGTGCCGGTCTGCACTGACTACCGCGGCGACTGGCTGCAGGACGCCATCGTGCGCAGTCGCGTCGATGTGCTGGTGACCGATGCCGAACACCTGGCGCACATCGAGCCGCTACGGCCGCAACTGGGCTGCGAGCACCTGGTGGTGATAGAAACAGAGGCTGCGCGCGCCGCGGGCGCGGTGTCCTACGCCAGCCTGGTCGACCACCCGCCCCGCCGGGCGAACTACGACGAACTCAGCTACGCCGACACCAACGCCATCCTGTGGACGTCCGGCACCACCGGCAAATCCAAGGGTGTGATGGTGGCGCACAACAACTGGATTCGCTCCACGCTCATGGGCACCGTACTGCAGTACCAGATGCAGCCCGGCGACATCGCCTACTGCGCCATGCCGCTGTACAACGCCGGCGCCTGGCTGACCTGCGTGATCCGCGCCCTGGTCAAGGGCATCGGCGTGGTGATCGAGAAGAAGTTTTCCGTGAGCAGTTTCATGGACCGCATCAAGCACTTCAACGCCACCCAGACCTTCGCCGTGGGCTCCATGGGGGTGTTCCTGATGGGCGCCCCCGAACGCGAGGACGACGCCGACAACCCGCTGCGCGAGGCGATGATCGTGCCCATGCCGCCGGCGATGTGGGAGGCCTTCGAGCAGCGCTTCGGCGTGCACCTGCTGCGCTCCGGTCTGGGCATGAGCGAATGCCTGCTGACGCTGAACCAGGAGCACTCGGATGTGGAGGCGCCGGTCTATGCACTGGGCTTCCCGCCGCCGGACGCGGACGTGCGGCTGTTCGACGACGAGGGCAACGAGGTACCCGACGGCGAGCCGGGGGAAATCTGCGTGCGCCCGCTGGCGCCGCACATCCTGTTCAACGGCTATTTCGACAATCCCGAGGCCACCGCGGCGGCTTACCGCGGCGACTGGTTCCTTACCGGCGACATGGCGCGCAAGGACCCGGAGAACGGCGTTTTCCATTTTGTCGACCGCAAAAAGGACGCGGTGCGCTTTGCCGGTCGCAATATTTCCACCATGGAGGTGGAGGGCGTGGTGCTGCGCCACCCCGACGTCGCCCAGGCGGCGGCCTTCGGCATTCCCAGCCCGGAACTGGACAGCGAGGATGAACTAAAACTGAATATCGTGCGCCGCGAGGGCGCGCAGCCCTCGCACGAGGACATCGCCGCGTTCATCAACGACAACGCGCCCTACTACTTCGTGCCGCGCTACATGGAGTTCGTCGACGCCCTGCCCTACACGCCCACCAACAAGGTGCAGAAGTACAAGCTGCGCGAGGCCGGCGTGAACAGCAACACCTGGGACCGCAAGACCTCGGGCTACCAGCTCAAGCGCTAGGCCTGCAGCAGCTGCACGCGGTCCTTGAGCCGCGCCTGGTAGAGCACGGTGCCCTTGGCCACCTGTACCGCCAGCGGCTCCTCCTCCTGCGCCGCCTGCGCGGCCAGCTCTACCTCCCAGATCAACTCGCCCGTGCGCCGCAGCACGGCGCGCGGCTCTATGCCGCGCAGCAGCGCACGCAGCGGCTCGTCCTCGCCCCGCGCCGACAGCCAGTACCAGCCCAGGTCCAGCGCTTCGTGCGCGGCCGGGCAGTCGTCCAGGGACAGGCGCAGGCGCGCATCATCCAGGCGCTGTACCTGCAGGGCGAAATACTCCGCCGGCTGGAACGCCGGGTGCAGGCGCAACGTGGTCCACAGGGCGTCCATACCCTGCAAGTTAGCCGCGTGGCTGCGCCGCAGCCGTTCGCCGACCACCCAGGCCGAGCCGGTCATCTGGAAGGCAGCCACCGCGCGCGCGGCCTCCTCGCCGTAGCGGTCGGCGATCACCATCAGCAGGCTGTTCACCAACAGGTGGTGCTGGATGGCCAGTTCCTTGACCACCACCACCAGCGCCGCCCGCGACAGGCGCTCCAGCGGCAGTTGCTGCAGCAGCGGGCCGCTGTAGTCCTCCATGCCACCCGCCTCCAAGCCCTCGGGGCGGCGGATGGACAGGCGCGCCAGTTCGGTGTCCTCCATACGGCGGGTGATGTCGCGCTCCACCAGGGGCGGTGCATCGTGGTCTATGAATACACGCCATTCGCAGTGCGGCTGGCGGTCGGCTGGCGCGCGGGGCGGCCGGTGCACGGGGCGCATGCGCGCGCGCGGATTGGTGGCCACGGCGGTGGCGTCGAAGGTCGGGTCCTCGATGTCGTGGCACATGACGCGCACGGCGTCCTCGCCGCGCGGCTCGGTCTCCAGCAGCGGGCCGCAACTTTGCAGCCAGAAGCGTCCACTGTCCGCCGCGTCCGCCTCGAAGTGCACGTCCATGTACTGGTGGGCGAAGCCGCATTCCAGCTGCAACCCCTTGAAGATCGTCGCCACGTCGCTGCCGCCGGCAAAGCCCATGGCGCGCTGCATGCGCCGCGTGTACACAGGGCTCACCGCCATCCAGTTGTCGATCGCGGTGTCCTTGTAGGCCGCGTCGCCGTGGTTGATGCGCAGCGCGGCGTAACCGGTGCGGCTGTTGAGCTGCGCGGCTACCATGTACTCACGGCCAAGCCTGGCCAGGGCCAGGCGATCCAGTTCCAGTAACGCGTCTGCCTGCACGGGCGGTTCCTCCGGTTGTCGGCCTCGGGCGCCACACGCGCGGCGCTTTGCAACGGCCGTGGAATATTTTATAGTCTCGACTATGTTGTTCCAAGCCCTACACCACCCTCCTCCACTCAGCGCAATGCACAGGGGTTGCCAGCGGTGAGCGCGGCAGACCGCCTCAGCAAGCGCGAGCAGACGCGCCTGCGCGTAATCCAGGCCGCCATCGACTGCATCTACCAGGAGGGCTTCAACGCCGCCCACACCAATCGCATCGCCGAGACCGCCGGCGTGAGCTGGGGTGTGCTGCAGTACCATTTCGGCGACAAGGACGGACTGCTGCAGGCGGTACTGGACCATATCTTCGACAATTTTTCCGCCGCGCTGGAGCGCACGCCCGTGGCCGGGGACGACCTGCGAGAACGCGTGGAACAGGTCATAGAGCTGATCTGGTCGCTGGTCAGCGGCCGCGAATACCGCGTCAGCGTGGCCATCCTGCGCAACGCCGGCAAGGACAGCAGTTCGGCGATCGATGGCGAGGAAAAAATCACGCAGTGGTCGCGGCGCACGTCGCGCCTCTGGGACAAGCTGTTCGCGGACACCGGGCTGGAGCCCGGCCGCAGCGACGTGGCGCGGCAGCTGCTGTTCGCGGCGCTGCGCGGCATGGCCGACGAAATCAACCCCGGCAGTCGCTCGAAAAAGGCCATCGCCGAGGAACACGCGGCGCTGGCCGACGCCGTGACCTACCTGCTCAGCTGACCGCCGCCCGGACCCGCAACACGGCGCAACGCCCGGATGCTGCACCGCGCCGGCGCTCCGGCGCCGGCCACGCTTGATTGCCCGCCACCCCCCCGGTAGATTGTGAGGTCCCGATGTGTTGCCAACGGGGGCCGGTGCACAGGCGTTTGCCAGAGATAGCGAGCCGCCGGCCCCGAGGAGCCAGCAGCGATGCGCGACGAGCCGTACGTGGTAATCACCGCCGACACCCATGCCGGCGCCGCGGTCGACACCTACCGCGACTACCTCGAAGCCCGCTACCAGCAGGATTTTGACGCCTGGCGCGCCAGCTACCAGAGTCCCGCCAGGAAGCACCTGGGCAAGAAGAAGAGCAAGAACTGGGACTCGCAGGAGCGCATGGCCGACCTCGCCTCTGACGGCGTGGTCGGCGAGGTCATCTTCCCCAACACCGTGCCGCCGTTCTACGACAAGGCCTTCCATATCTCGCCGCCGCCGACCCCGGCGCAGTACGAGCACAGCCTGGCCGGCACCCGCGCGCACAACCGCTGGCTGGCGGAGTTCTGCGCCGAGCAGCCCCGGCGCCGCGCCGGCATCGGGCTGATCCATCTGAACGATATCGACGACGCCATCGAGGACGTGGCTTGGATCGCCCGCCACGGCCTGCGCGGCGGCGTGCTGCTGCCCCTGCCCAATCCCGGGGACGTGCACCTGAAACCGTTGAACCACCCGGACTACGATCGCCTGTGGGCCGCCATCCAGGACCACGACCTGGTCATCAACCAGCACTCCGGCCAGGGCTCGCCCAGCTACGGGCCCGGCCAGGGCTCGCTGGCGCTGTGGGCGCTGGAAATGCCGTTCTACGTGCAGCGCGGCTACACGCAACTCATCATGGGCGGCGTGTTCGAGCGCTTCCCGCGCCTGCGCTTCATCCTCACCGAGTCCGGCTGCGCCTGGGCGCCGAAACTGATGCAGCAGATGGACTACATGTATATGGCGTGGAAAGCCGGCGCCATCGGCGAGATCGACACCACGCGCGACCCCGCGCTGAAGGAGCCGCCGAGCTTCTACGCCAAACGCAACTGCTACTACGGCGCCAGTTTTCCCGGGCCGCGCGATATCGCCGGGCGCGAGGTCGTCGGCGTGGACAAGATCCTCTGGGGCAACGACTACCCGCACTACGAGGGCTGCTACCCCCACTCACGCGAAAACATGCGCTTCGCCTTCGCCGACCTGGAAGAGCAGGAAGTGCGCATGATGTTGGGAGAAAACGCGGCGACACTGTATCAATTTGAACTGGACGCGTTGAAAGACGCGGCGGCGCAGGCCAATATTACGCCGTCCCTGGTCAGGCAGCCTCTGGAGGAGATACCGGCGGACTCAACCTGCATCACGTTCCAGCGCGAACGCATGATGCGGCAAATGCAACAGGCCGGTTAACGAGGTAACAGCATGAGCGACGATGTCGTCCTGATCGACGAGCCGGCGCCGCAGGTGCGGCGCATCACCCTGAACAGACCCGAGAAGCGCAACGCGCTGAACCACGCACTGCGCGGCGCGATCGTCGACGCCCTGCGCGAGGCGGACCAGGACCCGGAAGTGCGCGTGATGGTGCTGCGCGGCGCGGGCAAGTGTTTTTCCGCCGGCTACGAGCTGGGCGACGGCAACGCCGGCCAGGACTTCCCCTGGTACACCCCCGGCGGCGACGGCCACTGGCCGCGCCACGTCACCCAGGGCTGGATGGGCATCTGGGAACTGGGCAAACCGGTCATCGCCCAGGTGCACGGCTACTGCCTCGCCGGCGGCAGTGAACTGGCCACCTGCTGCGACCTGGTCTACGTCAGCGAGGACACGCAGATGGGCTACCCCGCGGTGCGTTTCGGTGTGCCGGACAACCACTTCCACGCCTGGTTCGTCGGCATGCGCAAGGCCATGGAAATGATGCTCACCGGGGACTCCATCAACGGCCGCGAATGCGTCGAGCTGGGCTGGGCGAACGCCTGCTACCCGGCCGACGAACTGGAGCAACAGGTACTGGAGGTGGCGCAGCGCATCTGCAACGTGCCCGCCGACCTGGCGCAGCTGAACAAGCGCGTGGTGCATCGGCAGATGGAGGTGATGGGGCTGCACACCGGCATCCGGCTCGGTTCCGAACTGTGCGCGCTGGGCACGCACCAGCAGAGCATGCACGAGTTCATGGCCAAAGCGCGCCAGGACGGCCTGCGCACGGCCCTGCAGAACCGCGACAAGCCCTTCGACGACTACCGCACGCGCGAGCAGGACGGCGAAGAAGGCTAACGCGTCAGCCGGGCCCGCGCACGCCGACTGACACAGCGCCGGGCCCGCGACTGCGCGACGACACCCGCGCGCCGCGCCCTGGTTACTCCCGCGGCAGCGCGACCTGTATACCGCCCGTCGCCTCGATCATCGTCATCTCGCCGGGCAGCACCCAGTCGGCGACGCGTTTCAGCGGACCCAGGGCCGAGGTCATGACCCCGCCGAGACTGCTGACGATGGCGCCACCGGGCAACACTGCGGTGATGCCCGAGGAGTCGTCGGGCAGGCGCACCACATCCACCAGCGCGCGGCCACTGGCCTTGTCCAGCGCGACAACGGCCGAATGCACCGGCAGCCTGAAGTCGACTCCCGGCAACGGCACCGGGTAACCGTAGTACACCGGCACCAGGATGGCGTCGGCCGTGATGCTCGGGTTACCGTTGCCCACCGCCACGGCATCGCCAAGCAGCCAGGAAGACGGCCACCGCGCCAGTTGTTCGCCCAGGTCGCTCTGCCACAGCAGCTCACCGCCGGGGCTGACCGCGACCACCGCCGGCGCGTTGGCCTGCAGCGCGTAGACGGTGCCATCGGCGCCGACCCCGGCCGCGCCGGCCGTCGCCCGGGTCTGCACTTTCCAGTCGACAGCACCGCTGCGCGCGTCCACGGCGTAGAGCCAGCCATCCTCGTCGCTGACATACACCTGCCGCTCATCCGGCGACAGCGCCGGGCTGGAGCCGCTGCCCAGGCCGATCGCGGTGGCGAACGCCTCCTGCACATGCAGCACGCCGTCCACGCTCACCAGGTCCAGGCCGTAGAGCGCGCCGATACCCGCCGTGTCACCGCTGCCGACCACGAACAGGCGCCCGTCGCGCGCTACCGCCGGGGTGTTGGCCGAGCGCATATTGCCGCCGAAGATCAGCTGCCAGGCCCACTCCCGGAAGCGCGGGTCCATCATGCCGTCGCCGAACACGCTGTCGGGCATCGGCACCAGCGTCGAGTACGGCGGGATCAGGCCCGGCAACCGGTAGGGTTGGTTGCGCACCCGCCCGCTGGCGCGGTCGACAACGATCACATCGCCAAAGTTGGTGACGCCGAGGATGTCGCCAGCGGCCGTGAACGCTGCCGTGGTCAGGGCGTTGATGGGGTGCCCCGCCACGGGCTGCCAGTCCTCGGCCTGCACCGGCGGCAGGTCGATCACCCATTTGAGCGCACCGTCGGGCCGAAAGGCGAACAACTGGTTGCAGTCGCCAAGGTAGATGTCGCCGTCGCGGTCGACGATGGGGCTGGACAACAGGGCGCAGGGATCGACGCTGTCGTCGGCCCCACGCCAGGGTTGCGCCCGCCACAGCAGTTCACCCTGCAGGGAGTAGGCATGCAGGTTGCTGTGCCCGGCGCCCTGCCCCGTCGTCACGTACAACTGGCGCCCGTCCGGGCTGGTGGTCGGCGCGGTGAGCACCGTTGCACCATGTAACGCCTGCCAGGTGTGGTACTGCCTGCCCAGCACCGACACGTCCACGCTGCGCCGGTTGCCGGCGTCCTGGTGCAGGGTCGGCCAGCCGCCCGGGGACCAGGCCGTCTGCGCAAGCAGCGCCGGCGCAAACAGGGACAGCGACAACAACAGGAACAAGCGTATCCGCATCGCCATGTCCTCAGTCCCGCAGCGCGCGGTAGGCATCGAGCACCGGCGCGAACTCGTCCGGCGTGGAACCGTGGATACACACCTCGTCCGCGCCGTCTTCCAGCTCCTGCGCCAGTCGCGCGGCGCACTCCCCGGCGCTGCCGACTGCCGCCGCAGACAACCACTCCTCGGGTATCAGCTTCTCGATCTCTTCCAGTTGCTCCAGCGTGGCGACGCTGTCGATGCCACCCGCCATCGAGGTGACCGCGGGGTGCGCGCGAAACTCCTCCAGCACTTTCGGGTCCCACTCGTTCAGGGCCACCAGCATCTCGGCATAGTTCGGCGCCTGCATGTAGGTGGCCATGCGCGCCACGCGTTTTCGCAGGTGGTCCTCCCGGGTCGGCTCCAGCAGCGTCGCCATGACGGTACAGATACGCACCTTCCCCGGTTCGCGACCTCCCGCGTGGGCGCCCTCCTCCACCGCCGCGCGGGCACGCTGCAGGCCGCGCGGCGTGATGAAGGTGTGCAGGTGCACGCCGTCGAAGTGCTGGCCGGCAAAGCCCAGGCTCTTCGCACCGAAGCCGACGAAATAGACGGGGATGTCCGCGTCCAGCCAGTCGCCGGGGCTCAGGTAAGGCAGCCTGCCCATGGGGCCGTCGTAGCCCATGACCTTGCCGCCGGACCAGAGCGTGCGCAGGATGTCGAGACCGTCGACCATCCTGGCGTTGTTCACGCCGTCCAGCCCCATCAACTCGTTGCGGATGGCGACACCACGGGCCAGCCCCAGCGTGAAGCGCCCGCCGGAGAGGTAGTGCAGCGAACTGCACATGGTCGCCAGGACCATCGGGTGGCGCGTGTGCAGGTTGGTCGCCGCCGTGGCCACCTGCAGGCGCTCGGTGACCGACAGGGCCGCCGCGCAAATGACGCCCGCGTCCTTGACGTCGAAGCGCTCGGACAACCACACCCTGCCCAGCCCCAGTTCCTCGGCGCGGCGGGCTTCCTGAATGGCGTCCGCCGGCGTTTCCGTGTGGCCGGGCAGCAGGTAGCAGCTCAGTTCTGGGAATTCCTGCGTGTTCATGGTTTGACTCCTGGATCGTGGTTGCCGGTGTTAGTGCGCTGGCGCCCTGCTACTGTGCCAGCGAGCAAACAGTGTAGGCCACGGCGCGCGGAAATTTTGCGCAGGGGGTGCAAGCCACGATACCCCTGCGGGATTTAGAGTACGTGTGACGGCCCGGGAACGGGTAGATCACGTGGCAGCGCACTGGCGGAGCAGGCAGAATGGGCGACACAGCGAGCAGGTGGCTGCAGGGCGTCGTCCAACCCTCCGCCGCCCCCAGCCGACGAACAGGACAGCGGATGACTGATATTACTTTTTCCAAAGACGAGACCGACAGGCTTGTCGGCCGGATCAAGCGCTATTTTGACGATGAACTGGGCCAGGAGATCGGCGGCTTCGAGGCCGAGTTCCTGATCGACTTCATCGCGCGGGAAATGGGACCGTATTTCTACAACCGGGGTTTGTCGGACGCCCATACCCTGTTTGCAGAAAAAGCGGAGGAGATTGGGTACCTGCTGCAGGAACTGGAAAAGCCAGTCCAGTAGCTGGATGCGGTGCTGCGGGCACCCGCATCGAGAAAGGCTTGGTGCTTTGTGGACTGTATCGGTGGACAGACGTCCTCCGCCCCAGGGTCACCAGGTCACGGCCGCGCTGCCGGCGCTATAGCCAGGTTAAAAGTTTCGGGGCGCAGAAGACGGGGGCCGGGGGGATTTTCGCTAGATCTGGCCCGTGTCGGCGTGCGTTATTCCCGTCAGTTTCTTTTACATACCCGCTATCTTCCTCCTGGTTATAACGGGGACTTGTAGGCAAGCCCATTGATTTCAGCAAACATTTCACTAGTTTTCACTAGAATTGCTTCGTAGCGAGAAATCGACTCTCCGAGAGAACCGCCCCATGAAAAACCCACTCAGACTCTTCACGCTGGCCATCCTTCTCCAGGCTACCTCATCCTGGGCGATGCCCATGCTGTCGTTTGATGGCAGCTCATTAACCGATCTCGATGTCGGAGGCACCTTGTACGATGTCATGTTCGGTGATGGTGTGGTTGGTGACGTCTTTGCGGGCGCCACGTTCGACGCAGCACGCGCGGCCGAAGCCAACGCGGTGTCCGTGGCGATTACCGAGTTTCTAAACCTGATTGGCGCCCAGCCAGACAGCATCGCCGGAAGAGGTGGCCCCAAAAATCTGAACAGCGCTATAGGTGGATTCTCTGTCTGAGCTAGGGCATCGTATTGCCCGTTATCAGGAGAATCAACATGGCCAGAA
>MDSW01048984.1_pt1 | contig 82374 bp, 75 predicted proteins | sample 811171 | NCBI WGS metagenome assembly MDSW01 (sample SAMN05326641, study PRJNA326480) | marine metagenome | isolation source: seawater | place: Atlantic Ocean: North West | collected 2012
TCTCTGGCATTCGATTCCTTCAATTTTAGATCAAATTAATTTTCTTTATAATGAAACATCTAATAAATCAATTCTGTTATACCTTAAAAACAGTGGATCTTATTGGATTATATCAATTTTAGGATTGATTTTTCTCTTTTATTATCAAGATTTTATTGGTGAAGATTTTTATAAACTTATCTATTCATTTTCTGCAGCTGTTACCATTCCTCATATATTTTTGATAAACAATATTTTATCTATAGATCATAAATGATGTGAAGTTAATTTTTGCTTTCATTTTTTTTTTAAATTACATTAAATTAAAATTCAATTATAATGAAAGAAATAGAAATTTTAAATTATGCTCAACTAAATTTTATCCAAAATGGATTATACATGTTGACCTTTGCAGTTTTAATATTTATTACATTTAGATTAGTTAGGTTTCAAAGAGAAGCTAATGCTAATACTTTTGCTAAAGTACTAGTTACTATTTTCGGACTCTGCACGGTTTTTTTTGGATATAATGTTTTTTCCTATTTATATTCTAATCAATTAACTCAGTCATATAGACTTTCTGAACTTAAAGCTAAAGGGGTGGAACTTTCTAGTACAGCTCAGGGATATATTGACTTCACTGGTCATACATTTTCTGATGGATTACCGCAATTTACTCCGGAACCAGCAGCAATTATATTTTTAGCTACATTTGCTATTATGATAATAGCCGGAACTTGGGTAAATCTATCAAAGGATTAGGTTTGTTGAGTATGTAAAAATTATGAACAAAAAACCTCTAAAATAACTTAGGGGTTTTTATTTTATAATTGTTTTCTAATCTAATACAAAGAATTTAATGTGATACAAATAAAAAGCCCGGGAAGAATTTGTTTTTTTGGAGATCACCAAGATTACCTTGGTCTTCCTGTAATATCTGGCACAATTAATCGCTATATTTATCTAAAAGCTACTGAAATTAAGTCTAATTTTTTTGAAGTCAATCTTGTAGACTATAATCAAACATTGATAATTGAATTTAAAAATGATTTAAAAAAAATTTTATCATCGGATTATTTTAGAGCAGGTCTTTATGTTTTGGAAAAAAATGGAATAATACCAGATAAAGGTTATAAGATTGAAATCAACGGAGATTTACCTATTAATGCAGGTTTATCTAGCTCATCTTCTTTAGTTGTTGGGTGGATTAAATTTCTTGTAAAGGCATTTGCAAATGGTAGAAAAATAGATAATTTACAAATTGCTAAATGGGCTGTTGAAACCGAAGTTAATTTTTTCAAACAAGCAGGAGGGATTATGGATCAATATACTATTTCTATTGGTGGCTTGATGATGATTGATACAGCAAAAAAAACTTATGAAAAGCTTCAAGGCAACCTGGGATCACTATTGGTAATTGATTCTGGACAACCCAAAAATACCCAGGGTGTTTTAAGTAAAGCAAAAGGGAATGCACAAGAAGCAATAAAATATGTAAAAAGAGTTAATAAAGATTTTGATTTACTAAAGTCTACAAAACATGATTATAAAAAATACTTAAATGATATTCCAGTTAATCTGAGAGATTATTGGGAATCTACAATTTTAAACTACGAAATAACTAAAAGTGCAATTAAGCTTTTAAAGAAAGTAAATTCTCCAATTAATGATTTGGGTCAATTAATGAACTCTCATCAATATTTATTAGAAAATAATATCAAGAATACTCCTTTTCAGCTAACAAAACAGATGAAAAAAGCTTTAAGTGCAGGAGCTGTAGGAGCAAAAATTGTTGGTTCTGGAGGTGGAGGCTGTATGGTTGTGATGGTAGATGAAAATAACATACCTAGAGTTAAAAAGTCAATATTAAGCGCCGGAGCTAAGAATGTTTTTAAAGTCAAAATAACAAACTAATAAAACACAAAATGAAAAATTTAATAATTATGGCAGCGGGAGCATCATCCAGAATGAAAAAATCCCTAGATCAAGTTAACCTATCCTCAGATGTTAGACAAGTTGCAATTTCACAGCATAAATCATTGATACCTTTTGATAAAACAGGAAAAAGTTTACTTTTCTATTTATGTGCTAATGCTAAAAAAGCTGGGTATGAATCTATTTATTTACTTACTTCAATTAACAATAAACCTTTTTATGATTGGGTTAAAAAATATAATTCCACATCCGAACTAAATGAAGTAAAATTCTATATAGCAGTTCAAAAAACTCCTCCAAGCAGGACAAAACCCTTTGGAACGGCAGACGGTATCCAACAGGTTTTAGATCAATTCCCAAAGCTATTAAACGAAAGATTTACTGTATGCAATGGAGATAATTTATATTCTATTAGTGTACTAAGAACTTTATTAAATCATGAAAATTCATCTCATGCAATTATTGCATATGATAGATCTTTTTTAAAATTTCCAGAAGAGAGAATAACCAAATTTGCATTAATGGTTCTGGGTGAAGATGATTATTTGGAAGATATTGTTGAAAAGCCACCAGTTGAAACTCATGACTCTTTCAGGAATGAAAAGAATGAATTATTTGTGAGTATGAATATTTTCAATTTTAATGGTTCAACTATTTATAAATACCTAGAAAGTTGTCCTCTTAATCCTGAAAGAGACGAAAAAGAATTACCGGAGGCCGTTAGAATGATTTTAAAGAAAGAGAAAAAATCAGTTTTCACATATGTCGCTAGGGAACACCTAAAGGACTTAACTTATGCTCAAGATATTAGTGATTTTTAATTCTATTATTCGAAAGAATTAAAAATAATTTTATTAACTAGATCGGCATGTTTTTCAATATGAACATCTTCAAATGTCCTTATGTCATACTGGTGTTCTATGAGTCTGGTTAACATAAAAAAACTTGAGCATGCACCGAAAATTATACTAACGAAGTTTGGTTGAGGTATAGCGGTAAACTTAGGATTAGTAGAGGCCTTATTAAGTGCACTTTGACCAATGCTGGTCAAAGGGTCAATTATCGAACTAATCAAATATTCAGACCTCCAGCTATTTTGCCCCATTTCCATATAAATTATTTTATAGAAAGGAGGATTTTTTGCACAAAAATAAGTTAATTGACGTGTATAGGATCTAATCATCGGAACACCTTCTATATCCTTAAGATCAGACCTAATTGCTTTAAACTTTTCTACAATTAATTTTGAAAGGTAGTCGATGGATCTTTTCCAAAGCTCTTCCTTATTGCTAAAGTGGTAACTTATTAATGGATTTGTTACCCCTGTTTTTTCTGCTATAAATTTAAGTTGGGTTCCTTCAAAACCTAAATCAGAAAAATATTCAAGAGCTACAGAGAGCAAGTTGTCCATATTCAGTTCTTGAGATAAACTAGGACGACCTCTTTTTCTTTTATGTTGTGGTGTTTTCAATTATATTATTTTATAGTAAAATAAAAATATTAATACTCAAATATAGAAAAAAATTGATTTTACTCTCTTAAATATATGTATTTTAAAATCTTTATTATATTTAAAATTAAATTGTAATTTAATTATATTTTATTGTAAATTTGTTATTCAAATTTTGTTTAATGAATATCTTAGTTTGTATTAGTAACGTACCTGATACTACATCTAAAATCAACTTTAGTAATGATGATACATTATTCGACACTAATGGGATTCAATTTATAATCAATCCTAACGACGAATTTGCTCTAACTAGAGCGATTTGGTTTCAACAAAAAAATCAAGCATCTGTAACTGTAGTAACTGTTGGTGATAGCTCTGCTGAACCGATTTTGAGAAAATGTTTAGCTATAGGTGCAGATAAAGCTGTTAGAATAAATACTAAACCAATGGATGGTTTTTCCGTTGCACAAGAATTAAAGGTAATATGTACTAAAGAAAACTATGATTTAATTATGTGTGGAAGAGAATCCATTGATTATAATGGAGGTATGGTACCAGGAATGCTAGCTCAGATGTTAGAAATACCCTTTATTACAAACTGTATTTCATTAGATTTAGATCAAGACAAAATTCTAGCCAAAAGGGAAATTGATGGGGGAATTGAAAAAGTTAGTTCCTCATTACCTATTGTAATAGGCGGACAAAAGGGCTTAGTTGAGGAATCAGATCTTATTATTCCAAACATGAGAGGCATTATGCAAGCTAGACAAAAACCTTTAGAAGTTTTCGATTCATCTGATTCTCAGTCAAAATCCGAGATAAGTAAGTTTGAAAAGCCTCCTTCAAAACAAGGGGTAAAGTTAGTTAATCCAGAAAATCTTGATGAACTTATAAGACTACTTCATAATGAGGCTAACGTAATTTAAATAATTAAATATGGCAATTGTAGTTTACGCTGAGAGTCAAAATGGAGAATTTAAGAAAAATGCATTCGAAGCACTTTCTTATGGTAAACTAATTTCTAAAAATACAAATCAGGATTTAGTTGCACTAACTATTAATGCCAAGGACCCCTCAAGTCTAGCCAATTATGGCCCAGATAAAATTTTATCTATCATTGATTCCTCATTGGATCAATTTACTGCACAAAATTATGCAAACATTATTTCTCAATACTCTAAAGACTTAAATGTTACAATTTTAGTGATGAGTTCCTCAGCAGATTCTAAATATATTGCGCCCTTAATATCTGTTCAGTTAGGCGCAGGGTTAGCTTCAAACGTTGTATCTGAACCTTTAAACTACAATCCATTAAAAGTTAAGAGATCATGTTTTACGAATAAGGCATACAATCACACTGTGATGAAATCAAAAATAAATATACTATGTGTATCTAATAACTCTTTTGGCGTTAATGAATCTAAAAGTGATCCAGAAATTATAAAGTCCAATGATTTTATAAAAGATGATAAAATAAAAGTTGAGGCTATTGACAGATTATCTGGATCAGTTAGTATTGCTGATGCTGATATAGTTGTATCAGGGGGTAGAGGATTAAAAGGTCCTGAGAATTGGCACTTAATTGAAAATTTAGCATCAATATTAGGAGCTGCCACAGCATGTTCTAAGCCTGTATCAGATATGGGCTGGAGGCCACATAGTGAACATGTTGGTCAAACAGGAAAACCAGTAGCTTCAAACCTGTATATAGCAATAGGAGTTTCAGGAGCAATTCAACATTTGGCTGGAATTAATGCTTCTAAGGTAAAGGTTGTTATCAATAATGATTCTGAGGCACCATTTTTTAAAGCCGCAGATTATGGTATTGTTGGAGATGCTTTTGATGTAGTTCCTAAACTAATCGAAAAACTTAAAGCCTTTAAGGGCAGGCAATAAAAAAACAGGTCCATCGACCTGTTTTTTTTTAATAATAAGAACATTTTTACAGCAGACTTAAATTTATAGGTGTCTGCTGAGTTTCGATTCTTAAATAATTAAAATAAAACATTTAGACACCTCCTTTCATAATTAATTAAACATTACTGTTGTCACAGTGTTAACTTTAATCAAAAATAGAACACAATTTTTAATTTAAAAAAATTTTAAAGCTAACTAAATGTTAAAATAAAATTAATTATTTAACTATTTTTTTTAGTGTTAATCCTTGAACTAAAATGGTAAACAAAACAACCATATAAGTTAAAAACAAAATTAGGTTTTTACCTTCTCCAATTTGATCAGGAAGATTAAGGGCTAGCGCTATACTTAGCCCTCCTCTCAAACCACCCCATGTGATAATTAAAGCAGTTTTTTTCTCAAAAGAATTAAAGAAAGAAAGAAATTTGATTGGAATCCAGACCCCAACTCCTCTTGACATTACAACAACAACTATAACCAATATAGACATTAACAGATAATTTGTTTCGAAATTTTGAAAAATCGGAATAATCTCTAATCCAATTAAAATAAATAAAATTGCATTTAAAGTTTCATCTAAAAGATGCCAAAATTTATAAACATAATCTCCCATTGCTTTTTGTAAACCCTCTTCTTCTTTGTCAGTATCAATATTTCTGTTTAAGAAAAGACCCATGATTACTACACCTAAAACTCCAGAAAAATGAAATTGATGAGATACAATAGACACAAGTAAAACTAATGAGAGCGTAATCAAAACTTCTAGTTCTACATGCTCATTTTCAATGTATTTTACTAGTTTTAATCCGAGAAAACCTATTACTGCTCCTAATGCAACTCCACCAATCACTTCGGTTGCAAAGAGTGATCCAACACTTGCAGCTGATATGTTTTCAACTCCCTCCAATTTCACATTTAATAATGTTAAAAAGATTACAACTCCAATTCCATCATTAAAAAGTGATTCTCCGGCAATCCTAGTCTCGGTTATTTTAGAAAGATTCATTTTTTTTACCATTGCTAGAACGGCAATTGGGTCTGTAGGAGCTATTAGTGCTCCAAAAAGAAGGCAATCAACATAACTAAGACCTATATCATTTAGTCCAAGAAGAGGTTGTTCAACTAGCCAATACAAACCTGTTCCAACTACGAAAGTTGAAAAAATCACCCCAAATGATGCAAGAAGAAGAATAGTTATTTTATCTTTTAATAATTCATGAACATCTACGCTTATTGCTCCAGCAAACAGTAAAAAAGGAAGCATTACATCTATTAATAAAACCTGAAAATCAAAACTTTCAATTAAATGACTTATCGTCTTAAGAAAGGGAGGAGAAATTAAGCCAATGATTAATACACTAATTGATAAGCCAATTGCAAGAATCATTAAACCGATTGTTTGAGGAAGTTTGAGTATTCTTAAATTAATTATTGAGAAAAATGATGCAAGCAATAAAAGTATAGTTGTTAGTTCAAGAAAATCCATAAAAAGTTTTTTTTATGATGCTTTATTTATATATGTCATACATTTTTGCAATGTATTTTCCTAAAACATCGAATTCTAAGTTAACAATTTCTCCTTTAATAATTTTATGAAAGTTCGTGTTTTTATATGTGTGAGGAATAATAGCGACTGAAAAAGATGATTTTTTTGAATCCAAGACTGTGAGACTAACCCCGTTTACCGCTATGGAGCCCTTCTCGATAGTAATATTTTTTTTTGAATTATCGTACTCAAAGGTATAAATCCAGCTACCATTTTGAGTCTTGACTTGGCTACATTCTCCGGTTTGGTCAATATGACCTTGAACTATATGACCATCTAATAGTTGGTCAATTTTCATTGCCCGTTCAAGATTTATTACACTGCCAATATTCAGATTCCCAAGATTTGTTTTTTTTATTGTTTCCTCAATTGCCGTGACCTCATAGTTATTTGAGTTAATTTTTGTAACTGTGAGGCAAACTCCATTATGCGATATACTTTGGTCGACCTTTAATTGATTTGTTAAAGTACTCTGGATTTGAAAATTTAAATTGGACTCCTTTTTTGTTATTGATTTGACTTTACCTAGATTCTCTATTATCCCCGTAAACATGACTGTTAAAATTATTTACCTTTGATTAGTAAAATTAGTTAATTAACTGAATAAAAATAGTTAATGGATAAAATTAAAGTTGGAATATCAATTGGAGATCCCAATGGGATAGGTGTGGAGATAATCCTATCAGCTTTTGAAGATAAAAGTCTTTTCAGAAAATTAATACCTGTTGTTTTTGGCCCAAAAAAAATCATAGAATTAAACAAATCACATTTTGATAAAAAAATTGAAATTAATTATGTCAATAATTTAAAATTTTTGGCTGAAAACAAATTAAATGTGTTAGATTTTGATTCAAGGGATTTTAATTTAAAGTTTGGCTTAAAATCCAAAACTGCAGGAAACATATCAAAAGAATCTTTAGTATCAGCTACAAATGCTATTAAAAATAAAGAAGTAGATGTATTAGTAACAGCTCCTATAAATAAAGACTCAATTCATAGTAAGGATTTTAATTTTACTGGACACACAGATTTTTTAGGAGCCAACTTTAGAGGTGATCCACTAATGTTTATGATTAAGGGGAAATTGAGGATTGCATTACTTACAGACCATATTCCTTTAAATAATGTAGCAAGTAATGTTTCAGTCAAAAATTTAAATTTAAAAATTCAAAAAGTTCTAAAAAGCCTGAGAGAGGATTTTAGGGTTCAAAAACCAAAAGTAGCTATTCTGAGTTTAAATCCACATTCAGGAGATGGAGGTTTAATTGGTGATGAGGATGACTCATTCATAAAACCCGTAATAAACGAATTTAAGAAAAAAAACATATTCATTACAGGTCCATTTGCAGCTGATAGTTTTTTTGGTTCAAAAAAATATAAAACATTTGATGCTATTTTGGCAATATATCATGATCAAGGATTAATTCCTTTTAAGACATTATCATTTGGAAGTGGTGTAAATTTTACTGCTGGGATAAATATCGTTAGGACCTCACCTGATCATGGCACTGCATTTGATATTGCAGGTAAAGGTATTGCAAACTCAAATTCATTTAGACAAGCAATATTAGAATCAGTAAAAATTTTAAAATCTAGACATAATTATTCAAGCTATTTAAAATAAATTGTCTTCAAATAAAAAGGAATCATTAAAAAAAAAACTTTAAATTTACAGCCGAAATTTAAGTATATGAAAGCTCTTGATTCTTGTGTAATTAATTTTGCATGTATTAAGAAAGCAAAACAAAGTTTAAAAATAGACATTGACGATAAGTTCTTTGCAAAGTTTAATTTTTTTGATTTAAAAAAACCAAAATTAAAGGCAATAGTTCAGATAGAAAAACAAGAAAGAATTCTTAATTTTTTCATAAGCACTAATGGAACTGTTGAAGTAATATGTGATTTATCCATGGAAAAATTTAGAATACCAATCTCATCTAACTATAATTTTGCAGTTAAGTTTGGAAAAGTTGTTGAGAACACAAATGATGAATTGATAACCATACCAATTGGATCTAAAGATTTTGATATTTCACAGCAAGTATATGAAACAGTTATACTTTCTATCCCAGAAAAAAAAGTACATCCTGGAGTTAATGATGGTAGTTTAAAATCAGAAATTTTGGACAAATTAGAATTATTAAAACCAAACCAAAAAAAATTTTCAAAGAAGATTGATCCTCGTTGGAATAAATTAAAAAGTTTATTAAAATAAAATAAAGTAAAATGGCACATCCTAAAAGAAAAATATCCAAGACAAGAAGAGACAAAAGAAGAACCCATTACAAAGCTTCAAATAGTCAAATAGCAACTTGTAAAATTACGGGAGAAAATCATTTATATCATAGAGCTCATTGGTACGAAGGTAAATTATATTACAGAGGCAAAGTATTAGTTGATAATTCTGAACTTGCTGAAGAATAATATTTTTTCATTTTAATTTTTTCAATTAAATTTACCCATATTTTATGGATGTTTTTTTTATTAAAAAAATCCTATCTTCACTTTAAATTCAAGCTATAAAAGCCGAATGCCGCAATTTAAAAAACCAACAAACGGGATTAATGCTTCAATTACTGCAATAGGAGGTTATGTGCCTGATGAAATACTAAGTAATAAAAAACTTGAATCAATGGTAGATACTAATGATGCTTGGATTCAGAGTAAAACTGGTATAAAGGAAAGAAGAATTTTAAATGACCCGAATAAGGCCACTTCATACTTAGCTGTAATGGCTGCAAAAAAACTTATTTCAAAAAATCTCATAGATCCTAAACAAATAGATATGGTTATTGTTGCAACAGCAACACCTGATATGCAAATAGCTGCTACATCTGCATATGTTGCAACAAAAATAGGAGCTACAAATGCTTTCGGTTATGATTTGCAAGCAGCATGCTCCGGATTTCTCTATGCAATGTCTATGGCAGTTGGAAAAATAGAGTCGGGACGTTATAAAAAAATCTTAGTTATAGGTGCGGATAAAATGTCATCACTTATTAATTATCAAGATAGAAGTACATGTATAATATTTGGAGATGGAGCAGGTGCAGTTTTATTTGAACCGAATAAAGAGAAACTTGGGTGGCAAGATGAATTTTTTAAAAGTGACGGAGGGGATAGAGATTCTCTAAAAGTTAAAGCTGGAGGATCACTTTTTCCTGCCAGTAAAACATCTGTTTTAAATCAAGATCATTATCTTAGTATGGATGGAAGAAAGGTATTTAAATCTGCTGTTTCTGCAATGACAGAGGCTGGGACCAAAATTCTTCAAAGAAATAATATTTCGGGAGATCAAGTTGATTATCTTTTGGCACATCAAGCAAATGAAAGAATTATAGAATCTGTAGCTGAAAAAATGAAACTTCATCCGAATAAAGTCCTAAAAAACATTGCATTTTATGGCAATACAACTGCTGCCACAATTCCTCTACTTCTTTCTGATTTTGAAAACAAATTTAAAAAAGGGGATAAAATTATTTTTGCAGCTTTCGGTGGAGGTTACACCTGGGGAGCAGCTTATTATATTTGGAGTAAAAATTAGAAATTTTAATAACTTACAAACATGAATATTAAAGAAATTCAAAATCTAATTAAATTTATATCTAAGTCAGGAGTTGATGAGGTTACAATTGAGAAAGATGATTTCAAGATAACTATTAAATCTTCCGGAGAGGTAAGTAAATCCAAATTAAAACATGAAGCTCCAGTTTCAAGACCTAAAAATGACAGTGCAGAATTTAAAACTGATGAAACTTCAGTTGAAGTAAATAAAAAATTTACTGACATAGTTGATGATGAAAAAAAGTATACAGTCATAAAATCTCCCATAATTGGAACTTTTTACAGAAGATCTTCGCCTGATAACCCACCTTTTGTTGAACTAAATTCTGAAGTAAAGAAAGGAGAAACTTTATGTGTTATTGAGGCTATGAAACTATTTAATGAAATTGAATGTGAAATGGATTGTAAAATAATTAAGATTTTAGTTGATGATCAGACACCCATTGAATTTGATCAGCCATTATTTTTAGTTGACCCTTCTTAAAATCATATATGTTCAAAAAAATACTTGTAGCTAATAGAGGCGAAATTGCAATGAGAATAATTAGAACCTGTAAAGAAATGGGTATTGGTACTGTTGCTGTTTACTCCACTGTGGATAGAGAAAGTCTTCACGTTCGTTTTGCTGATGAGGCAGTGTGTATTGGTCCAGCTCAAAGCTCGGAATCTTATTTAAAACCTGCCAATATAATAGCGGCAGCTGAAATAACTAATGCAGATGCAATTCATCCTGGATATGGATTTTTATCGGAAAACTCCAAATTCTCAAAGATTTGTGATGAGCATGGTATAAAATTTATTGGTGCGAGCGCTGAGATGATAGATAAGATGGGCGATAAATCATCTGCTAAGGAAACTATGAAAAGAGCAAAGGTTCCAACAATTCCTGGATCAAATGGAATAATAGATTCTTTAGATCAAGCAAGTAAATTAGCTAAAAAAATTGGATATCCTGTAATGCTTAAAGCCAGTGCTGGAGGAGGAGGAAAAGGTATGAGAGCTGTTTGGAAGGAAAGTGAACTTCCCAAAGCATGGGAGAGTGCAAGAGCTGAATCACTTGCTTCATTTTCCAATAATGCAATGTATTTGGAAAAATTAATTGAAGAACCTCGTCATATTGAAATTCAAATTGTTGGAGATTCTTTTGGAAAAGCATGTCATTTGTCTGAGAGGGATTGTTCAATTCAAAGACGTCATCAAAAGTTAACTGAAGAAACACCTTCTCCTTTTATGACTGATTCTCTTAGAGATGCTATGGGGAAAGCCGCTATAAAGGCCGCAGAGTTTATAAAATACGAGGGTGCAGGGACTGTAGAATTTTTAGTTGATAAAAACAAAAAATTTTACTTTATGGAGATGAATACACGTATCCAAGTAGAGCATCCAATTACAGAGCAGGTAATTGATTTTGACCTTATCAGAGAACAAATTAAAGTTGCTGCTGGAATTCCTATCAGTGGAAAAAATTATTTACCAAAGATGCACTCTATTGAGTGTAGAATTAATGCTGAAGATCCTGAAAATGATTTTAGGCCTAGCCCTGGAAAAATTGAAACACTTCATTTTCCTGGAGGTCACGGAGTAAGATTAGATACTCATGTATATAGCGGTTACATAATACCTCCATTTTATGATTCTATGATTGCCAAACTTATAACAACTGCTCAAACAAGAGAAGAGGCTATAAACAAAATGAAAAGAGCATTGGATGAGTTTATTATTGAAGGAGTTAAAACGACAATTCCTCTTCATAAAAGGTTGATGGAAAATAAAGATTTCATTAACGGCAACTATACAACAAAGTTTATGGAGACTTTTAAATTAAAAAATTATTAATCAGATACTCAGCAATTTGAATGGTATTTGTTGCAGCTCCTTTTCTTAAGTTGTCAGAAACAACCCAGAGGTTAAAGGTGTTTTCTTCAAAAAGATCTCTTCTTATTCTTCCAACATATACATTGTCTGAACCCTCTGAATTTATTGGCATTGGATACAAGTTCTTACTTACATCATCTTGAACAACTATTCCAGGAGAGTTTTTTAATACTTTTTTTATTTCAAAAACAGTGGTTTTATTTTCAAGTGAAATATTTATAGATTCACTATGGCCACCAACTACAGGAATTCTTACTGCTGTTGAGCTTATCCTAATAGAATAATCATTTAAAATCTTATGGGTTTCATTAACTAATTTCATTTCCTCTTTGGTATAACCATTTTCAATGAAGTCATCGCAATGAGGGATTGCATTTTTATGAATTTGGTAAGGATATGCCATTTCCCCATCTAGATTGTTGAATTCGTTTTCTAATTGTTTAACTGCTTTTACTCCAGTTCCAGTTATAGATTGGTATGTAGAAACAACAATACGATTTATTTTAAATAATTTGTGAATTGGGTTTAATGCTACAAGCATTTGTATTGTTGAGCAGTTTGGATTCGCAATTATTTTATCTTTTGAAGACAAAATATTTCCATTTATTTCTGGGATAATGAGTTTGATTTTTTTATTCATTCTCCAAGCTGAGGAATTATCAATAATAGTAGTACCAATATTTTTAAATTTGGGAGCCCACTCTTTTGAGATAGATGCTCCAGCAGAAAATAGAGCAATATTTGGTTTTAGTTTAACTGATTCTTCTAAAGAAACTATTTTAATTTCTTTGTTTTTATATTTTATAAATTTTCCTAAAGACTTATCAGAAGCAACAGGGATTAGTTCTGATATTGGTAATTCTCGTTCATGTAAAACTTTTAGCATCACATTACCAACCATCCCCGTAGCACCAATCAAAGCTATTTTCATAAAAAAAATTTAATATGCGAAATTACACTAAAAATAAACTATTCAATAATATATCCTGATTAATAATAATTTGATAAATAAAATTTATGAAAAATAAATACGTTTTATTCTATTACTTAGGCTGGACAAAATTTCATAAGATATAGTACCTGCTGATTCAGCAAAAACATTTGCAGGGTTTTCCTTACCAAAAATAGTTACTTCATCAAATTCTTTACAATTTATATCCGAAACATCAATCATAAAAATATCCATGCAAATATTTCCAATTATGGGTGCTTTTTTTTTATTTACCAAAACAGAAACATTTTTATCCTTTAAATATCTACCAATTCCATCGGCATGACCGAGAGGAATAATTGCTATTCTTGATTGCTTTTTTGCAGACCATCCATTATTATAGCCAACAGATTCCCCTTTTTTTATTTCATGAATTTGAATAATTTTTGTTACGAGCTCGGCTATGGGTAATAAATTTTTATCCCATATTGGATTGTTAGAGTAACCATATAAAGAAATACCAGCTCTTACCCAATCATATTGATTTTCTGGATAATTAAAAATGCCAGAACTATTTAATAAATGATATTTGATTTCCGAGTTATAAGCATAAAATTTTTTTTGAATTTTATCAAAAATCTTAATTTGTTTTTTTGTATTCAAATTATTTTTTTCATCTTCACTTGCGGCTAAATGAGAATAAACAGATAAGATTTTAACTGGTGAATTTTGAATGTTTTGAATAATCCAATCTATATCCTTATCATTAAATCCAAGCCTATTCAATCCAGTATTAAATTTTATGTGTAATGAATATTCTGATTTCATTTTACCTAATAATAATTTTATAAACCTTTTGAATACCTCCTTTGAATAAATTACGGGTTCAAGAGAGTAATTAACTAGATCGTGTAATTCAAAAGGGTCAGGGTAAAATACCATAATATTACAATTAACACCATTTTTTCTGAGTAATATTCCTTCGGAGACAGAAGCAACAGAAAGCCTTGAAATTCCCAATGAAACTAGTTTTTTTGATATTTCAAGAATTCCATGTCCATATGCATTGGCTTTTACTACTGCAATTAAGCCATCCTCATCTTGAGAAATGGATTTTATAAAATTTAGATTATGTTCTAATCTATTTAGATATATATTAAGTCTTCCCAATTTATTTTATTTTAAATGTTATTTATGTTAAATTTTCATCCATTTATAATATCAATTTGACTGAATTGTTTATAAAAGTTTGTGGTTTTTTCTAAAAACATTTTGTAAATTTCATTAAGCGTGTAATTATCGAACCCTTAAAACAAAGTTATTAAAAACATAGTTGATGAAAACTTCACTAGAGGATGATATAAAGAATTTAGCTAGGCAAATTTATAAACTAGAAAAAGGTACTTCTTCACAAGAATTCTATGATTTAGCTTTAGAGCTTTTTGAAAAAGTTATAATTATTAAAAATCAAAATTCTTTAGTTGAAAAAAACAGTCTAACTAAATATTTGGAGGACAATAATTTAAGTTTTATAAATGATAAAATAGAGAATCCTGATGATAACGAAAAGGAAACATTTACTCCTTTAATTGAAACAATAAAAGATATGATTCCTGAAATGCCTGAAACCAACATTGGCTCATCAATTATTGATGGAGTTACAGATAATATACTATTTGAGAGGAAAGAATCCATGAACCCTCCAAATGATGATATAAAAAAACAAAAGATCAATGACATATTCGCAAACGAATTTAAAATTGATCTAAATGATCGTTTGGCTTTTATTCAAAAATTGTTTGATAATAATAATAAAGAATATGATGAAACAATATCCAAAATTAATTTATATAATGATTGGGAATCAACCAAAAACTTTATTGAAAATATAGTCAAACCAAAGTATAAATCCTGGGATGACAATCAAATACTCGAAAAAAAATTTTTGAATATTTTAAGAAAACGATTTGATGGATAAAAATTAAACTTGTGTAAATGCCACTATATATTGTTCCAACTCCAATTGGAAATCTATCTGATATCACTTTTAGAGCAATTGACATATTAAAAAATTCTGATATAATTTTTGCTGAGGACACAAGAACTAGTAAGAAATTACTTAATCATTATTCAATAAACACCAAAATTGAAAGCTTTCACAAGTATAATGAACATTTTAAGTTAAACAGCATATTAAAAAAACTTGAATCAAAAGATAAAATCTCTGTTATTTCAGATGCTGGAACTCCAGGAATTTCTGACCCCGGTTTTTTATTGGTAAGAGAATCCTTAGCCAGTGGCTATGAGGTTTTTTGTCTTCCAGGTCCAACTGCATTAATTCCGGCTATTATTCAAAGTGGTTTCCCAACTGATAGATTTGTTTTTGAGGGATTTTTACCCCTTAAAAAGGGAAGAAAAAAAAGATTAGAGGAATTAGCAAATGAGTCAAGAACCATTATAATATACGAATCCCCTTACAGAGTTTTAAAATCTTTACAACAATTTATAATTTATTTTGATCCAAATCGTAAAGTTAGCATAGTTAGAGAGCTTACAAAAAAATTTGAAACACAGTTTAGAGGTACAATCAGTCAAGCAATTGAGTTTTACAAGAAAAATAAACCAAAAGGAGAATTTGTAATTTGTATTTCTTCTTCAAAAGAGGATTGATGAAAAAGACATGGAAAATAAAGGAGCCACCAGATAAACAATTATCAAAGAATCTGCAAAAAGAAATTAAAGTCCCAAAAGTTATATCAGATTTACTTGTTTTGAGGGGAATTAAATCCTTTCCTGAGGCAAAGGAATTTTTTAGACCACAATTAAATCAATTGTTTGACCCTTTTTTAATGAAAGATATGGAAAAAGCAGTTAATATAATTTTCGAAGCTCTAGAAAATAATATGAAAATTATGATTTACGGAGATTATGATGTTGATGGAATAACTTCAGTAGCTATAATATATTTATTTTTTAAAAAGTTTGACTTGGAGCCATTAAGATATATACCTGATCGTTACAAAGAAGGTTATGGATTATCAATCGATGCAATAAAAAAAGCTAAACAGGAATCTGTTAAAGTATTGATTGTTGCTGACTGTGGGATTAAAGCTATCGAACAAATTGAATTAGCAAATTCATTTGGAATAAGAGTAATTATATGCGATCATCATAAACCATCAACCGAGTTGCCAAAAGCAGATGCTATTTTGAACCCAAAACAAATAGACTGCGAATATCCCTACAAGGAATTATGTGGCTGTGGAATAGTTTTTAAATTAATTCAAGCTGTTAATCACAAAAAAGGAAAAACTATAGATGAACTCCAGGAGTTTATCGATCTTGTTGCAATTGCAATTGCTGCTGATATTGTACCCATTGACGGTGAGAATAGAATATTAGCTTATTTTGGACTTGAGCAGATAAATAAAGCTCCACGAAAATCAATAAAACCATTCTTAAAAAATATAAATAGGAATATTAATATATCCGATTTAGCTTTTAGAATTGGACCAAGAATTAATGCAGCTGGGAGAATAAAACATGCAAAACATGCCCTTGAATTATTAATTTGTAATAATGATATTGACATAGAGGCAAAAGTAAGATCTATAGAGCTTTTAAACAGCGAAAGAAAATTAATTGATGAAAAAACAACTAAGGAGGCAATAGATCAAATAGATACCTTATCAAAACCAGATGAAAAAGCTACTGTAGTATTTCGACCAGATTGGAATAAGGGTGTTATTGGGATAGTTGCTTCAAGGTTGATGGAATATTATTATCGACCAACTATAGTATTAACAAAATCAGAAAATATTTATTCTGGATCAGCCAGATCTGTTAAAGGTTTTGATATTTATGAATCGATTTCTAATTGTTCAAGCCACTTAATTCAATTTGGAGGTCACAAATATGCAGCTGGTTTGACTTTATTACCTGAGAAATATAATGATTTTAAGAAGGAATTCAATAGAGTAGTATCGGATAATATACTGCCTAATCAATTAGTACCTTCTTTTGAATATGATTTGGAAGTTTCTTTAAATGAATTAACATTATCAGTTTATAGAATTATAAACCAAATGAGACCGTTTGGTCTAGCTAATAAACAACCCCTATTTTTTATTAAAAATTGTGTTGATAATGGAGGTTCTAAATTAGTTGGTATTGAAAATAATCATTTAAAAATCCAGTTTAAAGATAAATCCGGAAAAATAATGGACGGTATTGGTTTTAAAATGGGTAAGCATATATCAAAAATCAAAATGAAAAATGAATTTTCTATTATAGGTCATTTGCAATTAAATAATTTTAATGGAAACTCTTCTCTTCAAATACAAATCAAAGCAATAGTATTTTAAGAATAAATCTATTTAGCTTAAACGATTTTTATAAAAATTAATTAAATTTTTTGTAGATGGACTATCATGTATATTTGCCTCAGTTGTGATTATTTTTAGAAGTTTAGTTGCTAATTTTTTTCCAAGTTCAACTCCCCACTGATCAAAACTAAATATATTCCATAACACACCTTGTGTAAAGATTTTGTGCTCATATGCTGCTATAAGAGCACCCATATTGTATGGAGTTAATTTTTCAATTAAAATTGTAGTTGATGGCTTGTTACCTTTAAAAACTCTATATGGAAGAAGATTATATGGCACTTTTTCATTTAATAATTCATTTTTGTTTTTACCTACCATCAAAGCCTCAGTCTGAGCAATAAAATTTGCAATCAATTTATCTTGATGATCATGTTGTTTGTAAAGTGACTTTTTAAAACCAATAAAATCTGTAGGAATAAGTTTAGTACCTTGGTGAAATAATTGAAAGAAGGCATGTTGCGCATTAGTTCCTGTAGAACCCCAAATTATTGTTCCGGTTTGATAATTTACAGATTCTCCATTTCTATCTGTTGATTTTCCATTACTTTCCATTGAAGCTTGTTGAAGATATTTAGGAAAGTACTTCAAGTACTCAGTGTATGGAATTATTGCTTCAGTCTGGGCGTTGTAAAAATTATTATACCAAATGCTAATTAAACCCATTATTACTGGTATATTTTCTTCGAATGGCGCTTTTTTGAAATGATTATCCATTGAATAAGCCCCTTTTAATAATCTTTCAAAATTTTTATAACCTATGGAAATGCTTATTATTAGTCCAACTGCACTCCATAAAGAAAATCTTCCACCTACCCAATCCTCCATTGGAAATATATTTTCTTTATCAATCCCAAATTCATTAATTTTTTCAAGGTTTGTTGAAACTGCTATGAAATGTTTTGAAATATCATTTTTATTTGCATCTTTTAAAAACCAAGACCTAATTGTATTTGCATTTGTTAATGTTTCTTGAGTTGTAAATGTTTTGGAAACAATTATGAATAAAGTTGTCTCTCGGGGACACTTATTTAATATTTCCATAATATGATCCCCATCAATATTAGAAATAAAAAATGTTTTTAAATGATTTTTATAAAAACTTAAAGCTTCGCACACCATTTTTGGCCCTAGATCTGATCCTCCAATACCAACATTAACGACATGAGTAATATTTTTTCCAGTATATCCTTTCCAAATTCCATTAGTTAATTTATTTGATACTTCTTTAATCTTATTTCTTACATATTTAATCTCAGGAATTACATCATTTCCATTATAGTTTATTTTTTTATCTGAAAAATCTCTTAACGCATAATGTAACACAGACCTGTTTTCAGTTATATTAATTTTTTTTCCATTGAAACATTCATCTATAGCCTCAGTTAAACCGGCTTCAATTGCCAAATCTTTCATAATTTCCAAAACTTTTTCATCAAGTCTATTTTTTGAGAAATCAAAATAGAAGTCTTCCCATCTTAGGGACAATTTTTTTAAACGATCTTTATTTTCTTTAAAAAAATCTATCACATTTTTATCTTTGATAAGATTAAAATATTTAGAAATTTTTTTCCAAGACTTTAATTTTGTTGGATTTTTATTTTTCATTTTTTATTTATTTCAAAATTTTGTGCAACTATATTTTTTAAAAATCCTGGTTCAAATGGTACACAGTCGAGCTCATCTTTTACAGGAGACATTAAAGATATATATTCGGTTTTTAATTTTTTTGATATTGGTTTAGCTTGAGGTAATTTTTGCTTGAAAGGATCAACTTGTTTTCCATATTTCCAAAACCGATAGCAAACATGCGGACCTGATGTGTTTCCTGTCATACCTACCCAGCCAATAATATCTCCTTGCTTCACATTTTGACCTCTTTTAACTTTTCTTTTTTTCATATGAAGGTATTGGGTTTTATAAATGTTGTTATGTTTAATTGTAACATAATTTCCATTGCCTCTAGAATAAGAGGATTTTATAACTGTACCATTTGCAGTTGCCATTATAGGAGTGCCTACTGCAGCAGCAAAATCAGTTCCTTTGTGAGGTCTAATTTTATTACCATAATATGCAATTCTTCTTTTTAAATTATACCTTGATGAAATTCTTGAAAACTTTACAGGTGATTTCAAAAAAGCTCTTCTAAGATTTTTCGCATTTTCATCAAAATAATCTATAATGCCTTTTTTAGTATCAGACTCAAATTTGAAGGCATAAAGACCTTTGCCCTTGTGCTCAAAATAAGCTGCAATAACTTCCTCAATCCCAAGGGAAATTGAATCATCAACAAATTTTTCTGTATAAATGACTTTAAATCGATCTCCTTTTTGTAGTTTAAAAAAATTAATGGTCCATGCATAAATATCTGATAAATAATAAGTTAATTGATCATTAAGACCACTATCTAGCATTGTTTCATACAATGAACTTTTTATAACTCCTGATCCTTGTAGAGTTGCAATTTTTATTGGTTTTTTAATTGTTTCCCCGTAAATACTGTCACGAAATTGAATTTTCCAGTATGATGAAACATCTCGTTCGTATATCATTGCATAGGGTTTTATTACAGAATCTTTCGTATAAAATAATTTGTATGATTTTCCAACAACCAGTTTTCTTGTATTAACTTGATTATTAGTTTTTTCTAAAATATTGTAAACTTCTGGATAATCTATTCCTTCCGACTCGAGTATTGCACCGAATGTGTCACCACTTCTAATTTTTTTATTAACTATTTTAAATTTATTAAGGTCATAACCATATTTAATTTTAGGAATATAATCAGGTTCTTTTGGAGAATTACTTATTGAATTATCGTTAAATCCACATTTATAAAAAAATAAAATAAAAAGAAAAACAGTACCAAGTAAATAAAATCTTTTCAAAAGTTTTTTTTCAAAGTTCATTAAAAATTAGAAAATAAATTAGTACTATTAATTAAAGTTATTAAAAACTTTATTTTCATTGATTCTTATTTTGAATGGGTATTTTAAGTTTCGAAAGTTTTCCAAGTCACATTTAATCGATCCAACTGCAATATTTGCTTGAATTCGAATTGGGATTTTATTTTTATCATTTGATACCCAAAGGGTAACACTTTCCTCCTCTCTGAAGACTCTCCCTGTTTGAACAATTGGAGTAAATTTTAAACACTCAATTTTACCAAATTTTGTATCTAATATCTCAATTCCTAAAAACTTCAAATTAAAAATATAACTCTCTTCATCGAAAAAAATATTTACATCGAAACTTTCATTTATTTTTATTTTTTCATCAGGAAAATAATTTCTCAAATAATAAAATGTAGAAATTAAATCTTGGGTCTTTTTTTCAATTTTGTGAATTGATTCTTTACCATTTTTTATATCGTTAACAAATGCTTTTTGATTATCTATATCAAAATCAATAATTGTATTTTTAGTGTAACCCCCTTCATCAATTTTTCTGATGAACCTGATTGGTTGAGTCCTGTTTATTTTAAAATAACTTTCATATGTATCCTCTACCCTAAAAAAAAGTCGTAATAACCCTGTTGTCTTTCCATAACCTTTTGAATGAAGTACCTCTGAACCATTCAATTTTTCTTTTGTCAGAGAAAGGGTTATGTAGCTTGCATTAAAAATCCCATAATGTACTCTAAATTCAAGCCATTCCCCATCTTTGAACGCAATTTCATTTTCAGTAAGAAAATTGTCTTTTTCATTTGTTAGATTTAACTGAGCGTAGATTGGTTCATAAAAATTCATTAAAATTAAAAGTATAAATTGAAAAGTTTTTTTAGATATTAATTCCATAAATTAAACCGATTAATATTTTATTTAGAATTTGAATTTATGAAATCGTATAAAATTTTTGCTTTAGATTTTCCTACAGATTTGATCAATTCTTTTTTAGATGCTTTTTTTATTTCTTTAAATGATTTTAAATCTTTAATAAGTTTTATTCTGGTTTTTTCTCCTATTCCTTTGATATCATCTAGGCTTGAAGCTAAAGAATTTTTACTTCTTTTATTTCTGTGTAGTTTAATAGCAAATCTATGAGCTTCATTTCTTAGACGCTGAATGATTTTTAATGTTTCTGATTTTTTATCTAAATATAAAGGGATGGGATCATTCGGAAAATATATTTCTTCCAATTTTTTAGCAATTCCAATAATGGCAATTTTATTTTCAAGATTTAATTTTTTTAGGCTCTTAATTGCAGACGAAAGTTGACCTTTTCCACCATCTATAATAATTAGTTGAGGTAATGGATTTTTTTCATTCTTTAGTCGAAAATATCTTCTAAACACAATTTCTTCCATTGAGGAGTAGTCATCAGGTCCCTCAACTGTTTTTATATTATAATGTCTATATTCATTTTTAGAGGGTTTTGTGTTTTTAAATACAACACATGATGCAACTGGATTTTTTCCTTGAAGATTAGAGTTATCAAAACATTCTATATGAAAAGGGTTTGATTTTAATTTAAGATCAACCTTCATTTGTGAAAGTATTCTTTCATAATGTTTATCAGGGTCTACTATTTTTAATTTCTTGAATCTTTCCATCCTAAAAGATTTAGCATTTTTTAGTGATAGATCAATAAGCTTTTTTTTATCTCCTAATTTTGGAACAGTACATTTTATTCCATCACCAAGGTTTACTTTAAATGGTGTTAAAACTTCTTTGGATTTAGAATTAAAACGTTGACTTAATTCTATAATAGAGATTTTTAGTATTTCAAGATCGGTTTCATCTAATTTTTTTTTCACTTCTAGAGTATAGGAACTAATTATTGCACCATGTGAAATTTGCATAAAGTTCACATAAGAAAAAATTTCGTCTGTGAATATTGAATAGACATCTACATCTGATATTTTAGGGTTTACAATAGTTGATTTAACCTGATAATTTAATAAAATATCAATTTTTTCTTTTTCTTTTTGAGCCTCTTCATATTTCATTTGAGATGATAATTTTTTCATTTTTAACTTAAAATCATTCAAGGAATCTTTAAAGTTCCCTTTAATCATTGATTTAATTGCTAGAAAGTTATTTTTCATCTCAGATGAAGTTATTTTTTCCTCATCTTTCTTAAGTAAATGAATTAGTTCATGGTTTAAAAATGGATAAACATCCTTAATTAGTTTAATCAAAAATTTAACACTTTTTACATTAGTAAATGGACCAAAAAACTCTCCTTCAGACTTATCGTACTTTCTTGTATAATATATCCTAGGTTTGGGTTTTTTTTCAATGCAAATCCAGGGATATGTTTTGTCATCCTTTAAAAGAACATTATATTTTGGTTTGAATTTTTTTATTAAATTATTTTCTAGTAATAACGCATCCATTTCAGTTTCAACAACAATATTTTCAATTTTAAAAATTTGTTTAACTAACAATTTTGTTCTAAAATGAGTATGCTTTGTATTAAAATATGAAACTACTCTTTTTTTAATATTAATTGCTTTTCCTATATAAATTATCCTGTTTTGATTATCAAAAAACTTATATATTCCAGGACTCTCTGGTAATATTTTTATTTCGACTTCAAGATTAGAAATTTTCATTTATTAAATTTAGTTTATCTAATTCATAACTCTTATTTCAAATAGTAATAATAATATTAAATTTAAGTAATATAAACTATGAAAAATAATAAGTCAGAATTAAGAGATATCTACACTCTAAAAAGAAAAAATTTGACTTACAATCAAATATTACAAAGGAGCATTTTAATTACCAGAAAACTTCTTAAGGTTCCAATATGGGATAAGGATTTCTATCATATTTTTTTGACTTCAAAAAAAAACAACGAAATCGAGACAAAATTCATTTTAAGTATGTTAGCTAAAAAAGATAAAAAAGTTGTGGTTCCAAAAATAATTGACTCGAAGAATCTCGAACATATTTTGCTCACTAAAAATACAAAGCTAAAAGAAAATTACCACGGAATTCCGGAGCCTGAAGAGGATAATCATAAAATTATTTCTCCTAACGAATTAGATGTCATAATTGTTCCGTTACACGTTTTTGATCTTTACGGAAATAGAGTTGGTTATGGGAAAGGTTATTATGATAGATTTCTAAAAAAATGTAGAGAGGATGTTGTTAAAATAGGTGTCTCACTTTTTGAACCTACAGAATCCATATTAGATATCTCTGAAAATGATATCAGTCTTGATTATGCTGTTACATGTAATACTATTTTTAATTTTCATTGAATATTTTTTTATTAAAAAATATAATTATAGCTGCACCAAATGTAATTGAAGAATCTGCTACATTAAATATGTATTGAAAAAACAAATAATCTTGACCCCCAATTATAGGGATCCAATTAGGCCAAGTCCATTCAAATAATGGGAATTGAATCATATCAACAACATTTCCATAGAATAAAGGTGCGTATCCTACGTCAGGCAGTAATTTGGCAACTTGTCCATAGCTATCACTGAAAATAACCCCATAAAAAACGGAGTCAATTATATTTCCAATAGCACCGGCAATGATTAAACAAAGTGCCCATTTTAAATGAATTGAATTAGATTTTTTGAATAATTTTCTCATCCACAAACCTATCATTCCAATAGCAAATAGTCTAAACATTGTAAGTATTAATTTTGCATTTTTTTCGTTTAATAATGGGATTATGTTCTCAAGTCTTGCCCCCATAGCCATTCCTTTGTTTTCAACAAAAAGTATTCTAAAAAATCCCCAATCAACTATAGCGTCTTCAGCGTACATAGTAATCGGAAAATTTAACTTAATATAGAATTTAGTTATCTGATCTATTAATATGATTATAAGGACGAATATAAAAGCTCTTTTTGCAGAGAGAACAGAAAAAAAATTGGATTTCATATCGTAAATATGAACATTAATAAACTAGTTAAAATGTAAAACTTTATTCAAATTATTTTTGCATATTTTTTGCCTCAATACTCAAAGTTGCGTGTGGAACTAGGTTTAATCTTTTTTTATTAATTAGTTTACCAGTAACCCTGCATATTCCATATGTTTTATTTTCAATTCTCACTAATGCATTTTTTAAATCACGTATGAATTTTTCTTGCCGCAATGCAAGTTGTGCATTAGCTTCTTTCGACATTGTTTCAGACCCTTCTTCAAAAGCTTTGAAGGTAGGTGAAGTATCTTCTGTTCCATTATCACCATTGTTCATGTATGAGCTTTTTAAGAGAACTAGATCTTCATTTGCTTTAATGATTTTTTCTTCAATTAACTTCTTGAATTTTGATAGGTCTTTATCACTATAACGGTTAGTAGTTTCCATTTAATTTATTTTTTTAATCATTAGAAAAGTTTTTACTTTATCGAATTCTAAATCTATACCAGCATCCTTTTTATTTGTGGTTGTTACAGACTTAGCAAGTGTTTCATCTTGTATATATTTTTTAAAAGAAATTAAGACTTGATTTAAAATAGGGTCAGATGTAACATAAATTTTAATATTATCAGTTACTTCTAGACCTAAAACTTTTCTAAAGTTCTGAACTCTATTTATAAATTCTCTCGCAATTCCTTCTTCAATTAAAGTTTTTGTTAATGTTATATCAAGGGCAACAGTTAGAGAATTACTGTGAGCAACCAAACAACCTTCAATATCTTTTGAACTGATTTCGAAATCGCTTCGAGCTAATTTAACCTTTTTTTGATTAATTCTTAACTCAATTTCACCATTTTGCTCCAGTTTGTAAATTTCTTCTGAAGTCATTTTACTGGTTGATAAAGATATTTCTTTAATTTCCTTTCCAAACCGTGGACCTAAAATTTTAAAATTGGGTTTTATTTGTTTTACTAAGATTCCACTATCACCAGTTATTATTTCGATTTCCTTCACATTTATTTCAGACTTTAATTGCTTTTCTATTGAAATTATATCTTGACGTTCTTTTTCTGTATTAACAGGGATCATTATTTTTTTGAGTGGCTGGCGTACCTTTATCTGCTCTTTTTTTCTAAGAGATAATGCAAGTGAAGTAATAACTCTTGCTTTGTTGATTCTATTTTGAAGTGTTAAATCAATCTTATTTTTATTTGCAGTTGGAAAATCAGTTAGATGAACAGACTCAGGATATTTTTGTTTTGGGAAATTCTTTGTTAAATTAATGTATAGGTGATCCATATAAAATGGTGCTATTGGAGCTGAAAGTTTTGATATTGTGATTAAACATTTATATAAAGTCTGATATGCAGAATTTTTATCTGATCCAAATTCACCTTTCCAAAACCTCCTTCTACTAAGTCTAACATACCAATTACTTAGTTTTTCCTGAACAAATTCAGAAATGGATCTACAAACTTTTGTTGGTTCGTAATCATTATAATAATTTTCTACTTGAATAATTAGTGAGTTTAATTCAGATATTATCCAATTATCAAGTTCATTTTTTTGTTTAACTTGAGATTCAATATTATTTGGAATAAATCCGTCAATATTAGCATATAAACTGAAAAAGGAATAGATATTATATAGAGTACCAAAAAATTTTCTTTGAACTTCTGATATACCATCTAAATCAAACTTCAAATTATCCCAAGGATTTGCATTTGATATCATATACCATCTTGTTGCATCAGGACCATATTTTTCAATGGTTTTAAAAGGATCTACACTATTCCCAAGTCTTTTAGACATTTTTTGCCCTTCTTTATCTAGGACTAAACCATTTGAAATAACATTTTTGTATGCTTTTTTATTAAAAACTATTGAACTGATAGCATGAAGAGTGTAAAACCAACCTCTTGTTTGGTCAATTCCTTCTGCAATAAAATCAGCAGGATACGCTTTCTCATTGTCAATTTTTTCTTTATTTTCGAACGGATAGTGCCATTGTGCATAGGGCATTGCCCCTGAGTCAAACCAAACGTCAATTAAATCATTTTCACGATATAACGGTGTGTCGGATTCCTTATCGACTAAAATTATATTATCAACTATGTTTTTATGTAAATCAATTTTATTGTAATTTTTATCTGACATGTCCTCAGGAATAAAATTTTCAAAAGGATTTTTTTTCATAAATCCAGAATCAATGGATTTATTTATTTCAGTTATTAATTCAGAAACAGATCCAATAACTTTTATTTTAAATTTATCTTTAGAAGACCATATGGGTAATGGAATACCCCAAAATCTTGAACGAGATAAGTTCCAATCATTAGCATTGATAAGCCAATTACTAAATCGTTTTTCACCAGTTGATTTTGGTTTCCAATTAATTGATTTGTTCAAATCAACCATTTTATCTTGGGCATTATCAATTTTAATAAACCAGGAATTTAAGGGGTAATATAATATTGGTTTATCTGTTCTCCAACAGTTTGGATATGAATGTTTATGCTTTTCAACCTTGAAAGCAAAATTCTGTTCCTTCAGTTTTATAGCAATTTCAACATCAACTGAGCGATCTGGTATTTCTTCTTTTGAATAGTACTCATTTTTTACATATTTTCCTGCAAGAGAAGGAAGCTCCTTTCTAAATTTACCGTTAAGATCTACTAATGGTACATGATTTTTATTTTCGTCAAGAACTAAAAGGGGAGGTACTTCAGGAATAGCTTCTTTGGCAACTCTTGCATCGTCTGCTCCAAATGTTGGAGCAGTATGAACAATTCCGGTTCCATCATCAACAGTAACAAAATCCCCCTCAATTACTCTAAATGCATTTTCAGGATTATGAATTGGGGCTGGGGACTCATGCCATAATTGTTGGTATTTTATACCAATCAAATCTCTACCTAAACAACTTGTTTCAACAAAATATGGAATTTCTTTATTTATTTTATTGTAATTTTTGAGTTCAGAGAGATTGTCGACAACTTTATATTTATTTCCAAATTGTTTTTCAACAAGTTTCTTTGCAATTATAACTCTAATTGGGAGATACGTATATTGATTAAAGGTTTTAACAATTACATATTTTATTTTTTTCCCTACTGTTAGTGCTGTGTTTGAAGGGAGTGTCCAAGGAGTGGTTGTCCAAGCAAGAATATACAATTCCTCACCATTATTTAATGATTTTGGCAAACTTGATTTCATGGTCTTGAACATAGCAGTTACTGATGTATCGGTAACATCTTTATATGTTCCAGGTTGATTTAACTCATGTGAGCTGATTCCTGTTCCAGCTTTAGGGGAATAGGGTTGAATACTGTATCCTTTAAACAAAGACCCCTTATCATAAATTTGTTTAATTAACCACCAAACACTTTCCATATACTTTGAACTAAAAGTAACATATGGATTATCGATATCAATCCAATAACCCATTTTTTCAGTAAGCTTATTCCATAAATCCGTATAACGCATAACTGCTTTCTTGCAAGCATCATTATATTCTTCAATGCTAATTGATTTTCCAATTTCATTTTTTGTAATAACTAATTCCTTTTCTACTCCCAACTCGACTGGAAGACCGTGTGTATCCCAACCAGCTTTTCTCTCTACTAAAAAACCATTTTGAGTTTTAAACCTACAGAAAATATCTTTTATTGTTCGGGCCATTAAGTGATGAATACCAGGGACTCCATTTGCTGATGGTGGGCCCTCATAAAAAATAAAAGGTTTATTTTTTCTTCTATTATAAATGCTTTTATCGAAAATGGATTCTTTTTTCCAGAAATCTAATACATCCTCCGAAACTGATATTAGATCTAATTTTTTATATTCCTTAAAAGACATTATTTAATTTATTTACTGGACTAGCGAAATTAATCAATTTATAAAAAAAATGAAGTTAAATAAAATAGAAAAACTTAGAAATCAATACTGATTCCTAATTGAATGCTTCTACCTGGTTGAGATATTCCGGAAGCAAATGTTCTGTAGTGTGTATCAAATATATTATTTAATCCCAATTTTATTAAAGTAGAATTATTGTACCTATAATTTGTCATAATTGAAAAAATTTCCCACGCTGGAGTCCCTGCAAATTGATCATTTAAAATTAATGGTGTTTCATCTAAACCATCCTCTCCACCGTAACTGTAGTCATTAGGATTTTTTGCGTTACTAAAATTCCACATTAATTGAGCACTTAACCTCGAGTTATTGTAATTAATTGAATAATTTCCAAAAAAAGGAGGTATAGATGGCATTGGTCCATTTTTAAAACTTTTGTTTCCTCTAGTGTATGTTAAGCTTGCTTTTGTATACAATTTGTCACTAAGTTTAATGCTACTTTCAAAAGACCCACCATAAACATATCTATTACCAAGATTTTTGTTGGCAAGAGTTGAAATTTCTTCTCCATTAAATAAAATAGTGTTTGGATTTTCAGTGCTCTGATCAGTAAAAATTATATATTCAGATCTTACGATATGTCTTGAAATTAATGATCCAAAACCTCTCATAGAAAAACTATACAATCCGTTATCAGACTCGTAGGATATTCCCGTATCAAGATTGTAAGCGTACTCAGGTTTAAGAAATGGATTAGGTACAATTAAAAAGCCTCCACTTTCTCTAATTTTTCCAATGTCGTCAATATTAGGGTTTCTGAACCCACTTGATAATACAAAATTTAATTGGATTTTTTTTATTGGGTTATATATCGCAGCAATTGTGTTTGTCATCGCCCAGTTATTAATTGAAACTTCAGATAATAAGGAGTTTATTAGAGCCTCCTCTTTCCATGAGCCACCTAGATCTGTGTAGGTTATTCTTGAGCCAAAATTTACTGAAAAAAATTCATTTATGCTCCAGATAAGATTGATGTATCCGGCAGAACTTTTGTAATAGCTTCCATTACTGGGGTATCTGGTAGGAATTGCAGTTTTATTTAAATAATTTATTATTTGGTTTCCGGAAACGTTTAGTTCTGCTGAGTATGCGTCTGATTTTATTTTATTTTGAATTATCTCAATTCCATAGGAAGCAGTAATTTTATTTGTTGGTTTTGCTGAAAAATCAGCATTTAAGCTGAAAATAGAAACTTTTTCAAACTGGTGGTTTTTATTTAAGTTACCAAATTTTCTATCAATTCGAGATTCTTTAACATCCTGAAATGCAAGTGTTATGATACCACTTTTGAGTAATGGTGTTCCATTAAAAAACTCAAACTTTGGTGAAAATAAAAATCTTTTTTGAGGACCATAATACCATTGAGCATATCTAAGATTTCCATCTCGGATTTCATTCAACTTATCATATCGATTAATATTTGAAGAATTAGATAGTTGAAAATTCACTGAAAGATAATTTTGATCAAAAAGCTTGAATCGAAATTTTTGAAATAAATCAAATTGATCATATCCAGTATTTTTTTGGATTAATGGGTTAGGATTTATTGTAGGTGTTGATCTGTAGAATGAGTCTGTATTTTCTGAATAGAAATTAGTTAACCCCCAACCTTTGTATCCGTGAGAATTTTTACTTCCCATTTTAATATCTCCAAAACTTGAAAAACTAATACTAGTTAGTGAACCCCAATTTTTGAAGCTCCAATTCGAAGTTATATTATTTACAGTAGACATATTAGCATAATTAAAATCCGAGTGAAATTCATTTTTGTTTTTTATATCACTGTTTATATCTGGTGTTTTAGTATAGTAGTGAATTACTCCTCCCAATGCATCAGAACCGTATCCGACAGATGATGAGCCAAATGTTACTTCTACTCTGTCAAGGATGTGTGGTGAAATAGTTATTGCGTTTTGAAGGTGACCAGATCTATAAATTGCATTATTCATTCTTATCCCATCAATAACCAATAAAACTCTGTTTGCCTCAAAACCTCTCAAAACAGGACTTCCCCCTCCACCTTGCGATTTTTGAACTCTAACACCAGGGCTTATCTCCAAAATTTCAGCTCCAGTTTGAATTATATTTTTTTTGATTTGTTGAGCAGTAATAATATTTACTTTTTCAGCAATTTTATTTTTTGTGGTTTTAGATCTAGCTACGGATAAAACAATTCCATCTAGGTTTTCAATTTTCGGTATCATTTGAATATATATCACCTCTTTAAAATTGTTTAAAGTTATTTTTAAATCATCATATCCGTTTATTTGAAAAATTATGGGAACCGACTTAGTGAAATCATCTATTGAAGCTTCGCCAAGGGAATTTGTAATTGTACTATTCAATTTATCTGAAGAGTAAATAGCTACATTTTCAATGGCTTCACCGGTATTTTTGTCCTCAACATAAACCTTTTGACCATAACTATGATAACAAACTAGAAAAAAACAAAGTAATTTTATTTTATTTTTTTTCGTTAAAAACATCATTTAATACTTTTATTGATTTAGGAAGATTAAAATATTGTAAATGAATACCATAATATGTCATAATTTGATTTAAAAGATTTTTACGAGTGTTGCTGTTTAAATTTAAAGTTTCTATTTGATCTAAATTATGTTTTAATAAACTCTTAAACCCTCTCAAATCATCACCTAAAATAAGATTTTCTGAATTAATTTTGTTAGAAAAAGAACCATTATTTAAGTCAAAATAAGAGTACTCGTAATTTGAGGGATTTGGATAAAAACCTATATACTTTGTTAAATCTATTAAAAATTTTAAATGAAAATTAGGATTGAAATTATTACTATCAAACCACAATATCATTGCCTCAAGAAAGTCATATAGCTTCTCATTTTTTTCTTTCTCCTCTTTAAGAACATTCCTGAGTACCTCTGATAAAAATATTACTACACTACTTTTAAAAATTGATCTATGAATAGTCTCAATTGGCCTATTAATCCTTGCCTCATTAATAAAGTTCAAACCCTCTTTTTTTCTGTGGTTTGAAATTAAAAATATAAGACTAAAAGTTTGGAACAGCCCTTTTCTAAGTTTACTTCTTTTGGAATTCAATATGCCTTTTAAAAGATAACTTTTTAATCCAAAGTTTTTTGTGAAACAAGTTACAATTAAACTTGAATCACCATATTTAATGGATGAAATAACTAAGGCAGGAGTTTCAATCAAACCAAAACATTATACGACTCCTTGAGCGAGCATAGCGTCAGCTACTTTAACAAAACCGGCAATATTTGCCCCTTTAACATAATCAATTTTATTTTTTTCCATTCCATATTCTACACATGATTGGTGTATTTCTGACATAATAGTTTTAAGTTTAGAATCAACCTCGTCTCTAGCCCAATTGTAGCGAAGAGAATTTTGAGCCATCTCAAGACCAGAAACGGCTACTCCTCCTGCATTAGAAGCTTTTCCTGGGGCAAAAAGAATATTGTTTTTTCTGAAATAATTTATAGCCTCAGGTTTAGTTGGCATGTTTGCACCCTCTCCTACACATATGCATCCATTAAGCTTTAATTGTTTTGCGTCTTCTATAGTTAATTCATTTTGAGTTGCACAAGGAAGAGCTATTGAGCAATTAACTTCCCATGGCTTTTTATTTGGATGATATGTTGCCTTAGTGTATTTTTTTAAGTAATTATTAATTCTTTCCCGTTTAACATTTTTTAAATTCATTATATAGGATAATTTTTCACTATCAATACCATCTTTATCATATATATAACCTGAAGAATCAGAAAGTGTTAAAACTTTTGCTCCAAGTTGGATACATTTTTCTGCTGCAAATTGAGCTACATTACCAGAACCTGAAATTACAACAGATTTACCTTCGATACTTTCATTTATATGGTTCAACATTTGAACTGTGAAATAAACTACACCGTATCCAGTAGCCTCGGGTCTAATTAATGACCCACCCCATGAAACACCTTTCCCAGTTAAGACACCGGAGAATTCATTACTGAGTCTCTTATATTGCCCAAATAAATACCCAATTTCTCTTCCTCCAACACCAATATCTCCTGCAGGGACATCATTGTTTGGACCTATATGCCTATATAACTCAGACATAAAACTTTGGCAAAATCTCATAACTTCTGTATCAGATTTACCTTTAGGATTAAAATCAGAGCCACCTTTTCCCCCACCCATTGGGAGAGTTGTTAAACTATTTTTGAAAACTTGCTCAAAGGCTAAAAACTTTAAAACACTTAGGTTAACACTTGGATGAAATCTTAGTCCACCTTTGTATGGTCCAATAGCAGAATTCATTTGAACACGATAGCCTCTGTTGACCTGAATTTCTTCATTATCATCAATCCATGCTACTCTAAATGAAATTACTCTTTCAGGTTCAACCATTCTAAGTAAGACATTTTGACCATAATATATATCCTTAGTAATTATGTAAGGTATTACTGTTTCAGCGACTTCAGTTACTGCCTGCATGAATTCAGGTTCATTTTGATTTCTTGAACTTACGTGCTTGAGAAATTTTTGAACAATTTTTTTCATACATAAATTTAAGGTTTTTCTGTCCTTTAAATAAAAATTATGATTTTTTTATCCAAAAAGTATTGAAACGACATCTTCAATCTTTTCAACCGATATTACATCAATATCTTTAAAAACTGAATCAACTTTGTTATTTTTTGAAATGAAAATAGATTTAAATCCAAGTTTAGCTGCTTCTTTGATTCTAGAATCTATTTTTGAAATTGGCCTAAGCTTTCCGGACAAATCTATCTCAGCGGAAAAACACATATCTTTTTTAATACTTTTATCAAAGTAACTTGATAGTATTGAGACCATAACACCTAGATCTAGCGCCGGATCATTAATTGAAATACCACCAGTAAAATTTATAAATACATCTTTTGATGCAAGGGTAAAGCCTGCTTTTTTTTCTAAAACAGCAAGAAGCATATTCAATCTTTTTGAATTAAAACCAGTACAACTTCTTTGAGGAGTACCGTATACAGCTGAGCTAACGAGAGATTGTATTTCTAGGAGTATGGGTCTTATACCTTTCATTGTAACACTTATAGCTTGTCCACTTAAATTATTATTGTCTAAGCTTATTAATAGTTTATTTGGATTTGAAACTGGCCGTATACCTTTTGAGCCCATTTCATATATGCCTATCTCATCTATTGTACCAAATCTATTTTTTTGTGATCTTAATATCCTGTATATATAATCTTTGTCTCCTTCAAAATTGAGAACCGTATCTACCATATGTTCTAAAACTTTCGGCCCTGCAATTTGACCATCTTTTGTTATATGACCAATTAAAATTACAGGTGTATTTGTTTTTTTTGCATAATCGATTAGCTCAGAAGTTGTCTCCCTAATTTGTGATATGGTTCCTGCAGGACTGTCTATATTTTCACTTTTTAGTGTTTGAATAGAATCAATTATAATAAACTCAGGATTTATCTCTTTTATTTCATTAAATATATTATTTAAAAGGGTTTCACTCAAAACAAAACAATTTTTATTGCTTAACCCAATTCTGGATGATCTGAGTTTAATTTGTTTAAGACTTTCTTCACCGGACACATAAAGTGACCTATATTTTGAGCTCAACACTACTTGAAGAAGAAGAGTTGATTTTCCTATACCGGGCTCACCTCCAAGAAGAGTTAAAGATCCGCGAGTAATTCCTCCACCCATAACTCTATTCAACTCTTTATCACTAGTTATTATCCTAGTCTCATCATTTATTTCTATTTTAAATAACTGAATTGATTTATTTGATCGATTTTCATTATTATAAACCCTCTTTGACATTTGATTTTTTTGAATCTTTTCTTCAACTAAGCTATTCCATTCCTTACAAGATTTACATTGGCCTTGCCATTTTGAATGCTCAGTTCCACATATTCTACAAAAAAAAGCAGTTTTATATTTCATAAAATTTAAAAATTACTTCTACGGTTTATCAATGGAATTAAAATAAATGCTAATGCCCCAAGAATTATTATTAAAATGGTATGAGTGCTCCAGATTATCCATCCAAACGATAAACCTATTTCCTTACTAATTTCAAATGAACTAAGAACTAAAGCTATGCTTAAGGGATATATCCCTATTCCGCCATTAGTAGTTATAATTGATAATGCACCCACTATGAATGCAGGAATTAACATTTTGATAGTTAATACTTGAGTTTCGGGAATTGACCATTTTATAACATAAAACATTAATAAGTACATTACCCAAATAAAAATTGTATGAAAAATAAAAAGAAATTTATTATTGGTTTTTTTTATTGAGCTGATACCTTCTAGAAATCCTTTTAAAAATGAATTCAATCTCAACGCAATTGACAAATTTAGTTTTCTAACTATATATATTGAGAGTATTATAATTAAAAATATAAAGCATAAAATAATTCCAATTTTTATAAATTTTATTTTAACCAATAAATTCCAAATTGTTTCGAATTGAATAATTAAACCAGCAAGAACTAACATAAAAAAAATCAAAGCATCAATTATTCTCTCAGTGACAATTGATCCAAATGTTTTTTGAAATGGAATATTTTCATAATTAGATAAAAAAGTTGCTCTAAGAACTTCTCCTGACCTGGGTATACCTAGATTGGCCAAATAGCCAATAAAAACAGTTAAAATTGCATTTGAAAGTTTGGGTTTGTATCCCATTGGATTCAACAAAAACAACCAACGATAACCTCTTGATAAATGACTTAAGGCTCCAAAAAAAAGACTTAGACCAATATAATTCAAATCTGCATTATTGAATGCTGCAAAAATGAATTTTCTTTCTTTATCAGAAGTTATATCAACAGTTAAATAAATAAATATTATTCCCAGAGTTAGAGGAATAAAAATTTTTAAAATAGTTTTATAATTCATCAAGCAATAAATTATCTATGAGTCGAATTTCCCCGAGCTTTGTTGCAATAAAAGCTCTGGCTTTTTTTTCAGATTTTTTTTTGACGTTAAGTAAACTACTTTCGTGTCTTATATCAAAATAACATAGTTTAAAATAATTTTTTTCTAGAAACGAAGCTTCTATTTTTTTAATTATTTCATTTGCACTTTTCTTTTTCCATAATGATTTAGCAAGTTGCAATTGCTTAAATATAAAAGAAGCTTTATTAACTTCTTCATTATTCAAAAGTTTATTTCTAGAACTCATTGCGAGCCCATTATTTCTTCTTAGAATTGGACAACCTATAATTTTAGTTTTAATATTTTTTTGTTTAACTAACAACTTAACAATCTGCAATTGTTGAAAATCCTTTTCTCCAAAATATGCTTTGTCTGGTTTAAATAATGTAAATAGTTTTTCTACAACAGTTGCAACTCCATTGAAATGTCCAATTCTATGTTTTGCCTCCATGATTTCACCAATTATTCCAAAATCATAAGATGATGCGGATATTGATGATTTATATATATCATCAGATTTTGGGATATAAACTAATATATTTTTAGATATACTTTTGATTATTTTTATATCTCTTTCAACATTTCTTGGATATCTTTTTAAATCATCGGGGTTTTCAAATTGAGTTGGATTTATAAAGATAGAAACGATTGCTATATCATTATCACTTACAGCTTTTTGAATTAAAGAAGCATGTCCTTCATGTAAGCAACCCATAGTAGGAACAAGGCCTACTGTAACTGAAGAGCATATATTTTTTTTTAAAATACTTGCTTTATAAAAAATACTCATTAAAAAAAAATTGACTCTGCAAAGTAGTAATATTTTAATTGATTCATTAGAAATTTTGTAATTTCGCAAAACTTAAATGTAATTGGTATTATATAATTTATGAAAAACAAGAGAGTTCTTATTATATCTCCTGAAGTAGTACCTTATTTACCTCAAACGGAACAAGCAATAAATTCTTTTAAAATCCCAAAGAGTATTAACGATAATGGTGGTCAAATTAGAATTTTTACTCCCCGATACGGTTTAATAAATGAGAGAAGACATCAATTACATGAGGTTATTCGCTTATCTGGTATGAATTTGGTAATAAATGATATGGACACTCCTCTCATAATAAAAGTTGCCTCCATACCAAAAGAAAGAATGCAGGTGTATTTCATAGATAATGAAGATTATTTTAAAAGGAGAGGTGTTTTACATGATAAAAATGGAAAGCTTTTCTCTGATAATGACGAAAGAATGATTTTTTTTACAAAAGGGGTCGTTGAAACTGTAAAGAAATTAAATTGGTCTCCAGATATAATTCATCTTCAGGGCTGGTTTACTTCTCTTTTTCCACTATATTTTAAAACATATTTCAAAGATGAAGCAATATTCTCGGATAGTAAGATAGTATTTTCAATATATCCAAAAGATTTTGATGGTATAATCTCAAAAAAGTTCAGAGACAAAGTCGCTTTTGATGAAATTCCTGAAAATTACATTACAAGTTTAACTCGATCAAATTATAATAACCTAGTTAATATTTCTATTGAGCATTCCGATGCATTTGTTTTACATAGTGAAGATATAGAGGAAGAACACATTACAAATATTAAAAACAGTAAAAAACCCTGTCTTTTATACTCTGACACTCAAGATGAAAAGGCGTATGTAAATTTTTACGAAAAAAATCTGATTTAATAATTCAGAAAAATGAATTTCAAGACTATCAAATTCAATATATTTTTTATAATAACTTTTTCTCTAATTTCTTGTGATACTGAGTACCACTCTGTTGGGACTAATTTATTATTTGATCAGGCATTTAAATCTAAAAAATATACTTCCGAGGTATTTGCATTTCAAGAACAGCTTAAAACTGTTCAAACTGATGGACTTCCTTTGGGACAACTTGGTGAAGTTAATCATCCGATCTATGGTAAAACTAAGGCCGGTATAACGACTCAATTGATAATAAGCTCTGATAATCCCACTTTTGGAAGATTAGCCCAGGATAAGGAAGCTTTTGACCCTAACAATAAGTTTGCAATTCCTGAAAATGAGACAGTTTCATCTGTCTTTTTAGATATACCATTTTTTAATAATCAAAATGATAGAGATAATGATGGTGTTATAGATGCACTAGATATTGATCCTTTCGATTCATCCAGTGATTCAGATGGTGATGGAATTAGTGATTTTAGAGAGTCAGAAGTTGGAACAAATCCTCTAAGTGATGATAGTGACAATGATGGTATTTCAGATAGTATTGATGAAGATAGTTCAGATTATGATAGTGAAAATAAAAATTATGAAATTGATTCTGTATATGGAAATCGTAATGCAAAATTTAGGATTAAAGTTCATGAGCTAACCTATTTCCTATCATCTTTAGATCCCCAAAACAACTTTGAGTCTTCACTTGAATATTACTCTAATACTAATTACTTTGATCAAGGTTTTTACTCCTCTGAGTTGTTTAATGAAGAAGTTGAGTTAAACTATGATGAGTTAAGGATCTACCATACTGAAGATGACCCTGAAACTGAGGATAAAATAGAGGATTCAACAGATGTAAAGTTAAGATATTCCCCCAGGATTAGATTGAAGCTTGATTCCAATTTTTTTCAAGAGAAAGTAATCAATGCTGAAGGATCCAGTCATCTAAGAAATTCAGATAATTTTAAGCAATATATTAAGGGTATTATAATCGATACAGAAAACTTTTCTGAAGATATTTTCTTGCTGCTAAACTTGAATGCAGCAGATATCAAAATAAATTATGATTATGATTATTATGAGCATTATGGTAATGAAGTAGATGAAGATGATGAAATAATTAAAAAATCCTCAACCTTTACTATAAATATTGGTGGTGTTAGGATAAATACAATTGAAAACACAGGATACGAATCTATGCTTTCATCAATATCTCAAGAAAGTCAAGAGTTACAAACACCAGAAGAAATAATTATTCAAGGCGGACATTTTTACTCTAAAATAAATCTTTTTGATAAAAATGAGTTAGATAATAATGATGAAATATATCAATTGAGAAGTAAGAACAATTGGCTTATTAATGAAGCAAATCTTGTTTTTTATATTGATTCTGAAGTGAATGATTTAAATAACGATAATTTAATGAAAATGGTTCCTGAGAGATTATATTTATATAATTTAAATACAGGTGAACCAATAAGTGATTATTACAATGATAATTCAATTAATCTGCAGGCTACTAATGCAAACAAGATTATTTATGGAGGGCTTTTAGAATTAGATTCTAATAATAAACCCTGGCGTTATAAGTTTAGAATAACCAATCACATAAATAATATCATAAAAAATGATTCTATAAATACATCATTAGCTTTGATTTCTGGTGCTAATATTTCCAATTTAATAATTAGAAAAGGTATAAACTTAAAAAATGAAGAAGTTAAATATCCTACTACTGGTGTTTTAAATCCATTTGGGGTTAAGTTGATAGGTTCTCACCCTAAAAATTCCTCTGATGAAGGATCAAAGATTAAATTAGAAATCTTCTACACGGAATATTGATTATCGCATAAATAAAATTACCTTATAGGCAATTAGTAAAATCAATATTCCAGATATTCCTTGTATAAGAGTAGCAATAGTATGAGTTTTGTATGTTGTACTTATATTCATCCCACTGAATTGAGAAACTATCCAAAAGTATGAATCGTTAGCATGTGATACAGTCATTGAGCCAACACCAATTGATAGAATAGCTAAAGTTTTTCCTAATTCATTTTCCAAACCAAAAACTGAAAGCATTGGATAAATAATCGAAGCGCTTGTAATCATAGCAACAGTTGAAGAACCCTGAGCAGTTTTTATTGAAGCTGCTATTAGAAATGGAATAATTATACCAAGTGAGGTAAAATCATCTATATTGTTAAACCAAGATACAGCATCTATATTTTTAATTATTTGACCCAAAGCTCCACCCATTCCAGTTATCCCAATTATGGGCAAACTTTGTTTCAAGGAAATAATTAATAATTTTTTAAAATTTATGTATTTTATTGAAAGATATATTGAAATAATAGCACCAATAAATAGCGCACAGGTTGGAGATGTTATAATGTTAATTTCACGAGGCAAAAATGGGTTTATGGACATTAGAATTATTGGAGCCCAAATCGGAGAGCTAGCCTCACTAAAACTAAATGTTTTATTTTCATTGTATTCAGTCACTAAAACTTTTAGATTTTCTTTAGTGATGGCTCTTGTCTTATGAATAAATTTTTGTGAATAAAAACCACCAATTAAAGCAATTACAAAGGCTAATATTCCACCACAAATGAATAATAAAAAAATATTTTTTAAATCTAAACTCGCTGCTGCAGCAAGTGGGCCAGGGGTAGGAGGAACAAGAACATGAGGGGCAAATAAGCCAGTTGAAAGTGCTACTGTTATTGATTTTTTTGAATTATTAGTTAATTCTGATATTTTTTTATTTAAAGATGAAAGAATAATAAATGCTGCGTCACAAAATACAGGGATAGAAACAACAAAACCAATCAAGTTAATTATATAAACTATCGGAAGAGAAGAAAATTTTTTTATAATACCAACAGAAATAATTTTTGTTGCCCCACTCTTTTCAAGACAAACACCAATAATTACACCAAATAATATAAGTAATCCAATTTTTTTTGAGGTAAATAAAAACCCATTAAAGATTTCGGATGAAGTGTTTAAAAAGTTAAGATCTAATGATAACCCAAGAATTAAGCAGCCAATAGAAATTACAAGTATTGGATTTAACTTTAAGTTTGATGTACCCACAATAATCCATATTACGGTAATCAAAAGACATGTAATTTCGTAATACATTATTCTTCTTGTTTCATGTAATGATTGATAGCTACTTTTGCTTTTTTCTTTATGAGTGAATAGGAATTCTTAATAGCTTTTTCTAGCGGATAATTTGATGGAGTTGAAGCCCAAGCTTTGGTTATTCCTAAATATTTATAATCGGTTTCTTTTAAACTAACTTTTCCTGCAATACATATTAGAGGCTTTCTGTTTTTCTTACTCAAAAATCCAATTTTATTGATTAGCTTCCCATTTTTACTTTGATTATCTAGATGTCCTTCACCACTAATAACTAAGTCAGAATTTTTAATATATGATTCAAAATCAATTAACTTTTCCAAGATATTAAAACCATTTTCAATTTTTGCATTAATTAAACCGTAAAGTCCAGCAGAGACTCCGCCAGCAGAACCTCCTCCTTTAACGTTTATGTTTTTTTTTCCTGTTGACTTTTGTATTAATTCTGCAAATTTTTTTGATCCTAATTCAAGTTCTTCAATCATTTTTGGAGTTGCACCTTTTTGGGATGAATAAGTTTTTGCAGCACCATTTTTTCCGAGTAATGGGTTATCGACATCTGCACCTAAAACTATTTCACATGATTTAATTTTTGGATTCAGATTTGCAAAACTAATTTTTTCACACTCTAATAGACCTCCGCCTCCTTTTGAAATAGTCGATAAATTTTTATCAAGTAACTCTCCACCGAGGGCTACAAAAATTCCTGCTCCCATATCGTGAGTAGAACTACCTCCAAGCCCCAAATATAATTTTTTACATCCTTTATTTAGAGCATGATTAATTAGCACACCTACACCATATGTCGAAGTCTTCATTGGATTTTGCTCCTCCTTTTTTAAGCCGCTTAACCCAGATATTTGAGACATCTCAATCCAAGCAATTTGATTCTTTTTTAACCAAAAAATAGATGCATTAATTTTTTTTCCTAAAGAATCTTCGGTAAATATATTTTCGATTTTCCCAAGGTTAAAATTTTCTAATAAATCGATAGCACCTTCCCCGCCATCTGAAAAAGGAATCTTTTTAATTGATGCATTAGGAAATACAGCAATTATTCCCTCATGTATAGCATTTGAAACTTCTTTTGCACTGAGACTGCCTTTGAATGAATCTGGAGCAATTAAGATTCTCATATGGATTTATAAATTGATTCTATTATTTTAGGGGCATGTTCTCTTGAGTTTTCGATAAACCATTTATTTGTTTTCAATCCACCACATACTACTCCAGCTAGATATACACCTTTAACATTAGACTCCATTGTCATCTCATTATATCTGGGTGTCTTATATTTGTCTTTTTTAAAATCAACGCCAAGACTTTTTAAGAGTTTGAAATTTGGTTGGTAGCCAGTCATTGCCAATACAAAATCGTTTTTAATTTTAATTTCCTTGTTTTTTGATTTAATTAGAATGGAAGTCTTAAATATTTTTATAACCTCTGAGTTAAAATAGGCTGTAATGCTTCCCTCTTTAATTCTATTAATAATATCAGGTCTAGCCCAATATTTAACATTTTCTCCTATCTGCTTTTCTCTAATTATCATTGTAACTTTTTTCGCCCCTTTTCTGTAAGTTTCTAGTGCTGCGTCAACTGCTGAATTGGCTGATCCAATAATAGCAAGATTCATTCCAAAGTAAGGATGGGGCTCTGAGTAATAGTGTTTCACTTTGGAAAGGTTTTCTCCTGGGATATTTAGCAAGTATGGAAAATCATAAAATCCGGTAGCAATGATTACTTTTTTAGCTGAATATTTATTCTTAGAAGTCTCAATATTAAAACCTTTTTTTGTTTTGTGAATATTAATAATTTCTTCATATAAATTTACATTTAAACTCTCTGTTGTTGTTACCCGCCTGTAATATTCAAGCGCCTCACTTCTAGTTGGTTTTGGTTGTTGAGAAATAAATGGTATTTCACCTATTTCAAGTCTGTCAGAGGTAGAAAAAAAAGTCATATTTAATGGATAGTTAAATAGTGAATTTACAAGTGTTCCTTTTTCAACTATTAAATAATCTAAATTTTTTTCTTTAGCAGAAATCCCACATGCCAACCCTATAGGGCCAGCACCTATTATTATTACATCTTTCATCTTCTAAATTTACAAAGACTCTGCTTATTTTCCTTAATTATAATTAAAAACAATTATATTTATAATTATTATAATTAAATCTTATATTAAGAAATATATAAAAGTATAATTTTTTAGAAATAATATATTAATATAGTTTTTTACTATTAAATAATAAATTATTATTGTTTTGTCTTATATATAGACAAATTATACTAAAAAGAACTAATATTAATGAATATTTAATTCCTATGAAATTTGTAATTATTACAAGGATAACCCACCATAATGGAAGTAAAAAAACTCCACAAACAAGTTTTATTGTACTATAGTAGACAATATCGTCAATTTTTGAGAGAACTTTTTTCGTTATAAGGAGTACTGGAAGATTTAATAAATATCCCATAAAACCCATTACTTTTTCAATATAATTTAAATTCCTTGACTTTTTATGATTCTTAACCGTTTTCAATTTATCTCGTATCTCTTTGAATGTTTCTCGTCCAGATAAGCTATTTATATGGGAACATTGATTTATATATTGATCACTATTATCTGGAACCCATAAACATTTTTTCATCCTTACTGATAACTCATCCCTAATATTATTTATATTTTTTACTTCTGGAAGATCTTCATTGACAAAATCTTTTATTTTGATGGGGTCTCCATAAACTAAATGAATAAATGCCAATGGATTTCTTCTATTGCTATAATTAATACCTATTGGTATTATGTAGATATTTTGTTTTGGATGCATTTTTTGAGCCGTTAGCGCCATCCTGCTACTCCCTTTTGAAATAGGCATTAGGAAATAGTTTTCGTGTTGACGTCCTTCAGAAAAAATCTGAATAGGTTTCCCTTTACTTAACAAATTATAACAATTATTAAAAATGGAATCATTATTTTTCAAATTATCATACCCATCTCGTATTCTGTAAACAGGTATCATTTTCATTGCTGTAAAAGCATTGTGTAGTAAACCTCCAAAAATATCTGCACGAGTCAATGATGTGATTTCATCTCCATAATCAACACCAACTATAAATGGATCAATTACCCCATTTTGGTGATTTGGTGATAGAATTACTCCTCCTTTTTTAGGTAATTTTTCTTTTCCGTATACTTTTATTTTTTTGAAATAGAAATAAAATCCTATCTGCATAATAGATCTAATTATTATATAAAAAAATTTGTTCACAGGCTGTTTTTGTATAAGAATTGGACAATTTTAATAATATATTTTGAAAAATAAATATAAAAAAGAAAGAGCAACAAATAATTGTTGCTCTTTTCTTTTCAGTGGAATTATTTAATTTAGTATGTTAGAATTTAAATCCAGCTCTTAATGTAACTCTTCTTTCAATTATAGGCATTCCTGGGAAAGCTCTATATTTTTGATTGAATAGATTCGTTGCAGCAAGATCTAATTGGATATTTCCAACTTGTCTACCTATACTAAAGTCAACTAGATTTCTTTCATCAGTGTCACCACCATACATCCCCTGGTCTGACAAGAAAGAATCGGCATGCTGATAGGTTAAACTTGTTCTAAAACCATTTGCACCTGTCAGTCTAAGACCTAGGTTGTATTTATTAAGTGGGGTGTTGAGGTTCTGAGGAAATAGTAATCCGTCATCACCCACATTCCATACATTTTGACTAACGTAAGAGTAATTTCCCCAAATAGTTAAATTATCTGTGGCTAAATAATCAATTGAAACATCACTTCCCCAGTGGCTTCTTTTAGCATCAGCATAGTCTCTATATCCTGCACTTAAATTCAATAATTCATCATCTGGTACTCTATCAGATTCTATTGCACCAACCAGCGGTAAAGTGAATGTTCCGTCGGGAGCTTGAACTCCACCAACAAGTCCTGCATAACCAACTGCGGCTCCAACTGCTCCACTTCTAACACCACCAATCAACTGAGCTGTTGCGTCAGCCAATGAAGGAACACCATTTGGAAATGATGGAACAAGTCCTGGAGGTAATCCAGTGTCAGGTATGCCAAGTTGTGCATATGCTCCAGCCGTGGCTGCAGTCATACTAACTGTTATTTCGCTTACAACTTGATCAGCAAAAGCATTTGGATCGAAGTTTAAAGCACTAAAAGAAGGTGCTAAGGCAGTAAATTGAGTTAGCCCAACTCTTCCATAAGTATAAAAATCAACCCCAACTCTAAATTTATCTGCGATTAAACCTTTATAACCAAATTCCATAGTTTCTATGTATCCAATCCTAGCTCTTTGTGCATTAGTTCCTTGTGCAAGAGGAGATCCATTGAAGAAATTAAGTCCTACGAGATTTCCTGAAAAACTTGTTGATGGTCCACCATTTGCAGTATACGCATCCATAACTCCTGTAAATACACTTTCAAGTCCAGTTCCTGCTAATTGAGCAAGTGCACCATCTCTAATACCTGGTGCACCACTCGCTGGCTGATATGCAGCTCCCCAAATAATACTATTTGGAACTCCAGGAGTGCCAACAGGTACTTTTATGGCCTTACCACCTGGGCCTAAACCATATGTACCAATTAACTCAATTAATTGAGAAGTTGAACCCTGAACAGGATTTGCAGCAGATGCAAAATTTGTAGGGTTTATCTGCCCAGCTAACCATGTAGTTGCCGTTCCTGGAACAACTCTTTGTACTGGAAAATCAATATATGTTTGTAGAGCTGAAGGAGCAAAAGTTGCTTCACTATATGAAGCTCTAAAAGTATGTCTTGGACTAGCCTTGTATGTAAATGCAATTCTCGGTGCAAATTTACCTTCATCTATGAAATTGATTTTATCATATCTTCCCGTAAAAATCATACTGAGCTTATCAGAGAGTTTAGTTGTTCCTTGAAGATATCCACCAGCATTTGCATAATCATCATTTCCGTCATTTCTTCCATATAGAGTTCCATTAGACTCAGATGCATTATTACGATAATCAAATCCAGCTGTAAACTCCGTGTTTAGTGCATCTATTTCGAAGTTATATTGAATTTGAGTTTCAAAAGAATTTCTGATTGCCTGCTGACGAAGACCAGTTAAGTATAAAAATGTTGGGGTTGCTTGTCCACCACCATCATTGAAATTGTAATATGCATTTGCAAACCATCTTCCCTTTCTTATATTTGCCTGAACCCAATAATCGTAACCTTGAGTTACTCCGGGACCTTGACTATTAAAAAATAAACCATAGCCATTTGCCATCCCAGCAGCAAGTTTACCTGTAGTGTCATCACTTGGTCTAAATTCCATGTGAAGATTAGCAGAATATTGCTCATATTCACTCAAAAGTGGATTTCCATCATTATCTAGATCTAAATCACCTTCATCCATAATTATATTATCAGGAGCCCTAAAAGAAGCTTCTTCATCAACAACACCTTGTGGACTCAAAATTGGTTCTCGTATCTCAACCGCTAAATCTGAAATTTGATCAGCATCCTGCAAAGGATCTAGACCAAATTCGTCTCCCCTATTGTATCTTACATTTACTTTCCATCCAAATGTTCCATCTGAATTCGCTTCTGCGTGTCTGAATGCTCCACCAAAATTTGATTGTGTTCCAGCCCATGTTTCAGCTGTTGTTCCGGGATGATCGATTGGACTCTTAGATAAAAAGTGCACAACTCCAGAAGTTACATTTGGGCCATAGAGAGCACCAGCTGGACCTCTTACGACCTCAACTTGTTCAATATCTAGATTTGATAACCCAGTTTGGTAAGAGAAAAAAGAGCCTGCTGATGGAGTTACAATATATCTGTAGTCTAACATAACAAATGTCGAGGTTCCAAATACACCATCTCCAGCTCTCATCTCAATATTTATAGAGTTAGCGGATTGTTGTTGAATCTTTACACCAGGAATATTCTGCAGTGCTGCAGTAGGATCTTGAACATAGGGAGAATTTCTTATTTCATCAGTTGAAAGAACTGATACTGATGCTGGAGAGTCTTGAACTCTCTCAGGCCTTCGCGATGCAGTTACAACCATTTCATCTAATTTAGTCCCAGATGCCAAGGTTATTTCAAGCGATTGGTCAGAACTAGTCACGTTGACTACTTTACTTCCAAAACCTACAGAGCTTACCTCTATATCAAAAGGTACAGGTTGATTTGTAGTGATTGTAAAGTTTCCGTTGAAGTCAGCAGCGACCCCTTCAGTAGTTCCTTGAACTACAATATTTGCTCCGGGTACCGGGTTACCATCTTCATCCACAACAGTTCCAGTAATTGTAGATTGAGCAAATGCTAAAGTAGCAATTAAGGAAAAGGTTAATGTAAGAATTGTTTTAATAAACGTTGTCTTCATAATTTTTTTAATTAATTTATTTGTTTGGTTTTCATTTGGAATTTTATATTATCATAACATGATTATAATTCAACCCCCATAATTTGGTAAATATAATATTTTTTGGCATCCTAATGATGTTTTAGCTGTTTTTTTGATACTAAAAAAATATAAGTCTTTTGTTTAATATGCTGGTAATCAGAAATTTAAAATAATTTACTCCCATAGAATAGATGAACTAAGATCATGCCATTTAAGATAATTTGTCATGTATTTTTTGTCTATCATTGGCCTCTTTACCTTTAAAGTAGGCGTAACCAAACCATTTTCAACTGTCCATGAATCTTGAACAACAATTATTTTTGATATTTTTTTATAAGGATCTAGTTTTAAATTTATTTTATTTAATTCAACAGTAAAATGATTTTTAAAATCATCTTTTTTCATCTTTTTTCCTATTTCTGATAAAGATACTAGCAGCATTGGTTGTGGGTTTCCAAGACCTACAATACATATTTGTTCAAATTCATTATACTTTCCAAAATAGTATTCTAATGGAAGAGGTTCTATAAATTTCCCTTTTGAGGTTTTAAAAAGATCTTTTACTCGACCTGTAATATATAAAAAACCGTCCTCATCCAAATATCCTTGGTCTCCTGTATGAAGCCATCCATCAACTAACGTTTCTTTTGTAGCCTCAGGGTCTTTATAATATTCTTCCATTAAAAAAGTTCCTTGCATTAAAATTTCTTCATTCCCTGGGTTAATTTTAATGGAAACTCCTTCTTGCGGTATTCCAACTGAACCAGGTCTATCCCATATATCATCAGCTAGTTGATTACTGATAGCACAATTTTCAGTCATGCCATATCCATTAATAATATTTATTCCTAATTTTCTGTACCAATCTCTTTGGGAAGTTTGCATTGGGGCTGCACCTGATACTTTTGCTCTTGCTTTACTTAGTCCAAGTTTTTTGGCTAGTACTTTTTTAATTAATGAACTTATTATTGGTATCGATAGTAACATATTTAATTTTTTTTGAGAGAATTTACTTAGTATACCCATTTGAAATTTCGTCCAAATTCTTGGAACTGCAAAAAATACAGTTGGTTGAACTGAAGCCAAATTTGCACCAAATGTGTCTAATGACTCTACAAATGAAATTGTACCACCAAACCTAAGCGCAGTAAATTCTACAACAATTCTTTCCGCAATGTGATTCAGAGGCAAATATGAAAAGAAATGATTATTCCCATTATAATCGATCTTGAGAGGATTAGCATTAAGGGAAATGATCTTAGTTGCTTCGTTTGCCCTGTAAGATAAAACAACTCCTTTTGGATTTCCGGTCGTTCCGGACGTAAAAATTATAGTCCAAGTATCAGATAATTTAGGAACGTGAGGAGTTTTTAGCGGTTCATGTTTGTTTATAAAATCAAACCAAGTATACCCTCTATCAATTGTTGAATGTCCATTATATGTTGGGAATGCTATGATTGGTAGATTATCTGGAATGTATGTTTTAATATCACTCCAGTGCTCTATTTTACCAACAAACATAGCATCTACATCACCAAAATCTAGAAGCTTACCTAATTCCTTTCCAATAAGAGTTCCAAAAAAAGGTACAGATATGTAACCAGCCATTATTATAGCTATGTCTGCAATAATCCATTCACGGCAATTTTTAGAAATTAAGCCAATGTGTGCATTAGGCTTTAGATTAAGTGATTTTAATCCATTAGCCAACTTCCTTGCCATTTGTCCGGTTTCACCCCATGTATACTCTTCCCAATTATCACCAAATGGTTGCCTTAGAAAAGGTTTATTTTTTAATTGTTTTTCCAAATCGTAAAATTTGAAGTCAAAATGAGTTTGGTTATCCATTATTTTGTTTGATTTTTGATTTAATATATTTATTTTATAAAATATTCATAGCCACTTTAAATATAAGATTATTTTTATCTTTAATGAGTAATGAAATTTTTGTTATACACAAATTTTATTAATTAAATATTGAGTCCAGTTTAAAATAAGAGATAAAATAAATATTAATATTTATGTATAGTTTAAAAGGTCAAATAGCTATTATTACCGGAGGTGCAAGAGGAATAGGGAAAGGAATATGTAAGGTCTTTTGCAAGGCAGGAGCAACAGTAGTGTTGTGGGATGTTTTAGATTCTGGAAATGAAACAACTAGTCAAATTTCATTAGATGGAGGATCTATTTTTTTTCAAAAAGTAGACATTACAGATACTGAGAGTGTTAATAATGCTGTAGATGAAATTATCTCCAAACATGGAAAAATTGATATTTTGATAAATAATGCGGGTGTAATTCGAGACAGGTCTTTTTTAAAAATGTCACCTGATGAGTGGAATACGGTAATAAATATTAATCTAAACGCTCTATATATTACATCCAAAGCAGTATTGCCTCATATGAGAGAGGCTGGGTACGGAAGAATTATTTCTGCATCCTCTATTAACGGCTTTCAGGGGGCATTTGGACAAGCTAATTATGCGGCAACTAAAGCAGGAGTTTCTGGATTTACAAGAGCATTATGCAAAGAAGTTGGTCGTTTTGGAGTAACAGTTAATGCAGTTGCTCCAGGATTTATAAAATCTTTGATGTCAGATTCAATGCCTGAGGAGGTAATTAAAGCTGGCATAGCTCAAATACCTGTAGGCAGAATAGGAACCCCAGAGGATATGGGTTATTGTTATTTATTTTTAGCTTCAAAAGAAGCAGGGTTTATAAGTGGAATAACCCTTCATGCAAATGGAGGAGCAATGCCAATGTAATTTTAAATTTATGAGTTTCAAGAATTTATTTCAATTAAAAGGTAAAGTTGCTATAGTAACTGGATCAAGCAAGGGAATAGGTCTTGCAATTGCTCGTGGGCTTGCAGAAAATGGAGCAAGTGTAGTTCTTAGTAGCAGGTCTCAAGAATCAGTTGAGTTTGCAGCAAATGAATTTCAAAAAAACGGGTTGTCTGTTATAGCCCAAACCTGTCACGTTGGAGATCAAGAACAGAGAATTAAATTGGTTGATGAAACAATAAAAAATTATGGCAAAATAGATATTTTGGTAAATAATGCTGCAATAAATCCAGTTTATGAAACTATTGAAAATATTTCCAACGAGGTTTATGATAAAATGTTCAATGTAAATGTTAAAGCAATATTTGATTTAAGTAACTTATGTTTACCTTTTTTAAAAAAGGATAGGTCCGGATCTATAATCAATATTTCCAGTGTTGAAGGATTAAAACCGAGTTTAGGGCTTGGAATATATAGTGTTACTAAGGCTGCTGTAATTATGCTTACACAGGTTCAAGCTAAGGAATGGGGAAAATATGGTATTAGATCTAATGCAATATGTCCTGGACTAATAAAAACAAAATTTAGTAAGGCTTTGTGGGAAAATCAAGTATTGTTAAATCAAGTGAAAAATAAACTTCCTGCTGGAAGAATTGCAGAGCCAGAGGAAATGATTGGTTTAGCATTATATTTAGCCTCATCAGCTGCAAGCTATTCTACAGGTGGTATATACACTGCTGATGGAGGGCATATGATAATCTAAAAAATAAATTATGGAATCAAATATTGATAAACCTTACAAAACAAAATTTAATTCATTGATTGAATTGAAAGCATATTTGGGAAAAGAGTTAGGTGTTACCAAATGGTATACTATGGACCAGGAGAAAATAAATATATTTGCGGATACAACTGAAGATCGCCAATGGATTCACATTGACAGAGAAAGATCTAAAAAAGAATCCCCATACAAAACAACAATTGCTCATGGGTTTTTAATGTTATCCATGTGTTCAAAAATAATGTTTGAAAGTTTTGAACTTAAAGGTGTTGGGATGGTGATAAATTATGGTTTAGATAAGGTAAGATTTACAAATGCAACATTATCTGGTTCAAAATATAGAGGGAGAGTTTCATTAATGGAATTCGATTCCAATCCAAATGGTGCTAAGTATAAAATGAAAGTTATAATTGAACTAGAAGGACAAGATAAACCTGCATGTATTGCCGAACTTTTAGCTCTTGTATATAAAGCTTAATTATGAATGAATCTGTATTGTACGACATTAATGAGGGTGTTGCTGTAATTACCCTAAATAGACCTGATAGATACAATGCTGTAAATCAAGATTTAGTTGAAGGAATATCAGAATCTTTAAATAAGGCAAAAGATGACCATTTGGTTAGGGCAATAGTTATTACGGGTTCTGGAAAGGGTTTCTGTGCTGGTGCTGATATGACAGTATTTGCTACAGAGGTCTCTCCCGAACAAAGAAGAGATTATATAATCAAACAATATCAGCCTTTAATGCGCCAATTTTTTGAATTAAATAAACCAATAATCGGTGCAATTAACGGAACAGCAGCAGGTGTTGGAGCTGCTTTTGCTCTTGCATGCGATTTGAGAGTTATGAGTGAAAAAAGCGCAATCTTATATGCTTTTATTAATATTGGTTTGGGTCCAGATGGTGGTGCAAGTTGGCTTCTTTCGAGACAAGTAGGATATAGTAAGGCATTTGAAATAGCTATTAGTGGTAAAAAAGTAATGGGAAATGAATGTCATGAACTAGGATTAGCAAATAAAATCGTTGAAAATGAAAAAATTCTAATTGAATCTATAAATTGGGCAAAGTTGTTAGCAAAAAAACCAACTTTGGCAATTGGAATTACAAAAGAGGACATCTTTTACTCAATTAACAATGATTTAGAGAAGACCATTGCTTTTGAGGCAGAAAGTCAAGTACCCGCATTTAAAAGTCACGATTTGAAGGAAGGTGTCACCGCATTCATAGAAAAAAGAGAACCAAATTTTAAAGGAAAGTAGATTTATAAAATGGAATTCAAGGAAATAAAATTAAAAATATCAAAGTTTGTGAGAGAAGAGCTTTATGCATTAGAACCATGGATTTTAAACTGTGAGTGGAATGAAAAACTTCCTAAATTAAATGAATTAAGAGATAAAGTTAAGTCCCAAAATCTCTGGCTACCTCAAATTCCAAGAGAATACGGAGGTTTGGGATTGTCTAATACTCAGCATGGTGAGATAAGTGAAATTTTAGGGGCAAGTCCATATGGTCATTACGTTTTCAACTGCCAGGCTCCTGATGCAGGAAATATGGAAATATTAATTGAATGTGGAACCAATGAACAAAAAGAAAAATATTTAAAACCATTATTAAATGGAGATATAAGAAGTTGTTTTGCCATGACTGAACCAGATTATGCAGGATCTAACCCCTTAGAAATGGGAACAATAGCAACAAAAGGTGAGAAAAACTATACAATTAACGGTCATAAATGGTTTACATCGGGTTTCGACGGAGCTGAATTTGCAATTGTAATGTTAATATCGAATCCAGGATCAGAAAACCCATACAAAAAAGCAAGCCAAATCATTGTACCCACAAAAACTGAAGGTGTCGAGTTTGTCAGAAATATTCAAATAATGGGACATTCTGGCGGAGGTTGGGAAAGTCATTCTGAAATAAGATTTAATGATGTTAAAGTTCCATTAACAAATATATTAGGAGATGATGGTGAAGGATTTTCTATTGCTCAGAAAAGACTGGGTCCAGGAAGAATTCACCACTGTATGCGATGGATTGGGATCTGTGAAAGGTCTTTTGATCTGATGTGTAATAGAGCAATGACTCGAAAACTTGCTTATGGAAAAAAACTCGCAGATAAGCAAATAATTCAAAATTGGATTTCAGAATGTAGGGCAGAAATAAATGCAGCTAGGCTATTAGTTCAAGATGCCGCAAAAAAAATAGATACTCATGGATCATATAATTCAAGAAATGAAATTTCAATAATCAAATTCTACTGCGCTAATGTTTTACAAAAAGTTGTTGATTGCGCTATTCAAGTCCATGGTGCTAAAGGGGTGACAGACGACACAATTTTAGCTGCTTATTACAGACACGAAAGAGCTGCAAGAATATATGATGGAGCTGATGAGGTTCATAAAAGCAGTTTAGCTAAACAAATTTTGAAAAAATACGATAATATTAATTAATATTAAACTAAAAATTTTGTATAAAATTGATCAAGCTGTTAATGTCCGTAAGGACGAGTTACTTAATTTAAATTCACTAAAAGAATATCTAAGTAAAAAATTAAATATAAATTCTAAAATAGAATTATTGCAATTTCCCTCAGGATTTTCAAACCTAACCTATTTAATTAAAACGGACAATAATAATTTTGTCTTAAGAAGACCACCTCATGGATCTAATGTAAAGTCTGGCCATGATATGAATAGAGAATTTATGATTTTAAATAAATTAAAAAACCATTTCAACAAAGTTCCTAAACCAGTTATTTTTTGTAATGATAAATCTGTAATTGGATCCGAGTTTTATTTAATGGAAAAGGTTGATGGTGTAATTTTTAGAGGTTCAAATTTTAAATCAAATTTTATAAACCAAAATTTGATTTCAGATTTAGTTGATTCTTTTATTAAAACTTTTTCTGAAATACATTCATTGAAATATATGAATATAGGTCTTAAGGATTTTGGGAAGCCAGACGGGTACACAAAAAGACAAGTTGAAGGTTGGATAAAGAGATATAATGATGCTAAAACTGATAGTTTTAAAGAAATAGAAAAAACTATTGATTGGCTTTCCAGCAATATAATAAGTTCATCTAGGCCATGTTTGATTCATAACGATTATAAGTTTGATAACCTTATGTTTGAGATTAAAAAAAAAGTTAGAGTAAACGCTGTTTTAGACTGGGAGATGTCAACTATTGGAGATCCTTTAATGGACCTTGGAACTAGTTTAGGTTACTGGATTCATGAATCTGATCCTGATATTATAAAAAAAATGAATTTCAATATTACTCATATTGATGGCATGCCTACCAGACAGGAATTAGTTCACATGTATGGCGAGTTTTCTGGCAGATCAGTTAAAAATATTCTTTTTTATTTTATTTTTGGTTTGTTTAAAATTGCTGGAATAATTCAACAAATCTATTTCAGATATAAAAAAGGACTAACAAAAGATATTCGTTTTAGGGACTTAAACAAAGGAGTTGAATTATTGGGTATTATGTCTTTGCAGGCTATTCAAAAAAGAAAAATTGATTATTTATTTTAACTAAATAATGTGTAAATGGAATTAAAAACAAAAGTAGATTTAGGTGATTTTAGAACAGAAACCAGAGCTTGGTTGGAGGAGAATTGCCCCAAGAGTATGAGATTACCAATTAAAAGTCCAATGGATATGTTTTGGGGGGGGAAAAATTCAAAATTTAATTCTAATGACCAGAGACTCTGGTTTGAAAGGATGCTAAAGAAGAAATGGGGGGTTCCTTATTGGGAAAAAAAATATGGAGGTGGGGGATTAACTCCAAAAGAAAATAGTATACTGATACAAGAAATGGCAAGACTAGGATGCCGAAAACCACTTTATAGCTTTGGTATTGCCATGCTTGGCCCTGCATTATTAAAATTTGCAAGTGAGGAACAAAAACTCAGATACCTTCCAGAAATTGTTGAAGGAAAAATATGGTGGTGTCAGGGTTATAGCGAACCAAATGCAGGAAGTGACTTAGCTGGTCTACAAACTAAGGCAGAAGACAAAGGAGACTACTATTTAGTTAATGGTTCAAAAGTTTGGACCTCATATGCTGATAATGCAGATTGGATTTTTTGTCTAGTAAGAACTGATTCGGATGCACCAAAACACAACGGTATTAGTTTTATTTTAATAGATATGTCTTCTCCAGGGGTTAGTGTTAGACCAATCAAACTTATAAGTGGGAAGTCTCCCTTTTGTGAGACTTTTTTCGATAATGTTAAAGTCCCAAAAACTAATTTGATAGGTAAGATTAATGAGGGTTGGACTATTGCTAAATACCTTCTTACTCACGAAAGACAAATGATCGGTGGTGTTGGTGAAACAGAAAACAAAAAAGAAATAAGTGAAATTGCGAAAGATAAATTAGATTTTTTCTCCGGACAAATACAGGACAGTCTGTTAAGAGGTCAAATTTCTAAATTTGAGATGGATGAAAAAATTTTTGAAATGACAATCCAGAGAATTATTGATGAAGATAAAACAGGAAAGAAAGCTGCTTTATTTTCTTCGTTTTTTAAATATTATGGAACTGAATTGAATATAAAAAGAGAAGAATTAATGATGCAAATTGGAGGGAGTGATTCTTTATTATGGGTTTCAAATAAAGAAAATGATGCAGATGCAGCTAGAAAATTTTGTAGATCTAAAGGTAATTCGATTGAAGGGGGAACCTCTGAAATTCAACTTAACATCATAGCTAAACGAGTTTTAAATTTACCTTCATAAAAGATGTCACTAATTTTAACAGAAGAACAAAAAATGCTTAAAGATTCTGCAAGAGAGTTTTTATTGGCTAACTCACCATTGGATAGCTTCAGGACCTTAAGGGATAATGATTATAAACCCTATGATTATGATGTTTGGAAGGGTTTTGTTGAGATGGGTTGGACAGCTTTAATAATTCCCGAGAAATACGGTGGTTTAAATTTTGGATATACAGGCCTCGGACAAATAATAGAAGAGAGTGGGAGAACTTTAACAAAGTCTCCAATAATATCGTCAATATTATTATCATCTTCAGCAATTATTTTATCCGACAACTGTGAGCTTAAGGAAAAATGGTTGCCTAAACTGATGAATGCTAGTAAGCTTATGAGTTTTGCATTAGATGAAAAATCAGTTTTTGATCCAAAATCAATAAAATCAATCGTAGTGGAGTCTGGAAAAAACTATATTTTAAATGCTGATAAGAAGATGGTTATAAATGGAAATAATTCTGATTTTTATATAGTTGTTGCTAATTTGAATAACTCAGTTAGTTTATTTTTAGTTGATTCGTGCTCTGAAGGAATTGACATTAAAACAGATATTTTAATGGATGCAGGAAGCTATTCTTCAATTAAATTTAAAAATGTTGTAATTCCAAAGAAAAACAAACTTGATATTAAAGTTGAAGGTGTTAATATTTTAAATAAAATACTTGATATAGCCTCAATTGGACTTTCATGTGAAATGCTTGGAAGTGTTCAGGCTGCCTTTGAGCAAACAATTAATTATCTTAAAGAAAGACAACAGTTTGGCAAAAAAATAGGCTCCTATCAGGCACTTCAGCACAGAATTGCAGATCTTTTTTGTGAAATAGAGTTATGTAAGTCAATTGTTTTAAAGTCTCTTCAAGCAATTGACAGCGGTGATAAGGAAATTACAAAACTAGCACACTTGGCTAAAGCAAAATTGGGAGAGGTCATAAAAAGAACTTCAAACGAAGCCATACAAATGCATGGCGGAATCGGCGTAACTGATGACGTAAATATTGGATTTTATCTAAAGAGAGCCAGGGTTGTTCAACACCTTTTTGGAGATACAAATTATCATTTAAACGCTCTAGCAAAAATAAAAGGGTATTGATTTAAATTATTAAAACATAAATTAAATAAAAACTAATTTTATTTTAGCCAAATAAAATAAAATTTTTACCAATCATCCTTATATTTGCAATCAAATTTAACACTAATAAATAATTTTTTTAATCAATTCTTATGGCTGAAAGTATTGGAAAAGTTTCTCAAATAATTGGTCCAGTTGTTGATGTAGAGTTCTCAGGTGATAATAATGATCTCCCTAAAATTTATGATTCTCTGGAAATAAAAAAATCTGATGGGAGTCTTCTAGTACTTGAAGTTCAATCACATATTGGACAGGATACAGTTCGAACTGTTTCAATGGATTCGACTGATGGTTTAAGTAGAGGAACCGAAGTAATTTCAACTGGAAATCCAATTCAGATGCCAATTGGTGAAAATATATATGGAAGATTATTTAATGTTATTGGAGATGCTATAGATGGATTAGGTGACCTCCCTAAATCGGGTAATAATGGGCTCCCAATCCATAGAGAGGCTCCTGCTTTTGAGGAACTTTCAACCTCAACGGAAGTTTTATTTACAGGAATCAAAGTAATTGACTTAATTGAGCCTTATGCTAAAGGAGGAAAAATAGGTCTTTTTGGAGGGGCAGGGGTTGGAAAAACAGTTTTAATACAAGAATTAATTAATAACATAGCAAAAGGTCATGGTGGTTTATCAGTATTTGCTGGTGTTGGCGAAAGAACCAGAGAGGGAAATGATTTGCTTAGGGAAATGCTTGAATCTGGGATTATTAAATACGGAGATGATTTTATGCGTTCAATGGAAGAAGGGGGTTGGGATCTAAAGAGAGTGGATAAGTCAGCTATGAAAAAATCTAAGGCCACTTTTGTTTTTGGTCAGATGAACGAACCTCCTGGAGCTCGAGCAAGAGTTGCTTTATCTGGTTTAACAATAGCTGAATATTTCAGAGACGGTGCAGGAGATTCACAAGGTAAAGATGTTCTTTTTTTTGTGGATAATATCTTTCGTTTTACTCAAGCTGGATCCGAGGTTTCAGCGTTGTTAGGAAGAATGCCCTCTGCGGTAGGCTATCAACCGACTCTAGCAACAGAAATGGGTGCAATGCAAGAAAGGATTACTTCAACAAATAAGGGATCAATTACATCAGTTCAAGCAGTTTATGTTCCAGCTGATGATTTAACAGACCCAGCTCCAGCAACCACTTTTGCTCATTTAGATGCCACGACTGTGTTATCAAGAAAGATCTCAGAATTAGGAATATATCCAGCAGTTGATCCACTTGATTCTACATCTAGAATACTTACACCCGAAATTTTGGGTGATGAACATTACAATTGTGCACAAAGGGTTAAAGAGTTATTACAGAGGTATAAAGAACTTCAAGATATAATCGCAATATTAGGTATGGAGGAGCTATCTGAAGAAGATAAACTTGCAGTTGGAAGAGCTAGGAAAGTCCAACGTTTTCTTTCTCAACCCTTTCACGTTGCTGAGCAATTTACTGGTATACCTGGAGTTCTAGTTGACATTAAAGATACAATTAAGGGGTTCAATATGATTATGGATGGCGAGTTAGATAATCTTCCTGAAGCTGCATTTAATCTTAAAGGTACGATTGAAGATGCTATTGAAGCAGGAGAAAAAATGTTATCAGAATCCTAATGCATTTAGAAATTATATCACCTGAAGCAAAAATTTATAGCGGTGAAGTCTCATCTGTTTCTGTTCCAGGAGAGGCCGGTTCATTTCAAATATTGGACAATCATGCTCCAATTGTTTCGAACTTAAAAAAAGGTTCAATTATGATTGAAGGGGATTTAAAGATAAAAGATGAATTTAAAGAAAGATTTTTAATTAAAAATGGTAAAACATTTTTTGAAATCAATTCTGGTACAGTTGAGAATAGTAATAATAATGTAATAATTTTATCTGATTAGTCTGTATTTATTTTTTTTATTTGTTCATAAATTAATTCCGATTCCCAGCCTCTGTATTTTAATGCCATAAAAACCTTTTCTTTTTTTTTCTTTAATTTTTCTTTTTGACAAGAATCTAGAACCTTCATAGTTATATTACTAAGAGTTCTTTTATAATCTTCGTCTTTAATATTATTTAATGCGTTTTTAATATTGTATTCACTTATTTTGTGTTTTTTAAGACCATATTTAATTCTCCTTTTCCCCCAAAACTTAATTCTAAATTTTCCATATGTGTATTGTGATGCAAATCTAGCTTCATTCAAAAAATCGTTTTGAATTAAATAAGCCAAAATCTCATCTATAGTATTTTTTTTAACACCCATTTTATATAATTTATCAGTGACCTCTTTATGAGATCTTTCTTGATAGCTACAATAATATTCAATCTTTTTTTGAATATCTTTTAGATTAAAATTTTTACTTGGCATATTATAAATTTAAAACAAAAAAGCCCACCTTAAATAAATTAAGGTAGGCTATAAGCTAAGTTTGAATTTTTCTTTGAGATTTATTCATAAAACTAAATTTTAGGTAATAAAATGCGTCTCTGGGAATAATCCGAACCCATTTTTTATATTCAAAATACCATTTGAGTTGGATGGACGGAAATCCTTCTTTCAAATAGGATGCAATGAATGGATGAACATGTAAAAATAATTGTTCATTTTTGTAATGTTCGTGCTTAACAATTTTGTTTAGCTCTGTGTTGATTTTATCTATTAGTACAATGGGAGCCTCTACTTCTCCATTTTGATTAGGATTTGGCTCTTTTGTCTTAATATTCATTTCTGGTCGCACTCTTTGTCGAGTAATTTGGATCAGACCAAAACGGCTTGGGGGTAAAATTTTATGTTTCGTTCTGTCCTGACTCATTTCCTCTTTTAGGTGCTCAAATAATTTTTTTCGATTTTCGTTAGACATCATGTCTATAAAATCGACCACAATTATTCCTCCCATGTCGCGTAATCTCAATTGACGTGCAATTTCTGAAGCGGCAATTATATTTACTTCTAAAGCCGTTTCTTCTTGACTTTTTGATTTATTTGATCTATTTCCACTATTCACATCAATTACATGAAGTGCTTCAGTATGTTCAATAACTAAATAAGCTCCTTTTTGCATTGAAACAGTTTTTCCAAAAGAAGTTTTAATTTGTCTTTCGATTCCAAATTTTTCAAAAATTGGAGTAATTTCTTTGTAGGATTTTACAATCCCAATTTTTTTTGGAGCAATACTATTTATGTAATCTTTAACTTCATTATATAGTTCTTGATCATTATCAATGTGAATTCCAGTAAAGGTATTATCAAAAATGTCACGTAATATTGAAGAGGATCGATTAATTTCACTTAAGACTTTTGCAGGATATTTATCTATTCTTTGCAACTTATTACAAAGGTTTTTCCATCTATTAACTAATTGTTGAAGATCAGCATCAAGTTCTGCTACTTTTTGACCTTGAGCAACAGTTCTTATGATAATTCCAAAACCTTTAGGTTTTATGCTTTGAACAAGTCTTTTTAACCGATTTTTTTCAGCATTTTCTTCAATTTTTTGAGAAATTGAAATACGATCTGAAAACGGTAAAAGAACCATAAAACGACCAGCTAATGACAACTCAGAGCTAACTCTTGGGCCTTTAGTTGATATGGGTTCTTTAACAACTTGAACTAAAACTGTATCTTGACTTTTAATTATTTCATCAATGTTTCCATCTTTAGAAATATCACTTTCGAATTTAAATCGTTTAAGTAAATAATCTTTGTGTTTACCTGTGGTTATTTGTTTTATAAATTTCAATAAAGAAGGAAGTTTTGGACCTAAATCATGATAGTGCAAAAAACCATCTTTCTTGTGGCCTACACTAACAAATGATGCATTGAGTCCAGGAATAAGTTTTCTTATTTTGGCAAAAAAAATGTCACCCACGGAAAACTTATTATTTTCAACTTCTTTACTTAACTCAATTAATTTTCCATCTTTAAGTAAAGCAAAATCAACAGCAGAGGAATTGGATCGTATAATTAGTTCTTTTTTCACTCTGATGATTTTTATAATTATTACAAAATTGTAATAATTGATTAAACAATATATTATTCAGGTATTTTCCGGTGCTTGAATTAGAACTCAAGCGTTTCAATGAACTTTGGATAATATTTTTAGTGTATCACCTTACACTTAATTTTTTTTGTGGCGGTTGGCTCTTCTTCTCTTTTTTCTTTTGTGAGTGGCAACCTTGTGTCTTTTTCTTTTTTTCCCGCTTGGCATATAGCTAGCTTTAATTAGTTAGATTTATTTTATACTGAAACCTTAGCCTTAACTGCATTAACAAAAACCTTGGATGCCTTAAATGCAGGGATATTATGAGCAGGTATAATTACAGCTGTATTTTTTGATATATTTCTTCCTGTTTTTTGAGCTCGAGTTTTGATTATAAAACTTCCGAAACCTCGTAAGTATACATTTTCTCCTTTTTCTAATGAGTTTTTTATTTCAGACATGAAATTCTCTACGGTAGCCTGAACATCATTTTTATCTACTCCTAGTTTATCCGAAATATTTGAAACAATATCTGCTTTGGTCATATTTTTTGTTTTTAACATTTAAAGGCTAGCAAATATATAAATTATTAATAATCCAATACTATGTTTTTAAATTTAAGTTGTTAAGTTATATTTGATTAAATGAATTTTTCTAATAAACTCTTAAATTGGTACAAGTTAAATTTTCGCAGTTTACCCTGGAGAAATACTAAAGACCCTTATAAAATATGGATATCTGAGATAATACTTCAACAAACAAAAATTCAACAAGGACTACCCTATTACAAAAAGTTTATTAAACAATTCCCGACAATTTTTTCTTTGGCTAAAGCAGATCAAAAACATGTTATTAAATTATGGCAGGGCTTAGGTTATTATTCAAGAGCTCAGAATTTACACGATACTGCAAAAAAAGTTGTTACTGATTACAAAGGAAATTTCCCCCAGACACATAAAGAGATGATGCAACTAAGAGGAATAGGAGACTACACTGCAAGTGCTATAGGATCTATTTGTTTTAATAATAGGGAAGCTGTAATAGATGGTAACGTATATCGATTTCTTGGAAGATATTTTGGAATTAATTATCCAATCCATACGTTAAAAGGTTTCAAGACATATAAGTCTCGGGCAAATGAACTGATATCAACTGATTCTCCTGGAGACTTTAATCAAGCCATGATGGACTTCGGTTCGATACAATGTATACCAAAAAAACCTAATTGCGAAGAATGTATTTTTTCAGCTAGTTGCTATGCATTTATTAACTCAAAAATAAATTTGTATCCTGTCAAAAAAAGAAAGAATAAGATTAAAACACGGTATTTTAATTATTTGTTTATCTGTAACTCTAAAAATCAAACAGTCTTAAAAAAAAGAACTACAAATGGAATTTGGAAAAATCTTTATGAGTTTCCACTTATTGAAACAGAATCCACTTTAAATAAACCAAACATTCAATTCAAAAAAATAATCAGTAAATACTCAAAGAAAAAATATAAAATTGATCCTGTTTTATTAAAATCTCAAATTCATAAATTGAGTCACCAAACTCTTATGATAAAATTTTGGAAAATTTTGTTACCAGATGACACTAATCTTCCAATAAAAAAAAATCAGATCCTATCCTATGCTGTTCCAGTTGTAATTGAAAAATTTATTGATCAATACTATTAGACAGTTACTTGATTTTTTATCTTTGAAAAAATAAATAATAATTTTATGAGTGGAACAATTAACAAGGTTATACTAATTGGACATATTGGTGACGATATTAAGATGCATTACTTTGATGGAGGTGGTTGTTTAGGGAGATTTCCACTTGCCACAAATGAAAGCTATATAAATAAATCCTCTGGGGAAAAAGTTACTCAAACACAATGGCACAATATAGTTGTAAAAAACAAGGCTGCAGAAATATTTGAAAAATATATAACGAAAGGTGATAAAATATATATTGAAGGGAAATTAAAAACCAGAAAGTGGGTAGATAGTGATCAGAAAGACAGGTATAGTACAGAAATTATTGTAAATGAATTCACTTTTTTATCTTCAAAAACTAGCGAAAGAGATCAAAAAGAAGAAACTTCTAATACTAGTAATGATACCGTCATTAATAATGAAAAAGGAGAGGATTTACCTTTTTAAAAAAATTACCATAATTTGTTGAAGAGTTTATGGACTTATTTATTATTATTCAGCTCATATTAATATTAATTTTATTGATTTTTTCTGCTTTAATATCCGGTTCAGAGGTAGCATTTTTCTCTTTGAGCAACTCGGATTTAAATGATAATCTAAAATCAGACGATAAAGATATTAAGACAATAAAGTTACTTTTAAAAAAACCAAAGAGACTTCTTGCTACAATTTTAATAACCAATAATTTTATTAATATAGCCCTAGTATTAATTTTTGCTAACTTAAGTAATATATTTTTTGAAGGCTATATAAGTCCGATTTTCAAATTAATTTTTGAAATTGGATCAATAACTACTATCATATTACTTTTTGGAGAGATTTTTCCAAAAGTTTATGCAAATAGAAACCCTATTGGGTTTGCTAAAAAACTTTCAAGACCAATAAAATTATTAGATTCATACATATTATTCTTTATGACTCTCCCTATGAGTAGAATGACTAGATTTTTAGAAAAGAAATTAGTGAACAGTGAGAATGATTTTTCTGTTGATCAATTATCTCAAGCATTAGAGTTAACCTCTGACAAAGAAACAACCAAAGAAGAACAAAAGCTTCTCCAGGGTATTGTAAATTTTGGAAATATTGACACCAAAGAAATAATGTGTCCAAGGGTTGATGTTTTTGCTTTATCAAAAAAAGAAAATCTAAATGAAATTATTCCTAAGATAATTAAAAATGGTTTTTCCAGGATACCAGTATTTTCTGAACACTTAGACAAGATTGAAGGTATACTCTATGTAAAAGATCTTTTACCACATTTTAATGAACATGATTTTGAATGGAAAAAATTATTGAAAGAACCTATTTATGTCCCTGAAAATAAAAAACTTGACGATTTACTTGATGAGTTTCAGCAAAAAAAGATCCATCTTGCAATTGTTGTTGATGAATATGGAGGTACATCCGGTATAATAACACTTGAGGATATTCTAGAGCAGATTGTCGGAGACATAAGCGATGAGTTTGATGAATTATCTCTCAGTTATTCCCAGATCGATGAAAAAAATTATGTTTTTGATGGTAAGACAAGCCTGAAAGATTTTTATAAAATTGTAAAAGTTAAAGATTATCAAATTTTTGAAAAAAACAAGTCTGAAGCTGAAACGTTAGCTGGCTTTATTTTGGAAAACACACAGGTTATTCCAAAGCCTGGAAATAAATTGATTTATCAGGGGTATAGATTTTTAATTGAAGCCATCGACAACAAAAGAATACAAAGAATAAAAGTAACAATTCCATAGACAAAGTGATTAAGTATACCTTATTAGTTCTTTTTATTTTGAGTTGTTCTGACAATCTTTATATACCAAAGCCAAAGGCAAAATTAAAATTAAGTTATCCAAAATCAATATATGAAAAACAATATTTTGAAAAGCATTATAATTTTGAAATAAATAAAAACACTCGAATCATACCCACAAGTAAAGGGCATAATATATTCTATCCCAAAATGAAAGCCACAATATATATGTCGTACCAAAGTATTAATAATAATTTGGATTCATTATTAAATGATGCTTATAAACTTCCATACAAGCATATTATAAAAGCTGAGGAAATCCCAGAAAAAATATTTATTAATAGAGAAAAAAGAGTTTATGGGACTGTATTCAATATTGTTGGTGATGCAGCTTCTCAAATACAGTTTTTTTTAACTGACAGTACAAAAAATTTTATAGTTGGCTCATTATATTTTTACTCAAAACCAAATTATGATTCTATTTATCCTGCAGTAAAATATATTGAAAGGGATTTGTATAGATTAATTGAATCTTTTGAGTGGAAAAAATGAATATAGTTTCTTTGATTTTTTCTAGCTAAATTTATTCAAATTAAAATATAATATTATGAATTTTCTTTTTAAACTTCTTTTTTTAATTAGCCCATTTTGTTTTGCTCAAGTTTTTTCCTTTAATTCTGTCAGTGATGATTCAAAAAATCATCACCGTATATTAATCGACAAAGAGTTTTTTATCGAAACCGTATTTGACTCTGATGATGGAGATTTTATATTAACAAGAGGAGGGTTTTACACTAAATCTAAAAACAATGATTTGGACATAATATTTGAATTTAATTCAAATTATAAAATTGATAGTCTAAAAAAATTAACTTTTTCCCGATTGGATGAATTAAAAAAAGAATCTGAGCTGGATCAAGATTTGGATGGAAAATGGCTTATGGCTGGTAGAGTAGGAATCGATGGAAAAGAAAAACGAAGAGACCTTAATCGTTCGAGAAAAACACTAAAGTTTTTAATCGATGGATTTTTCCAATGGACTGCATACAATACTGAAAATTATCAGTTTTTTGGCTCTGGAGGCGGAACTTATCTTGCATCAAAGGGTCAATATAATGAATCAATTGAGTTTTTTTCGAGAGATAAAACTAGAGTTGGTATGACTCTTTCTTTTGATTATGAGAAAAAAGCCGATGATTGGTATCATTCAGGATTCAGTAGTAAAGGTAATCCATTGAATGAGATATGGACTTTAAGAAAAAGAAAATAATTATGGAATCCTTAGGTGATTTACTTTCTTTAATAAAACTAAAAAAACAAAGTGAAACTAAATTTATTGGAAATAACTATCCAGCATCTTGGGGCAGGGTTTTTGGAGGTCAAGTTTTAGCTCAATCTCTTAATGCCGCATATGAAACTGTACCTAAGGATAGGATTGCTCATTCAATGCATGGATATTTTATTTTATCTGGTGATATTAATTCTCCAATAATTTATGAAGTTGATAAAATTCGAGATGGAAATAGTTTTACAACAAGAAGAGTTGTTGCTTACCAGAGAGAAAAAGCAATTTTTAATATGGCAGCATCATTTCAAAAAAAAGAGAGAGGTGTAAATCATCAAATAGTTGCACCAAATATTTTACCTCCTGAGGTTCTAAGAACAGACATCCAACAAGTAGAGTTGCTTAGGGATATAAATCCAAATTATTATGAAAAATTGAAAAAATCTCGCCCTAAAATGTTTGAGTTTAAGCCAGTAGAAATAATGTCACATATAGAAACTAAAAATGCGATTCCATTCAGTCATATATGGTTTAAAACAAAAGAAAAAAAAATATTAACCTTACCGGAAAATCAGCAACTACTCGCATTTGCTTCAGATTTTGGACTGCTAATGACTGCAACAAAACCCCATAGGGAAGAGATAAATGAAAGACCAATTTTTATTGCAAGTATTGATCACGCCATGTGGTTTCACAGGGATTTCAGTATAGATGACTGGTTGTTATACGCAATGGATAGTCCCAGCGCTTCTTCTGCAAGAGGATTTACAAGGGGGAATATTTTTTCTAAAGATGGCACCCTAATTTCATCAGTTACTCAAGAGGGTCTGGTAAGAATAAAAAGATGATTTATTTTTTTTTTTTTAATTTAAATGAATTCAATTAAGATTAATGAAAAAAAAATCAGAATCAAATTATAGACCATTACCTGAATTTTTAACAATTGGTAAAAGTAAAATAGAAGGTCTAGGACTGATAGCCAAAAGTAATATTGAAGAGGGAACAGATCTTGGTATCTCCCATGTTTATGATGAAAGGTTTCCTGATAATTATATACGTTTATCATTGGGTGGTTTCATAAATCATCATGAGATACCTAACTGTAAAGCTTTTTTTTCCAAAGAGGATTCAGAATTAGGCTTAATTAATCATATAAGATTAATGACAATAAAGTCAGTTAAAAAAGGTGAGGAATTGACAGTTAGTTATATTATTAATGTTTTAAAAAATCCAAATTGGGAGTTCGAATATGAGGTGTCGCAATAAAAAATACCGACCGCTCTGATTGTAGTAGAGCGGTCGGATTAACCAAAATCAATTAAACAAAAAATGATAAAAGCTTACTTTTGTAAATGTACTTTCTAGAATGTTAAAAAATACCCAAAGGATGGTTAAATACTAGTTAAAATATTTTAATTAATTTTTTCAATAGGGTTTTTACTATCGATTTTGTAGTTATAATTAAATAAAAAATGTCATCAGCTATTTCTATTGTACCCTCTTTAATCGGGAAAGATTGGGAGAAAATAAAAACTAAAGAATATACCAAGGTTTATAATCCTGCTACCGGTGAAGTTATTTCAAAAACCCCTATGCTTACTAGTATTGAAGTTTCTAAGGCAATAAAATCTGCCAAAACAGCTTTTTTTAAATGGTCTACAGAACCTGCTACAAAAAGAGCAAATATAATGCATAATTACAGAAGTCTTCTAAAAAAAAATTTTAATGAAATTGCTGAACTTATTTCTACTGAAAATGGAAAAACAATAATAGAGGCTAAAGGCGATATTCAAAGAGGTTTTGAAGTTGTTGAATATGCTTGTGGTATTGCTGAGCATCAAAAAGGAGAGTCTTTGTCTCAAGTAGCTGAAAATATTGATGCATTAACAGTAAGAGAGCCTCTTGGGGTTTGTGCTGGAATTAGCCCATTCAATTTTCCAGCGATGGTTCCTATGTGGATGTTCCCAATTGCAATTGCTTGCGGTAATACTTTTGTATTAAAGCCTAGTGAAAAAGTACCTTTGACTGCAGTTATGTTGGTTGAATTACTCCAAAAGGCTGGTCTTCCTGATGGAGTTATGAATTTAGTTCATGGTGGCAAGGAAGTTGTTGATACATTATGCACTCATCCTGATATTTCGGCCATAAGCTTTGTTGGTTCATCTACAATTGCAAAATATGTTTATAATCTTGGAAGTTCCAATGGAAAGCGAGTCCAAGCGGGTGGAGCAGCAAAAAATGCTTTAGTCGTAATGCCAGATGCTGACCCTGACTCAACTCTTAGAGCTGTTATGAGTGCTTCTTTTGGTTGTGCTGGGCAAAGATGTATGGCAGGATCTCTTTTAATCGGAGTCGGTGAAATAGCAAAACCCCTGAAGGAAAAGCTTATTGATGCAATGAATAATTTAAAGGTTGGTGCTCCTCTTCTTGAACCAGACATTAATATGGGCCCCGTTATTGATAAAGTGTCCCAAGATAGAATTACATCAATAATAGATAATGTTTCAAAAGAAGTAAACCTTGAAAGAGATGGGAGAGACCTTTTAAAAAATGAGGGTTTTTATGTTGGTCCTACACTTTTCAGTGATGTATTACCTGACACCTCGATATTTAAACAGGAGGTTTTTGGTCCCGTTTTATCAATGATGAATCCTAATGATTTAAGCCAAGCAATTTCATGGATAAATCAATTAAATTATGGAAACGGATCCAGTATTTTTACTCAAAGTGGAGCTGCAGCAAAAGAATTTAAATCCAAAATAAAATGTGGCATGATTGGAATAAATGTTGGTGTTCCTGCACCAATGTCTATGTTTCCCTTTTCAGGTTGGAATGATTCATTTTACGGTGACCTTCACATGCAAGGAAATGAAGGAGTTCAATTTTATACAAGACAAAAAGTTACTCTAAGTAGATGGGATAATACTTATCATAATAAATCAGGTTGGTAAAGATTCTCCATTAAAAAAGTATTAATCTCATAAAGCAATTGAATAATTAAGTTTACATTTGATTTTGTTTTATGAATATATTTAAAGTAATTCCTGCAATATTTTTGATATTTGTTTCTTGCAGTAAAAACAGTGTGCAAAATGAAATGCAAGAAAATTTACTTTCAGCTGAAGAATTAATGGAACAGTTTCCTAATCACTATTCTAAATACTACAAGCACGATCTTTATGTAAATTCAATAAATGGAGGAAATATAACTGTTTCAATTCAAAATCAAGTTATAAATGAATCTGAATTAGGTCAAGCAAATCAAGTTTATCAATGGGATAGGTTATTAGATTATTATGGTAAATATGTAGGTTCTTATAATACAGGCACCTCGATAATTATAACTGCTAGAGCTAATGAAGGATTCAATTTTGTTGGCTGGACGGGTCGTAAGTGCCAAAAGTATTGTGGTACCCCTTTTGCAAGTGATAAGAGTACAATAACACTAATTATGGATTCCAGATTGTTATTAACAGCAAATTTTAATTAAATTTTTTAAAAAATTCAAAATGATTGTAAAGCCTAATCACGAAATATTAAATAAATACCTAAGACAGTCGAATAATAATATACTTAAATTATTTCTTGCAATATCTCTAATGTTTTTGTCCTGCAGTAAAAATAGTGTAGGAAATGAAATGCAACAAAATCTTGAATCAGCTGGAGAAACAGAAAAATATAATGTTTATATAATGTCAACAAATGGTGGGGGAAATATAATTATTTCATCTCAAGGAGATAGATTTTTTTGGAATACCCAAACATCGGGTTGGACGATTTGGAACTATGCCCAGGGGTCACAAGGAGTTGTTAGTGAATCTGATTTAAATCAAGTCTTTGAAATCAACTCAAAAGCTGGAACTTTAAAAGATGATAATTATATTGGTAAATTTGCAGGTGCCTATGATGCTGGAACAAAATTAAATATTAATATTACGGTCAATGAAGGATTCAGTTTTAAAGGCTGGACAGGATATAAGTGTATAAAGTGTTATTGGGTCATGACGCCCTTTGCTAGCAACGAGGGTTCAATGGAGCTGACTGTTGATAAATTTATTTTTTTAACAGCAAATTTTGAGAAAATTCCTTAAGATAATTTAAGGGACCAGTATAGATTTATAATATAATTATAAAAAAAGTAGATCTTTATTTCCTTAATTTTTTTAAAAATTTAGAAATAAATCTTATGAGTTCTCCAGACGGGTTGTGGGTAATAAACCTCATTTTACTTTTATTTCCTAAAGCCTTCATAAATAGAAAAATAAAATTTTTGCAAAGGTAGGCTTAAGATTTAAACTATTCGATCTTTTTTGAGAATAATTTATCTTTTTGGGCATTTCTAGGAGTTCTTCCTCTTGGTTTCGATGAAACAGACTGCCTAATTCGGAGAGGATCTAATTTAGAGGAGTTTTTTTTCGATGATAAGTTTGATTTTAGATTTCCATCCTCAAAATTAGATGAACTTGGATAGTTGCCTCTTGACCTATTACTGCGATTCAGTATTTGGCTGGAACGATAATTTCTTTGTGTTTTGTTTTCTTGAAGGGATTCAAGTCTTTTCTTTGAATCAATCCATTTTTTTGAATTATCTCCTTTTTTTGCTCTCCAATTTTTTGTGTATAATTTTTTGGACATTTCATAACTATCCTGAGAATATGAAAAACCAGAAAAAATGAAAATAAACAGTGCGGTATATAGGATATAATTTTTCATTATTGAACAATTTAATTCCAATTTAGTTAAATTATAAGAATTAAAAAAATACTTTTTCGTTATATTGGTAAAATACCATCTTTTTTATATTTCATATTAAATTTTTTGATTTTATTATCTATCAAGTTTTTTGCAGAGTTTTTATATCCTTTCCATTGGTTATTTAGTTCGTTTAATTTAATTTTTGCCCCTTCAGTTAGTTTTGGAATACCACTATCCACTTCATTCAATAAATGAAGGTAGTGAGCAGTAAAACCATTTTCAAAATTTTCAACATCATCATATGCTTTTGATAATCTTTGAACCATTATCTCATCCCATTTTTTAATTTCAGTTATAATAGAATTAATTTCATTTAAAATAAGTTTTTCTTTTGGGTTTAATTTAGATTTATAATCTATTATTTTATTTTTTATGACTTGATACTTATTAGTAAATTCGGTCATTTCAGTATATATTTTTTCTGCTTCACTCATAAAATTATGATAACTTTCATATTCAGTATTTGATAATGAGAACTGAGGGTTTTCAATTATTTCGCAATCAATAAATAGCTCCTTATCTAGATAAGACAAAACTACTTTGTAATTACCAGGTATTGCTTGATGACCTTCGTAACTTCCTTCAATATATACATTAGGTATTCCTTTTAGTCCATTGTATCTCATATTCCAAACAAATCTATTAAGGCCAATTTTTTTTGTTAAAACTGTTTTCTTTTTGGGACCACCATCATATTTTTTGAATTTTGGATCACTTGAAGAAGAAAAGATACTTACTAGATCACCTCTCGAGTTAAAAATTTTGATTTTAATTTCGGTTTCCTCTGAAAGTTTTGGTAGTGTATAATATAAAACCATTCCACTTGCAGGGTTAACTCCTTCGAGAGGATCTATCCCACTTGAATTATTATCATTCATTGAGCTAGACCAATTTGGGATGATTGTTTTTGATGGTTTAAATAATCGACCAATATTTTTTATGCCATTGTATTTTCTGAGAATATTAAGATCGTCTAATATCCAAAAAGCTCGTCCATGAGTAGATATGATTAGATTATCATTTTTTATTTTTAAATCAGTAATAGGAACCACTGGAAAATTTAGATTTAATTTAGACCAATCATCACCATCGTTCCACGAAATATAGAGTCCATTTTGTGTGCCGAGGTATAACATTCCTTCATTAATAGGATCTTCTCTAATTACTCTGGTGAAGTCAATATCTTTTATTCCGTTAGAGATATTTTTCCAGACCTTGCCGTAATTACTCAATTTATATATACCTGGTTTAAAATCATTGAACTTATAACGAGTTGTTGCAATGTAAGTTACGTCTTTATTGTGTGGGGATATTTCAATGGAATTAATTAAGGTTTCATCTAATTTATTTGAAGTAATATTTTTCCAATTCTTTCCATTATTTTTTGTGATGTGAATAAGTCCGTCATCACTAGCTGTGTATATTATACCAGCTTCATGGGGAGATTCAGCTAAATAACTTAAAGTACCATAATTTTCTGCACCAACTGCCTCAACAGTGTAAGGTCCACCTCCTTTTCCTTGCTTATCATCTTGATTTCTTGTTAAATCTGGAGAAATTATATCCCAAGAAATACCCTCATCGATTGTTTTAAGTAGATATTGGGCTCCGTGAAAATAAGTGTTCGGATCATGTATTGATTTGATAATTGGTGCATTCCAATTGAACAAATATTTCATATCTCTTGCAGCAAGACCCATGTACAAATTAGGTTCAATTTTTATATTAGTACTTAATTTAGACTTAACATCTAGTATTTCTATTGAGCCTAGGTAGCTTCCTCCCATAACTTTAGTTGGATTATCAGGATCAAATGCAATGAATGCACTTTCACCCCCAGCAGATGCTGACCAGTTTTTTGAACTTATTCCGGAAGATCCAATTCCTATACTTGATATTTTTATTGAACTATTATCTTGTTGACCCCCATAAATATTGTATGGGAATAAATTATCAGTGATTAATCTGTAAAACTGTCCAGTTGGCATATTATCAATTCTTGACCAATTTTTTCCTGAATCAAATGTGATTTCACAACCTCCATCATTTGAGATAAGCATATTTCTATTGTCGTCTGGATTTATCCATAAATCATGATAATCTCCATGATGAGTGTCTATTTCTTCCCAATCCACCCCACTATTATTAGATTTATAGGCTGAGGCACTTAAAACATAGACAACTTCTTTATTTTTTGGATCAAGAGTAAGTTCTATGTAGTACCATGCCCTTTGAATAAGCCTATGGTCATTACTGATTCTTTTCCAATTTTCTCCACCATTTTTTGATAGGAATAACCCTCCTTTTTCTTTTTTGGATTCACTTTCTATTAAAGCATAAACCCAGTTTGAGTCCGCAGGAGAGACAGCAATGGCCATTTTACCCATTTCTTTAGGAAGCCCTTTGTTTAATTTGATCCATGTCTCTCCTCCGTTTACAGATTTATATAATCCACTCCCCGGACCTCCACTAATGACTTTCCATGGAGTTCTCATATGATCCCACATTGCTGCATAAAGTATTTTCGGATTATTTTTGTCAATTGATAATTCACTAGCTCCTGTGGATTTATTGACATATAAAACTTTTTTCCATGATTTACCACCATCAATGGATTTATATACACCTCTTTCTTCAGATTTTCCGTAGAGAGCACCTTGAGCAGCAACCCATAAAATATTTGGATCTTTAGGGTGAATTATGATTCTTGAAATATGTTGTGTTTTTTCTAAGCCAAGGTGAACCCACGATTTACCAGCGTCTATAGATTTATAAACTCCATCGCCATGTGCTGTCATAACCCCTCTTGGAGCATGTTCTCCCATTCCTACATATATTAAATTAGGATTACTTATAGAAACAGAAATGGCGCCTACCGATCCAGTTGAAAAATAACCATCTGAAATATTTCTCCAGTGTTGTCCAGCATCTGATGTTTTCCAAACACCACCTCCAGTAGTACCCATATAATATGTTAATTTATCACCTATAACACCAGTTCCAGAATTAGATCTTCCACCCCTAAAAGGGCCAATATTTCTGAATTTTAAGGGATTAAAAATTGAATCTAAATTTTGTCCAAAAGACATGTTTAATGCCAAAACGGATATAAATATTAATTTTCTCATTTTTTAAAATTTTATTTAAAGAAACTCTCGCACATGTTATCAAAATAAATCAAATCAGATTTATTGTAATCTATACAAATGGAATCATTAATTTGATAGCAATTTTCTGAAAATAGATGCCAAATATCGTTGTTGTATTTTGCTTTTATTTTGTAATCTTTTCCCTGAAAAAAACACTTTTCCACTTTTAAAATATTATTAGATTTCGAGACAATTTTTACTTTTTCAGGTCTAAGATAATAGGACTTATTACCAATATTTATTTGATTTAAATCACCTAAAATTTCAGCACAGTAACAATTAGCAGGTTCACAATACATCTTAACGGGATCATCAAATTGTTGCATTACCCCTGCCTTAAAAATTAATATTCTGTCGGCAATATTTAAAGAATCATTAATGTCATGGGTTACCAGAATAGTAGTAGTTTTTGTTTCTTTAATAATTCTATAAATTTCTTCTCTTATATTAAGCTTTATATTGGAGTCTAAATTACTAAATGGCTCGTCTAATAAAAGTAGATCTGGCTCTCGAACCAATGCTCTTGCAAGACAGGTTCTTTGTTGCTCTCCTCCAGAAAGCTCGTGAGGGTATCTCTTTAGCAGACTTTCAAGATTAGTCAATTTAATAATTGAGGATAATTTTGATTCGAATTTTTTCTCCAAATTAAGGGTAATGTTTTCTATTAAATTTAAGTGAGGAAAAAGAGGATAATCTTGAAATACATATCCGATTTTTCTTTTTTGGGGACTCACAAAAATATTATTATCATTTAATCTTCTTCCATTTAATTTAATTGAGCCAGAATTTATTTTTTCTAATCCTGATATGCATTTTAGAAAAGTAGTTTTACCTGATCCACTTTCCCCTAAAAAAGATATTATTTCTCCTTCCTCTAATGAAAAGTTTAATCCTTTAATTATAGGTATTTTATCATAAAATTTTACCAAATCCTTAACTTCTAGGAACATTAATTTGCTTATTTATAATATTTTTCAAAAATAACAACATAACACTTGATATGATAATAATTGCTAAAGAATAAATACTGGATAACGGAATCATTTCTTCGATTGCATACTCATAAGTCTGAGTCCCAAGTGTATCAAAGTTAAATGGCCTTAAAATCAGTGTTATTGGGAGCTCTTTCATTAGATCAATAAAAGTAACAATAAAAGCAGTTAATAATGCAAATTTATTTATTGGCAAAAAAATTTCTTTTAACTGCATTAGAGGGGATAATCCTAAATTTTTGGCAGTATCAGTATATGAGTCTGGGTGTTTATCTAAGCTTGCTTTTATTGGGGATTTTCCAACTGCTAAAAATCTAATAACATAAGCATAAATCAATAGATAAAATGAACCAATTATTGATAACGATGGAAAAATTTTATTCATTGAGGTAAACATAAGGATTAGACTAAGTCCAATAACAGCACCAGGAAGTGCATATCCTAAGGAGATTAGTTGACTCATAAAATAGTTAATTTTACTTTTTGTTATTTTTTCAATGAATAAAAATAGTAAGGCAATTAAAATAATTAGAAAAGACGCAAAAGTTGAAACTTTAATGGAATTATAAATTAATTCAATTAATTGATAGAAGTCAATTTGAAAATAAGTAAAAATAACATTTTGAATTATAAAAACTACTGGAATAAAGAAACCAAAAATTACCGGTAAACTACAAACCAAGTAAAGAAAAAATAATTTTTTTTTATTTACACTTCTTAGATTTTGTCTTTTTGAGTTTACAGAATAATTGTATTTAGATTTGGCAGATATTAGTTTTTCAAAATAAATAAATAATAAAACTACAATTAGTAAAATTATTGAGAGCTGAATTGCTGTTCCGACATTATTCATTGAGAACCAGGCTCTAAATATTCCACTTGTATAGGTATTTACACCAAAGTATTTTACAGCACCATACTCGTTTAAAACTTCCATTATAACTAAAAATAATCCAGAAAAAATTGCAGGTTTAGAAAGGGGTAGAAAAATTCTAGAAAAAGATTTGGCTTTTGATAAACCTAAACTTTTTGATAGATTTATGTAGTTAACCCCTATTAAGCTGAAGGATATTCTCGAAGCAGAATAGATATAAGGATACAATGCCAGAGCTAAAATGATTCCTAGTACTTCAATTTGCAAGTAATCTAAATTAAAAATATCAGATATTTCAATGAAATAAGTTCTCAGAAAGCTCTGTATTGGTCCAGTGAAACTTAATATATCACTATAAGTAAAGGCCATTATGTAGGACGGAATAGCCAATGGAAGATAAAGTGTAAGATCTAAAAAAGTTCTACCAATAAATTTATATTTACTTATATACCAGGCGGGTAGAACCCCAAAAATGAGTGAGAAAAAAGAAGTAATTATAATTAAGTAGAAAGTATTTAGCGTATATTCAAAAAGGATAGTATTTATAAGATACACTAAATCGCTTTCTTGTATTTTCAATAAACTCTTTATCAAAAATAAAATAGGCAATAATACTAATACTGCTACTATAGTACTTCCTACAATCCAATTTCTATTTTCTAATTTAAATATATTTTTTATTTCCAACCAGTTTCATCAAATATACGAATTGCTTGGTCTCTATATTTACCTAGCATATTTAGATCAAGTTGATCTATTTTAAATTCACCCCATGATTGAACGATTTCAGATGGACTGACATTAGAATTGGCAGGGTATTCATAACTATTATTAACATAGGTTTTTTGACCAGTTTCACTTGTAAGATATTCCATTAATTTGATTGCATTTTCTTTATTTGGAGAATTTTTTGCAAGTCCAATTCCAGAAATATTTATATGACTCCCTCTTTGATTTTCTCCTTGATTAGGAAAAAAAACACTAACAGCTTTACCAGCATTAATTTCTTCGCTTTTTTCTGACGTAAGAAGTAAACCTATATAGTATGAATTTACAATAGCTATATCCCCTTGACCAGCTGCAATTGCCTTCACTTGATCCCTATCACTACCCTTAGGATCTCTGGCAAAATTACTAACCAAGCCTTTTGACCATTTAATTGAAGCTTCAGATCCATTATTCGCGACTATTGATGACATTAGTGCTTGATTATATGCATTTGATGATGATCTTACCAGTATTCTTCCTTTCCATTTTTCATTAACAAGGTCTTCATAAGTGCTTAACTCATCTTTATTTACTCGTTCATTGCTGTAGACTAAAATTCTTGCTCTGTAGGTTATGGGAATCCAAAATCCATTTTTATCTTTTAGAGCATTGTTTACGTTTGAATTTATTATGTCACTAGATATTTTTTGTAATAAGCCCATATCTGAGGCTTTATATAGTTTTCCCGCATCAACAGTTACAAATAAATCTGCTGGACTGTTATTACCTTCATTTTTTAGTCTCTCAATAAGTTCATCAGCATTTGCCTTTATTACATTGACTTTTATACCTGTAAGTTTTTCAAAGTTTTTATATTGTAATTTATCTACAGCATAATGTCTTTGACTATATAAATTAACCTCGTTTATTTTTTTTTCATTTGAAACACAGGAAAAGAAAGTGCATATTATTAAAAAGTAAATTATTTTTTTCATTATGATTAATTTAGATTGAATATAAATAAGCCTTATATTTGAGCAAATATAATCTAGAAATGTAATTAAAAAAATAATTATGAAAAAAATGTTATTTGGGTTCATTTTTTTAATTATTAGTTTTTCTCTTTTTTCACAATCAAAGAAGAGAAAGGATATTAATGCTATTAAGCAAATGTGTGGTTGTTTTGAAGTTAGATTTAATTTTGCTGAAACCTTCGTGAATTCTGTCAATCAAGATTATGTCCCTTCTAAAAACTACAAATCAGGAGCTTTAGAATGGGCTCAACTTATATTTGAAAATAGTGATCAAATATCTATTCAACATATTCTTATTACAGGGGAAATGAATTCACCATATATAATTAAACACTGGAGACAAGATTGGTTATATGAGAACCAGGACTTTTATATTTATGATCATAATAATAAATGGAATTACAATTTTAAAACTAAAAAAGAAGTTAAAGGACAATGGACACAGAAAGTTTATCAAGTTGACGATAGTCCAAGATATGAAGGTACATCAACTTGGGTTCATGTTGATAACAAAAGTTTCTGGGAAAATATTACACCAGCCCCATTACCTAGAAGGGAATATACAAAAAGGAGTGATTATAATGTTACTTTAAGAGGTAATAGACACGAAATATCCTTAGAGGGATGGATTCATGATCAAGATAATGCGAAAGTTATTAGAGAGAGTGGTAAAAAAGATGTTATTCTTTCTTATGAAAAAGGATATAATGAATATAGAAGAGTTAGTGATGAAAAGTGTATTTCTGCAAAAAAATGGTGGAAAAAAAATCAAAATAAATGGGAAAAAGTAAGGCAAAAATGGAGAAGTGTTTATGATAGAAAGACAGAGTTAACTCTAGCTAGAAAAAAAGATGGAAGCCCACTTTTTATTTTCTTATTTGATCAAAAGGTCAAAAATCAAAAAGAAATAAGTTCAATTATTGAATCATTTATAGTTTATTAGTATAATTTATTTACTAATTTAATGGTTATAAAAATCTGATCATGAGAAATTTAATAGCAATTTTAATTTTACTTTTTTCCATTAAAATTTCCGCTCAAAATGTCGAAAAAGATTCACTTAATGTTGAATTAGAAAATTCAATTAAAAGGTTTTCCCTAGGTCTAAAAATTGGGACCCCTAATATGATTGGTGGGGCTATTCAATATGTGCTTCCATTTGCAAACAATCACTTTGCTCCCTATGCAAATTATAGTGGCTATGATATTGAAATTGAAAATACTCAAATTAATCTTAATTATTCGGAATTTGGGGCAAAGTATTTCTTTAAAAGTACTGGAAAAGGATTATATACTGCGGTTGGAATATCAAGCTTTTCTTCATCCCTAGCATATACAGATGTGAGTTTAAGTGGAGGCTTAACCGGCGATGGTTCAGTTGACCTAAATATCGATACTACAATTGTAAAATTAGGCCTTAAAACAGGTGGAACCTTATATTTTAGTTTTGAATTGGGATATGGTTTTGGCACAATTCCTGATTCTTTAACCTTTAATGCTGTTTCATCAACTGGTATTTCAGAGTCTGTGACTGAAGATATACCGAATATACCTGGGATTGGATCTGGTGGGATGATTGTGGGAAATATTGGATTTGGGATATCTTTTTAGAAAGGAAGTTTACTTAGATCCACATTTCCTCCTGAAATAATAACACCTATTTTTTTTTGTTGAAAATATTTTTTTTCTTTAAATATTGCAGCAAGAGGTACTGCACAAGAAGGCTCACATACAATTTTTAATCTTTCCCAAATTATTTTCATTGATTCAATAATTTCTTTTTCCGTAACTCTTATTATTTGATTAATTTCCTTTTTTATTATTTGGAAATTTATATCTCCAAGCTCTGTTTTTAATCCATCTGCAATTGTATTAGTTGAACTATTTTTTTCAATCCTCCCACTTTTTAATGATCTGTATGCATCGTCAACCTCATAGGGTTCAGCGCCAATTACAGAACAATTTGATCCAAAATATTTAGCAGCTAAAGCACTACCCGCAATTAAACCTCCACCGCCTACTGGCGTAAAAATATAGTTTAAATCATTATGTTCTTCAAGAAGTTCCTTACATGCAGTGCCTTGACCTAAAATCACGTCTAAATCATTTGATGGGTGAATGAAAGTAGCTCCTGTAGATTCTTGAATTTCTATGGATTTTTTTTCCCTCGCAGATAGGTTAGGTTCACATTCAATTAGTTCTCCCATATAACCCTTAACTGCTACTTTTTTTATTTCAGTTGCATTTGACGGCATTACTATGTATGCTTTGACTCCTATGCTATTAGCAGCAAGAGAAAGTGCTTGGGCAAAATTTCCAGATGAATGGGTTATTACTCCCCTTTTTTTTTGATCTTCAGAAAGTTGTAAAATTGCATTTGCCGCACCTCGCATTTTGAAGGCACCCATTTTTTGAAAATTATCACATTTGAAATACAACCTAGCACCAATTAGTTCATCAATAGAACTCGATCTTAGTACAGGTGTATTGTGAATTAATGGCTTAATACGATTATGACATTTAATTAAGTCATTTTTACTTGTCATCAAATTCTAATTTTTTTCTCTACTTTAATATCTCGGGATGAAGATCCGACTAGTATATTATATTCACCATTTTCTATACTCCAGTTATTGATTTCTTCATTCCAATATGAAAAATCTGAAATAGGAATTACAATATTTAAGTTAGCGCTTTCATCAGTATTTAAGAGTCCAGTTTTTGAAAAACCTTTTAGCTCTTTTAAAGGTCTATCAATTTCAGAATTTGTTTTTGAAATATAGACTTGAACTACTTCTTTTCCCATAGCTTTTCCAATATTTTTTACTTTTAATGATAAATTAATTTCTTGATCTTGTCTAATTACTTTTAAATCAGAGTATTCAAAATTAGTATAGGACAAACCATAACCAAAAGGATAAGAAACCTTGATATTATTTTTATCAAAATGTCTATATCCAACATATATACCTTCTTCATAAATAGTGTAATCTTTGTTTTTAATTCTCTCATTTTCAGGCTTATCATAATCAACTCCAAAAATCATATCAGTAAATTTTAGTTTTTCTCCATCCATTGGGAAGTTAAGGGTAGATTTATGATCGTTTACATCAATTGGGAAGGTCATTGGAAGTTTACCACTTGGATTAACTTTTCCAGTCAAAATATCTACAACAGAATTTCCTCCCTCTTGCCCACCTTGCCATGCCAAAAGAATTGCATCAGGTTGATCTTTCCAAGAGGAGGTCTCAATCACGCCACCTATATTTAGAATTACAACAACTTTTTTTCCCTTTGAATGAAATACATCACATGTTTTTTTTATCATTTGTTCTTCTTTTTCGGAGAGTAAAAAATCGTTTTCTAAAACTCTATCTGAAGATTCACCACTGTTTCTTCCTATTGTTATAATTGCTAGGTCAGATGCCTCCGAAATTTTATTTAGTAGTTTAGTAGAATATTGCATTTTTATCGGAGTGTATGGGTTCATCATCGACATCGCTACTCCAATTGCTCCTGGTATTTCAGCAGTATCTTCTTTGTTTTTTATATTTTCAGAATTTTGTTTTAAATATTCATTTAAAGCAGCATCATTTATCTTAAACCCATTATCAATTAAAGCATCGTCAAGAGCAATTGAATATGCCTCTTCAACATCACCGGAGCCTGTTCCACCAGCAATAAATTCATAAGATGAAGATCCAATTAATGCAATATTATTTATTTTTTTCATTGGAAGAGTATTTTCTGAGTTTTTTAATAAAACCATACCTTCAGCTGCAGACTTTCTAGTTATCAAAGCATGTTTTTCAAGATCAGGGTTATTTTTAAAATTATAATTTTCCATTTTTTTTGATTTTAAAATAAGTTTTAAAATCCTTTTTACAGAAGCATCAATATTTGAAATAGGTAAGGATCCATCAGCAGCAGAATCCTTTAATTCATTCCAATCATTTTTTGTTCCAGGTTCAATTAAATCGTTTCCGGCATTTATTATAGCAGTTGCACTTTGCCCTCCATACCAATCTGTCATAACAACTCCTTCAAATCCCCATTCATTCTTTAAAATTTCTGTTACTAATCTTTTATTCTCTGGAGCATAAGTTCCATTTATTTTGTTGTATGATGTCATTATTGTCCATGGTTGCGATTCTTTTACAATTATTTCATAGCCTTTTAAATATATTTCTCTTAATGCCCTTTCAGAAACTATTGCATCATTCCAATTTCGAGAAGTCTCCTGGTTGTTGACTACAAAATGTTTTGGCGAGGTTCCTACTCCATTAGATTCAATCCCGTTGACCATTGCCGCTCCAATATTTCCACTTAGAAATGGATCTTCTGAATAATATTCAAAGTTTCTTCCGCATAGGGGATGTCTATGAATATTTACACCAGGACCTAAAATAACATCAATTCCATAATTTAAGGCTTCGTTCCCCATTGAATTTCCAACACTCTCAACTAAATCTTTATCCCAAGTAGAAGCCAACAATGTCCCAATAGGAAAGGCTGTACAGTAATATGTCCTATCTTGATTTTTTCTTTTAGAGGCTATTCTTAATCCTGCAGGCCCATCGGAAAGGTATATTTCGGGAAGACCTAATCTAGGAGTAGGGACTATAGTACCTACAGCACCTGGAATGCCGTCAGAGGACATACCAAGGGCAGATTTAATTCCAGACCCTTTGAGTAGATGAATCTTTTCATCTAAAGTCAACTTGGAAAGTAAATCGTTTGCCCTTGTTTCAATTGATTCTCTGTTATCCTCATAAAGATCCAGTTTATTATTATTGTTTCTATCAATAAAATTAAAACCATCTATTTTTAATTCAGGATATTTCATTTTCTCTTTGGATATTTCATCCTCAAAATTTAATATATTAGAACTTACATAGTAATATCCAAACCCCACTACAATAATAATTACAAGAGATAAACCAATAATTACTTTAATTGTATTTACAACCAGTTTTTTCATAAAAATTTAAATAGTTTGATTTTAGTCAAATTTAACTATTTAAAATTTGTAATTACATAAAATATTATTTGTTACATTTAATGTATGTTTATTGCAACATAGTAACATATGAAAAAAATATCTTATAATATTTTATTCTCCACTGCAAAAAATTTGTTTTTTAAGTTTGGATTCAGAAGAGTTTCAGTTGAAGAAATCTGCAAAAAAGCAATGGTAAGTAAAATGACATTTTATAGAAATTTTAATAATAAGGAACACATAGCTGTAATAATTTTAAATGATTTTTTAGATGAGGGCCTTAAAAAATATAAAGATATAATGTCTCAGAATGTATCATTTGATAAAAAAATAGAAAACTTGATTTTAAATGATAAAAATTACATAGATCAGTTAGGTACAGAATTTATAAATGATGTTTACAATCATAAAAACACTATATTTTCTGAAATCATAGAAAAAACTGATAAACTTTTTTATCAAGAACTAAGGAAGGATTTTAAGCTTGCTCAAAAAAAAGGGGATTTAAGAAGAGACACACCTGTTGACTTTTATCTTTACATGATGGAATCCATAAAAGAAAAAATGGGTGATAGTGAATTAAAAAAAATCTATCAAGATGAAAAAGCAATGCTGATGGATTTAACAAATTTTTTCTTTTACGGAATTATGGCAAAATAAATCTTAACTGAATTATATAAAAAATGAAAAAAAAAGCCCTTTTTTCTAAAGACCAAAAATATAGGTACTTACTTGAGAGAACATGGAACAATTCTAAGAAAAAACTTTTATTTATAATGTTAAATCCATCGGGTGCAGATTCTAAAAAAGACGATCCAACGATAAGAAGACTAATTTCATTTTCAAAAAAATGGGGATATGGTGGATTTAAAGTTTGTAATTTGTACTCATATGTAACATCATCTCCATCAACTCTTTATAGTAGCTCTAATATATTGGGATACAAAAATAAAAGTTATATAAAAAAACAGATTAAAAATTCAGATTGTATTGTCTACGCTTGGGGTAATACTGAAGCTGAGCCACATTGGCTTAAGAAAATAGTTAAAACTAGTTATTGTATTGGTATTAATAAAAACGGTACTCCAAAGCACCCACTGTATATAAATTCTAATGCCAAGCTTTTAAATTATAAATAA
>MDSW01065362.1_pt1 | contig 82276 bp, 66 predicted proteins | sample 811171 | NCBI WGS metagenome assembly MDSW01 (sample SAMN05326641, study PRJNA326480) | marine metagenome | isolation source: seawater | place: Atlantic Ocean: North West | collected 2012
CCCGCGTCGCTACGCTCCGATGGGTGGCAGCCTTGCTCCGGTCCGGGTGGCAGGCTTCACGTGGAATGGGTGGCAACCTTCAGCGGTTTACGCAGTTAATTATTGAAGAGGGCAAGCAGTACCTGAAGGCGCTCAACCCTGATTGGCCGAATCGCATTATCGAAGTGGATGAAGAAGCGACAATCTGTGGAGTCATTGTCTTCAAGGGAGAAGTTGTCTAAACGCTGATCGTAGAATAAGACTCCTACCCACATAAGGACTAACCAGTGATCAGCACAAACAACAGTAAAAAAATAACTACCTTGATCAACCGAAAAACATTGTTGGCAATGATTCCACTTTCGGACCGCGCCATTTACGACATGGAAAAGCGCGGAGAATTTCCATGCCGCATCGTTTTGACGAGCCGTAAGGTGGCCTGGGATTTAGCTGAAATAGAGCATTGGATAGAGGAACGAAAGCAGTCCAGAGATAAAGCCATCAGACCTGGCTCTGCTGCCACGCCAGGGACTCCATCCGGAACAAAGTGACCGCCTCCACAAAGGCTTGTTTAGCTTGCTGATAAAAAGATAGATTCGATTCTGACTTGTAAGAACAATTAGCTCAATGCTAATGTTTTTCCTGGCTTATATGAGCTTTTGACTCTATCGGACATCAAAACATGGATGACATCGCAGCAGCTAATAATGATCGTGAACTCACAACCAAAGAAGCGGCTTCGCTACTTGGCTTATCACCCAGCACACTGAGAAAATGGCGCTGCACTCATGAACACCCCGAATTAACCTGGAGAAAGCGATTTCGCCATGTATTCTATCTCGAATCAGACGTTCTTGAATTCAAAGAATTGAGCACCAAAATCTCATCTAACGAAATTTACATTTAGAACTTTATAACCTTACGTTGCTACCAGCGGCTCGTGAGTTCGTCGATCAAATCAAACCCTGCTTGTTTAACCATGTAGTCAGCAATTTTCTGACTAGCATCTCGAAGCCTTGTCATAGACGGGTGAATATAGTGAGCATCAACACCCTCCCTTGCGTGACTCAGTAACTCATCTACAAGTACGGAATTAATGTCTAGTTCCGTCCCAATAGATTTATACGTTCGTCGGAGGTCATGATTGGTAACAGATATACCCGTTTGGTTTTTAACGATATCACGGACTGCCTTGGTATCTCTGTAATATCCTCGCCCTCCCATGCCAGGGAACAAGTACTCAGTGTCTTCAGGCAAATAATCTTGACGGTTACGAACGATTGCCGCGGTCACTGTATTTAGGGGTAGCTCTACTTGGTCGCCCCCTTTTTTAATAATGTTGAACACTAATCTATTGAGATCAATTCCCTCCATTCGGACAGTCATCGTCCCAGTTCGTCTTACACCGGAAAATAACATGAATAACAATGCATCACGGCCATTACGATAAGCGGATGTATGATCATGCTCTCGAAGTGCTAAGACAGACTTCAGATATGGCTTAAAATCAGCATCATCTAACCGACCAGTACAGCGATTGGTACGATTAATATTTACACCCAGTTGCTTCATTGCACGGCTAACCGGGTTTCGGATAAAGAGATCCGAATCATCGTATTTGGTCTGCGCCCAATTCCAGATCGACCTAAGAATACGCATAGCGCAATCGAGCTGGGTTTTACCACGACCTACTTTCTGGAGATAAACAGTTTTTACCTGCTCTGGCGAAATACTGTGTAATGGCAGGTCTAACAGGTCAACTAAGAGAACCTCGCATTTATTTCTGATATCCACTAAATAACGCTGACCTGATCGCCTCTCGGCAATAAACCCATCTGGCAGGCATTCATCACTTTCATCAACCGGTGTTCCGTAGATCATATCTTTAAATGAGCGCCTTGCCTCTATCAGGACTTGATTATCAGCCTGTTTTGCAGCTTCTTTTTGAGCTATTACTTGAGGGTCCCGGCCCTCCTGAATTTCCAAAAATAAGCTATCAACCTTCTGCCGTAGTTCTGAAATGGTGATCTCAGCATTACGAGCTTCGCCAACCTTCATTATCTGGCGCTTATACATACGACTCTTATATTCACCACGAACTCGAATACGAGCATACATACAAAAAACACTATCAATATAGGAACGTCCAGGCCTAACTCGAACAGCCAGGTGACTATCAGCATCATAAATATAGGTTTCTTTGGTAAACTCTCCTCGATTAATACGATTCTCAATGGCTTTCAGATTCGGTTTATTGAACTTGATTCGGTTGTCAGATATAGCTCCCATAAGATCTCCTTTTGTTCATCCTCACCGGCAAAATCTGGGATGCAAATGGGATGCAAATGAAAGTAATTTTTGCATCCCAAGAGAAATCTTGAGTAACACCAGAATTGCCTACCGCAGACAGAATATAGATACAAAGCCTTTTATATCAACAACATAGAGAGCTTTAATCTACTTCGCGGAACGTTATTCAACGTCGAGAAATGAGTATAAAGAGTGAATTCAAAATCCGATGCCAGCGATGGCGTGCCGGTTCAAGTCCGGCCTCCGGTACCATATTAAAATCAAGAAACAAGCGAATCTGGAATTTGGCAGCGGCTTAGGCTATGTTCGTCATTATGTAGACGGTAGATAGGCATCGTACCACCCACCTATGCGGACCAAGGATGGCGCATCATGTTTCCCCGCCCTTTGTTTTTAGGCTCGAGATTTGGAAGCGCGCGCTTTCGAACCAGAGAGGCCGCTGCCGAGGAAGGCATCTTTCCTCATGTGTGCACTTGTGTGCTCCATTGTTTTCGACAGGAGGTTGATCTGCGTGCGGGTTTCCAAACTTTGGAATGTACGTATACGGGATGGCGATGAAATTCACGGTAGCACCGGGCAATACCTAGGTGAGGTGATGAACGAGAATCACCTAATCACTAACAATGCCAAAATTTCATACCGAGGCTATTCGTTCACCCCGTATGATAATCGCGCAGGATACGCTCGCTATGCAAACTATGCTGGTTACGCCATGTATGCGGGCTACAGTGATTTCCAAATCCTAATGCATTGTAAACACATAACAAATCAATCAATTTCGCGCCTTTGACGCCGGACGCAGCAGAGCTGCGTCGGTTATTGAGGCGTTATGTGTCGGGGATATTTTGTGCCAATAACTGAACACAAGGACAATCCCGAGGAAGATGAATCTCTAAGAAAATTCCTTTCTGGCGGGGCTGAAATAGCAGGAGGAGCCGTTGGGGGTGCGATCGGTTTTCTAGCGGGCGGGCCAGTCGGTGCCACAGTGGCTGGTGCTGCTTCCGTTGCCGCCGCCAAGGCACTTACGGCGGTAGGCAAAGAAGTATCTGACCGGCTGCTTGGGCCACGTGAAGCTGTCCGCGTTGGCGGCGTTCTCGCTCTCGCTTCCGATGAGATAGCAAGACGAATCGAACAAGGGGAAACTCTCCGTAGTGACGGTTTTTTCGATGCAGTAGTGGGTCAGCGATCCAACGCCGAGGAAGTGGCGGAAAGTGTACTGCTGAAAAGTCAGCGGGAGCCGGAAGAACATAAGCTCATATATATGGGTAAGCTACTTTCGAACGCATCCTTTAATGCTGAGATCAGCGCCGCTCTTGCTCACCACTTGATAAAAGCTGGCGAAGAACTCACCTACAGGCAACTTTGCCTTCTTAGCTTAGCCGCTCGCAAGAGGGCCAGCCTAAGGTCGAGCAACTATCGAGGGCAAAGCCATTTTGATATGGAGCTTTATCAAGTTTTGTACGAATTATTTCATCTTTATCAGAAAGGTTACTTGAACTTTGGGGGAAGTGTGGCTTTCGGGCCAACGGACGTCATCCCGGGTTCAATGGAAGTTCAAGGAATAGGTGCCGATCTATACAATGAAATGGGTTTGTCTAGAATTCCTGAAGCAGAGTTTATGCCTCTTATTAAGGTGTTGAAGTAGGGATGACACATAAGCAGTGCAATCAAGTCGCTCCCTTTGATGGCTGGGCGGGCCGCTTCGCGTCCCGCCCCTGTTGCAGACGTTATGCACTGACAGCAGCAATCCTCACAAGGACGTTTTATGTCTAAAGCTATTGATATTAAACAATTCTTTAACAATAACGATATTAAAGTTCACGAACTATCGAAGCAGATACCAAGAATTGATGACGTAACCCTAGTTGTTATAAAGGGACACCTAGTTGTTGAAAGGTGTCTGTTTGAAATATTGCAAATAAATATGCACAACCATAAATACCTTGAAGATGCGAAGCTATCATTTGCCCAGCTCTTAAACATGGTAAAAGCCATATCAAAAATACCGCCTCACGAAAGCACGTTTGGCGGTATTAAGAAACTGAACAGTTTAAGGAATCATCTTGCTCACAACCTGCCGAATGAGAAGACAGATACAATGATTGATGAGTTTATTGACTACGTAGGGGTTCACATTGACGGCCATACGACCCAAGCACAGAAAGTGTGGGACCAAATTTATAGTATGCTCGGCGCAATAAGTATTCTTATTTCAGTCTCAGAACTAGTAACTTCTGAAGCAAGTAAGTCTGGCCTGATAGACGTATTAAAGAAATTAGCTGCGGAAAAATAAGGTAAAGTCATTCGAAATGCATAACAAGCCAAGGCTGTCGGACGCTTCTCGCCGCCGCGTGGGACGCTAGGCTGATCTCAGAGTTTACAATAAAGTGAGACGATGAAACTACTCATTCAAACCCAGCAGAACCCTGTAGGCAGCGAGGTGCTCGCGCGGATCGCGATTGTTCGACCAATACTCATCGCGCTCCTTACAGGCATCAAACAAGAGGTTTTAGGTGAACTAGGCGGCCTGGACGCAATGAAGCTGTTCATGTTGCCTCGCGCATACCGTGACGGATGCGGGGACGTTGGTTTTTGTTTCGAGTGGGCGGTCCACGACGCTATTCGTCGAAATGATCCTATGGTCATGGAGCGGCTTACGGACGCCGCGAAGTTATGCAAGCTTCCGGGTGCGGATTTTGATTCGATTCTCTTTGGGGTGGAAAAATCTGGCAAAACTCGAATTATTGATACGGCCAATGACGTATTGACGGACGACTCTAGGATCCTTACTGGCGCACAAGCCCAACCCCCCAAGTTAAAGGGATATATGAATCAGCTGGCAGCAGCATTTCATCGACCTGAAACCAGATCCGCATTGCCGTCATCAATTAATGGACTTTGGAAGGCTGATCTCTTCTTCGGTTCTACTGATGCAGATCGCTGGCTGGGGACAACCTTAAAAATTAACGCCAAGCATCTAGAGGGTGCGAGAGGGCTACGCGTCGGCATCGTTCCATCAACACAAGGGGCCTCCGACAGAATTTTCAAAGATCAGGCAAAAAATTTGATCGTTTGCCCGGTGCCATATGACGGCTCATTCATGGAGCTCTTTTATACAGGTTGGCGAATCGTCCAGCAGTTTATTGCCGCAGACGCAAAAGTTCCAAAACCTGTTTCATTGCCATCGCCTGCTGATAGGCAGGTTGCTCGAGAACTCGAGATGCGCAGGGACTTTCCCATTGTGGATGTCATCGCAGCACTGGAGGCCCAGGCCCAAACCGATCTTTTAGCGGCGGAGGAGAAAGTTGTCGGTAGCGATGTGGCCAAAGAGGGAGAGCCATTACTGAACGATTTGGTCGTTTCCCCAGTTGCTGCATACAAATCCGCATAACAAATCGTTGCAGCGGACATTTGCCCCGCCACCCGTTTTTTCTACCGCAAAATCGGGCGTCACCTCAAATGCCGCTAAGCTCAGGCGTTAAGTTCTCAGCATAATCTCGTATGGCAAGAAAACGAAGAAGCAGGAAGTCGAAAGCATCCTCCACAATAGGAGATGCGGCCTATATTGGGGCTAGGCTACCTTGGTGGGGTGCATTACTCTTTGGAGCGACTACATTTGTGTTGTTCTATTTTCTAGTACCCGGATACCTGGAAGGTATTGTGTCTGGCACGGAGGGACGCCCCGTCCACGCTGGGCTGGAGGTCATTGCCGGCCGCAGGTCCTATCTATTCAAGTGGGTAGCTCTAGCTTCCTTGCTGCTTGGCATCTATTTTTCAGTTAGAAACTATTTTCTTGCTAAGCAGGCTCGGGGTACCGAAATCAAATGGGTTACCTTCTTGTCAAAGCTGTTGGGACGGTCCATTGATTGAACACTTAACAATTACGGGCTGGCTGGGAAGGCGTGACAGCCGCCCCAGCCGTAGGCGTCATGTGGCCCCGGAGGTTCGATGTCCCAGCCGATAGTCACAGTTGAGATTCTAGACCGTCTGGTCAAACTAGGTTTCACTGACGAGTTCTTCGATATTGTTCATCACTTCGACGGAGAACCTATCGAGAGACACCGAAAGTACTGTCTGGAGCACACTGGCAACTTCCAGGTAGGGGGCACAAACGAACGAACACAACAACGATTGCGGATGGTACTGGAAGCTTACGTATTCGGTAATTTCACATCCCCGAAGGTGTTCAGGTATCTGGCTCACGCCTCCGTCATTGAGGTTCCGTACAAAAATGAGTAGGCCACATATCAAGGCCAGTCACCACTGCGCCCTTCGGGCGCTGGAATCGCAAACCGCTACGCGGCTTGCTCGCCGGAGCTGGCGGCGTTATGTGCCTCTGGCTGCATAATGCATTGGATCGATTTAATTTTTGGCGTCAGGAAATTTTACAGTCTTCTGCAGTATCTTTGCGATAGTCTTGCATACACTGGGTTGGTGCGAATATTGCTTTGATAATTTTTCAAGCGCCTATTCGATAGAGTTCGAATTGCAGGGGTTAAAGTGTGAATAAGAATTTGTTGTTTCTCGCCGTAGTTGTAGGCTTGATGTCCTCGGCAATGAGCGTTCAGGCACTTCCAATTCTATTGGACTTCGAGGGCGTTGGTAATACTGCCACGATCGATAGGTTCTATGGAGGCGGGACGGACTCTCAAGGTAACTCGGGAGTTAACTACGGCGTAATTTTTAACGGCGATACGATTGCCTCGGTCGATGCCGACGCGGGCGGAACTGGCAATTTTGCCAATGAACCTAGCCCTGATACGACTATGACGTTCGATTCAGGATTGGCAGTGATGAACGTCGCTGGCGGATTTGATACAGGAATTGCATTCTATTTCACTGCATTTCGTGACGGCCTGGTTACTGTCTATGACGGACTAGATGGCTCGGGAGACCTGCTTACTGCTGTGGCTTTAACGGCACAGGCCTTTGACGGCTGCGTAGGTGATCCTGATGGCGCCTATTGTAACTGGACTTTGCGTGGAGCCAGTTTTCCAGGCGTCGCGCGATCAGTGGTGTTTAGCGGAGAATCGGGCACGCTGGGTTTTGACAACGTAACCCTAGGCAGCGCGACACCTTTGGAGCCTGTTCCTGCACCACCCATATTAGCTTTGTTTGTTTTGGCCCTGGCCAGTTTAGCCTGGGCCCGAAGCAGGCTTTAAGCAATTGGCTCCTCTACACCTTCTACATGGAGCTTGGGGTTAGAGCGAATTCAACCGGCCCCTGGTGCGGCACATAACAAGGCCGGGCACAATCGCGCAGCAAGCAGTGCTGGATTCGCTACACTGCGCTCCGCTCGCCCGTGCCGGCGGCGTTAGGTGGCCAAGCTACCCATGAAAAGTAGACATCTCATTAGCCACTAACGAGGTGTTTAACGATGACCAAGAACAAGAAGCACAAGAACAAGTACAAACACTACACGGAAGATTTCCGACGCGAGGCCGTCCGCCGCGCCGATGACCCCAACACGTCTGCTACCGAGGTGGCCAGGGAGCTCGGCATCCACCCCGGCCAGATCTACAATTGGCGTCGACAGTACAAGCGCCTGTCGGAAAAGCAGTTCAATTCATTGAACGGGTTGGACTACTCCATGGAAGAGAGTGAAGAAATCCGCAAGCTCAAACGCGAGATCGCGGACCTCAAGGAAGAGCGTGACTTCCTAAAAAAGGCGGCGGCGTACTTTTCCAATCAAAATCGGTGAAGTACGCCTACATCGAATCCCTGCGCGGGGCGCATGCCATCCACAGGATGTGCGAGTGGCTCCAGGTCAGCCGGTCCGGCTACTACAAATGGCGCAACCGCACCCCAAGCTCGCGAGCTCGTCAGCGGACGTTGGTCGAGCAGGCCCTCATCGTGACCTTCGAACAGTTCAAGCAGCGCTATGGTGCCCCGCGGCTGGTTGTCGAACTGAATGAGGCCGGCATTCCCTGCAGCGTGAACCATATTGCCAGGTTGATGGCGGAAAACGGCCTGAAGGCCCGCAACGGCAAGCAGTACAAGTACTTTCCCAGCGCCAACGCCCTGACCCACGTCAGCGATAACCTGCTGGGCCGCGACTTCGAGGCCAGCCGGCCCGACGAGAAGTGGGTATCGGACATTACCTACATCAAGATCGATCGGGGTTTTGTATACCTGGCGGTGATCATGGACCTGTTCTCGCGCCAGGTCATTGGCTGGGCGCTGGATACGCAGATGACGACGGACCTGATCGTCGAGGCATTCGACATGGCCGTGGCGCGCCGCGAGGTCAGGCCGGGCCTGATCCTGCACTCAGACCGGGGCGTCCAGTACCGCTCCAGTGAGTACCAGGGCATGTTGCTGGAAACGGGCATCAGGCCTAGTATGAGCCGTAAAGGCAACTGCTGGGACAATGCGGCGATGGAATCGTTCTTTGCTCGACTGAAGGTAGAATCCATCTACGCAGTACAACCAGCGAACAAGGAAGAGGCCTATGCCGAAGTCTTCGAATACATTGAGCTGTTCTACAACAACATCCGTCGCCACTCGGCGAATGGCTACCGTAGTCCCAAACAGTACGAGCAGGATTACTATGCGCGGTGTGCGTAGAAAACTGTCTACTTTTGGTGGGTAGGATCAGTGGCCTATGTTCTGGTTGGCAGGCATTGCATTTAACATATGGATTATCTTTATGGGGGGTGCTGAACGGCTAGAGAATACGTTCCTCGGGTATTTCGAATATGGTGTTGCAGGAGAGAATGCCGTCTACATCAAGGTATGTGCATGGGTGTCGTTAGTTTTCTGCGTGTACTTTCTGGCAACTTAGGTGTTTATTATGCGTAGAACGGTGCACCCAACAACCGGCAGTTCGCCCCTACGGTGCCGGACGCCAAAACCGCTATGCGGTTACCGTACCCCAGCCGTAGACATTAGCACGCCTTAGGGTATGGAACAGTTCAAGATTCATAGTAACGGATGGTTTGCCTGGCAAATGATCCCGGGATATATGGGTGAGCGCTGCGTATCCTATTGCTCACCCATATTCGTAACGAACCTCAAACCATTGAAAACCGGCAAGGGTCTACTGCGCATAAGTTTCATAAACGTCTTCTATGCTGAGGGAGTACAAGATTTCAGTCTGGACCTGCGAATTCTGAAACGAGCTAAAGACTACCTGGTTGCCGAGTTGGATTATGGCCACGAAGAAGAGTCAGAAAGAACAGCGATTATCAGCCATATCGAATTTGGGTGGATCGAGCGCTTTTGTCCAGAATTGTGGTATCACAGGCCGCCAAGTTCGACGAAAGCTGGTACCAGCAGCGTTAGCAAGTATCTGGATGAGGTCTTCGGCGCTAAACAGCACTGACCTGTCAAGGATGTAAGGGCGCTTCGCGCCGAGAGGCCTTGGCCGCAACCCGAACACCAAGTACAGTTCAACCTCAGGAAACCGACCGAACAATACCGCACCCATCGACAAAGCCAATGAAACTAGTTCAAACCCTCCTGATCTCCACCTGCATCGCTTACCTGTGCGTCGCCCCAACCACCCACGCACATGAGATTATCAACACCGCACACGGCGATGTCTTCGTCATCACCTACAAGGAATACGTAAACAGAAATAAGAATGGCATCGACTGCGGCAAGCTGCCGAGGGTCATTGCCTACAAGGGTTTCCAGTCACAGGACAACGAAAACTTCACCGAGGCCGAGTATCAGGCGCTCGCGGGCGACGCGCCCTACCTCGGCCTGCGCAGTGCTGACTTCTGGTACAGCAAGGCCAGGCGCAAGCTCGTGAGCTGGGACGAACTCTTCGCGGTGTACGGCTCGTCCCACAGCGGCGGCTGGGATCACCTGCCGGTACTTTGTGGAGTGAGGACCGCCCAGGGCAAGATTCGGGAGGCAAGCGCCAATCCAGTCATAAGCTGGAAGAACGGCGAGGCAAGCTGCAGCGGCGCATTTTGTAAATTGCCCGGCGGCGCCTATCTGCACGCGGTTTACCAGAATGATATCGAGCTGGTAAAGCGCTTTGACAGCTCCATCGACAACACGGTGAGAAAGAAGCTCGGGGCAATCCTCTCGCTGTCCCGGGACATGGGGAGGGAGCCACAGGATTTCTCCCTGCTCCCGGCGCTGGCGAACGCCTACCTCGCCGCGCGCACCAGCGAGGTTTCCGGCTCCTGTGCCGATGACCTGGTCAGGAAAACGGTCATACGCAAGACGCCAACCTACGACATGTTCGATGCTGACGGACTCTATGAGGGCCAGGGTGGCGGTGAGGTATATCGATTCACCTATGTGCTCAAGCCGGCGCTGGTCCCGCTGTGTGACAGCGTCTGTGACCATCTCGGTGGCCGCAGCGAGCGCTCCGCCCTCGCCTCGCTGGGGCATGGCGGCGCGAACTTGACGCTCAGCGGTGTCCAGGAGCTGGTTGACGCGCACGCCTGCTTGTCCAGTGAAAGTACGCAGTTTGAGCGAAACCTCGCGTCGATGACAGCGCTCTACCTGGAGCAAAAATACCAGTGGCTGCCGCGCCCCGCGGCGCCCGCACCCGCCAGCCGGGACGCGCGGCAGGACAGCGCTGAAGAGCAGGCCGGCGTGGCGGCGGCGAATCGCGAGGCAGGCGCGCGCTACCGGCAGGCCATCAGCGCGCAGGGCAATGTGTCGCAAACCGCCAGTGGTTTGCAGTACACCATACTGGCCATGGGTGGAGGCCGGCATCCGCTGCCGACAGACCGCGTCACCATCGTGGGGGTTGGCAAGCTCGTCGATGGCCGGCACATGGATGACTCCTACGCGGCCGGGCCGACCGAGGTGTCCATGTCCAGCCTGCTGCCCGGCGTGGCGGAAGGACTGCAACTGATCAAGCCGGGTGGAAAAATTCACCTGACCCTGCCGCCCGAGCTTGGCTTCGGCGACCGCAAAGCGGGGATGGTCAAGCCAGGCTCAACGCTGATCTACGAACTGGAGCTGGTTTCAATCGTCGACTAGGGCCGGGCGCTCGCGGGTGTGCGGGTGTGCATGGCTGAGGCGGCGACAGGGCTCGGGTCGCAGACCTGGGCTCGCCTGCCGGCGCGAGCCGGCGCCAAAATGCGCTAGAATCGGGACAGAGCGCATCGCAAAACGACAATAAAATCCCGGAGAAGCCCATGAACAAGCGACTCGCCGCAGTTGGCTGCACCCTCCTCACCCTGCTCGTCTACGGCTGCAGCCACCCGCTGGAGATCGTCGGCGAGGGTGATATCACCACTGCCTCCGGCGACCGGCACTGCACGCACGCGGATTACCTCGCGGGCCTGCCCAACTGCCAGGACAACCTGGTCACCGGGGACTACCAGGAAACCTACCAGGCCCTGCCCCACGCGGGCTGGCATTTTCACCGCTGGGTGAACTGCTACAACGCCGACGGCAGCGCGTGTTCCTTCGACGTGCCGGCCAGCGCGGTGCAGCATTTCTGGGGGCAGAGTGCGGACCCGCTGGTCGCCATTTTCAGGCCGGATGTCATCACCGGCTACGACGCGTTGCTCATGGGCCACAGTTTCTTCAACCCCTTCGCCAACGCGCTGCCCGCCGACGCCCAGGCCGCCGGTTTCAGCGACCACACGCAGCACAATTACTTCGCCGGCAACGGCCAGGGGGCGCCGGAGGCCTTCTGGCTGAACCCGGTGACCCGGCCGCAGATACAGGCGGACCTGGACGCGGGCGACATCGACCTGCTGGCGATGACCTTCCACTACGACTACCCCAGCCTCACCGGCTACCGCAACTGGATCGACTACGCCCTGGCGCAGAACCCGGATACGCGCATCATGCTCGCCTTCCCCTGGCTGCCCTACCCGGGCAACCTCGACGCCGCCACCTACGCCGCCTCCAACGCCGGCCTGCACGACCACTCGCACACGCTCATCGACCAGTTGCGCGCCGAGTATCACGGCGTCGATATCGTCTGCAACCCCTACAGCCTGGCCGCCGGCGCCCTGCGCGAGCTGTACGCCGACGGCAACCTGCCCGAGGTGCAGGCGCTGATCAGCAGCAGCCAGCCGGCCATATTCCGGGACAATCTCGGGCATGCCGACGGCATACTGCGCGACCTGGGTTCACTGATCTGGATGGGGGCGATCTACGGCGTGTACCTGACATCCCTGCCGCATAACCCGGCGTACTCGACCGACCTGCGTCTGATCGGCCAGGCGATCATGGACGCGCACGACCCGGCGTACCTGCTGCACCCCTGAGCGCCGGCGACACCGGCGCGCGCCGTTCAGGTGGCGGGTGACTGGCCCAGGCGCAGGCCGCCGGCGGGCCACAGGCGTTCCAGCCCGCGCTTCCAGCCCTGCTTGCGATGCTCGGTGACCGTGGCCAGGGCCAGCGCGGTCAGCAGCGTCATGGGCACCACCAGCAGGTAGCGCGACAGGCCCTCGTCGACGAAGGAGAACACCGCGCTGTAGAACCACAGCAGCGGCTGGTGGAACAGGTAGATGGAAAACGTCGCGCCGGCGAAATAGCGCACGCCCCGGTCGAACCAGCCGGGAATAGCCTCGACATCGCGCAACAGCACGCGCAGGCCGACGAAGTGCAGCGCCAGCACCAGGCCCAGGTAGTAGTCGGTGGGGAACTGGCGGCTGAAGGACAACTGCCGGTGCCACTCGGAGCCGACCAGCAGTTGCACCCACTCCCAGCCGAACTGCCCCAGCTCCAGCGCGATGTAGGCGTACATGCCCAGGACAGAGGCGAGCAGGCACAGCCAGGCGGCGGGACGCGAGATGGCCTGCAGCCGCTCGGAGCGGTACACCCACACCCCCAGCCACCACACCGGCAGCAACAACAGGATCTTCGGCCCCAGGAACAGGCACAGCAGGACAAACAACACGATGCGCCGCCGCCCCTGCACAAAGAACAGCACGCCGAACAGCACGTAGTACCAGACCTCGTAGTTCAGCGACCAGTAGGGCACGTTGGTGAACAGCTGGATACCCAGCGTCCAGATTTCATTCATAAACAGCGCGCTGGTGGCCATGCGCACCAGCGGATAACCCCAGGCCCGGTACTCCTCGGGATACACCTCGGGCTGCAGCCAGAAGCCGCTGGCGTCGAGCGCGGCGGTAAGCAGGATCGCGGGAATCGCCACAGAGAAAATGCGCGCGCCGCGCGCGATCATGAACTGGCGGAAATCCTGCTCGCGGGTGGCGGCCACGTAGGCGATGACGTAGCCGGAGAGCACGAAGAACACCACCACGCCCTCGTGCCCGAGGCTGGTGAGTATCCATCCCGGGTGGTAGATCCAGTTGGCGTGATACACCAGCACCAGCAGTGCGGCGAACAGCCTGAGCACATCGAGATAGAGGGAAAAAGCTCTGGACATCTGTCGTGCCTGCACCCGTGTAGCCCCGGATTCTATGCTAGAATCCCGGCCAATGACACACGCTGCGGGACTGTTTTGCGAGCCTGGTCACAGTCCACCGCGAGATCACTACCGGGGCGCGACACGGCAGTTGTACACTTTCCCATTCAACCCGTACAGATAAGCGTGCGTCAGGCACAGGCCGGCCAGGTGCAGGCCACTCACAATGGCCGGCTGAACCAGCATGAAGATTAGCGACGCCCAATTCGACAAGCTGCTGCAGGCGCCCTCTGCCGGCGAGCTGCGCGCCGCGCTGGCCGCGCGCCGCCTGGTTCCCTCCCTGCCGCAGGCGAGCAAGCTGCAGCAACACCTGCAGGGGCGCGACGCGGGAAAGCCCCTGCGCCTGGGCGTGGTGCACACCTACACTTCCGAGTTGCTCGACCCCTGGCTGCAGTACGCCGCGGCGCTGAACGGGCTGGCCTTCGACACCTACCACGCGCCCTACGGCGTCACGGTGCAGGAAGCGGCCGCGGACTCCGCGCTGGCGCGCCACGAGCCGGACCTCACCCTGCTGCTGCTGCGCTGCGAGGACCTGCACCCGGCGCTGCAGTCCCCGGCGGCCTGCATCGGCGCCGATCAGCGCGCGACGATCGCCGAAGAATTCGTCACGGGGCTGCTGGGCCTGCTGCAACGCTTTCGCGCATCTGTGGGCGGCCACATCCTGGTCACCCTGCTGCCGGACATCGCCTCCCCCGGCCTGGGACTGTACGACGCCATGGCGGCGCAGTCGGAGGCGCGCTGGTGGAGCGACATCAAGGGCCGGCTGGCGGACGCCCTGCGCGAGGAACTGCGCGGTGTCGGCCTGCTCGACCTGGACCAGCTCATGCTCGCGGTGGGCCGCGAGCAGTTCATCGACGCGCGCCTGTGGTACTCGTCGATGTACCCGTTCACCCCCGAGGGCAGCCACGCCGTCGCCGTGGCGGTCGCCGACCTGGCGGCGAGCCTGCACCTGACGCGGGCGAAGGTCATCGCCCTGGACGCGGACAACACCCTGTGGGGCGGCGTCATCGGCGAGGACGGCATGGCGGGCATCGCCCTGGGCCCGGACTACCCCGGGCGCGCCTACGTCGATTTCCAGAAGCGCATCCTGGCCCTGCAGCAGCGCGGTTTCATCCTCGCGCTGTGCAGCAAGAACAACCCCGACGACCTCGACGAGGTGCTGCGCGAACACCCGCACCAGTTGCTCAAGCACGAACACTTCGCCGCCGCGCGGGTCAACTGGGTGCCCAAGCCGGACAACCTGAAAGCGCTGGCGCAGGAACTGAATCTCGGCCTGGATGCGTTCATCTTCGTCGACGACAGCGACCACGAGTGCGCCGCGGTGCGCCACGCGCTGCCCGAGGTCGAGGTCATCCAGGTGCCCGCCAGGGCGGTGGATATCCCGGGCTGCCTGGACCACGTGGCGCGCCTGCAGGTCACCGCGCTGACCGCCGAGGACCTGGCCAAGACCGCCATGTATGCCCAGGAGCGCCAGCGCCGCTCGCAGCAGGAGCAGGTCGCCGCCGGCGGCGGCAGCGTGGACGACTACCTGCGCTCACTGGCCATGACCATGACCGTGGGCCGGGACGATCGCACACACCTGCCGCGCCTGGCGCAGCTGACGCAGAAGACCAACCAGTTCAACCTGACCACGCGGCGCTACTCGGAACAGGAGATGCAGGCGAAGATCGACGGCGAGGATTGCCGCGTGTACCACTTCTCGCTCGCCGACAGCTTCGGCGACAGCGGCGTGGTCGGGCTGGCCATCGTCGAGTTGCGCGACGGCGCCAGCGCGCACCTGGACACCTTCCTCATGTCCTGCCGTGTCATCGGCCGCCGCGCGGAGCAGGCCTTCCTGCGGCGCATCGCGGCGGACCTGCGCGCCGGCGGCGTCGCCACGCTGTCGGCACAGTACATCCCCACACGCAAGAACGTCCTGGTCGAGAACTTCCTGGCGGACAACGCGTTCGCCGCGCAGGACGACGGCTGGCTGGCCCGCCTGGATGACGGTGGCTTCGACCTGGACGACGACTTTCCCATCACTATCGAAGGACCGACCTGACCATGAGCCTGTTCGACAAACTGCGCGACATCATGTCCACCACGCTGTCGCTGCCCGCGAGCGCGATCCAGGAAACCTCGACCATGGACGACATCGAGGAGTGGGACTCCCTCGGCCATGTGAACATCATGGTCGCCCTGGAGCAGGCCTTTGACCTGTACATGGACGTGGAGGATTTCGCGGAGCTGGACAGTGTGCCGGCCATCCTGGGCTACCTCGAAGCGGAGAACGTCAGTTAGTGAGCCTCGTCGAGAGCGCTTCGGCGTTCCTGCTGAAAGTCCTTCCCAGCGGCGCCTTCCTCAGGGTCCGCAACGCCTACCTGAGCGCGCGCACGAAAGCGGCGCCGCTGATACGCCGGCTGTACGGCACCTACGACACGGCGCAGCTGATCGCCGAGATCGACGCGCGCATCGACGATGACTGGCAGGTGCTGATGGTGCACAGTTCGCTCAACGGCCTGGCGCCCACCTACACCGGCAACGCGATGGAGCTACTCAAGGCGCTCATCGAGTACGTCGGGCCGCAGCGCACCCTGGTCATGCCCGCCTTCAACTTCGGCGAGTACGGCGGCGACGGGGCGCGCGCCCGGCTGAAAAAGGAGCCGCGCTTCGACCTGCGCCGCACGCCCTCCACCATGGGCCTGCTGACCGAGCTGTTCCGCCGCTCGCGCGGCGTCGTGCAGAGCCGCCACCCACTGTACCGCGTCGCGGCGCTGGGACCGCTGGCGCAGGAACTGGTGGCCGGCCACGAGCGCGCGCCCAGCGGCCTGGGCCCGGACACCCCCTTCGACTACATGGCGCGCTGCAATGCGCAGATCGTCGGCCTCGGCAAGACCTTCCAGGTGATGACCCAGGTCCACCAGGTCGAGGGCCTGCTGGGCGAGGACTGGCCGGCGCCGACGCGGCAACTGGCCGAGGTGCCGGTCACCGTGGTGGACCGCGACGCCGACGTGCCCATGGTGCTCGGCGGGCTGCAGCAGCAGTGGGACTTCAACATCTGGAAACTGCGCGAGCTGTTGAGCGGGCAGGAGTTGCGCGAATGGACGTTCCACAACTGTCCCATGTTCGCCGCCCGCGCCGGCACCGTCACCGACGCCCTGGTCGCCGCCGCACGCCGCGGTTTCGTGCTCTACGATTCCTGACCCATGAAGCGGCGTATACTCAGGCTTACGCATGCACGGCACGGAGTCGCCAGTGACGCCGGATAAACCCACCCAGGTCTGCATCTCGATCGACACGGAATTCAGCATCGCCGGGCATTTCGAATGCGCCGAGCACCTGCCCGTGTCCGACGTCATGGTCTACGGCGAGGTCGACGGCCGCGAACAGGCGCTGGGTTTCCTGCTGGAGACGTTCGAGCGCTACGGCATCGACGCCACCTTTTTCCTCGAGTGCGCCAACTACTTCTACTTCGGCGACGACCCCATGCAGCGCGTGGCCGAGCGCATCAACGCCGCGGGCCAGGATATCCAGTTGCACGTGCACCCGGTGTGGCTGAACTTCGTCGACGGCCAGGTGCCGGGCAATTTTCCGCGCAACGACTACTGCTCCGGGCGCAGCTTCGACGATCTCAAGCGCGTGTTCGAACTGTGCATCGAGGTGTTCAGGCGCTGGGTGGGGCGGCCGCCCCTGGCCATCCGCACCGGTTCGCTGGTCGCCGACGACAACGTCTTCCGGGTGATGGGCGCACTGGGCATACCGCTGAGCTCGAACGTCGCCACCGGCGTGTTCGCGCCGGAGCCGGCGCTGTTCCACGACTCCGGGCGCCACCTCATCCACGGCGTCATGGAGGTACCGGTCTTCACCTACCGCGACATGCGCCTGCCCGGCCGCGCGCACCGCAAGTCGCTGCAGATCACCAGTTGTTCCTGGCCGGAAATGAAATCCCTGCTGCGCAGGGCGCGCCGCGCGGGGGTGGAAAACATCGTCATCCTCACCCACCCTTCCGAGTTCATCAAGAAGAGCGACTACCGCTACACCCGCATCACGCGCAACCGCGTCAACCAGCGCCGCCTGGAGAAGCTGTGCGCGTTTATCCACGACAACCCGGGGGAGTTCGAGTCCGCCTCCTTCGGCGCCAACGCCGGGCCGTGGACCGCCAGCGAACTGCAGCAGCCCTTTGTCGCCGTGCCCTCCGCCCACGCCGTGGTGCGCAAGCTGCACAACAAGCTCAACGATACCCTCTGGGCGTACTGACGCCGGCGACCGCCCCGCGTGCGGCCCGGTTATAGCGTGATATAACTAATAGATATTTCTTATTTTTCTATCAATTTCAAATTGATATATCTCTGCGCTGTTTGCTAGATTGGCTTCAAGGCGGGGCTATTCGGGCAGGCGTGTGGCGCAGCAGACACCCTCCGGATCGCGAACCGCGCACAACAACAATGACAGCGGGGCAAGGGGCGAATGAGCACGTTCGATCTGACCTTCAACGGTTCGGTACTGCCGGACCACACCCCCGGCCAGGTGAAAAACAACCTGGCGCGCCTCTTTTGCATCGAGGACGAGGCGGTTGTCGATGAACTGTTCTCCGGCGAGACCATCTACCTGCGCTGCGACCTGGACCGCAAGACCGCGGCGGGCTACTACCGGGAAATCACCGAGATGGGCGGCGAGGCCTCGCTGGTGCCCTCCGACAAGCGACACAGTACGGTGTCGGGCGCCGTGGCGGTGCTGAGCACGGCCAACGGTTCGCCGGCGCGCATCATCCGCGAGGGGGACGCGGACGCGGCGGATGAGGAAGCGGTGCGTCATAGCCTGGGGGGCACCGACCAGTTGTGGCCGGTCAGCAGCGCGCGGCGCCAGCGCATCAAGGAGGCCCCCGTGGTCGACCTGGCCGCGGCACAAATGCGCGCCGAGCCGGCCGCCGCCAATGACGAGGCGCAGGACGCGGCCAAGGGCAGCGCCGGCGGCAAACCCAACGGCAGCGCCACCGGCGCGACCCAGGGCGCCGCCAACGGCGGCTTCACCGCCACGCGCGCCAATCTCATCCTCACCAGCACCGGCAAGGAACTGGCGCGACTGGAAGCCCAGGCGACCCAGGTGCGCGAGGAAGCCGTGCGCGAGATCTCCAAGCTGCGCCGCTGCCAGGCGCGGCTGGAGGAACAGGCGGCGGACGACATCGCCGAGGTACAGCAGAGCCGCCAGGCATCCACGCAACAGACCGAGACAGAGATTCTCGAGCTGCAGGCGCAGGTCGAGGAAACACGCAGCACCGCGGATGCGGAAGTGAAGCGCCTGGAAGAACTGGCGCAGGCCTGCGAGGCCGAGGCGGAGGAAGAGCTGCAGCGCCTGCATGCGGCGCAGGAAGAACGGCTTGCGGCGGAACAGGACGCGGTGCGCGACATCGAGGACAGGCTGGCCGAGGTGACGCGCAAGTCGCAGGAAGAGATCGAGCAACTGGAGCAACAGCTCGCCGCGGCGCGTCACCAGGCGGAAATCGACATCAACGAACTGGAACTGGCGCTGACCGCGCAGAAAAACCGCTGCGAGCACGAGATCGCCGAGCTCGATGAACAGCAGGCGCAGGCGCGCGCCGCCGGCGAAGAGCGGCAGCGGGAACTGGCGGCGCAACTGCAGGCGGCGCGGCACAGCGCCGAGGAGGCGGCGGACGCACTGCAGCAACAGGAACAGGCACTGCGCCAGGCTCACCAGGAAGAGCTGGAGGCGCTGGAAGCGCGCGAGCGCGAGATCAACGAACGTTGCGAGCGCAACGAAACCAGTATGGAAAACGCCTGCGCGGAACTGCGCCGGCGCACCGAGGAATCACTGGCGCAACTGAAAACGCTGGAACAGGTCCTCAAACAGCGCCAGGACAGCGCCCTGGCGGCGCTGCGCGGCAATCCCGGCGGCAAGGTCGCCGAGGACGCGCGCAGCTAGTCACTGGCCGCTAGCGCGGATCCTCGAACAGGGCCAGCTCCACCATCGCACACAGGGTATGCCCGACCAGGATATGCGCTTCCTGGATGCGCGGCGTCTCGTCGCTGGGCACGCACAGGCAGTAATCGCACAACTCGCGCATGGCGCCGCCGCTGCGGCCGGTGAGACCGAAGCTGGTCACGCCCTTGTCGCGACAGGCGTGCAGGGCGCGCAGCACGTTCTCGCTGTTGCCCGAGGTGGATATCCCCAGGAACACGTCGCCGGCCACCGCGTTGGCCTGCACCTGGCGCGCGAACAACTCCTGGTAGCCGTAGTCGTTGCCCACGGCGGTGAGGATCGAGGTATCCGTGGTCAGCGCCAGCGCCGGCAGGCCGGGGCGGTCGTAGTTGAAACGGCTGACGAACTCCGCCGCGATGTGCTGGGCGTCCGCGGCGCTGCCGCCGTTGCCCGCCACCAGCAGCTTGTTCCCCGCCAGGTAACGGTCGATCAGCAACTGGCCCATGGCGTCCACCTGGCGCAGCAGCGACGCATCGTCCAGCAGGCGCTGCTTGACCGCGACCGAGGCCTGGAACTCGCTGATCACGTAGTCGAGGCCGGGACGCTGCTGTGCGCCGCGTGTCAGTTCGGGACGATCCATGCCGATGCTCCGTGTGGTTCGAACTGGAACGGTACCACATCCCCGTCCAGCTTATTCAATGCCCGCACCAGTTGCACCCGGTCCACCGGGTCGACGATGAACACGATGAAACCGCCACCGCCCGCACCCGACACCTTGCCCGCCCAGGCGCCGGCGCCGCGGGCGGCCTCCATGACCTGGTCGATCTGCGCATTGCTGATCTGGTCCGCCAGGTTGCGCTTGGCCTCCCAGCTGCGCCCGAGAATTTCCCCGAAGCGGCGGATGTTGCCGCGCAGCAGCGCCTCCTTCATGGCGCTGGCGTCGGCCTTGAGCTGGTGCACCGCCTCCACGGACTTGCCCTGCCCGCTGCGGTAACTCTCGATCTGCTGCGCGATGATGCGATCGGAGGACCGCGACACGCCGGTGTAATACAGGACGGTGGAGGCCTCCAGCTCGCTGAGGATCCACTGCTTCACGCGCAGGGGGTTGACCGTGACCCGCGTCTGCTCGTGGAACTCCATGAAATTGACGCCGCCGAAGGTCGCGGCGTACTGGTCCTGCGCACCGCCGCGCAGGCCGATGTCCTGGCGTTCGATTTCGAAGGCCAGGTGGGCGACGTCATACTCCCCCAGGGGCAGGCGCAGCATTTCGGCGAAGGCGGTGAGAATGGCCACCACCATGGTCGACGAGGAACCCAGCCCGGAACCCGCCGGGGCGTCCGACCAGGTGCTGATGCGCAGCGACAGCGGCTGGCCGTCGTTGAAATCGCGCACCACGCGGTTGTACACGCCCTTGTGCAGGTCCAGCAGGCCGTCGTACGCGTAACTCTGCGCGCAGTCGGCACTGAAGGTCTCCTGGCGGTCCTGTGCCTGGAAGTGCACCTTGCCGTCGTCCAGGGGTTCGATGGTGCAGTAGGAACTGAGGTTGATGGTGGCGTTGAGTACGGCGCCACCGTAGAGGTCGCAGTAGGGAGCGACGTCGGAGCCACCCCCTGCCAGTCCCAGCCGCAGGGGCGCCTTGGACCTGATGAGCATAACGATTATCCCCCCGGGGCGAGACGCTGGTAGACGGGTTTGAGGTTGGCGACGCTGTTGCGCCAGTTGCGCTCGTCCTCGACGAAGGCGCGCCCGGCCGCGCGGATCGCGGGCCAGCGTTCCTCCGCCGCGAGCAACTCCAGCAGGCAACGCACCAGGTCGTCGAGGTCGTCGGCGCGGAACAGTGTCCCGGTAATGCCATCGCGCACCAGTTCCCGGTGCCCGCCGACATCCGAGGCGACAAACATGCTCTTCTGTGCCATCGCCTCCAGTGGTTTCAACGGCGTCACCAGGTCGGTGAGGCGCATGGCCTTGCGCGGGTAGACGAGTATATCGGTCACCGAGTAGTAGGCCTCCACCTCCTCGTGGGGCACACGCCCGGTCATCACCACCTTGTCGGCGATGCCCAGTTCGCGCACCTGCTGCGCCAGCTCCTGCGCCACCTGGCCGCCGCCGACCAGCAGCAGGCGCACGTCGTCCCGGGCCTGCAACAGGCGCGGCATCGCCGCGACCAGCAGGTCCAGTCCCTCGTAGGCGTAGAACGAGCTGATAAAGGCGATCACCTTCTTGCCGGCCAGGTCGTAGCGCGCCTCGATGTCGGCGTCGCGCGCGCCCACCGGCTGGAAGCGCGCGGCGTCCACCGCGTTGGCGACGATGGTGATTTTCTGCGCCGGCACCCCGCGCGCCACGAGGTCGCCGCGGATACCCTCGCAGATGCAGGTCACCGCGTCCGCGCGCCGCAGCACCCAGGTCTCCAGCGCGCGGGTCAGGCGGTAGCGCAGGCCGCCCTCGCTGCTGGTGCCGTGACTGACCGCGGCGTCCTCCCAGAAGCCGCGCACCTCGTACACCACGGGGATGCCCAGCCGGCGCCCGGCGCGAATCGCGGCGACGCCGTTGAGCGCCGGGGAGTGCGCGTGGATGACATCCGGGCGCTCGCGCCGCGCCACCTCGAGCACGCGCCGGGTGAGCGCGCGGATCACCGCCAGCTGTCCCAGCAGCGGCAGCTTCGCCAGCAGGCCGCCCACCGGCGGGCAGCGGTAGAAGGTGATGCCGTCGACCTCCTCCTGCGCCGGCGCCGCGGCGTCGGGGTTGTGCTTGGGCCCGGTGACCTGGCAGGTCTCCCAGCCCAGCGCGTGCTGCTCGCGGATGATGGCGCGACTCCTGAAGGTGTAGCCACTCTGCAGGGGAATGGAATGATCGAGTACATGCAGGACACGCACTAGTCCTGTCCCCCTTCTTCCTGCAGTAGAAAAGCTTCCATACGCCTGAGGTTGGTATCCCAGTTATAGTGTTCGAGGACGCAGTCGCGGCCGGCGCCGTTATACTGGCGCGGGCGCGACAGTATATCCACTGCGGCGGCGACCATCGACTGTGCATCGGCCGCCTCGTGACACAGCGCGCCGGGATAGCGGATGATGCCGAGCAGCGCGTCGGGCGTGGCCAGCACCGGCAGGCCCATGGCCATGGCCTCCAGCGCCTTGTTCTGGATGCCGCGCGCCAGTTGCAGCGGCAGGCAGGCGGCCAGCGCGTGCGCCAGGTAGGGGCGCACGTCCGGCACCGCGCCGGTCACGCGCACGCCGGGCAGCTTCTCCAGTTGCCGCACCTCGTCCGCCGGTTTCATGCCGACGATGCAGAACAGCAGCTCCGGCACCTGCGCGCGCAGCGCCTCCAGCACGTGGTCGCAAAACCATTTCACCGCCTCGATGTTCGGCCAGTAATCCATGGCGCCGGTGAACACCAGCACCTTTTGCCCGGGCTCGTAGGGGTTGTCGTAGTCCAGGTCCGGGTCGAACAGCGCGCTGTCCACGCCCTGGGTGCGAAAATGTACCTTGTCGGCGCTCTCCGGCGCGAGCTGCCTGAACAGTTCGGCCTCCTCGGCGGAGACGAAAATACTCACGTCGGTGGCGGCGGCCATGGCGCGTTCGTAGGCCAGCAGCTTGTCCGCCTCGCGCCGGTACAACCAGGACAGCGGCCAGCGCCTGGCCCGGGCGTAACTGCGCCACTTCTCGCTGTCCACATCCTCGGCGTCGAACACCACCGGCACTTCCGGCGGCAGCAGGTCGCGCACGAAACGCCCCATGACGCCACTGAACACCAGCACCGCGTCGGGCATCTCGCGTGCAATCGTGTCGCGCACCCAGGCCTGCAACTCGTCGTTGCCGTAGTAGCTCAGGCTGAGCGCCTCGCCGCCAAGCAGACCGGCGATGCTGCCGGTGATCTTGCGCGCACGCGGCAGGCCGACGATGCAGCTGTCCTCGCAGCGCTCGCGCACCCGCTCCACGTACTGCCAGTCCTCGGGGTCGTCGACAAACGTGCCCAGGTGCACCCGCCAACGGGCGGAAAAATAGTTGAGCATGTTGTTCGAGGAAATCTTGTCGCCCTTGTTCGGGGGATAGGGCAGGCGATGGACGAGGTACAGCAGTTTTTTCATTTTGCCTTGTGCCAGGAGCTGCAGTTTGCGCGCACCTGCTGCGTGCAAAGTCACTTGCCGGTCCCCGGGGGCGCAGTTATATTGAGCCCTGATACTAAAGGTCAAACCGGGCCAGATAAAGCGCTTCGGGGCGGCACGAACCCAATTTCCGTGAAATCTGTGATGCAAGCCGCCATTTTGATCGGGGGCCGGGGCACCCGCCTCGGCGCCGCCGTCAGCGACACGCCCAAACCACTGCTGGAGGTCGCCGGACGGCCCTTCGTCGAACACCTGATGCTCAACCTGCGCCGCTTCGGTTTCACCGACTTCCTGCTGCTGGCGGGCTACCGCGCCGAGGTGGTGCGCGAACGCTACGGACCCGGCGCGCCCTTCCCCGGTGAGCTCGACGCCCGCGTCACCGTGATGGTGGAACCGCAGCCACTGGGCACCGCCGGCGCCCTGGCCTTCGCCGCGGATCAGCTGCAGGAGCGTTTCCTGCTGCTCAACGGCGACTCCATCTTCGACTTCAACTACCTGGAGCTGTGCAACTGCGAACACGCGCAGGAACCGGCGGACTGGCTCGGCCGGGTGGCCCTGCTGCCGGTGGAGAACGCCACACGCTACGGTTTCGTCGAGCTGGACGGTTCTGTCGTCAGCGCGTTCCGCGAAAAACCGCGGCGGCCCGAATCGGGCCTGATCAACAGCGGCGTGTACTGGCTGCGCCGCGAGGTGCTGGACTTCATCGGGCCAGGCCCCTGCTCACTGGAGCAGGATGTCTTTCCACAACTCGCCGCCGCGCGCCGCCTGGTCGGGCGCAGCTACGAAGGTTTCTTCATCGATATCGGCATTCCCGGCGACCTGCAGCGGGCGCGCGACACCCTCGCCCGACACCTGCGCCGCCCCGCCGCCTTCCTCGACCGCGACGGCACGCTGAACCACGATGCGGGCTACACGCATCGTGTGCAGGACTTCCGCTGGATCGACGGCGCGAAGGCCGCCATCCGGCTGCTCAATGACGCCGGCTACCTGGTGTTCATCGTCACCAACCAGGCCGGCATTGCGCGCGGCTACTACGGCCCCGGGGAGGTCGAGACGCTGCACCGCTGGCTGCGCGCCGATCTCGCGGCGGACGGCGCGCACGTGGACGATATCCGCTACTGCCCGCACCACCCCGAGGGCAGCGTGCCGGCGCTGGCGGTGCGCTGCGGCTGCCGCAAGCCCGCCACCGGCATGCTCGACAGCCTGCTGGCGCAGTGGCAACCCGATACGGCGCGCAGCGCCATGTTCGGCGACGCGGAAAAAGATGTGGAAGCGGGCAAGGCGGCGGGGCTGGCGGCCTACCGGGTCGCGCCCGGCGAACTACTGGAGACGGTCAGGCGACACCTGGCGGCGACGCGCGACTGACGGCCCGCCGCAGCGGGCCGCCGTCGCATAAAAAGCGGCTCAGGACGTGCGGCGACGCCGGGCCAGGCCCAGCAGGCCGAGCCCGAGCAGCATCAGTGTGCCGGGTACCGGCACTTCCGGCGGATCGTCCTGGGGCGGATCGTCCCGCGGCGGGTCGCCGGCGATGCGACCGTAAATACCGGCATGGCTCAGCCCCGGCACCTTGCCGCCGTTGTTGAGCCAGGTGATTGTGAAAGTCCCCTCACCCACATTGGGTGAAGACAGGAACTCAATGTCCTGGAACAGGTAGGCGGCCCAGTCGTTGGCGGCCTTGGTGACGAAGATAAAGTCCATGGTCAGCGGCAGGCCCGGGCCGCTCCAGCTCAACTCCCAGTCACCACCCTGGGCATCCACATCCGCCGTCAGCTCGAAGGTCACCCCATTGAATACCGAGGAACCCTCGTCGGTCTTGTCCAGCAGGGACCAGGGGTCGCCGGCGAACAGTCCGGCCAGCGCGTTGATATCGGCCTCGTTGTGGTTGCCGGGCTGCAAAATGGCCGCATCGGCGTTGACCGCTGCCGCCGGCGGAATGGCGAAGCTGACGTCGGTAATGGCGATGGCCCAGCTCGTGGCCGGCGCAGCCGCCAGCAGTGCCGTTGCCGCCATTGTTTTCAAGAGCTTTCTAGTGCTGTACCACATACCGTCATTTCCTATCTATCTGTACCACTGGCTATGCCACTGGTTGTTTGGCGTCTCGTCGCGGGGCCCTCGCCCGGCTATCGCCGCTGCGTGGCGGGCCCTGCCGCGGACGCACACCTGCCCATATACGCGCAAGTTTCAGGCCAAAAAACCGTTAACCCTGTCTTTTCAGCTGGTTACATTGCCACACTCCACACGCAGATGCCCGCGCTGTAAAAAATGCTGACCGCGTACGTGGCAAAGCTGTGATGCGGGTCACAGTTTACCCGCCGGTGCTGCGACCTGCCCCGCCCCGGTCTACCGCTGTTTGCCGCGTGCCGGGCGCACGCTACAATCGGCGCACATTCCAGCGCGGACCGCACCCTGAACATGTCATTCTGGCAGCCCCGGTCGCTGCAGCAACTCGTCCTGGTCAGTTTTTTCGCGGCCCTGGCGCCGCTGTGCCTGGCGATTCTGTTTACCGTGCAGACCCTGGGCGAGCTGTCGGACAAGAACCGCGCCGTGGGACAGGCGGTGGTGGATGCGACGCGCCTGGGGCAGGAGATCCAGCGCGACGTGCTGGACCTGGAGCGCCGCGCGCGGCAGTACCTGGCCCTGGCCGATATCGAGCTGGCGCAGCTGTTCGACCGCGAGCGCGACAGGCTGCAGGACAAGCTCGATGCGCTGCAGGCGGCGCTGCCCTCGAACAGCCCGGATATCGTCGGCCTGCGCGGCTCCCTGGGGCAACTGCAGCTGCCCGCGGCGGCCGGGGACGGCGAGGACCCCGCCGCGGCCCTGCGCTCCGGGCGCGAACGCCTGGATCACGAGTTCGCGGTCATCAACGAGCAGAGCCGCGCCGTGCGCACCTGGCTGCAGTCGTCGGTGGACCAGTTGCTGCGCGGCAGCTCGCGCGAGGCGCAGTCGCTGATCGACAACCTGAGCCTGCAGCTGTCGCTGCTGGCGGCGGCGACCCTGGCGCTGCTCCTGTTGCTGGCCTGGTGGATCAACAAGCCCGTGCGCGACCTGACCAAGGAGATTCACCAGCTGGGCACCGCCGGCCTGAGCCACTCCATCGAGATCTCCGGGCCGCTGGAGCTGCAGGCCCTGGGCTCGGAGCTGGAGTGGCTGCGCCAGAGCCTGCACGAGTCCGAGCAGCAGAAGGAACAGTTCCTGCGCCACATCTCCCACGAGCTGAAGACGCCCCTGGCCAGCCTGCGCGAGGGAGCGGACCTGCTCGCCGACCAGGTCCCGGGCCACCTGTCGCAGACGCAACTGGAGATCGTGCAGATCGTGCGCCAGAACGGGATAGAACTGCAGCGCCTGATCGAAAACCTGATCGACTACAACCGCTTGCCGGCGCAGGAACTGAACTGCGAGCGCTTCGCCCTGGACGCGTTATGGGACGAGCTGCTGAACAACTACCAGTTGAGCCTGGACAAGAAGGCCCTGCGCCTGTCCCGGGAATGCGCTGTCGAGCACTGGGTCGCCGACCGCGATCGCCTGCGCACGTCGCTGGACAATCTGCTGTCCAACGCCGTCAACTATACGCCCGAGGGGGGCCGCATCGTGGTTGTATGCCGCCAGCAGGGTGGTAATCTGGTGATCGATGTCGCCAACTCGGGCGAACCGATACCGAGCGAGGATGCGCAGCGCGTGTTCGAACCGTTTTTCCAGAGCGCGGCCAAACGCACCGGGCCCATCAAGGGCTCCGGCATCGGCCTGAGTGTCGCCCGCGAGTGCATCGAGGCCCAGGGCGGCACGCTGTCCCTGGTCGACCACCCCACCCTGCCGATCTGCTTTCGCCTGACATGTCCCGCGCACTCGGCACACTGATACTGGCGGCGCTGCTCGCGGCCTGCCAGATCGCCCCGAGCCGGGCGCCGCAGCCGCCGCCGGCGCCGCGCTCGGACCCGGTGGAACAGTGGTTGCAGTTGCAGGCACAGGTGCGGGAACTGGACGAGGAACAGCTGGTGGCGGCGCTGGTGGACATCGACCGCCCGCAGGACTCCGACCAGCTCTACTACTACGGCCTGCTCAACCAGCAGTTGCGCTCACTGGGCGCCTGGGTACAGGCGCGAGACAGTTTCAAGACACTGGCGGACACTGCCGTGCTGTCGCGGCAACAACAGCAACTGCTGCAGATGCAACTCGAGTTCAACCAGGCGCGTATCAACTGGTATATGCGCAACCAGGAGCTGGCGGGCGAGCACGACGCGCTGCAGGGCAGGCTGGAAGAGACCGAAGCCGAGCGACAGCTACTCGAGGAGAAAATCCAGGCACTGACCGACCTCGAGGCGGTCATCAGCACGCGCAAAGAGGAATAACCCCTTGCAGGATCGAATACTACTGGTCGATGACGACACCAGTTTGCTGAAACTCCTGGCCATCCGCCTGGAGGCGGAGGGCTACGCGGTGGAGACCGCGCCCTCGGCCGAGGAGGCGCTGGTCTGCCTGCGCAACAACCCCGCCGACCTGGTCATCACCGACCTGCGCATGGAGGGCGCCAGCGGCATGGACCTGTTCGAGCAGGTGCGCCACTTCTACCCGGGCCTGCCGGTGATCATCATGTCGGCCCAGGGCACCATTCCGGAGGCGGTGTCCGCGACGCAGAAAGGTGTCTTCGAGTTTCTCACCAAGCCGGTGGAGAAGAACCAGCTGCTGTCGACGATACGCTCCGCCCTGCAACAGTCCGGCGGCAGCCAGAACGAGATCTTCGACAGCTGGCGCGAGCATTTCGTCACGCGCAGCCCGATGATGGAGCGCATTCTCAACCAGGTGAAACAAATCGCCGGGTCCGACGTCAGCGTGCTTATCACCGGCGACAGCGGCAGCGGCAAGGAGATGCTCGCCCGCGCCCTGCACGAGGCGGACGACAAGCGCCAGGGCCCCATGGTCGCGGTCAACTGCGGCGCCCTGCCGGAGCAGTTGCTGGAGTCCGAACTGTTCGGCCACGTCAAGGGCGCGTTCACCGGGGCGATCAGCGAACACACCGGCCTGTTCCGCGCCGCCAGCGGCGGCACCCTGTTCCTGGACGAGATCGGCGATATCCCGCCGCCGCTACAGGTCAAGCTGCTGCGCGCCCTGCAGGAGCGGCGCATACGCCCCATCGGCAGCACCGAAAGCATACCCGTCGACGTGCGCATTATCTCCGCGACCAACCGCGACCTGGAACACGACATGCGCGAGGGGCTGTTCCGCGACGACCTGTTCTACCGCCTGAACGTGGTGAACTTCCACCTGCCCTCCCTGGCGGAGCGGGTGGAGGACATTCCGCTGCTGGCGAACTATTTCCTGCGCGCCACCGGCGCCCACCAGATGGGCCAGGTCACCAGTTTCGCCCCCGCGGCGATGGAGGTCATGATCAGCGCCCCGTGGCCGGGCAACGTGCGGCAACTGGAGAACGTCGTGCAGCGCACCGCCGCCCTGTCGACCACGCCGGTGATTCCCGAGGCGCTGGTGCGCGAGGCACTGACGGTGCAGGACCAGTTCCTGCCCTCGCTCAGCCAGGCGCGGGAGCAGTTCGAACACGACTACCTGGTCAAGGTACTGCGGCTCACCAACGGCTCCGTCGCCGAGGCGGCCATGCTCGCGCAGCGCAATCGCACCGACTTCTACAAACTGCTCAAGCGGCAGAACATCAACCCGGAGCGTTTCAAGGAGAAGCGGCCCTAGGGGCCCGCCGCGCCCTCGCCACGCCGCGCGCCGGGGGCAGGCGCGGCACACCGAGGCCGCGGCGCGCGGCGACGCAGCGTCAGCGGTAGATTCTCAGCCTGCGATAGGGCTGTCCCGACTCCAGCGGGATACCGTCGATGGTCACGCTATCGCCGCGCACCGTGGCGCTGCCAGTCAGGGCGCCACCGTCCCAGCTCCAGTTCAGGGTCTCGCCGTCGCGCAATTCGAAGTGGCGCGGGCGCCGCGGTGTGACGCTGACCGTGATGTGGCGCGGCTGGTCGGGCAGGCCCTGGCCCAGGTTACGGCGCGCGGTATAGCGCAGCGGGAAGACGATCTCCCCGGGGCGGTCGACGATGCCGGCGTGGTCCCAGGTGATGCCGAGGTTGTAATGCCCGCGTGGAAACGCGCGCCCGTCCACGCGCTGGCGCGCGCTCGGCGGGTAGTTGCCCGTCGAGCGGGTAATGGCCGGGTGGGCGCGATCGAGGGGGACATCCTGCTCGGGCACCTCGAAGCGCGACAGGTCGGGCATGCGCACGCCGCGTTCGTAAGTGCCGCGGCCCGCCTTGACCCAGGCGAACGCCGCGCCGATACGCTGCGTCTCCAGCAGGTTGACGAACGCGAGCTGGGTATTGCCGCGCGGTCCTTCCGCGGACGGGTCGTCGCTGCTGAAGACCTGCCGGTAATGCATACCGCGCAGCACCGGGTCCACCGGCGCCTGCTGCTGGAAATCCAGCCTGTCCCAGACCTGGCGGCCGGCGCCGCTGTCCGGCGGCAGGTTGGCAAACTGCTGCGGCTGCTTGCGCGCGACCTGTCGCGGCAGCGCGCCGCCCGCCTGCGCCGACACGTAGGCAATGCGCGCACGCCAGGGTTGCGGCAGCAGCAGGGTTTGCAACAGCGCGCCGCTGCCGCCCATGCCCGCGCCCTGCACAACAATGCCCCGCCCGCCCGGCTCAAGCGCGTAGCGCTGCGCAAGAAACTGTAGCGTGGCGGCGATACGCCGACCGGGATAGGGCTGGCCGTCGGCGCCCAGGCTCCACCCTTCGCGCCAGTCCTGGCGGTAGACGCCGGCATCCTGGGTGCGCAGTTCGATATCGCCCGCCGCGTCCGGCGCGAACACCCCCATCTCCCCGTCGCCCGCGTCGTGCAGGGACACGACGATGCGCGGGTCCGGCGGCAGCGGCTCGCTGCGCGCGTAGGCCCACTGGAAGTCCACCCCGTAGGGTCCGTAGAACGGTCTGGCGTCGATGTCGAGGGTGCCGGCGTAAAACGCCCACCAGCTACCCGCCGCCACCGGCTGCGCGGGCGCGCTGACCGGCCTGGCGCTGACGCGTCCCTGGCGTTTGGTAGCGGGCTCCCGCGCCGCCGCTACCGGCGGCTGCCCGGCCGCGGGAGTGGCCGGCGCCGGGCGCGGCGCTGGCGCCGCGGGCGCAGGCGGGGGCGCAGGCGGGGGCGCGGGAGTGGCCGCGGGCGCCGGCGGCTCCTCCTCTTCCTGCGCATCCACACTGCTTTCGCCCTGGCGGATGCGCTTGTACTTGTCCCACACGCTGGCCACCTGTGGCGCAGTGGGCGCGACCGACGGCGCAGCCGCCATGACAAGGCCCGGGGCCGCACCCGCCACCAGCCACGTCAGGGCAAGCAAGAGGTGTCTGTGTGCAACAGTCATGTGTTCCCGGTGCGCTGCGAATAAGCGCGGACAGCATAGCAAGGGCACCCCTGGAGTAGAACCACTTCACATCTCGGGCAGGATTAAGGCCAGATTCCGCGCCGGGTAACTTACGCCTGCAGGGTCGTGGTGATAGCATGCCAGGTTGAATAACAACTGATGGACCTGAGGAATGGCCCAGGGCGGGGACAGGGACAACAACGCTCACCAGGGGTTGCGGCGGCACGGCGTCATCGGCTGGTATGGCGCACAGTCCGGGCCGGACGACACGGCGTCGGCGCTGCGCACCGGCCTGCCGTGCGCGAGCCGGCAAGGCCCCGGCTTCGCGATCGCCGGCACCGGGTCGACCTGCGACCTGCCCGGCGGCGGCGCCGTCGCCGTGGCCGGCAGCCCGCGCTTCCTCGACGCGGAACTGGCGCAACTGGCCGCAGCGGAAGGCTGCGCGCAGGCGCTGGCGCGCGGCTACGCCGAGCAGGACAGCGGCATTTTCGCGCGCCTGGCCGGCGCCTTCGCCTGCTGCATCGTGGACACCGCGCAGCAACGCCTGCTGGCCGCCATCGACCGCAGCGGGCAACATGCCCTGCACTACCGCGTCGACGACCGGGGCATCGCCTTTGGCCCCGAGGCGGGCGCGGCGATGCGCTGCGCCGAGGGCGCGCCCGCGCTGCAGGCCCAGGGCGTTTACAACTACGTCTACTTCCACATGGTGCCCGCTCCCGGCACGGTGTTCGACAAGCTGCGTAAACTGCCCGCCGCCCACTACCTGGAATTCAGCGGCGGCAGCTGTCGCGTGGTCAATTACTGGTGCCCACGCTTCCAGGCGGGCGAGAAGAGCTTCGACTCACTGGGCGAGGAACTGCGCGAACTGCTGCGATGCGCCGTGCGCAACAGCCTGCCGCGCGAGGGCGCCTACGGCGCGTTTCTCAGCGGCGGACTGGACAGTTCCACGGTGGTCGGCGTCATGTCCGAGGTCGCCGACGCCGGCGCGCAGGCCTATGCCATCGGTTTTTCCGCCGAGGGCTACGACGAGATGGCCTACGCGCGGACCACGGCGAAACACTTCGGCGTGCACCTGAACGAGTACTACGTGACACCGGAGGACGTGGTCGACGCACTGCCGCTGATCGCCACCAGCTACGACGAACCCTTCGGCAACTCCTCCGCCCTGCCCGCCTACTTCTGCGCGCGCATGGCCGCGGACAACGGCGTCACCACACTGCTCGCCGGTGACGGCGGCGACGAACTGTTCGCCGGCAATGAGCGCTACCTGCGGCAGGAGGGATTCGAGCACTACCAGCGGCTGCCCGGTTTCCTGCGCCGCGGCATGCTCGAAGCGTTGCTGCGCCACCTGCCGCGCTCCCTGCCCCTGGTCGCCAAGGCCAACAGCTACATCGACCAGGCCAACACGCCTCTGCCCGACCGTCTGCAGAGCTACAATTTCCTGCACCGCCACGCCGCGGAAGAAATGTTCAGCGCGGACCTGCTGGCGCAGGTCGATCGCGGCGAGCCACTGGCCCTGTTGCGGGACATCTACAACCGCCCCGCCGGCGCGGACGACCTCGACCGCATGCTCTACCTCGACTGGCAGATCACGCTGGCGGACAACGACCTGCGCAAGGTCAGCCACATGTGTGCGGTGGCCGGCGTCGACGTTACCTACCCCATGCTCGACGACGGGCTGATCGAGTTTTCCACGCGGGTACCGCCGCGGTGGAAAATCAGGGACTCCGACCTGCGGCATTTTTACAAACAGTCCCTGCGCGGCTGGCTGCCGGACGCGACGATCAGCAAGACCAAGCAGGGCTTCGGCCTGCCCTTCGGCGTATGGATGCGCACCTACCGCCCACTGCAGGAACTGGCCTACGACAACCTGCTGAAACTCAAGGCGCGGGGCTTTATCCGGCCTGAGTTCATCGACCAGGCGATCCAGATGCACCAGAGCGAGCACGCGGCGTACTACGGGGAACTGGTGTGGATTTTCACCGTGTTCGAGCTGTGGATGTCCGCGAACGAGGACAAGGACGCCACATGGACAGCCTGAGCCCCCCCAGCCACGAGGAACTGGTGACGGTATTTACCGGCAAGTACGGCCCCGTGGACCAGCTCAACTGGTCGCCGGCGCTGCGCTGGAAATTCGGCTATTTCAACCCGGACGACGTCTACGAGGCGCTGCTGGAGAAACTGGTCGGCGCCGACACGCGCTGGCTGGACGTGGGCTGCGGGCGCAATATCTTCCCCTCCAACCAGGGATTGTCGCAGACCCTGGCCGATCGCGCGCGGCTGCTGGTGGGCGTGGACCCGGACGAGACGCTGAACGACAACCCCTACGTGCACGAAAAGGTGCTGGGCACGATGGAGGACTTCGCCGACGACCGGCAGTTCGATCTCGTCACCATGCGCATGGTGGCCGAACACGTGGCCAGGCCGGAGGAACTGATGCAGTCGCTGACCCGGGTGACCGCGGACGGCGGCCGCGTGGTGGTCTATACGGTGTACAGGTACTCGCCGGTGCCGCTGATCACCAACCTGGTGCCCTTCAGCCTGCACAACCCCGTCAAACGCATTCTCTGGGGCACCGAGCCGGAGGACACCTTCCCCACCTGCTTCCGCATGAACACCCAGCAGACCCTGCTGGACCTGTTCGCGCGCCACGGTTTCAGGGAGCGCCTGTTCCTGCGCCTGGACGACTGCCGCACCTTCAGCGGCTTTCGCCCCCTGGCCTGGGCCGAGCTGGCGCTGCGCCGCCTGCTCAATCGCTGGGGTCGGCGCTACCCGGAGTACTGCCTGGTGGGGGTCTACGAGAAGGCGCCTGGCGACGCCTGACCCAGTCCGCCGTCAGTGCCACCACCTCGGCTTTCCACGCCTTGCTGGAAAACGTGTGATCCGCGCCGGCCACCTCGCAGGTGGTCACGCGCTCGCCCTGCAATGCGCGACGCCAGCGCCGGTCGCTCTCGAGCAGGTCGCGGTACTCACTGGCGGTAAGGTCGTCTTCACTGAGGATGACCAGCGTGTCGCCGCCGAAACGCTCGAAGCCCTCCAGCATCTGGCGCACGAAGGAGTGTCGCGAGGCGCCGCCGGACAGGCCGAACCAGCCGCCGACGACGCGCGCCGCGCTGAGCGCGAAATCGCGCAGGGCCGGCAGCAGCCGGACGCCGCCGGAAAACAGCCGGCGCCAGTTCTCGCGCCCGGCCAGCAGCGGCCCGTAGTACTGCGACACCTTCACCCGCGACGAGTACTCGTCGCCGTGGACCCAGGGGTTGAGCAGCACCAGGCCGCCGATACGCGGATGCCGGTGGGCGAACATCATGGCCGACGAGGCCGCGTCGCACAGCCCCCAGAGCACCACCTCGCGCAGTCCCGGCAGCGCCGCGGCGAGCGTGTCCAGGGCGGCGCCGAGGTCCGTGTCCGTAGCGCTGAAGCCCCCGGCTTCGCCCTCGCTGTCGCCCATGCCCGTGTAATCGAAGCGCAGCGAGGCTATCCCCTGCGCCGCCAGCTCGCGCGCCAGCAGGGTGAACTGGCGGTGGCTGCCGACACGGTACTGGGGGCCGCCCACCGTGATCAGTACGGCGCTGTCCGCGGGCGCATCCGGCAGCGCGAGTATCCCGACCAGGCGCTGGCCCGCGCTGTCGAAGACCACACCCTGCTCGCGCCAGCCCGCCGCACTCACAGCAGCGCTTCCAGGGTGGCGGCGCACAAGGCGTCGTTGAGCGGGGCGTCGTGGTTGCGCCAGAACGCCGGACCCGGGACCACCCCGGTGCTCACGCGCACGCCCTGCTCACTCCAGCGGCCGCGCACATTGCCGCCGGGGCGCGCCAGCTCGCCGCCGGCGCTGACCTCGAGCCAGTGCACCGGACAGGGGGGCAGCAGGTCCGCCAGTCGCACACGTGCGATCTCCTGCGCCATGCGCGCGGACAATTCGTAGCCGGCGACCTCCAGCGCGTGACCGTCGCGCAACTGGCCCCACAGGTGCTTGCGATCAAACCCCGCGCCGGGCCCCATGGCGCCGGCGACGGACTTCAGGCGCAGGAACTGGTCGATCTGCTGCTCGCCGTTCAGCACCGGCTGCCACAGCAGCAGGCGCGCAATGTCCGCCTCGTTCACCGCCGTGTCGGTGGCCAGCAGCGCGCCCAGCCGCATGCCCCACAGCGCGACGGGGACAGCGTCCAGTGCGCGCAGCGCGGCGAGGGCGCCGCGCGCGTCCTCGCGCCAGGTGTTCCAGTCGGCGTCGACAAAGTCACCCGCCCCGTCGCCACAGCCGCTCAGATCCAGCAGCATGACATTGCAGCCGGCGGTCGCCAGCGCCCGCGCCGTGGCGGCGACGTTGCGCCGGCTCATGTGCATCTCTTCGGCGAACGCGTGCAGGAACAGCACACTGCCCCGCGCCTCGCCGACCGGACGCAACAGCAGGTGGAACAGGCGCCGCCCGGCGTGTTCGAGAAAGTCCGGCTGCATGGTATAGCGGTGGGAAGTCATGCAGCGGGCAGCCCGGGCGCCCGCGACAGGTCGCGGCGCACACCTTGCGCGCTGATAATTTCATCTGGTTGCCGCTGCATGTCGGTAGAGGCCTTGGCAGGAGTGGATGGTGCGGCGCCACACGGTAAAACACCGGGCCAAACCGCGATGGCGCATGCCTTCAATGCTAACCCTGCACGCTGGCGCGCTCAAGGCGAAACTGCCGCTACGCGGCAGCGGAACTATTGCCTTGGCGGGGCAATTCCCCGATAGTGGGACGCATTTCACATTCGGCAGGGTTGCCGTGGCCGAGCCACCCCACACTATCCGCATCGACAGGCTGCCGCTGGCGGGGGCGCAACTGCCGGCGGACCTGCTCGACGCCTTCGCGCGCCAGGAGACGCACAACCCGCAGCTCGGCCTGGACTGGCTGCGCAACCTGGCGCAGCACGCCCTGGATCCCGGGGACGAGGCGGTGCTGTACACCGCAACCGCACCCACCGGCGAACGCGTCTGCCTGCCCATGCGCGAGGGACGCGACCGCAGCGCCCATGCGCTGGCCAACTTCTACACATCCCTGTACGCGCCGCTGGAAACAACGACAAACACCGCGGCGCTGTACACCGCGCTGTTTCGCCATCTGGCCAGCCAGCGCCGCCGGGTGGCGCTGACGCTGTCGCCGCTGGCGGCCGACACCCCGCACTTCCAGACGCTCACGCGCGCCCTCTACGCGGCCGGGTGGCGCGGCCTGCACGGCTACAGCTGTTTCGGCAACTGGTACCACCCGCTGGACGGCGCGGACTGGGAGACCTATCTCGCCTCGCTGTCCTCGCGCGTGAGGAACACCGTGACCCGCCGCACACGGCGCTTCCTGCGCGATGGACGGGGCGAACTGGCGGTGCTGTGCGCGGGCGACGAACTGGAAGACGCCATCAGCGCCTTCACCGCCATCTACAACAACAGCTGGAAACGCCCGGAGCCCTACCCGCGTTTCATGCCCGAACTGCTGCGCCTGGCGGCGCGGCGCGGCTGGCTGCGCCTGGGCATCGCCCGCTACGACGGCAGGCCCGTGGCCGCCCAGGCCTGGCTGGTCAGCGGCGGCGTGGCGCACATCTTCAAGCTCGCCTATCACGGCGATTTCGCCGAGCTGTCGCCGGGAACGGTGTTGAGTGCGCACCTGATGGAGTACGTCATCAGCCGCGACGGCGTCGAGGCTATCGACTACGGCTCGGGTGACGATGCCTACAAGAAAGACTGGATGAGCCGCCGCCGCGAGCGCCGCGGCATCGCGGCCTACAACCCACGCACGGCAAGCGGCGCGGCACAGTGGCTGGCGCGCTCGCTGCGCAACGCGCTGCTGCGACGCGGCGCGGACCAGGCCGACAGCGGCGCGGCGCCGTAGCGAGCGGCGCGCTAGCCGGACCGGTGCAGGTGCACCTCGCCGCCGCTGACGCGCTCGCCGGGGGCAACGCCGATGAAATCGAGGATGCCGTCCTGGCCCTGCGCGCTACTCAGCTGCGCCACGTCGAATACGCGGAAGCAGTGCGGGTACTTGCGCTGCAGACGATCCGCCTCCAGGTAGTAGTAGTCCCAGTACATGCCCACCGCCTCCTCCTTGCTGACGGCCTCGAACTTGGGAAAGCAGCTGTCCCAGACCGGGTCCTTGCGGTAGACGCTGCCGTCGTGCTCCTGCCAGTAGTTGTACTGGGTATGGAATGGCGTGCGCGTGAGCAATGACTTGATACGGTCGCCCCACCACAGGGACGGCCAGCGATTGATCGCCGACTTCTTCATCCAGCTGGCCACGGTCTGCGCCCGGTCACGGCGCAGGCACACGAACGTGCACTGCGGCGCCGCCGCCACCAGCTCATCCACGTAGTTCAGGTAGTAGTAGGCGATGTCGCCGATCAGGTTCACCTGGGGCATCGACTGCAGGCGCTTGTACGTGGCCACCGAACTGGGCCGGGAGTAATCGATGGCCAGCCGGTTGCGCGCGCCGCCGTCGAGGATGGCCTGGAACTCGCGCACGGCATTGAGGTGCGGCTGCGGGTTGCCCTCGAACACGGCCCCGGCGGGGTTCATCTCGTGGAAGCAGATACCGCCGTGCTGGCGGTCCAGCAGCGCCGTCAACGAGGCCGTACCCGAGCGTCCCGAGCCCAGGCCGATCACGAGCCGCCCGCGCGCCATCAGCGCCACCCTGCACGGCGCGGGCGCCGCTTGAACTGTATCGCGCGCTGCATCAGCTGTCCCGCCTAGAAATTGTTGCGCAGGGCGATCATGCCCTTGATGTGGTCCATCGCCTGCGCAATACGCCCGTAACAGGCCAGGTAGGCCCCGCGGGGCAGGCCGAAGGGATCATCGATCTCCGGCGACTGGACGCTGTCCGCCGGGTGGGCGCCGAGCAGGAAGACGCGATCGGCGACGTCCGGGAAGCGGAACAACAGGCGGTCGTGGTGGCTTTTTTCCATGAGGAAAATGATATCACTGCGCTGCAGCAGATCCTCGTCGAGCACACTGGAGCGATTGCCGGACATGTCCAGGCCCTGGTCCGCGGCAATCTCGACCATCACCGGGTCGGCCGGCCGGCCGCCCTCGGGATGAAAGCCCGCCGAGTAGACCGTCATGCCCGCATCCTCCGCGTAGCCGCGCACCATGGCGTCGGCGAGCGCGCTGCGATTGATATTGCCGTAGCACAGGAACAACACGCTCTGCGCCTCGGCCATGGCGGCCGCCACCCGGCCCTTGCGCCAGGCGCGCAGCTGGCGGCGCAGGAAGCGCTTGTGCTGCAGCAAGGAGCCCAGCCGCCGGCGGTAGACACCGAGAATCCTGCGTATATCCACCAGCCCCGGCCGCGGGTCGCGCAGGGACTGCACATCCAGTCGGTGACGCGGGTGCAGGAACAGCGCCAGGTGGCGCAGCGCCTCGCCGCGGCCCGGCACGCGGTTGAGGCGATCGTCGCCGGCGCCGCGCAGCAGGGACTCGTACCACATCAGGTCCCGCGACAGCAGGCGGCAGTAGATGCCGTTGCGATAGGGACGCGTGGGACCCAGTTCGCCGCGGGTTTCCAGCTCCAGCAGCATGCCGGGAAAATCCGCCCCCGCCGCGTCGGCCAGCGGCAGGGAACCCCAGAAGCGGCCATTGATCTCCATCAGGCAGAACTCGCCGCTGGCCCGGTCCAGTTTGAACTCGACCATGGCCACCCCGTGCCAGTCCAGGGCCCGCACCAGGCGCCGCGAGGCCTCCAGCAACTGCGCATTGACCGGTTCGCTCACGCGCAGGCTGCTGCCGCCGCCGGTCAGCGGCACCTCGTGCAGCCGCCGGTGCTGGAAGGCGTAGAGAATCTCGCCCTGCGTGGCGATCAGTTCCACCCCCACGCCGTCGCCACGGAAAAATTCCTGCAATACCACGGCGCCGAACCGCAGCGCGTGCCCGCAGCCGGTCACCAGGCCGATCGGGTCGAAGGCGTAGCTGACCTGCAGGTGACTGGAGCCGCCGTCGCGTGAACCGATGGAGCGCGCCGGCTTCATCACCACCGGGTAGCGCAGCGACCCGGTATGTTCCGCCAGTTCCTCCAGCGTGGTGACGGTTATGCTGCGCGGGATGGGCACGTCCAGTTCCTGCGCCAGCGCCAGCGTGCGTGACTTGTCCAGCACCGGCTCCAGGCTGGCGGCCGCGGGCATGGCCAGGCGGATATCCGCGCAGTCCTCACGCCGCCGCGACAGGGGCACCAGGGTGCGCTCGGTCACCGGCACCACCAGGTCGTAGGCCGTCTCCCGGCAGTGCGCCACCAGCCAGTCGACGAACTCCGGCCCCGGTGCCAGCGGGTCGGGATAACGGTACCGCGCGCTGATCACGCGCGAGGTGGCCGCCAGCGGGTCCGCGGTATGGGCGGCGACATCGACGCGGCAGCCGCGCCGCGCCAGTGAGCGGCTGATGGTCAGCTCCGGCACCAGGTCCGCGTCCAGCACCAGCACACGCAATTGCCCGCTGCTGTTCATGTCTTCGGCTCTCTCACGTCGACGCCATTCCCTCACTGTCCGCGCCGCGGCCGGTCAGCCGCTTCAACACGTGGATCACCTCCCTGCTGCGCGCGCGGAACAGGCACCAGAACAGCGCGGCGTAGAGCAGCATCCCCAGGGGGATCTTGTACAGCCCCCAGGCGCCCTCGATCCACGGCATGGCCAGGTCCGCCGCGTGCAACGCCGCGCACATCAGCGCAGAAACGCACAGGCCGGGCAGGAACGCCGCGAGAAAATCGCGCATCGGCACTGCCAGCAGGCGCCCACCGCGGACCAGGGTGAGTGCGAAGATACAGACGGAGGCCAGGCTCCAGGCCAGGGCCACGCCGTTGAGACCCAACGGCATCAGGGCGAACAGGGCCGCGGTGAGAAACAGCAGGGTGAGGAAGGCGTTGACCATGTTCACCCGGGCACCTCCCGCGGCGAGCATTGCCGGGGAGATGATGTAGGCGATGATCCGCAGCGGCACGCTGATCACGAGAATCGCGAACAGCACGTAGATCTCGGACCACTTTTCGCCGAGCACCAGCACGATCAGTTCATGCCCGACCATGGCGACGCCAAAGAACACCGGGAAGATAAACGTACTGGCGAAACGCAGAGTCGTCACCAGGTAGTCGTTACTGCTGCCCGAGAGCGCGTTCATGCGCGCGAACGCGGGAAACGCGACGACATTGAACAGCGGCACACTCTTGGCCATGAGCATGGTGGCAAGCTGTATGGCCACGCCGTACAGGCCGATCTGGGCGATATCGAAAAACTTGCCCGCCACCACGACGTCCACCCGGTTATAGGCGACGAACAGGACCTCGGACAGGGCCACGAACGCGCCGAACTTGAACAGGCCGTCCATGCTGCGGAAGTTGAACAGGGGCAGGCGCGGATAGTCGATCAGGCGATTGAACCAGAAACAGTTGAACACCGCGGTGAAGACGATCGCCGACACCAGCGCCCAGTAGCCATAGCCCAGGTACGCCAGCAGCAGGCTCAGGCAGGAGGCCAGCACGTCGGTGAAGAAGGTGATCTTGGACGTCTTCTTGTGTTCCAGGTTGCGCGCCACCAGCGACGAGGGCACGGCTGACCAGGGTATCAGCAGGTAGGTGAAAGAGAGCACCCGCAGCACGTACTCCAGGTCCTTGTTGTCGTAGAACTCGGCGGCGTAGGGCGCGAGGGTAAACTGGATGAGAAACAACAGCACGTTGATCGACAACAGCAGGCCAACGGTCTTGCGGATGATCGGATTGGTCAGGTTCTCGACCTTCATCAGGCCCTGGCTGAAACCGACGTTGGAGAACAGTACCAGGAAGGTGCGAAAAACTTCCGCCAGGGCGATCACGCCGTAATCCTCGGGGGCGAGGAAGCGGATGACGAAAATCGTGGACAGCCAGCTGATCAGCTGGCCGAAGAAACGCAGCGCCGCCACCCAGCGGAATGCTGACATCGCCCGGTCCACCAGGTTCGACTGATCAATCTGTTGTGGAGACATCTGTAGGCCTTGACACCAAAAACGGGCGAGCCGCAGGCGGCGGTTTCCGGGCAACTGACCAGCAGCCGGTACGCACCCAATTTCTTGCTTTTATCCCAGCAAGTGTACCAGCAATCCACTGAATTCTCTCGAATTTGTGAGCGCCTTCAAAACAATTGGCCCCTGCGCCGGCCGCGCTTGTTGACCGGGGCTGGGGCGGTTCCTATGATAGAAATCCAGTCGGCATGCGGCCGCCCGGCCAGCGCCGGCTGCGCGCCACGCCGACGTCGCGGTGCCACGTCCGGGCCTACAGTGAAAACAACGATGTCTGAAAACGGTACCGACCCTTTTTTTTCCATCATCATCCCGACCCGCAACCGGCCCGTCTGGTTTCGCCGCGCGCTGGACTCGGTGCTGGCGCAGGACTGTGCGGCAAAGGAAGTGATCGCGGTGGTCGACGGCTCCGACGAGGAATACCTGCAACGCTACCGTGAACTGGAGGCCTCGTTACCCGCGGTCCAGTTCCAGTACCTTCCCCACCGACCCGCCGGGCACGGCCAGAGCTACTCGATGAATGTCGGTGCGGCGCTGGCGCGCGGGCAGTACCTGTGTTTTCTCGACGACGACGACGAGTGGACAGACGCGACCTATCTCAGCGCCGCGCGCACCAATATCGAGGCCGGCGGCGGGGGCGCGCAGATGCATTTCAGCAACCAGAAAGCGTACTACGCCGATGACGAGCCACAGACCCAGCCGGTATGGCTGGAAGACCTGGTCGAGCTGGTGACACCGGAGCAGGCGGTCGCGACGGACTGCTACCGCGTCGACGCCGCCCTGCTGTTGCGCAGCGGCGGCTTCGCGCACCTCAACTGCAGTATCTTCAGGCGCGAGTTTTACGCTGCCATCAATGGCATGGATGAGAGCATACGCTACGAGAACGACCGCGATGTCTACATCCGCGCCATCGACGCGGCCGACAACATCCTGTACAACCGCCGTGTCGTCTCGCGGCACAACATCCCCGATGTGAACAAGAAGGACAACATGTCCACGGTGGGCTCGGACCTGGACAAGAAGCTCTACCAGATGCGCGTTTACGACAAGGGCATCAGCCATTGCCGGCAGCGCTGTGTGCTGGACTACTGCCGCCGCGGCAAGACCTACGAGCTCAAGCACATGGCTACCATTCTCGCCGGGCGGGGGCATTACGCGGCCGCCACTTACTACGCCCGCGAGGCACTGCTGGTGAACTTCAACCTGCGCTGGCTGGGATACACGCTGTTTCTGGGCATGAAAAGCCTGATGCAGCGCCACGCTCCGGGTTCATCCGCGTCGTAGCGGACAGCGCCGTCGTGCCGGGCCTTATCCAGAATCTTCTCGCCTATCCGCGCGCCCTGCGACCGCGGCGTCACATCTTCCTGCTCAGCCACATGCGCGCCTACACCAGCCTGTGCGGCCATATCATGGGTTCCAGCCCGGGCATCTGCGGCTACTACGAGATGCACATCGGCTACCATAGCTGGCGCAGCCTGGTGCGGCAAAAGCTGCTCTATTTCCGCGACGAGGCGCCCAAGGCGGGCCCGTTCCGCATGTTCGACAAGATACTGCACAACGACCACGACATGGCGCCGCAGCTGCTGGAGATGCCGCGCGTACAGGCGCTGTACAGCCTGCGCCACCCGCGTCACACCCTGCCCAGCATCCTGCGGCTGTACGCTAAAGTCGATCCGCAACACCCGTTCACCACGCCCGGCTTCGCCACCGACTACTACATCGCCCGCCTGGAGGAACTGGAACGCCTGGCGCTGGGCATGCAACGTGAATTCTTCTACTTCGACGCGCCCGCGCTGGTGCAGGATACCGCGCAATGCCTGGATGCGCTGGGCAACTGGCTGCAACTGGAAGCGCCCCTGTCGAGCCACTACCAGGTGCAGAAAAAGACCGCCGCAGACCGTTACGGCGACAATTCCCGGGAGCTGCGCAGCGGCCGTATCGAGCGCGCGCACGAGACCGGCGCGGACGGCGGCGCGGCGGTACCGCAGGAACTCGTGGACAGGGCCGCCCGGACCTGGGAACGCGTGCGCGAAACACTCGTGACCCGCAGCGCCGCCCGCTGCCTGGCGGCAGGCGCCTGACGGGGACACTTTTTTACTCCCCCCCGGCATGCGATACTCGAATCAACCGCTTTGCGAAGGTAGACAATGACAGCCAGACCAGGACTTTCAGTCAGACGCATCTTCATTGCCGTGCTGGTCGGCCTGCTCACCCTGTCCTCGGCGCAGGCACGGCAGGACCGCCCCGCCCCGTGGGTGGGCAAGCGCCTCGATGGCGGCCCCTGCAAGGGCGGCTTCCCCACCGACGGGCCGTATGACTACCTGAATAAAAGCCACCAGACGCTGTACAACATGATCGAGGAGTTCCACTTCACCGAGTCGGTGGCAAAGCTGATCCGTGGCAGCTCGAGCACACCGATGGGGGATATCGATTTCGTACTGCGCGCCATTCCCAATCACCACCCCGCGCTGAACAGCGCCACCACGTTCAGTTTGCGCCACAAGCGCTATCCACCCGGCGAGAAGGGCCTGCCCGCGGAGTGCTACCTGCAGCGCGCGATCAATTTCGCCCCGCGCGATCCCTTCCCGGCCAAGCTCTACGGCTACTACCTGCACGAGAAAAAGCGCTACAAACTGGCCCTGCAGGCCAATCTCGAGGCGATGAAACTGCTGCCCAATGACGCCATGCTGCGCTACAACACGGGCCTGCTACTGGTCGAGGTGAAACAGTACAAGAAGGCGATGGAGATGGCGCGCCCGCTTTACGATGCGGGCCTGGACCTGCCGGGCCTGAAGAACAAGCTGATCCGCGCCGGGGCCTGGGAATTTACCGAGGAAGAGAAAGCGCAGTACCGCAAATACCTGGAGGCCAGGCAGTCGCAATCCGAGGTCTCGGAGGAAGACAAGGAAAAGTACCGCGCCTACCTGCGTGAACGCCAGGCGGCCAAACAGCGCGGGCTGGCGGACCCCAACGACCCCGGCGCCGCGCAACAGGCCGCGGCCGCAGACCCCAACGACCCCACGGCCGGCCCACTCTCACAGGCCACCACTGACCAGGGGATCGACGCGGCGGTAACTGAGCAGTAGGCGCAACGCAAAACGCATCGGGCGCCGGTCCCAGGGCGTGAAACGCGGCAACTGGTAGGGATCGCTGTCGCCACAGCCGACTCCCCAGTGGGTGGAAACGGCGGCGCGGAATCCCAGCGCCTGCACCATGTCGCGATGCTCGAGCCGGTAGTCCGTAGACGGCTTGCCGTTGGGGTAGGCAAAGTAATCAACGTCCTGCTGTAACAGGTTTTCCAGGTAACGCTTGCCGTCGCTGATTTCCCTGCGCGCGTCCTCCCCCGCGACACTCGCCAGCATCGGATGGTTTACCGTGTGGGCGCCCACGGTCACCTGGTTGCGCGCCAGGTTGCGCACCTGCTCGTCCGTCATCATCAGGTGTTCGTGAGGCACCCTGGACAGCGCGGCGATGGCGGCGACGCGGGCATCGCGCTCCTGGGGTTCCATGTAGCGCACTGCCGTCAGCACCTCGGCGATCGCCGCGAGGCGCTGCTGGGTCGTCGCCAGGCTGTGCACGCCCAGTTCGAGGTCGCGCAGGTCCAGGGTCGGTTCATCCAGCGTGCGCACCGTCTCTATGACCGTGTCATTGAACATGCGCCCGCCATTGAGGAAGCCCGTGCTGACGAACACCGTGGCCGGGACGCCGTAGCGGCGCAACACCGTCATGGCGTAGCGCTCGTTGTCCGCGTAGCCGTCGTCGAAGGTGACGCATACCGCCCGCGGCGGCAGCGACCCCTCGCGCAGGCGCTGCACACCCTCCGCCAGTGACAGCGGGTTGAAGTGATCGCGTAACAGCCGCATCTGCCAGTCGAATTCGTCGACCGTCGGCTCTCCAGGGCGCAGCTCATCCGGCGCGGGCACCACGCGGTGGTAGATCAGAATGGCCAGGCGCTGCCGGCCGGCGGTGTTCAGCGCCAGCGGCACGATACGCGACAGGGCGTCCAGCACGAACGACATCAGCTTCTCCCCGGCGCCCTGCGACCGCGCGCGTATTGCGGCCGGCGCCGCGGTCGGCGCGCGGGCGCGGGCGCACCCTCGCCCGCCGCCTGCCCGGAGCGCGTCAACTGGGTCATCGCCACCGCAATGGCCATGATGTGCCAGGCGAGGTCGAAGTAAGCCAGGCTGAGGAACGCCCCGCCGGCCATGAAGGCGATGATGCTGATTTTCAGCATGCGCGCCAGGAAGGTGAAGTTCGCCCGCTCTGGATCATCGCGGGTCAGGGCAATCACCTGGTTGAGCTGCCGCCACACCAGGAACAGTACGAGCAGGAATAGCACCAACCCTGGCCAGCCTGACTCGCCGAGCACACCGAAATAGATACTGTGTGCGACGAACGGCTGCTTGGCAATCGGCATGTACTTGGCGTAGTTTTCGCGCGACCAGTTGTTGAAGCCGCCACCGGTCAGGCGGTCGTTGGCCATGTGGAAACTGTACTCCCAGGCGTACAGCCGTTCCATGGCCGAGGAGTCCTCCTCGTAATCGCTGATCGACGCCATACGGTCATGCCAGCTTTGCGGCATGAACATGTAGCCGAAGAAACCCAGGACGATGAAGGCGATCGCGGTAACCGCCTTGGCTTTCGACTGCCACCAGAAAAACGCGCCGACGGCGAAAATCGCCACCAGTGCGCCGCGCGATTGCGAACCCACCACCGAGATCAGGCTGAGAAAAATGCACACCGGCATGGCCTTCCTGACCAGTTCATGCGGCGGGAAGCGGTAGATATAGATCATCATCGGGATGATCATGAGCACGGCAACCGCCAGCGTATTGTTCTCGCGGATATAGGTGCCGTCCGGGCCGTACACGTGGAATGCGCCACCGGTGAGCAGGGTAAACGCACCGCCTTTCACGCTATAGAAGCCGATGGAGAAGCAGATAACCCAGACAAGCTGGTTGATGCGCTCGAAATTGTTCATCAACAGCAGTGTCACCAGCGTGATCAGCTGTATCTTGAGCACCGTTTCCAGCTGCTCCATGGCGTTTTCCGGGTAGATCGCCAGCACCGTGCATACCACGTTCCACAACAGGAACAGACCCCATACCCAGACGAGGCTATTGCCGGGCAGGCGCTTTTTTTCCGGGCTGATGACGATGGCGATCAGCAGGGTAATGGCGACAATCTGCGCAAACGGCATGGTGTAGGCAAAGCCCCAGGCGAGGCGGTGCGGATTCATGTAGCTGAGCCAGGACCAGGTAAGCACACCCAGCCAGGCATTGCGCAGGATGAACGGCAACGTGCTCAGCACCACAACGGTAATAATTATGTCACGCATCGGCTGCCTGCCCCGCCGCCTGTCCGACTTCCAGGCGGGATACCACGTAGCGAAACTTGCCGGACGTTTCCCGCGGGATACTGCCGACATAGTCGAATTGTACCACCAGGGCGTCGCCCAGGCGGCGGCGGAACTGCTCCGTGACCGTCGACTCGATCAACGCCCGCTCCTCCGGCGCCGCCACCAGCTGTACGGTCACCTGGGTCAGGGAATCCTGGATGATCTTGAATTCCTCCACCTGGGGCAGTTCGCGCAGCACGTAGATCAGCGCCAGGCCGTGCAGCACCGTGCCGTCGGCGGCGCGCACGAAGTCCGTGGTGCGGCCGTCGATCTCCGCCAGCAGCGGCAGTCCACGGCCACAGGGGCAGCTCTCCCGGGTCAGGGTGCCGATATCACCGGTGCGGTAGCGCAGGAAGGGAAAATCCGCCGTGCGCATGTGCGTCACCACGATCTCGCCACGCTCGCCCGCTGGTAACACCCGGCCATCCTCGCCGACGATTTCAACCACGATATCCTCGGCGGTGATATGCATGCCGCCGCTGGGGCACTGGTGGGCGATGAAGCCGGCATCGCGGCCACCGTAACCGTTGGCGACCGGGCAGCCAAAGGCGCGCTCGATGGACTCGCGCTGGTGGTCGTAGAGCCGCTCGGAGGTAACGAACACGACGCGGATACCCAGGTCGTCGACCTTGTAACCATTGGCGCTGACATAGTCCGCCAACAGCGCCAGGGACGAGGGGTACCCGAACAGCATACGCGGCCGGAACGCGCGCAGGCGCTGGGTGAACTGCAGCATGTTGGCGTTGGACATTTCGAAAGCCGACAGCAGCTCCGTGCGCAACAGGCGGTCGCGCAACAGGCGGATACGGTCCTGCGAGCCCAGCTCGATCGGCGAACCCCAAACGACGATTTCCGGGTCGCCGATATCGACATCCCACCAGCGCGTGGCGCGCCACTTGGCGGCAACATCGTGGCTGACGCGCTCCTTGCCGCGGTAGAACACCAGCGGCTCGCCACTGGACCCCCCGGTGCTGAAGCGCTCCAGGCTGCCGGCATTGTCCGCGCGCAGGCTGTCCATGTTGGCGCGGATATCCGCCTTGCCAGTGAGCGGCAGGGCCTGCAGGTCCGCCAGGGTCGACAGCGATGCCGGGTCGAAATCCAGACGCGCGAACAACTCCCGGTAGTAGGGAACGTCGCGGCCGATACGCTGGAGAAACGCGCGCAGGTTGCGCAGTTGCAGCTGTTCCAGTTCCTGCGGCGGCAGCCACTGGGAGCGCTCCATGGCGCGCAGGGCCGCCGCGCTGCTGTGCCCCTTGAGTCGTTCGTGCAGGGGAAACAGCGCCGAGGCGACGAATTTCGTGTACAGGCTCATGCCGCCTCCCCGCACTGGCGGTACAACTCAAGCCACTGGGCGCCGACCCGCTCCCAGGCGTACTGCCGCACCTCCTCGCGACCGTTGCTGCGCAGCGACTCGCGCAGCGGCGCATCGGCGCACAGGCGCAGGATGGCGCGCGCCATCGCCTGCGGGTCGTCCACCGGCACCAGCAACGCGGTGCGGCCGTCCTCGACAATGAAGGGCACACCGCCGACGTCCGTGGAAATGACCGGCAGGCCGCAGGCCAGGGCTTCCAGTACGGAATTGGGCATGTTGTCGACCCGCGCCGGATTGAGCATGGCGCCGGCGTCGCGGTACAGCGCCACCACCTCGTCGCGCTCCAGGCGACCGACGAAATGCACCTGCTGCGCCACACCCAACTCCCGCGCCAGGGACTGCAGCGGCTCCAGCAGCGGGCCGCTGCCGGCGATGTGCAACTGCAGGCCAGGCAACTCTTCGCTGGCGATCGCCAGGGCGCGAAGCGCCGTGTCCAGGCCGTAGATCTGTTCCAGGTTGCGGGTGATCACCAGGCGGAACGCACCATCCGGGGCGCCGCCCTGTGCGGGTGAAAACGTCTGCAGGTCGATGATATTGGGGATGACCCGGCTGGACACGCCGTGCTCGCCGAACACCTGCTGCAGGAAGCCGCTGGGCACGACCAGGCTGGCGGCCCTGGCCAGCGAGGGCTTGACCCAGCGCGCCGAGGCCGCGAGGTAGTCGCGGGCCTCGCCGCCGCGGTAGTTGACGATGACCGGCGTGCCGCGCAGCGGCGCCAGCCACAGCACCGGGGCGGCGAACAACTGCCAGGACCAGCCGGAGTTCGCCATCAGGTGTATGACATCGCTGCGGCCGGCCAGGCGCCAGACCCGCAACAGGTAGGGCAACAGGCGGAACAGCGCACGCAGCCCGCGCCAGCCGGCGACGCAGCGCGGCCGGTACGGCGCGTTGGTCTGCACCAGCTCGACACTCAGGCCCTGTTCGCGCAACAGGCGCGACAGTTGCAAGGTCTGCATGGCCATACCGCCGTTGGGCGGCGGTAACGGCCCGACCAGGCCCAGGCGCAGGACGTCAGTACGCATGCGATTCACCCCAGCGCGAAATCATCGCCGGCAATCGCCGCCTGGAACATCATCAGCGACCACAGCGGCGCGCTGTACTCGCGCCGCCCGGACTGGTGGTCGTTGACCAGCTGTTCCAGGCAGTCGCGGTTGAACAGACCGGTCTGCGCCAGGCCGCCCTCGAGCAGGGACGCGCGCAGGCGCTGCCGCAGCGGGCCGCGGAACCACTTGCCCAGGGGCACGCCAAAGCCCATTTTCGGTCGGTACAGCACGTCGCGGGGCAGGTGCGGTTCCAGTGCCTTCTTCAGGATGTACTTGCCCTCCTGCCCGCGCAGCTTGTCACTCACCGGCAGGCCCGAGACCCACTCGACGAAGGGGTGATCCAGCAGCGGCACGCGGACCTCCAGGGAATGCGCCATGCTGGCGCGGTCCACCTTGGTCAGGATATCGCCCACCAGGTAGGTCTTCATGTCCAGGTACTGGATCAGGGACAGGGGGTCGTCGGTGGGGCTGCGACGGGCGTGATGCTCGAAGGTTTCCAGCGCGCGGTAACCCTGTAGCTCGCGCTGCAGCGCAGGACTGAACAGCGCCTTGCGCTGGGCGTCGGATGACAGGGACACCGAGTGCAGGTAGGCCTCCACGGAGTTGCGCGCCAGCGACTCGAAGGTGGTCTTGGCGCGAAACACGCGCGGCGCCCAGTCGAGCTTGGGGTACAGGCGCCCCAGCGCGCCGAACACCGGGCGCCGTATGCCCAGCGGCAGCGCGCCGCGCAGGCGCTCCTCGTTCATGTGCCAGCGGTAACGGCGGTAGCCGGCGAAGTTCTCGTCGCCGCCGTCACCGGACAGCGCCACGGTCACGCGCTCGCGCGCCAGCTGGCAGACGCGGTAGGTGGGTATGGCGGAACTGTCCGCGTAGGGCTCGTCGTAGAAGCCGGCCAGGGTGTCGAGCAGGTCGAAGTCGTCGCTGGCGACGACGCGTTCCAGGTGGTTGGTGGCGTAGCGCTGGGCGACCTGGCGCGCGAAATCGGTCTCGTTGAACTGCGGCACGTCAAAACCGATGGCGCAGGTGTTGACCGGGTCATCCTGCAACTGCGCCATGGCCGCCACCACGGCGCTGGAATCCACGCCGCCGGAGAGGAACGCCCCCAGCGGCACCTCGGAGACCAGGCGGATGTCCACCGCCTCGCGCATGCGCGCGAACAGTTCCTCGCAGGTGTCGGCCTCCGAGCCCGTGGCGACAGGCCGGAAGGGAATATCCCAGTATTCATGCTGTTCGGACAGGGGCTTGCCGCGCTGCGCCAGCAGGGTATGCCCGGGGCGCAGCTTGTAGACGCCGCGGTAGATCGTGCGCGGCTCGGGAATGTAGCCGAGCGCGAAGTAATCCTCGACCGCGCGCGGCTCCAGTTGCCGCGGCAGGCCCGGATGCGCCTTGAGGACTTTCAACTCCGAGCCGAACGCCAGGCTGCCGTCAGCCAGTACCGCGTAGAACAGGGGCTTGATCCCCAGCCGGTCGCGGGCCAGGAACAGGCTCTGGCGCTGCCTGTCGTAGAGGGCAAAGGCGAACATGCCGCGAAAGCGCTCGACGCAGGCCTCGCCCCACTCGCGCCAGGCGTAGAGAATAACCTCGGTGTCACAGCGCGTGCGGAAGGTGTAGCCGAGCGCCTTCAGTTCGCGCGCCAGCTCACCGAAGTTGTAGATCTCGCCGTTGTAAACGACGGTGATTTCGCCGTCGGCGCTGTGCATGGGCTGCTGACCCGAGGACAGGTCGATAATGGACAGCCGCCGGTGGGCCAGCGCGACGCCAGGCTCGAGGAACAGGCCGTCCTCGTCCGGCCCGCGGTGGAACTGGGTCTGGTTCATGGTGTGCAACAGGTCGCGAGAGAACTGCGCCTGGCCGGACAAATCGAATAACCCCGCTATTCCACACATACTTCAATCCGATACGCCCGCCGCCAGCAGGCCGTCGTAAACCCCCTTGTATTCACGCACCGTGCGCTCCCAGTCGAACCGGGCGCTGACCGATTCCCGTGCGCGCTCGCCGCAACGCGCGCGCAACCCGTCGTCGGCCAGCAGCGCCGCCAGCGCGTCGCACAGCGCCGTCGCGTCCCCGGACGGCACCAGCAAGCCGCTGACGCCCTCCTCCACCAGTTCCAGGTTGCCGCCCACCGCGGTAGCCACCACCGGCAATCCGCTGGCCATGGCCTCCAGCACGGTGTTGGAAATGCCCTCTCCCAACGACGGCAACGCGAATACGTCCATGAGTTGCAGCAGCTCGGGCACGTCATCGCGGTCGCCCGCCATCCACAGGACATCGCGCAGACCCAGTTCGCCGGCGAGCGCCTGCAGCGAATCCCGCAGCGGCCCGTCGCCGACCAACAGTACGCGCAGGCGCCGAGCCAGCGCCGGCTGCGCTGCGCGCAGCAGCGCGGCTGCGCGCAGCAGCAGTTGCTGGTCCTTCACCGGTGTCAGGCGCCCCACTGTCCCGACCACCAAGATATCACCTGCCTCGCGCCACTGCTGCGGCAATAATGCCAAGGGTTTCACACTTCCCGGACTGAAACGCCGGTGATCGACGCCATTGTAGATCTGCGTCACACGGGCGGCGCGCACGCCGACACGCTCGACCAGCCAGCGCTCCAGGTCGCGGCTGACCGCGATATAGTGGTGCATGAAAAATCGCATGCAGCGGCGCAGCAGCAGGTACTTGCGATTGCTGCCATCGAGGTCGCCCACCTCGCGACCGTGTTCACCGTGCAGGCGGCGGGCGCCCAGGCCCAGGCCGCAGAGCTGCGCCTCCAGCGCCGCCAGGTTACGGCTGTGTACGATGTCCGGGCGCAGCTCGCGCAACAGGCGTCGCAGGCGCAGGTAAAAGCGCCAGTCATGCCCCTCGCGCTTGTGCATCTGGATCACCTGCACATCCTGCGCGGTTATCCTCGCGGCGAACTCGTCCGCGCTCGTTATGCAGATAATCACGTGCCGGTAGGCGCCCCGGGGCAGCCGGTTGATGATATTCACCAGGCCGTTTTCCAGCCCGCCGGTGGACAGGGAGTAGATGAGGTGCGCGACGAGCGGCGGTTTCACGGCGTCTCCGCCGCGCTGGCCAGTGACTCGACCAGCGCGTCGCCGTGCGCCTCCAGGTATTCCTGCAAGCGCTGCCGCGCCGTTTCGCCCGCGCGTTCGTAGGGCGTGACAAGCAGCACGCGCCAGGTCCCCGCGGGGGCCATGCCGAGGGTAGCGGCGACCTCGCGCAGTTTGGCCAGGTAGTCGTTGGCGGTGGCTTCGTGGCCGACCTGGTACCAGGACCAGGCGATGAACTGGCCCGCCGGGCCGCGCACGGTGGCCTCCTGCACGGCGATCTCGCGCCCGCCCACACGCACCCGCGGGTGGTCGCTGTCCACCACCTTCCAGGGACCGTCCTGCCAGGCGAACAGGCGGTTGCTGCCGATCACCTCGGCGTAGTCGAAACGGCCGTCGGTGAATTGCACCTGCAGCGCCAGCGGTTCACTGCCACGCGTGTACATCGCCTGCGCCAGCCCGCCGACCATGGCCGGCGGCTGCCACGGCAGCAGCGGGCCGGCGTGGGCGCGCCAGTTCCCGGTGGGCGCGGGCAGTACCGGTGCCTGCGCCAGCCCGCCGCCAGGTTGCACCCGCTCGGCCAGCAGCGGGCCGCTCGCCGCTATCGCCAGGGCCAGCGCCAGGGTTAAGCCCAGGGCGGCACGCGAGCCCGCCACGGCAGCGCCGGCGGCCCCGGGGGGCGGCGGCGGTTGCAGGTCCTCGCGGAAAAACGACCCGATCCAGAACAGGATGAACACCACCAGGCCGAAAAATACCCAGCCGTAGACCAGGTGGTCGGCGCCGGTGGCGATGGTCATGTCGCTGTGGTGACCGAGCATGACGATGATGTAGGCGCGCAGGGTGTTGGCGAACACCGGCACAATGGCGGACACGATGATAAACAACAGGCGCCGCCACCAGGTCACATAGGTCTGGAAAGCGAATAGCGTGCCCACGGTGACCGAGGCGATGATGTAGCGCACCCCGCTGCAGGCCTCCACCACGGACCACTGGCCGGTGGGCAGGGTAAAGAACAGGCCCTCGCGGTATACCGGGATGCCCGTCGCCCGGATCAGCCAGACCGTACTGGTGGCGGTGAACTCCATCATCGGGTCGATCAGCCCCTCGCCGACGGGTACGGCGAAAAACAGGAACAACAGGGGAAACGCAAGGGCCGCGGCCAGGCGGTGCCCGAGGACGGCCCAGGCGCCGACCACCAGCATGCCGACCAGGGCGAACTGCTGCACTACCAGCACATCACCCAGCCAGGCCAGCAGCCAGCCCAGCGCCCCCGGCGCCAGCAACAGGGCGACCCAGGGTGCCGGCGCGGGCCGTAGCGGCGCCAGGTAGTCGCGGCGCTCCCATATCAACCACAGCGAGATGGGCAGGATGAGGAAGCCGTGAGCGAAGGTGTCGGAGCGCGACCAGATGGCGATCATGGACAGGGTCGTCTGCCCGTAGAGGAACAGCAGGCACAGCGCAAACAGCGCGGTCGCCCACAGGCTGCTGCGCACGGTGACGCCGGTGCCCGCTGCGCCGCTCACCGGCCTAACCCAGGGACCGGGCCAGGAAGGGCCCCAGGAAGTTGGCCAGCGGCAAGGGCAGGCGTGTCCAGGTGGCGATCATCAGGCGGTACTTCGGGTTCAACGGGTTGACGTCGGGTACCGCGTCGGCATTCACCAGGTAATACTCGTAGGGCAGGGGCTCGGGGGTGAAACCGAAGTTTTTCTTGAAACTGTACGGACCGGTGCCGGCCTTGCTGCGCCCGAAGTCGAACAGCGTGCAGCCGCGCTCCCGCGAGCGGCGCATCAGCTCCCAGTACATGAAATGGTTGACGCCTTTTACCGTGCGCGCCAGCGCCGTACTGCCGCCGTAATAGGGGATTACCTCGCCGCGGAAGTAGAAGTTCATCACCGCGGCGATGTCCTCGCCATTGTGGGTGATGAGCAGCACGCTGCAATCGTCGCCGAATTCCTCGCGCAGTATGTCCAGGTAGCCGCGCGAAAAAACCGGCGTGCCGAGATTGCGCACGCTCTCGGCGTAGACCCGGTAGAGGCGCTCGGTGCCGTCGTCCCACTCGCTGAGCAGCCCCTCCTTGATACCCTTGCGCACCATTGCCCGCTGCCGGTTCGGTATGGCCTTGAGATTGACCTCGTCGTCGGGATCGATCTCCTTGCGGAAAGTGTAGTAGAGCTCCTTGACCGGCCAGCCGGCACCGCTGGCGCTGCGGTTGCGTAACTCCAGTGCGCCCACACCCAGTTCCTCCGCCAACTCGCATGCCGCCTCGCGCAGGGCTTCCTCCGCCGCGGGACTGTCCGCGACGATGCCCCCGTACACGCAGAACGGCGTGGAGGACAGGGAGTGGCCGAACAACAGGCTTTTCACCTGCGCCAGGGGCAGCACACCGACGATGCGGCCCTCTTCCACGGCGTACAGGAAATGACAGCGATGACCGAAGGCGCGCCGCAACACCGGGCGCCAGCCAGCGCGGTGAAAGAACGTCGCCGTGGGAGCGGACTCCACATAGCGGTCCCAGTCCCGCGCCGCAGCGTCGTCGAGCAGGCGCACGGCAATACTCATTGCGACAGGTCCTTGTCCAGGAAGACCTCGTCCATGCGTCCCCAGCGGAAATCGCGCAACAGCTTCTGCAGACGCCCGTAGGTCCGCGACAGGTTGAGGTAATGGCGGAAACGCGTTTTCACCCCCAGACCCTCGGGCCGCGGCTGTGCGGGGTCGATCTCCCATGGGTGAAAGTAGAAAATACCGGACTGGCCATCCCCGTGGTTCACCCGGCGCAACGCCCAGCGGGAGAAGGCGTAGGGAAACAGGCGGAACCAGCCGCCACCACCACAGTTGATATTGCGGCCGGCGAGCGGCACCGTGGTGACCGGGATTTCCAGCAGGCGGCCACCGGCGGTATCGAAGGCGAAGCGCGGCGCATCGGGAATACCGTACAGGTCGTGCCGAATGGGCACGATGCTGGAACTGTAGCGATACCCCGCCGCGGCCAGTTCGTCCCAGGCCCAGGCCTGCTCGCGGCCGATGGAATAGCTGGCCGCGCGGTAGCCGAAAACCGGCTGGCCGCTGAGGTCCTGCAGCAGGGCGCGGGTGCGCTCTATATCCTCACGGAACTGCGCCGGCGTCTGGGTGTTGACCCGGGTGTGCTGCCAGCCGTGACTGGCCACCTCGTGCCCGGCCGCGGCCACCTGGCGCACCAGGTCCGGAAACTGCTCCGCCACCCAGCCCAGGGTGAAAAACGTCGCGCGCAGATCGTGCTCGGCAAACAGGTCGAGAATGCGCCGGGTATTGTCGTCCACGCGGTGCGGCAGGGTCTGCCACTGTTGCCGTGTCACATGCCCTTCGAACGCCGACACCTGGAAGTAGTCCTCGACATCCACTGTCATCGCATTGAGCGGCGAAATCGCGGCGCTGTTCGCGGCGTTCATGAGCGCGCCTCGACCCAGCGGTTGATTTCCCCGACGATGCGCCGCGCCGCGGCGCCGTCCCACAACTCGGGAGAGCGCCCACGCTTGCCGCCGTCCGCCAGCACCTGGCGGTAGGCGGCGAGGATAGCCGCGGGATCGGTGCCGACCACCGAGTTGGTGCCCTCCTCCACGGTGATCGGTCGCTCGGTGTTTTCGCGTAGCGTGATGCACGGCACGCCCAGCGCGGTGGTCTCTTCCTGGATGCCGCCGGAATCGGTAAATACCACCCGCGCCTCTTTCATCAGGCCGAGCATCTCCAGGTAGCCCAGCGGCGGCAGCGTGGTGATCGCGGCGTTCTCCAGCAGGGAGCCCAGCCCGGCCTGTTCGATCCGCGCTGCGGTGCGCGGGTGAATCGGGAACAGCAGGGGCGTACTGTGACTGGCCTCGGACAGCACCTCCAGCAGGCGGCGCAGCACCGCGGGCTCATCCACATTGGACGGCCGGTGCAGCGTTACCAGCCCGAAGGGCCCCTCGACGCCGGCGGCGGCCAGGGTTTGCACCGCGGGTACGGCATCGCGCAGGTTGTACAGCAGGGTGTCGATCATGACATTGCCGACGAAGTGCGCCTTGTCGTCGGCGATGCCCTCCCGGCGCAGGTTCTCGCGGGCCCCATCCTCGGTCAGGAACAGCAGGTCGGACAGCTGGTCGGTGAGAATACGGTTGATCTCCTCGGGCATGCTGCGGTCACCGCTGCGCAGCCCGGCCTCGACGTGAATGACCGGTATGCCCTTCTTCACCGCGACCAGTGCGCAGGCAATGGTCGAATTGACGTCGCCCACCACCAGCACCGCCGCGGGCGGCGCCTCGTCCAGCACGGGCTCGAAGCGCTTCATGATTTCAGCCGTCTGCTGGGCGTGACTGCCGGACCCCACTTCCAGGTCGATGTCCGGCTCGGGAATGTTCAGCTGCTCGAAAAAGGCCTGCTTCATGGCCTCGTCATAGTGCTGCCCGGTGTGTACCAGGCGCGCCTCAAGCGCCGACTCAGGTGCCGCAAAGGCGCGCATGATAGGCGCAATTTTCATGAAGTTTGGACGCGCGCCGACGACGCAGAGAATATGGCCGGACCCTGATTTCGCCCCCATGTGAGACAGTCCTTACAGGGCGATGCCGAGAGTGGCGGTTACCCGGTTTTCCGAATAATCGTTGAATTCGTTGTTCCCATCACGCAGCGTGTGCATCCAGTTCAGGCTCAGGCCGATGCGATTGTTGAACTGCCGCGCCAGCGAAATACCGAAATTCCAGGACTCTGACTTGGACGAGTCATCGAACTGCGGCAGCTCATCGATGCGCCCGCGCGGTTCGTCCTCGTTCCACCCCGCCAGGAATGACAGGGAAAACGCAGACGGTATCTGCGGGCTGAAATTGACATTGATGTTCTTGAACACCGATTGCTCGCCGTCCTCGGAACGCGTTTGCTCGGAGTAGTTGCCGTTGACGCTCAACGTCGAGCGCCGGCCGGTATAGACCCACCCCATGGCAAGACGTTCATCCAGGATCGGCCCGTTACTGAGCACACTGGGATTGTCGATGTTGTCCTCGAAGCCGCCCAGGTCGTCCGTACGCAGGTCGCGCTCGAAGGTGACCTCCTTGCGGTAGTTCGCACTGAAACGGTGCCGCCTGTGCGTGTGCTGGATGTTGACCCGCGGGGTGCTGCCGAAGAAACGGTCGCCGCTGCCGACGCTTATCGAGGTTCGCTGCGTCGGCGTCCACTGCACGCCCAGATCCCAGGCGCTGCCGTCCTTGTCGCCGTTAAGCGTGGTCTGGTACTCGTTCCACTCCTCGCCGATATAGCCGTTGACAGCCCAGCGGCGACTGAAACGGTAAGCGAGATTGAGACGCGCATTGGCCAGCTCCGTGTCCTTGCGCGACAGACCATTGAAGTTTTCACCGTACTGCACACGCGTGTAACGGCCCTGGATGCTGCGCGTCCACTTCGACGGCGTCGCGTTACTCAGCTTCATGTTGACCTTGTGGCGGTTGCTGTCGCGCACGGCGCTATTGGAATTGAACTGCTCGTCCCAGGTATAACTGGCGCTCAGATTGACCCAGTCCTTGAAGCGGCGATTGATTTTCGGCGTGATCGAATAGCGGTAATAGGTGTTGGTGTTGCCCGTGCGGTTGAGGTCGTCACCACCGCCGGACACCCGCGATGTGACCTCGTTCTGGTCGGCTTTGCCCAGCACTTCCAGATTCATCCAGTTATCAATCAGCACGGTGTTCAGGGCCGCCCGGATTTCCGGGCTGTACTGTTCGCGGTCGTCGTAGAGACCGTTGCAACCCTTGCTCTTCAGAGCGGAATTGGTCAACGAGTTGAGCTGCACCGAGCCGCTGACATTAAGACTGGCCTTGCGACCCTTGGCGCTGACCGCGCCGGAGGGCGTCAGCGTCCCCACCCAGTCGCTTTTCTTGTTACTGCTGGTGAGGCAGACATTATCCGTGTAGGTCACGCTGGGAGCCACGTTGGCGCGGGTGCTCCACTCCGCCGCGCTCGCAGCAGACGTCATGCACGAGGCGATGACCGCAGCGAGGGCCGCGTTCAGCTGCCGTGATTGCCGCCCGCCTGGGCACATCATACAATCTCTCCTCCCGAATCCCGGTCGCGACCGTAACCATAGACCTCGCCGTAAGTATAGTAGTATGGGTTGGTGCGACGGCGCGCGCGGTTCAACACCATGCCGACCATCTTGTCCTCGCCGATGTGCTCGATGGCCTGGGTGACGGCGTGTTGCGGCGTCATGTCTGCGCTGACCACGAACACGATCTGGCCCATGAAACTGGCCAGCACGGACGCTTCAGTGGTAAGCAGCAGGGGCGGCGAATCAAACACCAGTACGCGGTCCGAGTAGTGCTCGGACATCTCCATCATCAGCTGGCGCATGCGCTCGCTGGCCAGCAATTCATTGGCATGCGTGTGCAGGTCGCCCGCGGGCAGTATGCGCAGCTTGTCGATATTGGTATGGAGTATGACATCCGACAACTGGGTATCGCGGCCTTCCAGCACATCGATCAGGCCCGGACAGTCGGAAGGAATGCCCAGTACGCGACCTGCCTCGGCCTTGGCCGTGTCCGCGTCCACGAAAAGTACGGTCTTGTCCTGCTCCATGGCGATACTGATGGCCAGGCTGATGGAGGTGAAGGTCTTGCCGTCGCCCTCCAGCGCGCTGGTGACCATGATCAGGTTACCCTGCTTGATCGGGGGAGTCAGGTCGTCGCCGGCGATATTGGTCAGCAGCGGGCGCTTGATGGTGCGAAACTCCTCGGCGATAGCGCTACGCGGTACCGACGGGGTGAGGATGCCCATCTGGCGCAAGTCCTCGAAATGCAGCTTGATGTACTTGTCGCGCGTAATGGTGGCGACATCCTGGCGACGATTGCCGTCACCGTAGGGCGCGTTGGCCTCCACCGCTTCACTGCGCCTGCGCGGCTGCATGACAGGCGCTGCCGGCGCCGGCGCGCGCTCTACCGCACTTGCTGCCCCCTGTTCCGCCGCCTCGTTCGCGCCTGCACCCGGCTCCACGCCAGGTTCGGCAGCATCACCGGCGGCGCGCTCCACGGTACTCGCCTCGTCCGCCGATGGCGCCGCGGGAACGGTGCTGTCCTTTGCGCTGTTTTCCGCGTCACCGCCCTTGCCCAGCGCGCTGACCGCTTTCTCAATGATGCTCATGTCCAGTCCCGACGTTCAATTCGTCCCTGCTTATCATTATGGGCGCGGCTGCCTGCGCCTTCAGCTCCACGGCAAACCACCGGCGCCAAGAGTCATTCCCGCATACGCGAACAGCAAGCACACGGCCAATGACGCAAAGGCAACCAGCCCGTAGCGCTCTCGCCTGCGCTGTTCGTTCTGCAAATTGATGGTGACCGATCCCAGTACCGGCAGGCCGGTAACCGCCGCCAGCGTGCGGGAATCGAAGAACACCGGGTACACCAGTGAGACCAGGAACGAGACGCCAATACCCGCCACCAGGGCGCCGGCAAGCACGATCGCGTTCAGCATGATCTTGTTCGGCTCCGAGGGCTTGAGCGGCACATAGGGCGGGTCGATGACACGGAAGGTGACGTCCGTGGCCTTCTGCTCCATATCCTGCCCCATGCGCGCCGTTTCACGCCGCTTCAGCAGTGCCGCGTGCTGGCTGCGGATAACCCCGTAATCGCGGTCCAGCTGCTTCAACTGGCCCTCCACCTCGGGGATGGTGTTGACCTTCTCTTCCAGTTCCGCAACCTGCTCGCGGTATTCCTTCACCCGTACTTTCAGCGCAGCGACCTTCGACTTGGTCTCGGCCAGCATTTTTTTCAGGTTGAGATACACCGGGCTGTTGGCCATGCCCGACAGGTCCCCGAACTGGTCGACGGGCTCGCCCTTCCGGCGTTTTTCGTTAATCTGCCGCAGGCGCTCCATCGCGGCGCGCTCCTCCGCCGCTTTCTCTGCCTGCAGGTCCGCCAGCAGCGATTGCAACTGTCGCACCTCGGGATGGCGGTTGGTGTACCTGACCTGCAGGTCCGCCAGGTTCGCCTGGATCGACATGATCTGCTGGTCGACAGCGGTCGGCGCGCGGCTGATAGTGCGCGGCGCCTGGCTGGCTACCTGCGGCGTCGGCGGCGGCACGTACAGCGGATCCTCGCCGTCGATCTGCCGCTGCAGGTCCACCACCCGGTTTTCCTCTTCCTTGAGCATGAGCTGCGCCTGGCGCAGGCGCGTCCTGGCGCTGTTCAGGTTGCGGTAGTAACCGCCCTTGCCGCCGAGAATTTTCATGTGTTTCTGGCGAAAGTTGGCCGAACGGGTTTCCGCGGCAATCAGGCGAGCCTCGTACTCCTTGATCTGCTCGTCGAGGAAGTCCTGTGCGCCGGAACTGTCCTCGCGCTTGCCGCTGAGGGAGCTCTCGATAAACACCGTAATCAACGCCTGGGCGATGCGCTTGGCCGTGTCGCGGTCCGGGTCCTGCACGGAAATCGAATACAGGGACCTGTCCTTCTGGTTCGCCCAGAGCCGGATGGATTTCTGCAGGTCGTTGAGCAGCTGGTCCTTTTCCTTTGCGGTGACCACCTGCAGGTCCAGGTCGGTCATGCGCATCAGCTTCTCCAGGTTGGGCCGCGACAGCAGGGTACGGCTGAGCAGCCCGATGCGACTTTCCACGTTCGGCTGCACGGCGAGGCCCTGCAGCAGTGGGCGCAGCACACTGTTGGTGTCGACGTAGACGCGTGCGCTGGCGACATAGGCCTCCGGAAGCTGCCATACCCAGATCCAGCCACCAATGGCGACCACCCAGGCCACGGCGAGCGCCAGCCAGCGGTGCTTCCAGACGCCCCAGGCGTAGGAAAACAGTTGAGCAAGAACTTCCTGCATTTACCCCTTTACCCCCGATTGCCCCCGCAGGCCTGGTCTAGAACCAGGATTCGGCAATGATGAGAATGTCGCCCGGCATCAGCGCCAGGTCGGCGGTGATGTCGCCGTCACGAACCAGGTCGTCCAGGCGCAGCGCGTAGGTCATCTGCTTGCCCTCGACCATGCGCACCAACACCGACCCGTTGCCGTCCGCGTAGGGCGTGAGGCCACCGACCGCGATCATCAGGTCCAGCAGCGTCATGTGCTTTTTGTACGGCACGCGTTTCGGGTTGGTCGCCTCGCCCAGCACGCGCACGGTCTGGTCCGGAACACCGGAAAAGCCGCTGACGATGACGCTGACCACGGGCTGGCGCACATACTCCGAATACGCGCTCTCGATATCACGCGCCAGTTGCGTCGACGTCTTGCCGCTCGCCTGCAGGTCTTCCACCAGGCGCGTGGTGAGCTTGCCGTCCGGTCGTACCGTGCCACTGGAGCTGAGTTCTTCGTTACCCCAGACGAAGATGCTCACCGTATCACCGGGACCCAGGACATAGTCGTAATCCACGTCGACATTGCGCTGCGACTCGGGCACGTGCGGGTAGGGAGTGGAACCACACCCAACCGCAAGGCTGAGCAACAGGGCCAACGCCGCGAACAGGACGCCCCTCACCCGGATGCCGATACCGATTTGCGCAGAATGAACTGTCATCTTTTACTCTCCTATGGGGCAGGTAGGCGCCCTGTTATTTCAAAAGTCTAACACGCTGCCGGTGGCCACTATTGCGCCACCGGTGAACATTGTGAACAACGTCACAGAGATACCCGGAGGCGGTCAAAGCGAGCACTGGCGCGGCCTGCAAGGCGCCCGCATTACTCCCGCTCCCCGCCTCGATCTATCGTGATCCGCACGATACGCTGCGGCGCCATGTCTGTGCCGCGGCCGTCCGCGGCCGGGTAGTCTGCGCTGGACGGGAACCCGCCCTGCGCCACCTCGAGTCGTCCGGCGGCCAGCCCCGCGGCGGCCAGGTACCGCTCCACCGCGCGCGCCCGCTGCAGGGACAGGTCGACGTTGTACGTATCTTCTCCCACGCTATCCGAGTAGCCGGTAATCGTCGCCCGGCTGCCCGTTTCGCGCGCCATGATACGGCCGGCCTCGTCCAGCACGGCCATGGCGCGTTCATCGAGCTCGGCGCTGTCAAAGGAAAAGCGCACCAGCAAGGTCAGGTCACCGGCCGCTGGCTCCGCGGCAGCGGGCGCCGGGGACGCCGGGACATCGAGCGGCGCCACGTCGCCATCCGCGTCGGCCGTGCTCGCCCGCGGTGGGGTTTCTCCGGCCAGCGGCGGAACCCCCTGCCCGGCAGCGGGAGTGGACGACACGCCGCCGTCATACCGCGCGGCGCCCGGCTCCACGGCGTCCGCCTGCTCATCCAGCGCGCCGGCGCCGGCGATCGCGGCCGCGGACTCACCGACAGTGGCAGGCGCTGCAGGCGCCTCGGCCGCGGCGTTTGCCGGCGATGCCGGGTCGCCGCTTTCCTGCGCGGGCGGGGTCGCTTCCGGGGTGGTCTCGCCCAAGGGCTCGAATTCCTCGCGCGGCGGCAGCAGGTTGTCCGGGTCACTCCAGGGATCGCTGTTGTCGAGCAGCAACGGCGGCAGGAAAACGCCGGCCAGGCCCAATAGCAGTATCAGCGCGAAGGCGATCAGGGTGGCGGTGCGCCGCGAACTCGCGGCGCGATGCGCCGACCGCGGCCCCCCGGCCCGCGCCGCGGCCGCAGCGGGCCGGGCCGTGCCATCCGTCGCGCGTCCGGCGGAGGCCGCCTGCACAGGATCGTTGGCCGGTGCGGGATCTGCCGGCGGAAAATCCACCGGCGCCACATCGTCCCGCGGCTCAGCCGCCAGGCGGGGGTCGGGCGTGGTGTCGGTATCCGCTTCGCGCAGCGGAACCGCGCGGGCCTCAGCTGCCGTCCCGGTCGGGCGCGTCTGTGGGCGCGCGGGGCTTACTTCTTTTTTTTTTGCCGGCCCCTCGCTGGAAGGGGGCCGGGGAGCATCGCCATGGCCGGCAGTTTCACCACCCACCGCGCGCAGCCGTACGCCGGCACGCGGTTTGTCCTCCGCCGGCGGTGGTTGCGGTTGCGGCGGCGGTTCGGCAGGCGCGACCGTTGCCTCGGCCGGGTCGCGCGGCACTTCGGCCCAACCGGTATGCCTGGCACTGGCGAAGTCATCCTCGGTGATGCGCGTACCCGCCGCCAGGTTCTCCGCCTGCAGCTCGCTGATGACCACCCGCACATCGTCGATCTCGATGGCATGGCGCTGCTCCACCCCGCCGTGCAGGAAGAGACGACTGCAGATCAGGTTGATGCGTCGCGGCACGCCCTCGCTGAACTTGTGCAGCAGGGGAAACACGCCGCGACTGATCGCCGGGTCACCGCGCCAGCCGACCTTTCTCAGGCGGTGCAGCACATAGGTCTCGACCTCGTCCTCCTCCAGCCCGTCCAGGTGGCTGGCGGCGACGATGCGCTGGTGGACCTGTTCCATTTCCGGCGACAGCACCAGGTCGCGCAGCTCCGGCTGCCCGAGCAGGAAGATCTGCAACAACGGCTGCCCGTTCTGCTGGATATTGGTCAGCAGGCGCAGTTCCTCCATCGCCGAGGGCGACAGGTCCTGGGCCTCGTCGACGATGAGCAGGGCGCGGCGCCCGTCGCGGTGCCAGCGGTGAAACTGCACATTGAGGCGCTGTAGCAGTTCCGCCTTGTCGACGCCGTCGGCGCCGACACCGAAGCTGTAGGCCACCGTGCGCAACAGGTCGTCCGCCTGCAGTTGGGTACACACGAGGTTGGCGGTATGCACGTTGTCCCGCGCCAGGCTCTCCACCAGTTCGCCGATCAGCGTGGTCTTGCCGGTGCCGGGACGCCCGGTGATCATGACGAACCCCTCGGCGCGCATGAAGGCGTAGGCCATATAGGCACGCGCCCGGGCATAACCCTTGTGTTCGTAACAGAAGCGGTGATCGGGACTCAACCGGAACGGTTCAGCCTTTAGATTGTAGAACACCTCGTACATCCGGACCCGCGCCCTCGGCTAAATTAGAGGCAAATCAGAGCTTTACAGAGTTCAATACCCTTTGCAAGTGACATTGGAGTTACCCTGGGGGTGAATTTTGTCTAAACTGGGAACCATGCACCGAATCGCGGGGCCGGGGCCGTCCCGGCTGCGTTCGGTTACCGGGGAGAAAAGTTAATGAATAAGAACCTGGTCTTTCTTGGCTCGATTGTCGGGATTATGGGAGCCGTCCTGTGCTTCCTGGCCGGCCTGGCGCGCATCGCCGGGTATTACTACGTGCTCGGGTACCAGTCCACCACCCTGTTCAACGTGGGCGTGGGGGTCATGGTGTTCGCGTGCCTGCTGAAACTGGAGGAAATGGCCGCCCGCCACCGGGAATAATCCACACTTTCACACACGGCCGGGGCGCCCCGCCCCGCCAGGCCTCGTCAGGTTTCTTTACAAACCCGGCACAGTTATGCCTGCAGGGCATATCGGCTGACATGACGGAATTTCGTAACCCCTTGTCTATAAAGACTTATTTCCAATTTGGGTATGCAACTTGCATCTCCATACGCAGCACCGCCCTCCACGCAACTGTGATTCGGGTCACAGACACCGGACAAGCAGGTGTCAGTGGTGCGGTGACGGTGGTAAAGTCATCGGTATCGGCTACCATGACAGGGAGGCAATGTCTCTCCACCGGGTAGTGAGCAGCCGGGCGCAAACCCGTGTTGCGGTGGACAGTTTTATTGGGGGTTGACTTGGACAGATCAGACGAACATCGCCGCGAAGGAGCCGCTGGCAGCCCAGGTGAACCTGTTCACACGCCTCCGGCCAATCTCTCCCGTCGCCGCTTTTCACGCGCCGCGGTCGCTGGTGGCGCCGTCATCTTCTCGCTTGGCAACCGCGCCGCCTGGGGCGGAGGCACCCAGATCGCGGGCTGTATGTCGGTGATGACGGTAAATTCCTTCAACCCCGAGACGGGCATGTTCATCTCGGCCCCCGCCGGTCGCCCGGATCACAACGAGGAACTCGCCGCGGCCATCCACCGCATCGGCGACCCGCCGGACTATATCGGCCGCGACGGCAGGTGGCGGGTCTGCGAGGATCCGGATTCGTTCGACGGCGTCTGCCTGGTCAAGGGTCGTTGTCCCGACTGACCTGCCGCCCGGGACGCCCGGCGGTAGCGACGCCCGGCGCCTTCTGAAATAATACCTTCCCACTCCGGAACAAGCTCCAGTGCTATGAAATGGCGGGTGCAGGCCGCGGGGCACATATACGATGCCGGTGAGAGCTCCGTGATTTACTTCGACCGGCGCAGCGGGGATACCCACCTGATCAGCAGCTTTGCCGCCTATTTGATAGAGCAGCTGGCCGAGGGGCCGCTGGACACCGGCGCGCTGGTCGCGCGCGCCGCCGACGTCATCGACCCGGCCGAATCGACAGGGCTGGAGGAATGGGTGAACGAGGTGATGGCGGAACTGGTCGCCCTGGATGTGGTGCAACAGGCCTGATGCAACGCCTGGGGGAGCTGTCCACAAGCGACTTCCACCGGCGGCTGGCCGCCGGCGACCTGCCGGTACGCGTCGGCCCCTATGTCTACAACATCCACAGCGACCTGCCGGCGGTGGCGCAGGGCCTGCGCGCGTTGTACGGCGATTTTCTCCTGGCCACACCGCAGCAGTTCGTCGACTACGACGTCGCCCTGGTGCGCGGCTCGCCCCTGCAACGCCTGCGCGGCCGGGCCGAATTCCTCTTCGACAGGGCCAGTCCTTTCGAAACCATTCCCGCTGGCCAGGCCTACGCGTTCCTGGAGTGGGGCATGAACTGGTGCGTCTCGCTCCACGCCAACGAGTACCTGAAGCTGCACGCCGCGGTCGTGGCCAGGGAAGGCGCCGGCGTCATTCTTCCCGGCACCCCCGGCGCGGGGAAAAGCACCCTGTGCGCCGCCCTCGGACTGCAGGGCTGGCGCATTCTCTCGGATGAACACGCCCTGGTGGTGCCGCACACCACCGACCTGGTGCCACTGTGCCGGCCGGTCAGCCTGAAAAACGCGAGTATCGATGTCGTGCGCGCCTTTTCCCGGGACGCGGTGTTCGGGCCGGTCAGCCTGGAAACGCACAAGGGCGTGGTCTGCCATATGAAGGCCGACCTGACAACGGACAGCCACGACCCGGCCCCCCTGCCCGCCCGCGCGCTGGTCTTTCCGCGCTACAGCGCCGGGGACGGCCAGTACCTGCGCCCGCGCCCGCGCAGCGAAAGCTTCATCATCGCCGCCTACCACTCGTTCAATTACAGTCTCATGGGCGAGGCCGGTTTCCACGCCATGCGCCACCTGGTGTCCTCCGTACCCTGCTACGACCTGGTCTACCGCGACCTCGACTGGGCGGTGCAGGCCATGGAGAAGGTGCTGGCATGAGACGGGCGCCGGACTTCGAACTGCTCACCGCGCTGCTCGACCCCGGCGCGCTGCCCGGCATGGACATGGCCGGCGCGGCGCGCGTGGTCAGCCAGGCGCGCGTCAGCCGCCTGCTCGCCTCCCTCGCCATGGCAATGCAGGACAGCGGCGACCTCGAGCGCGTGGACCCGGCGGTGCGACGTCACCTGGACTCCGCGGTGCTGGTGTACGAAAAGCAAAAGCAGGACCTGGCCTATGACTGCGAATCGATCCGCGCGGCGCTGGAGTCGGTGGGCGAAAAGCTGGTGTTGCTCAAGGGCGGCGCCTACCTGCAGGCGGAGCTGCCGGTAGCGCGCGGTCGACTCATCACCGATATCGATATCATCGTGCCGCGCGAGCGCTTCGAGGCGGCGGAGCAGGCGCTGAATGCCCACGGCTGGGAAAGCAGCAAGCTGGACCCTTACAACGAGAGCTACTACCGGCGCTGGAGTCACGAGACACCCGCGCTCGTACATTGCAAACGCGGCACCACCCTGGACCTGCACCACAATATACTGCCGCCAACCGCCGGCCCGAACGTCGACGCCAGCCTGCTGTTCGAGCGGCTGCGCACGGCGCGGCCCGGCGTGTTCACACTGTCCCTGCAGGACATGGTGATCCACAGCGCGACCCACCTGTTTCACGAGGGGGAGTTTTACCACGGCCTGCGCGACCTGTGGGACCTGGACCGGATGCTGCGCCAGTTCCCCGCCGAGCAGGCGGATTTCTGGGACGGCCTGGTGGAGCGCGCCAGGCAACTGGAACTACAGGAATCGCTGTTTCACGGGCTGGTGTACGCGCAGCTGGTGTTCGGCACACCGGTACCGGGGCGGGTCATGGAGCGCGCCACCACGCTGGCGCAGCGGCTGCGGCGCCCGCTGATGGACTTCCTGTTCCTGCGCGCCTTCCGCCCCGATCACCCGGACTGCCGGCTGCCGCTGACCGCGGCCGCGCTGAACATGCTCTACATCCGTTCCCACTACCTGCGCATGCCGCTGTACCTGCTGCTGCCGCACCTGCTGCGCAAGGCGTGGATGCGCCGCGGCGACGGCGACCCGGAAGAAACCCAGGCGTAGCCGCGGCGGGGTTCAGACGCGCCAGTAACCCAGGCCGGCGGCGTCCAGGGCCGCGCGATCGAGCACCGACTTGATATCGACCAGTGTGGCGCCGGTATCCATCATGGCGGCGAATTCCTCGACACCCCAGGCCAGGTACTCGGCGTGCGGCACGGCCAGGATCACCGCCTGGCAATCGCTCAGGTCGCCGCGCTCGCACAGGTCGATAGCGTATTCGTGCCGCGCCTCCGCTGCATCGGCCAGGGGGTCGTGCACGAGCACGTCACAGCAGTACTCGCGCAGCTCCGCGATGATGTCCACGACACGGGAGTTGCGCAGGTCCGGGCAATTCTCCTTGAAGGTCAGGCCGAGGATGGCGACCCGGGCGCCGCTGACGCGGTGCCCCTGGCGCACCAGGTGCTTGACCGTCTGCTCGGCGACAAACTTGCCCATGTTATCGTTGGTCTTGCGCCCGGCCAGGATCACCTGCGGGTGGTGACCCACCGCCTCCGCCTTGAAGGTGAGGTAGTAAGGGTCGACGCCAATACAATGCCCGCCGACCAGCCCCGGCCGGAAGGGCAGGAAGTTCCACTTGGTGCCCGCCGCCTCCAGCACGTCCAGGGTATCGATATCCAGCCGGTCGAAGATCAGCGCCAGTTCGTTCATCAACGCGATGTTCAGGTCGCGCTGGGTGTTCTCGATCACCTTCGCCGCCTCGGCGACCTTGATACTGGCCGCCCGGTGGGTGCCCGCCCGGACGACCTCGCCGTAGAGTCCGGCGAGCCGCTCCAGGGTTTGCGGCGTGTCCCCGGATACCACCTTGATGATGGTCTCCAGGCGATGTTCCTTGTCGCCGGGATTGATGCGCTCCGGCGAATAGCCGACGTTGAAGCCCGCGCCCGATGCGCCCTCACGCGCCGCCCAGGTCATACCGGAGTGTTCCTCCAGCAACGGCACGCAGATCTCCTCGGTGCAACCCGGATACACGGTGGACTCGAAGACCACCGTGGCGCCCGCGCTCATATTGGCGCCGACCGCGCGACAGGCGCCCTCCAGGGGACGCAGGTCCGGACGGCGTGCGGCGTCGATCGGCGTGGGCACGACCACGATGATCACCGCGGCCTCGGCCAGGCGCGCGGCGTCGCTGGTGAACTCCAGTTGTGTGGCGGCGGCGAGTTGCTGCCCGTCGACTTCCCCGCTGGGGTCGCGACCGGCGCGGTAATGCGCCAGTTTTTCCTCGTTCAGGTCCAGGCCGATGGTCGGGCGCTGCCGCCCGAAGGCCACCGCCAGCGGCAGGCCGACATAACCCAACCCGACGATCGCCACTGTCTTGTCATTATTCATGGTGATTCAGCTCTGCCCCCTGATTGCACCCGTAAGCTATTCCTGGCGTTCCTGCAGGAACCAGCGGCAGGTCTCCGCCAGCCCCTGGTGGACCGTGTGGCTGGGCGCGTAGCCCAGCAGTTCGCGCGCGCGCGAGATATCCGCCTGGGAGTGACGCACGTCGCCGGCGCGCGTTTCACCGTGCACCGCCTCCACGGAGGCCAGCTCGGGATTGGACCCGGCGAGCAGGGTGCGGATGGCGGCGAACAATTCGTTCAGCGTGGTGCGATCCCCCACCGCGACGTTGTACACCTTGTTGCAGGCCTGTGCGTCGTCCACGGTGGCGGCCAGCAGGTTCGCCTGCACCGCGTTGTCGACGTAACAGAAATCCCGCGAGGTCTCGCCATCGCCATTGATGCGCGGCACATCGCCGCGACACAGCTCGCCGAACCAGCGCGGGATAACTGCCGCATAGGCGCCATTGGGATCCTGCCGCGGCCCGAACACGTTGAAGTAACGCAGGCCGATGCAGTCCATACCATAGCTGCTGGCAAACACCTGGGCATAGAGTTCGTTGACGTACTTGGTTACCGCGTAGGGTGACCTGGGCCTGCCGATCCTGTCCTCGACCTTGGGCAGGCCCGGATGGTCGCCGTAGGTGGAGGACGAGGCCGCGTAGACGAAGCGCGACACCCCCGCGTCACGCGCGGCGACCAGCATGTTCAGGAAACCGTCGACATTGGCGCGATTGGTGGTAACGGGGTCTTCCAGGGAGCGCGGCACGCTACCCAGGGCCGCCTGGTGGAGGATGAAATCCGCGCCCTGCGCGACACTGGCGCAGGCCTGGGGATCGGTGATATCTGCCTCGACGAAACGGAAGTCCGCCCAACACTGTTCGCCGACGCTGGCGCGCACGGCGTCGAGGTTGGCGCGATAGCCGGTGGCGAAACTGTCGAGGCCGACAACCTGCTGCCCCAGGCGCAGGAGTTTCTCCACCAGGTGTGAGCCGATAAAGCCGGCCGCACCGGTGACGACCCAGCACTTTGGACTTTTCTCAAGTCGGGTTTCGAGAGCCTTGTAGGCGGACATACAGGTGTGTGATTCCTTGAACGGTGCCCCTTCCGGGTGCGCCAGTTATTTTGTGCAGCGCATCCCACTTATCGCCGGCCGGCATTTACTCTAAAGTGGCCAAAGTATAGTGTTTATCCATTAACACCGCCATCGCGGAACGTGACTTGGTACACGCTTTGGATACTTTGGCACCAGGGGCAGACACCAGCATTCTCACCAATATCGGCTTGTACAGCTACGGTGCAGCCCTGCTCGCCTACATCGCGCTCACCGGCATCGCCCTGTTCAACAGGCGCTACCACCCGGCCGGCAACGCCCTGCTCTGCGCGGCCGCCCTGACCGCGCTGTGGGCCGGTGCGGTCACCGCATCCACACTGCTCGCCGAGCCACTGGTAGCACTCATGCAGCTGACCGAACTCGGGCGCAACGCCGGCTGGACCTACGCGCTGTTGCGACTGGTTGGCCTGCGCCTGCAGGGCACCCGCCACATCCTGGCGGGGTCGCGCTGGGTGCCGCTGTTCCTGGTCGGTTTCGCCCTGCTGACCGCCCTGCTGCTGGCGGCGGGCCCCTTCGCCTATGCCCTGGGGCTGTCGCTGGGCACCTCGCTGAACCTCACCTTCAGCGCCTGGCTGGCGATGAGCGTACTGGGCCTGCTGTTGCTGGAACAATTTTTCCGCAACAGCAACGAAAACGAACTGTGGTCCAGCAAACACCTGTGCGTCGGCCTGGGCATCCTGTTCGCTTACGACTTCTTTATGTATGCCGAGGCGCTGCTGTTTCGACAACTGGACGCCAACCTCTGGCAGGCGCGCGGCGTGGTGATCACCATGGGCGCGATCCTCATGGCGGTAAGCCTGAGCCGCACGGAGCGCGAGGAGCCCCAGCCGGCGACACGCAGCCTCTACCTGTCGCGCCACGTCGCCTTCCATTCACTGACGCTGATGGCCTCCGGGATCTACCTCATCTGCATGGCGCTCGCCGCCTACTTCATACGCTACCTGGGCGGCAGTTGGGGCGGCGTACTGCAAATCGCGTTCCTCTGCGCCGCCGGACTGGTGCTCGCGGTGCTGCTGTTTTCCGGCCAGATTCGCGCGCGCACGCGTGTCTGGCTGAGCAAGAACTTTTTCAGTTACAAGTACGACTACCGCATGGAGTGGTTGCAGTTCACCCAGACGCTGGCCAGCGGCGACGCCGACGTGCCGCTGAACATCACCTGCGCGATTGCCGACCTGGCGAAGAGCCCCGCGGGGCTGTTGTGGGCCAGGAGCGAGGGCAATCATTACTCGCTGGCGGCGCGCTGGGAAATGCCGGACCCGGGCGAGAACGCCGGCCTGGGCACGCTGCCCCAGTGGCTGGCGCAACACCAGTGGATCATCGACCTGCGCGAATGGCGACAGTCACCGGACCTCTATCGCAACCTCGAATTGCCAAAGCTGATAACGCGGGTTCCCCGCAGCTGGCTGATCATTCCCCTGCTGTTCGGCGAACGCCTGGAAGGCATCGTGCTGCTGCGCGAATCCGAACTGTTGCGTGAGCTCAACTGGGAGGACCGCGACCTGCTCAAGGTGGCGGGTCGCCAGGCCGCGACCCACCTGGCGCAGTACCAGTCAGACCAGGCCCTGGTGGAGTCGCGGCAGTTCGAGGCCTTCAACCGCCTTTCCGCCTACGTGATCCACGACCTGAAAAATATCCTTGCACAACTGTCACTAATGGTCGCCAACGCGGAAAAACACAAGCACAATCCGGAGTTCATCGAGGACATGGTCGGCACGGTGAGCAATTCCGTCACCCGCATGACCAAACTGATGGCGCAACTGCGCAGTGGCGCAGGCCAGGCCGAGCAGCAGGAGTTCGACCTGTCCGAGCTGCTGGGCGAGGTCGTGGCGGAGTGCAAGGTGCGCGATCCCGCGCCGAGCTACACGCCGCAGCATGACGGGTATCGACTGCTGTGCAACCGCGAGCGCCTGCATGCGGTCTTCGGACACCTGATTCACAACGCCCAGGACGCTACCGGCAAGGAGGGCAAGGTCTCCGTGAGCCTGCGCAGGCACAACGGCTGTGCGGTGGTGGACATCGAGGACGATGGCGAAGGTATGGACGAGCAGTTCATACAGAACCGCCTGTTCAAGCCCTTTGACTCCACCAAGGGCCTGACCGGCATGGGTATAGGGGCCTTCGAGAGCCGCGACTTCATTCGCAGCCTGGGGGGGGACATCAGCGTGCGCAGCGCCCCGGGACAGGGGTCGCTGTTCAGCGTACGCATACCGGACATGAACGGGGCGGTCTGACACATGACAGAAGGGATATCCAGGGTGGGAATAGCGTGAAAAACGACAAAAGGTACCTGCTGGTCGTCGAGGACGACAAGGGTCTGCAGAGCCAGCTACGCTGGGCCTTCGAGGACTTCGAGGTGGAGATCGCCGGCGACCGGGCGGAGGCCATCAACCAGTTCCGCCGCGTGCAACCCGGCGTTGTGCTGCTGGACCTGGGCCTGCCCCCGGACCCGGGGGGCGTCAGCGAGGGCCTGGCCACGCTGTCGGAAATCCTCGCCCTTGCCCCGGAAACCAAGGTCATCATCGTTACCGGCGACGACGACCGCGCCAACGCGGTCAGGGCCATCGCCATGGGCGCCTACGATTTCCACCAGAAACCGGCGGACGCGGAACTGCTGGCGCTGCTGGTCGACCGGGCGCAACACGTCTACGAACTGGAACGCGACAATCGCCGGCTGCAGCAGACCGACCAGCACATGCCGCTGCGCGGCATCATCACCGCCAGCCCGCAAATGCTCAAGGTCTGCTCGACCATCGAGAAGATCGCCCCTTCCAATATCACCACCCTGTTGCTGGGCGCCAGCGGCACCGGCAAGGAACGCTGCGCACAGGCACTGCACGAGCTGAGCCCGCGCGCCGACGGCCCCCTGATCGCCATCAACTGCGCGGCGATACCGGAAAACCTGCTCGAGTCCGAACTGTTCGGCTACGAGAAAGGCGCGTTCACCGGGGCCGCCAAGCAAACGCCCGGGAAGATCGAGTACGCCGACGGCGGCACGCTGTTCCTGGACGAGATCGGCGACCTGCCCATGGAACTGCAGGCGAAGCTGTTGCGCTTCCTGCAGGAGCGCGTGGTGGAGCGAATCGGCGGGCGCAAGGAGATACCGGTGGACGTACGCATACTGTGCGCCACCCACCAGGACCTGCAGCGGCTGATCGAACAGGGGCAGTTCCGCGAGGACCTGTACTACCGCATCAGCGAGATCGTCATCGAGATTCCGCCGTTGAAGGATCGCGACGGCGACGTGGTGGTACTGGCCAAGTCCTTCCTCAACACGCTGGCCAAGGAGTACAACAGCTCGGTCAAGGATTTCGCGCCGGACGCCATCGCCGCGATGGAAGCCTACGAGTGGCCCGGCAACGTGCGCGAACTGGAAAGCAAGGTCAAGCGCGGCGTGATCATGGCCGATGGCAGCCAGGTCGGCGCGCAGGATATGGAACTGGCGCCGAGCGAGGCCGAACCCATGCCGCTGAACCTCAAGGAAGTGCGCGAGGAAGCGGAGCGCCGCGCCGTGCTGCGCGCCATGAATCACTGCAACCAGAATATTACCGACGCGGCCAACGTCCTGGGCATCACCCGCCCCACCCTGTACAACCTGCTGGAGCGGCTGGGGCTGAAATCCTGATCCGGGCCCGACTCGCGGCAGGGCGCTAGCGCAGGCTCTCCAGCAGGGCCTCGGCCTCGTCGCGCTCGGTGAATTCCCCGTGCTGTCGCAGCACCTCGGACAGTGTGCGCCGCGCGCCCTCGCTGCGCCCTTCGGCGAGCATCAACTGCGCCTCGTGAAAGCGGATGCCGGGATTGTCCGGCAGCAGTTCCAGTGCGCGCTCCAGGTAGCGCCGGGCCTCGACCGGCCGCCCATTGTGCAACTCGGCCATGGCCAGCGTATCCAGCACCGATGCCGACTGCGGTGACAGCACGTAGGCGCGCTCGGCGTACTTCAGGGCCTCCGCCGGCTCCTTCTGTAGCAGGTACCAGGCGAGATTGTTCAGCGCTACCACGTTGTCCGACTCCAGTTCCACGACCGCCCTGTACTGGTCGATCACCCACTGCATGTGGCCCTTTTGCGCGTACAGCTCGGCGAGTTTTTCCCGCGCCCTCACATCCGCCGGGTGATCCTTTACCCACTCTTCCATGAGTTTCAACGCCAGGCGATACTCGCCGGTTTTGCGCCGGTGCTCCGCCAGGGCGATGGCGTTGCTGGTGGTCGGCGCCTGCTGGTACATCACGCCGAGCAGGAAGGCCGCGTACTTGTGGTCGCCGTTGGACTGCGCCTGGGCGACCTCGAGCTGCAACACGTCGTGATTCTCGGGCGCCATCTCCTTCAGTTCCGCCAGGCGCTCGGCGAACAACTCCTTGCGACCCGACACCAGGGCGAGCCGGGCCAGGGCGATTTTCGCGTAGAAATGGTCGGGGTCCAGTTTCACCGCCTGCTGCAGTTCCCGGAAAATCTGCTCGTTGTCACCCAGCCCGGCGTAGGCCTTGGAGCGCATGTAGTGGTACTGGGCAACGCCCGGCCGGATTTCGATCAGGGTCTCCAGGGTCAGCAAGGCCTGGTTGTAGCGGTTGCTGGCGAGCTGGAAGCTGGCCAGGGTCGCCAGCACATCCGGCTGTTCCCGTTGCGTATCCGAGAAGCCGGCGAACAGGGGTTCCGCCGCCTGCAACTGGCCCGTACCGATGTAGTAGCGCGCCAGCATCAGCACGGGCTCCGTCGCCTCCGGGTGCAGGTCGATGGCCAGCTGCAGGTAGTTGATCATTTCCTGCTCGCGTCCCTCCAGGGCGTAGGAGGCGGCGATCTTGAGCTGGGTCTCCAGGCGGTTTTCGCGGTACCTGAGCACCTGCCGGTAATACTGCCGCGCCTGCTCGAAGCGTTTCTTCTGCAGGGCGATCTCGGCCAGGCCGTGGCGCGCCGCGGGGTCTACCGGGCTGATCTCCAGCGCCTTGCGAAACGCCTCGCCGGCCTGCTGCAGCTTTCCCGCGGCAACATAGGCGCGGCCCAGCAGGTTGTAGGAGGTGACGCTGCCCGGTTTGCGCTTGCGGTATTCCTCCGCCGCCTGCACCGCCGCGTAGATTTCATTGCGCCGCAGGTGGTTGAGCACGATGAGAATGTCGGCCGTCTCAAACCTGGGGTTGGCACGCACGGTGTCCTGCAACACGGCGATACCGGAGTCCCACTCGCCGGCGGCGAAGTAACCCGCTCCCAACCGCGCCTTGGCGCGTACCGAGTCCGGCTCCAGCTCCACGATCCTGGCGAGCAGTTCGACGCCCTCTCCCCCCCGTCCCTGGCCCAGCAGTGCGCTGGCCAGCAGGTTCAGCGAATCGACATCGTTGGGATAGGCCTCGACGATGGGCAATAACAGCGTCTCGGCCGCGACGTAACCCTCCTGTTCCAGCTCCAGCCGCGCTGCCAGTTTCGGTCCGGCGATACTCTCCGGGGCCAGCGCAAGAAAACGGTAGACCTCGGTCAGTGCGCGCTGGTGCTGCCCCTGGCGCAGGTCTATCACCGCCATGTAGTAGTAGGCCAGGGGGTAGACATAGGAGAAATCCGCGGTTTTCTCGAACGACTTGCGCGCCTGTTGCAGCAGGCCCGCCTGCATCTGCACGATACCCTCGGCGAAGGTGACTCCCGGATGATTGCGCGCCGCGGCGCCCTGGCGCGCCCGCAACGCCTTGAGATCGCTGCGCGCGCCCTTGAAGTTCTTCTGGTAGATGCGCATCATCGCGCGGTTGAGCCGCGCATCGAAGGCATTGGGCTTTATTTTCAGGATACGCGAATAGGCGACTTCCGCCTTTTTTGGCCGACGGCGGGCCGCTTCGATATCGCCGACGAGATTCCAGGCCGGCGCGTACCCCGGCGCTTCCTCCAGCAGCGCGTCCAGCTGTTCGCGCGCGAGATCGTACTCCTCGCGCGCCATGGAAAGTCGCGCCACGGCCACGCGGGCGTAGGCCGACGGCGGCTCGATGCTGGTGGCGGTGCGCAATATGTCCTCCGCCACCACCACATCACCGCGAAACAGTACCGCCAGCCCCTTGGCGGCCAGCGTGGTGGAGCGGCTCTCCCCGCTGAGGCCCTCCAGTTCGAGGTCTTCCAGGCGGTCGTAATCACCGATGTGCAACAGCGTTTGCGCCAGGATGGGTACCACGAGATTGCGGTCCACCTCGCTGCCGGCTTCCAGCGCGCGGGACAACTCCTTTTCCGCGCCGTTAACGTCGCCGATCTCGTAGTAAGCGCGACCGAGCAGCGCGCGGGCCTCGCCGAGCCGCGCGTCCTTGTTCAGCGCCGCCTTGAGTTCGACGATCGCCGGCGGGTAGTTGTCCTGGGCGAGCAGCTGACGCGCATTCGCCAGGTGCTGTTCGCTGCTCATATCCTCGCCACAGGCGACCAGCAGGACACCCAGCAGCAACACCAGGACGGTTCGGGTTATACCTATCATACCGGGTCTGACACTCCACCTCCGCTACCATTCAAACTGGATGTTGAACGGCATGGAGGAGCCACGTTTAGAATTATACTAATGACTATATTATGCCCGAAAACCGGACCGCGGCAATCGCCGCGCACACATTATATCGCGCGCGGGGGTGTCAGATGGCGATTTGCAGCGGCGCCGCGTCTTCCAGGTAGGAGACTGAGAGGTAGTGCTCAAGGCCGGCAAAAATGCCCTGGGCGAGGTGGGGAACCTGGCGGTGAATCCTGAAATCGACCCCCAGGGCCGAGTGGCAGCGACGGTAGAAACGCGCGTTGCGCATCGAGCTGAGCACCATTGCGTGCCGGTAGCCCGCCTGCAGCGAGGCGGTGATGAGATTGGCGCAGAACTCCTGGAACATTTGCAGGGTGCGCACACGCGGATCGATGGCGAAGCGCTCCCACATGCAGCAACTCTCGGCTTCCAGCCCCAGCGTGCCCATCTGGCTGGTCCAGGTCACGTGGCGGGAGATGCGCGCCCCGCCGATGCACTGGCCGTCGTACAGCGCCAGCAGGATGTGTCCGTGACGGTCCTGCTCCTCCTCGGTCCCGTCGAAGTCCGGCAGGTCCAGTTCGCGTCGGAAGCAGCGTTGCCGCAGTGAGTAGTATTGTTCCAGGTGCTCGGGATCTTGGCTCACTTCAAACTGGATCGACAACGGTGGATACCCCTTTTTGCTATTAAATCGCACCGTGTTCAGGCGCCCCAGGAATATGTTAGCAAGAAGTAGTCCAGCCTGAATCAAATCTCTTAAATTCAATACGTTACAAACACAAGATGACACAGGCCTGAAAAAAAGCGAGAAAATACCGCTATTATTTCGTCATTTTGTGGGCAATTTGCGACGCCCTCACACCGCCTTGACCCATTTTGGTTATAAATCAACGAGATAGCTTGTCGCCAATTTGCGACAAACACCCTGGGAGGGGATGCGCCGCGCGCACCGCCCCCTCCAGCGGCGACCCGCCGGACAGGCCGGATTGACAAGGCCCGACGATTTCCCGACATTAGGCGAACACTCCTCCCGGACCGGCGACGTCTCCCCGGATGGCTGCGCGCAACGACCTGACAGGACTGATCCTCCGCCACCCCCACGCGCTGCTGCTGGCCAGCCTGCTGCTGGTGCTGGCCCTGGGTGCGGGCGTTACCCGCCTGTACGTGGACTCCGGCATCGATATCTTTTTCGCCGCGGACGACCCACACCTGCTCGCCGAGCAGCGCCTGAAGGCCACCTATGGCCGCGAGGACAACATCCTGTTCGTGGTCGACAGCGGCGAGCTGGGCGTTTTTCACCCGTCCACCCTGGCCGCCATCGAAACCCTGACCGAGGAATCCTGGCGCATGCCCTCGGCGCGACGCGTCGACTCCCTCACCAATTACCTGTACCCCACGGTGGCCGGGGACGACATCCGCATTGCCCCGCTGGTGGAGGACGCCGCCGCCCTGAACGCGCCCGGGCGCGCACGCGTGCGCGACATCGCCGCGGCCGAGCAGGCCCTGCTGGGACGCCTGCTGGGCCGCGAACTGGACGTCGCCGGCGTGAACGTCAACCTGCTGCTGCCCGACGACGACACACCCCAGGCCATCGCCGCCGCCGTAAGCTACGCCCGCGAACTGAGCGCGCGTGTCAGCGCCGAGCATACCGGGCTGCGCATCCACCTGGCCGGCTGGGCGATCACCGAGCAGACCCTGGCGGAAGTGACCGCGCAGGACTCGGCCACGTTGATGCCGGCGCTGTTCCTGCTGGTGTTGCTGCTGCTGGCGCTGCTGCTGCGCTCCGCCCTGGCCGCCCTGTGCACCGTCATCGTCATCGCACTGAGCATCGCCACCGGCATGGGGTACGCGGGATGGACGGGAACCGGGCTGAACAGCGTCAACATCTCGGCGCCGACCATCATCCTCACCCTGGCCGTCGCCGACTGCATCCACATCCTCAGCGCATTCCTGCGCGAACTGCGCGCCAGGCCGGACAAACGCGCGGCGATGACGCGCGCCCTGGACCAGACCCTCTACCCGGTGTTCCTCACCAGCGTGACCACCGCGCTGGGCTTTCTCAGCATGAACTTCAGCGAGTCGCCGCCGTTCCGCGAGCTGGGCAACATCGCCGCGGTCGGCGTCATCGGCGCGCTGTGGGTCTCGGTCACTGTGCTGCCGGGACTGGCCCTGCTGCTGCCGTTCCGCGCCGACCAGCGCCGCGCCCCCGGCCTGCCCATGGCGGCACTGGCGGAATTCGTCGTGCGGCGCCACCGCGTGCTGTTCTGGCTGTCCCTGGGTTGCATCGCGCTGGCGCTGGGCGGGTTGTCACGCATCGAGCTGAACGACGACCCCAGCGGTTACTTCTCCCGCGAGGTGCCCCTCAAGCGCGCCCTGGACGTTGTCGAGGAGCGCCTGTCCGGCGTACAGAGCCTGCATTTTTCCCTGGACTCGGGCGAACGCGACGGCGTCACCGACCCCGCCTACCTGGCCGACGTCGACGCCTTCGCCGGCTGGCTGCGCCAGCAACCGGAGGTGGTCAATGTCGAGGTGTTCACCGACGTACTCAAGCGCCTGAACGAGGTGCTGCACGAGGATGACCCCGCCTGGCACCGCCTGCCCGAATCACGCGCGATGGCGGCCCAGTACACCCTGCTGTACGAGATATCGGTGCCCTACGGACAGGACGTGACCCACCTGGTCAGCGCCGACAAGTCCGCGCTGAAGGTCAGCGCCACCCTGCGCAACCTGAAGTCGCGCGGCATCCTGGGCTTCGAGCAACGCTGCCGGGAGTGGCTGGCGGCCCACGCGCCGCAACTGGCCACGCCGGGCGCGGGACAGTCGATCAGCTTCGCCAACGTCGGCCTGCGCAATATCCGCAGCATGCTGGGCGGCTCGCTGTTCGCCGTGCTGTTCATTTCCGCCTGCCTGGTGCTGGCCTTCCGCTCGGCGCGCTTCGGCCTGGTCAGCCTGGTGCCCAACCTGTTCCCCGCCTGCGTCGCGCTGGGCCTGTGGGGCTGGCTGGTGGGCGAGGTCAATATCGCCGCATCGGTTGTGTTCAGCCTCACCCTGGGCATCATTGTCGACGACACCACCCATTTCCTGGTCAAGTTCATCGAGGCCAGGCGCGAGCGCGGCCTGTGCGCCGCCGACGCCATCCGCTACACCTTCGACGCGGTGGGCGGCGCGCTGGTCAGCACCACCATTGTGCTGGCCATTGGCTTTCTCGCCCTTGTACAATCAGACTTTTCGGTCAACTCCACCTCCGGGCTGCTGGTGGCGATGACCATCAGCATCGCCATCGTGCTGGACCTGCTGTTCCTGCCGACCCTGCTCATGCGGGTCGAGCGCCTGCTGCCCGGCGGCGCGCCCGCGGCGCGCGGGTGACAGGGAATCAGGGACCGCGAGCGATGGCACGGGAGAGGCGAACCTTGTCGAGCATGACTATCGCTGCGCAATGGGCGCGGGCGCTGTTGGCGAGCCTGCTGCTCGCCGCCACGCCGGGACTGGCACAACAGGCGGACGCTGCGGACGCCGCGGCCCGCGGCCTGGCCATTGCCGAGGAAGCCGATCGCCGCGACAGTGGTTTCGTCGACTCCAGCGCCGATCTCACGATGGTATTGCAGCTGTCTGCCGATGATCGCATCGAGCGCAGCATGCGCCAGATGATCCTCGAGGTGGAGGACGACGGCGACAAGAGCATCATGGTGTTCGACCGCCCGCGAGATCTCGCCGGCACCGCGATCCTGACCTTCACCCACAAGGTCGGTCACGACGACCAGTGGCTGTACCTGCCCGCCCTGAAGCGCGTCAAGCGCATCTCCTCGGCGGACAAGTCGGGGCCGTTCATGGGCAGCGAGTTCGCCTACGAGGATCTCGCCTCCCAGGAGGTCGAAAAATACCGCTACCGCTACCTGCGCGACGAGGCAGTGGATGGCGAGCCGTGCTTCGTCGTCGAGCGCATCCCGGTCGACGAAAAATCCGGCTACTCGCGCCAGGTCACCTGGATCGACCAGCAGGAATACCGACTGCGGCGTGTCGACTACTACGACCGCAAGGGCGACCTGCTAAAGACCATGACCCTGGGCGGTTACCGTCAGTACTTGCAGAAATACTGGCGCGCGGATGAAATGCATATGGTCAATCACCAGAGCGGCAGGAGCACCCTGTTACTGTTCGCCAATTACCGCTTCCGCAGCGGACTGCAGGACAGGGACTTCAGCCGCGCGGCGCTGGCGCGCATCCGCTGAGGCGCTGACGGCGCCGGTGCCGGGGGAGAACGCGTGAAGCGCAAGCTGTTAGCACTGGGCCTGCTGTTGACGCTGCAGGGATTGCCGGCACTGGGCGAGCCCGGCGCGGCGGCCACGGTGGGTGAGGTGCGCGGCATTCGCGTGGGCCTGGACCCACAGCGGACACGCCTGGTGTTCGACCTCGACGCCGCCGGCGCTTACCGCCTGCTGACCCTGGACAACCCGCCGCGGGTGGTGCTGGATTTCCCCGCTGCCATCAGCCGCTTCAACTACCGGCAAATCCCCCTGCGCGGCACGCCGGTGGCGCGGGTGCGCTCCGCCCTGCAACCGGACGGCACCCTGCGCTACGTGTTCGACCTGCGCCAGCCGGTGCAACCGCGGGTCTTCGACCTGCCACCCAACCAGGATCGCGGCCACCGGGTGGTACTGGACCTCTACCCGGCGCAGGCCGTCACCGCGCAGGCGCCGGCAGCGGCTCCCGCGCCCCAGACCGAACAGGTGCGGCCGCTGCGCACACCGCCGACCATTACGCCGGAGGACGCCACGCGCCTGCCCAACCCCATGGGCGATGCCGCCGGCGAGTGGTCCGGCTCCATCAGCCTGCAGACCCGCCTGTTCCCGCAGGGACCGGCCTTCGACGGCCAGGACGAGCAGAACCTGTCCCTGGCCATCGAACCGGAGTACTACCTGGACTGGGACGGCGGCCGCCAGCGCTTCGCCATGCGCGCCTTCGGCCGCGTCGACGCCAACGACGACGAGCGCAGCCACGCGGACCTGCGCGAATTCTACTGGCGGCTGGAACAGGACCGCTGGGTGTTCAAGGCCGGCGTGGACGTGGTGTTCTGGGGCGTGGCCGAGTCGCGCCACCTGGTGGATATCATCAACCAGACCGACCGGGTGGAAAACATCGACCGCGAGGACAAGCTGGGCCAGCTCATGCTCAACGTGGACTACCTCAGCGACAGCGCCGGGACCTGGCAGGCCTGGGTGTTGCCGTGGTTTCGCGAGCGCACCTTTCCCGGCGAGGACGGACGCCTGCGCGTGAATCCAGCGGTGGATACGGACGACCCGCTGTGGGATTCCGGCGACGAGGAGGAACATGTCGACCTGGCCCTGCGCTGGAGCCACTACATCGGCGACTGGGACATCGGCCTGGCGCATTTTTCCGGCACCGCGCGGGAGCCTTTGCTAATCCCCGGCGGTACGCCGCAGCGCCCCACCCTGCGCCCGCTGTACCTGCAGATCGACCAGACGAGTTTGGACCTGCAGGCCACCCGGGGCGCCTGGCTGTGGAAACTGGAAGCCATCTACAACGACAACAAGGTGGAGGACTATTTCGCCGCGGTGGGCGGCTTCGAGTACACCCGCTTCGGCATCGCCGACTCGGCGGCGGACCTGGGCTGGCTGCTGGAATACCACTACGACGAGCGCGGCGAGAACCCGCAGGAAGCGTTGCAGAACGACCTGTACACCGGCCTGCGCCTGAGCGGCAACGACATCGCCGGGTCGCGCCTGCTGGCGGGCTTCACCGTCGACCTGGACAACGGCTCGACCTTCGGCAACGTCGAGGCGGCGCGCCGCCTGGGCGAGTCCTGGACCATCACGGTGGAGGCGCGCACCTTCTTCAACACCGACGAAGACGACCCGCTGCACGACTTCCGCGACGACGACTACATCGAGTTGCAACTGGACCGCTTCTTCTGAACGGGCGCGACGGCCGGCCTGGGCGAGCCTACCGCGGGGTCGTTCTTGGGCCCAACCGAACCTCCGGCGGGGTCGTTCTTGGGCCTGGCCGAACCTGCCGCGGGGTAGTTCTTGGGCCTGGCCGAACCTTCCGCGGGGTAGTTTTTGGGCCTGGCCGAACCTTCCGCGGGGTAGTTTTTGGGCCTAGCCGAACCTCCCGCGGGGGAAGTGTCCCGGTCGGTCGAAAAGCAGACTCCCTCCCCGGGACACTTCCCCCGCGGGAGG
>MDSW01113674.1_pt1 | contig 82190 bp, 73 predicted proteins | sample 811171 | NCBI WGS metagenome assembly MDSW01 (sample SAMN05326641, study PRJNA326480) | marine metagenome | isolation source: seawater | place: Atlantic Ocean: North West | collected 2012
AAATAATGTTACCCCGACACATAAATCAGACTGCTGAATAATAGAATTTAAAATTATTTCAGTTGCTTGAGCTTGTTGTGCTTGATTTTCTGAGTTTGAGTTTGTATTAAAACTGTCTGCTCCTGCTTCAGAAATATACATGGCTTTATCGGTTATTGATGCTAGATCGTTTATCGCAGAATCTGGACTTAACCATCTGTATATATTCATACCCCATACATCAACGCTAGGACAAGAATTTAAAGCTTGGCTATTAGGTACCTCGCCATGACCAGTACTAACTGGATGATTAGGGTCTAAAGATTTTACGGTAGCTGCACAATTTTCAAGGATATTATACCAGTTTTGAATATTATTACTAAACCATTCAGGATGATAATTAAATTCATTTCCAAACTCCCACATCAAAATAGCTGGATGGTCTTTGAATTGATTTACATACCAAGTATAACTATTTTCATTTAGCATCATAATTACCTTAATACCAGCATTTGCAAAAGCATTTAACTCTGCTACATTCGTTATTGCAGCATAGGTTCTAATTGTATTAATATTAGCCTCAACTAACAATGGAATATCATCATTATAAGTAAACCCAGAGTTTTCGCCATTACCCTCTCCTCTAGCATAACATACACCGTTTATTCTGTACTCTTGATTTTCTACATATATTTTTCTGTCCTCAACATATACAGTTTGCGCGTTTTGTTGATTAAAAATTATAAACAATAGAGGAATGAATATTTTTCTCACAAATTTAAATTGAAAATAATGTTAAAATAGCTGTTTCTATATCATCTGATTCAAGTAAATATTTTACCTTTTTATGAACAAGTTTTACTTTTTCAGATTCGTCGGCTAAACTAATAATTTTTTCTAAATCTGAAGATGCTAAGAATTCAATGATTTCTTTATTTTCTGGTATTTTTTCTATATTTCCTAACCTTGCTAAATCATTTTTAGATAAAATATTAGTTTGATGGATATGTTCAGGTAATCTATCTACTCCAATTGCATTAATTCCTACTGGTTTTTTAATTTCAAATAAATTATCAGGTTGTATATCTAAATAATAATTATCTCCCATTCTAGCTACTAAATTCATTTTCAATGGATCTATATCTCCATTTGAATCTATAAACTCTTCATTTATATGAAGCATTATCACTTCACAAATAACTAGATTTCCTGCGCCACCATCTTTTCCTAAATTGATTATATCATTCACTCTGCATTCAAAAGAAACAGGGGATTCCTTAACCCTTGGAGGTGAAACTTTAGTAGATTTTAATTTTGTTAATCCAGATTTAATAAACTCATCAACTCCACTATCAAAATAGACACTAGATAATGATGTCGGCTCCACAATTTTATGATCAACAAGATTTATAACTACTTCACTGTTAGTTTTAACATTATTTAATGTATCCTTTTTTGAATTATCAGTAACTCTATTTGCTGGAGAAAAAATCAAAATAGGCGGAGAAGCACTAAATACATTAAAATAACTAAAAGGACTAAGATTTACAATTCCATTATTATCTATTGTACTCGCTAGTGCTATTGGGCGTGGAGTGATTGAACTTAAAAGAATTTTATGTATTTCTTTAATTGAAAGATTATTAGGATCTAATGTTTTAAAATTTTTCATATCAAATCGAAGGTAATAATTTAGTTTTTACCTCACCAAATCCCACTCTGATATTATCTATTTCACAGTATCCTCTCATGATCACAGAATCATAATCTTCAATAAAAGTTCGTGACAAACCATCTTGCAAAAGGATATTTTTTTTACCACCCCAGGAAAGCTCTAACATTGAACCGTAAGAGTCATTAGATTTACCGCTTATTGTTCCAGATGCCATTACATCACCAACATTTAAATTACATCCATTTATAGTGTGATGTGCGATTTGTTGACTCATATTCCAGTACATGTACATAAAATTTGATTTACAAATAATTGTTTCAACATTTGATTTCTGAGGTAAAATAGAAACCGTCAGGTTTATGTTATAATTTTTTAGTCCATCAAATTTTAGATAATCTAAAACTTCAGGATTCTGAATAGGACCGTCAACCTTGAAGGGGGTTAATGCCTCAAGAGTTACAACCCATGGTGAAATTGAGGATGCAAAACTTTTTCCTAAAAAAGGGCCAAGAGGTACATATTCCCATTTTTGAATATCCCTAGCTGACCAATCATTAAATAAAACTTTTCCAAAAATATAATCTTCAGCCTCATTAGTAGAAACTGAACTACCTAATGAGGAGTTTTTACCAATTATGTATCCCATTTCTAATTCGAAATCAATCCTTTTAGAGGGTGTAAATTTAGGCATATCTGAGTCAATAGGCATGACTTGACCTTTGGGTCTATGTATATTAATACCACTTACAATAATTGATGAGGCTCTACCGTGATATCCTACCGGTAAATGTCTCCAATTTGGAAGTAAAGGATTTGAAGGGTCTCTAAACATTGACCCAATATTTGAAGCATGCTCAATACTGGAATAAAAGTCAGTATAATCTCCTATTTTAACCGGTAAATGCATTTCCGCATTATTCATTGGTACCAGAAGGCTATTTTTCATTTTAAGTGGTGAACTTTTATCTGTAAGGTGCTTCTGAATAGTTTCTCTGACCCTATTTGTTTTATTTTTTCCAAGATTGATGAAATCATTTAAAAAATCATTTTCAAATACACAGTTATTAATATTTAAATCAATAAAAATATTAGAATCGTTACATGCTAATAAATCAATTATATTATCACCAATAGCCACACCTACTCTTTTCGAAGTGGTTTTTGTAGAAAAAATTCCAAAAGGTAAGTTGTATATTGAAAAATCTGAGTTTTTAGGTATATCTATCCAACAGTTCATTTTATAAGTTTTAATCCGTTATCAATCAAATCAGTGTATTTGTCTTTTTTTCTTAATTCCGTTAAAGATTTTTTGACCTTATCACGAATTTCAAACTCTGATTTAGACAAAATCTCATAAATCTCAAGTAATATAAGCCACTCCATTGGATAATCTAACATAAGCTCGTTATAAATTATTTCTATTTGCTTAATATCTATATCTTCAGATTTTCTAATAAATTTAATTTGCCTGTATAGTTCATGAAGTCTTAAATCTTTTTCAGAGTAAATAATGTTTTCAGATGTTGATCTAGAGGCGATCTGAGCAAATACAAAAGAATTATCGTCAGCAGCACCCGAAAATACGGAAACTACTTCCTTTCCAACTGCCATATCATAAATACCCCACTCAGGTTCAAACAAAAATTCATCTTTATATTTTACACTACAATCAGAAAAGCTTATCAATTGTATTTTTCCTTGAATATCTCTTTTACCTGTAATTATTACACCTTTAAGTTCTATACCTCCTTCAAAATTAAGTTCAACATACTGTCCCTCCATTATTCCGTAAGCCTCTAAATCTGTGGGGGACATGTCTTCAATCGCGATATTAATCCCTTCAAGTTTACCTATTGGAGAGCCAAATCCATTCTTATGATAATCTGTACCATGTCCAATTAACTCTTTATTGTTATTTGATAATGCAGCTGGGGATGAAGACTGGATATATAATGGCATATTAGCTGATGAAATTACTCTTGTAAATATGGATGAAATTTGAATTCCTGTAGATAATTCAATAGTCCCTAGCTTTTTTGAATTAATAACTTTTTCAACAGAGCTCAAACCGCCTAGCCTTACACTCATTTTATTTGCAAATTTTTCTAACACATAACTTAAATGAGAAAATGTTGGAGTAACAAAGAGATGCGGTTGCGCTGAAGTAATGTCAAAATTAGTTTCAGCTGCATCAATTGAATAAGGGATTTTTTTTATTTTTTTAGAAAGGCACTCTTTACTTTCATCAATTGAAGACAATAATCCTGCTCCGTATATTTTTGGATTATCAATCTCTCCAATTAAACCATATTCTACGCTCCACCAATGGAGATTTCTTATTTGGGCCATCTCAGATAATTCATCAATATTTTTTTGAACTTTCTCAACCCTGTTAGTTGCTTTGAGAATATCACTGGGGTCTGTATTAGGATTTTCTTTAAGAATAGAAAGTTCTCTAATAGCTTCATAAATTTCATCGTCATCTGGTGATGAAATAGCCTTACTACCCAACTCTCCAAATCTTCGAAGATACTCTGAATACTCAGGATTAGCAATAATTGGTGCATGGCCTGCAGCTTCATGAATGATATCAGGTGCAGGAGTGTAACCAATATTATTAATTGTTCTTATCTCTGATGAAATAACCAAAACATTATGAGCTTGAAATAACATAAAAGCATTTGGAGGTATAAAACCATCAACAGCCACAGCTGCCCATCCAATATCTTTTAGAATCCTATTCATTCCTTCCATCCTTGGAATTTTATTAATCGAAATACCAGTTAATCTGAGCCCATCTATATAAGATTCATGTGCTACACTCTTAAGAAAATCAATATTTAATCTCATTACATACCTCCAAACAGCCTGATTTTGATAAGTGTATTCAGAATAGGATTGTTTCACAATAAAAGCATGTAAGCTCCTAGGTAATTTTGAGGTTACTTCATTAAATTCTATTTCTAAATCCCTGTCTTTTGACATAAATGTTTTATAGTGTACCTCTGTTTCTTTGCTCCATTTCAATTGCTAAAAAAAGTGCTTTAAAATTCCCTTTACCAAAGGAGTTAGCACCTCGTCTCTGTATAATTTCAAAAAATATAGTAGGTCTATCAACTAACGGTTTAGTAAAAATCTGAAGAAGATAGCCATCATCATCTCGATCGATTAATATTCCATTTTTTCTAAGTAATTCAACGTCTTCTTCAATATGTCCAACCCTGTCAATCAAATTATCATAATAAGTTTCAGGAACATATAAAAATTCAATCCCTCTATTCTTCATTTCACTAACAGTCTCGATAATATTGTCAGTGGCTAAGGCTAAATGTTGAACACCTGGCCCATTGTAAAAATCTAAATATTCTTCAATTTGAGATTTATTTAATCCTTCAGCAGGTTCATTTATCGGAAATTTTACCCTTCCGTTACCGTTACTCATTACCTTACTCATCAGAGCAGTGTATTCTGTAGAAATATCGTTATCATCAAAAGAAACAATTTGGGTAAATCCTAAAACATCCTGATAGAATTTACACCACTTATCCATTTCATTCCAACCGACGTTACCAACTATATGATCAACATATTTTAGTCCAACAGGCTTGGGGGAATAGTTGCTTTTGAATTCTTTAAAACCAGGTAGGAAAATTCCTTTGTAATTTTTTCTCTGTATGAACAGATGAATCGTTTCACCGTAGGTATAAATTCCAGATTTAATTACTGATCCATTTTCATCAGAAAATTTGGTAGGCTTTAGAAAAGACTTTGCGCCTCTTTTAATTGTTTCATTATATGATTTTTCTGAATCTTCAACCAAAAACGCCACAAACTTTACCCCGTCACCATGTTTTAAATAATGTTTATTTACCTCTGAATTACCAACATACGAAGAGGTAAGTACAAATCTGATTTTGTCTTGTTTAATTACGTACGAAACGTTTTCATTATCTCCTGTTTCTAGACCAGAATAAGCTTCAGATTCAAATCCCAAAGCTGATTTATAAAAGTATGCGGACTGTTTTGCATTACCAACATAAAATTCTATATAATCTATTCCTAAAATTGGTAAAAAATCTTTTGCATCAGAAAAGATTTTATTAATGTCTGTGTTTTTTGTTTGCATTATTTATTTTTTTCTAACCAAGATTTATAATACTTACCATCATCTATTTTTAATGCATAATCTGTTACCATTAGCGGTTGAAACGTATCGACCATAACAGCGAGCTCTTTTGTTTCTTTTTTTCCAATACTTTTCTCCATTGACCCTGGATGAGGACCGTGTGGTATTCCTGCAGGGTGAAGACTAATGTAACCCTCGTTAACATTATTTCTACTCATAAAGTCTCCGTCAACATAATATATAACCTCATCAGAGTCAATATTGCTATGGTTATAAGGCGCTGGTATTGCGTTAGGGTGATAATCATACAATCTTGGGACAAAAGAGCAAATAACAAAATTATTAGTTTCAAATGTCTGATGAACAGGTGGAGGTTGGTGAACTCTTCCAGTTATAGGTTCAAAATCATGAATCGAAAACTTATAAGGGTAATTGTAACCATCCCATCCTACAACACTAAAAGGATGAGCTGCATAATTACACTCATGGATAGAATCATCTTTTTTTATTTTTAATAAAAAATCTCCCAACTTATCATATGTTTCCAGTTCAATAGGGGGATGTAAATCTCTCTCACAGTATGGAGAGCTTTCTAAATGTTGACCAAACCAATTTCTGTATCTCTTGGGAGTATAAATAGGAGACTTTGATTCAACAATAAATAAACGATTGTTTTCATCGTTAAATTCAATCTGGTAAATGACCCCTCTTGGAATGACTAAGTAATCTCCGTATTCAAAATCAATATTTCCTAAAAAGGTCCTTAACTTTCCGGAACCCTTATGAATAAATATCACCTCATCAGAATCGGTATTTTTATAATAATAGTCCCTCAAAGATTTTGTTGGTGATGAAAGTGAAATTTGACAATTATTGTTAAACAAAATTACTTTTCTGCTGTTTAAGTAGTCTGTTTCTTTTTTGACATTAAAACCAATTAACATCATTGATTTCATGTTGTTTTTGATTGCGGCTTTTGGAGATACAGAGTAAGTATTAATAATCTCTTTAACCTGCGTAGGCCTTTGAGTGTGATACATCAAAGATGACATTCCATCAAAACCGATTGTACCAAAAAGCTCCTCATAATAAAAATCACCATTTTTACTTTTAAAAACAGTATGTCTTTTACTGGGTATATCTCCTAGTTTATGATATCTAGGCATATTTTAAATTTGTTTCCTTAAAAATACAAAATTGTTAATAGACTGAAAAACTATTATTTTTTGATAAATGATTTTGAGCTAAAATTTAATCCCGATTTTATATTTAAAAAATATATACCCGAATCTAAATTCATTACATCTATTATCTTTTTATTTTTAGAAACATGTACCTTTTTACCTAAAATATCATAAATTTCTACATTAAAAATATTTAAATTGGTTTCTAAATTAATATAATCAGTGGCTGGATTAGGAGATAAAATAAAATCAAATTGATCCATTTCTGGAATTTGCATTGAGTTACCTGTAAAATCAAATTCAATCCAATTTATATCAAATCCAGCTTGAACTATTGACATTTTTAAATTGTAAGAACCAGAAGGAAGAGACAAATCAGCAGAAACAGTTTCCCAAGTTTCCCAGCCCCCGGTAACGGGTAATGAAATTTGTGTTAAGTACTGAATGTTAGAGCCATTTATTAAATCCAATCTTACAGATCCTGAATCATAAGCAGATGCAACTCTAAAATTAACATCATATTGGCCAGGTTCTGTAATTAAAACAGAATATTCTGCAAAATCTCCAGCATCTGTATAACCTATCTTATAGCCACCATTTATATCGGTTGTTTCAGAAACACTAAGACCTTCTTGATTTGTAAAATCTTCAGCTTCAACTACTCCTGGAATTAAGATTCTCTCAGAAATATTATTGTAAACCGGAAAATCAATAAAAACTGACAAATAACTATTCAATGTAGATTGAATTTGATTTTGCTGAAAAAAGCTAACGGTAATGTCATCCAAAAAAGAAAAACTATTTTCTGTGGAAATTAAAATCACCTGTGGATTTTCTTCGTCAAACTCTATATCAGAAATATTTACACTTTCAGAATTAATATTTATCTCAAAATGAGAAGAATCAAGTTCTTGATCCAAATTAATAGGATGATTTAGTAATAATAATATAGTAGATTCATCTTCTAGGGCTTCAGCATATTCGATTGAAAAATCTGGGATTTCTTCAGAAATATCAAAATTGAAATTAGTTAAATTATATCCACCCGTGACCATTTTAATTTTCATTTTTTTGACTCCTTCTGATAAATATATTCCAGAGGTTAGTTTATTTACAAAATTTGAATAACTACCAGTATTATATAAAATTATATTGTCAGAAATTGGATATCCATCCAATGAAATATTTAACAAACCTGAAGAAGTAGAAGCATATCTAGAAACAATATTATAAAATCCTGATTCCTGTACATTAACTGTGTAAAGCAACCATTCTCCGTTATCGGTGTATCCAACCTGAAATCCATTGCTGTCAGGATCAACACTATATTCAATATCTACCCCATCATTTCTATATTGCCATCCTTGATTCCAAGCTTGGAAATTATCGGTATTAATATGGTAAGTTGCATAATCGTTGTCATTATAAGCATAACCATTAGTTCCTAAATCATAATCAGATGCATGCAAAGTTCCAGGTATTATCACATTTTCATTGTACGCTAAAGTCTGATTAGAATTTGGTTGTCTAATCATGGCGTCAACAACATCCTTTTGAAAGGCTGTGTTTGAAATATGCACATCTGATGCCAGTTGCATTAAACCCTGAATAGCAGCTGAAATACTTGGCGCACTACCTTCACCTCTAAAAAAATTAATCAAAGATTCATAATTTGAATTTGAACTTATAGCATATGGAGCTGAAATAGATTCAATTTTTTTCCATGGCCAAAAAGCCCAACCAATATAATTTTCTTCAAATAATTTTATTGACTCAGTGAACCATTGATTAGAATTTTCTCCGGCTTCCCCCATCCACAATGGAACATTATATTCACCCCTCATCCATGTTACCCAATCGAGGGAGTCATTATAGCTCCAATATTTATGAAAACTATAAACCATATTATCATCCCACGGTGGAGTTAATCCTGAAAAATCATTTGCATATCCGTTACCTTCGATGAAAATTATATGATTTTGATCAAATTGTCTAATTTCATCAGTAACTTCCAAATAAAAATTTCTTAATTCATTCTCACCCAAATCCCAATGAGTTTCATTTAATAAATCATAACCACCTATCCAAGGTTCATTAGTATATCTTTCTGCTAATTTTCCCCATAAAGCAATGGTTTTATTAATATTTTCGTCACTTTCCCATAAAGATGGTAAATTTGGGTTATAATCATTGATATCAGAACCAAATCCTTGTCCACCTGGTGCTGCATGAAGATCTAAAATTAGATACATATTGTTAGCTTCACACCAATCTAACAAGTTATCTACCAAATTAAACCCCGTGTCTATCCATGTATTTTGACCAAAAACAGGTTCTTCTTCAATAGGTAGTGTGAAAAGATTATAATGCATAGGTAACCTAACACTATTAAATCCATGGTTAGATAATGCATCTATATCTTCATGAGTTATAAAGTTTTCCAACCAAAGATTGTAAAAATTATCAGTGTTTTCTTGACCAATAAAATTAATAAGTTTTTCTTTAAATTCGCTCTGAGAACTAGCAGCACCTGTAAATTCAAACATATAGGGTTCTTGTAGCATCCATCCTCCTAAATTAATTCCTTTTAAAATGAAATTATTACTATTATCATCCTTTAGATATGGACCTAATGTGGTCAAATTTTGAGAATACCCAAAAATTAAAAAAAATAAAAACAAAAATGTTATATATCCTTTCATTAATTAATCAACATTGTCTAATCCCCACAAAGTAATCTCTGAACCATGTACATATGTATCACTCCCGTAATTAGATGTAATTGAAAACTTTAAATATCTAAACTTTTCAGAAACACCCTCTAAATCAAAGTCATGACCGTTAGCTGCTACATCCATAAAATCTTGAGGAATATTTCCGTTTTCATCACTTGGATCACCAATATCATATTCACCTAGAAGAGTCCAGTCCACACTATTGCTACTTGCATATAGAGAAAATGACCTCATATTTTCCTCTTGATAATAGTAAGGTATACCAGTTGGTCCACCATACCAGAAAGCTCTTTGCCATACTTTAAATCTATGAATTCTTATATTTTTATTAAGGCTTATTACTATGTCTAAAGGCCAATTTAAAGTACCACCGTTTTGATCTCTCCAAATTATAAAATAGCTATTATCAGAATTGGTTTCTGCAGTGTCAATAACATCATCCCAAAAGGCTGTTGTTTCACCTTCCCAGGCATTACCGTTGACAGAAAGTTGACTCATTAGAGTCCAGGTAGACTTATCTATCATTTCTTCAAAAAGAGGTGTCAAAATAGCTTTTTCTTGCAAATCAGTGATATTACCGTCAAAATCTTCAACTTTTGTCAGGAAAGTCATTTCAACGGATTCAAGACCTCTAACAAAGATGCTTTCAGCTAAACTATTTGAAGAGAGAATTCTGATATCTTCGTCAGAGCCATTTGTAATGTATAAATGAACATAAACGGTTTTTTCGGCAATATTATCCCATTCGATTTTTACTCCACCTAAATCAGGTGTTATTGATATACTTTCTTGTACCAAAAAAATAAATGATGGTAAAGGTGTAAACTCAACCTCAATTGGTTGAGACATGTTTTCATTCTCATCAACTACAAATAATCTAACTAGCAAAGGAGTGTTTTGATTTAATCCGTCAATTTCGATAGAATTATTATGCGAGCTTGAAACTCTGTATACATCAACACCTAGTGAATTTGTATATTCAGCTCTAACAAATAGTATATCAGAATCACTTGGTAATGAATACGAAATTATCCCACCACCGTTAGTAGGTACAATGTTTTCAATGGATAAAGATCCTGGAGGGGTTGCATCCTGACTTTGATTATCTTCACAAGATAAAAGGATAACGAAAGAAAATAATGTTGATAGAATTTTTATTGTTTTCATAAGCTAAATTATTACCACCCTGGGTTTTGAATTAGGTTAGGGTTAATTGTTAGTTCATTAATACTAATAGGATGAAAATAATCTCTAGGGTTATTAAATGATCTTACTCCAACCTGAGTTATGTTATAATAACCATTTACGGTAGTTTCATCAACTGACCATCCATACACAGGAGAGTTAAAATATTCATCAGCTAATTTCCATCTTCTTAAATCATTATACCTATTTCCTTCGAAACAAAATTCAATTAACCTTTCTTGTCTAATAATTTCTCTTAATCCTTCCTGAGTAGTGTGCTTATTTAAGTTTGACGAAATCGTTGCATCACCCCAAGCATCTTCAACGGATCTTATTCCAGCCCTTTCCCTAATTACATTTAACGCGTTATAAGCATCTGAATTTGGGCCACTAGATTCGTTTATTGCTTCAGCATAATTCAAATATAACTCGGAAAGTCTGATCATTGGCCAAGCATAAGTTACAATTTTAGAATATCCATCCCCTTCAGAGTCAGGATGAACAAGTTTTTTTAGAGCATATCCAGTAATTAAATAATCATCTGAATTTGCAATTCTACCATGACTTTCTCCCTTTTTCATTCTTAACTGCCATAAATTACCCCATGTTCTATTATATCCTCTGTCAAATCCAAGAGAAGAATAAAATCTAGGCTCCCTATCTAGGTTAAGTTTTGCAGTACTTGAACCATATTGAGCTTGCATATTTTGTGATCCGCTAACTGATGTAGTGTTGTATCTATTTTGGAAGTCATAAGATAAATCTTCATCTATAGGTAGCCCATTTTCAGAATAGAATAACTCAGCTACTCTCAACGTTGGAGCTATCCATTGCCAAGCAGCCTCAACAGATGAAGCTGTAGGGTTTTTCATCATACAAGCTGCCTGCATCTGCCACCAATCATTATCACGAACAGGATTTGAATTACCCCAAATTAATTCCCCATTCCATTTATCAACAATAGAATATTTTATGTCATACAAAGTCTGAATAAATTCTTCATCTTCATATTCATCTTCATAATTTGGAGGTGATGAAGTAAAATCATAAATACTCACACCATTTTCTAAAGATGCATTTATAGCATCTAAAGAAGCTTCTCTTGCTCTATCCCACTTTGTTTGATCATAAGATTGATTAAAAAAATGTTCGCCATCTTCATTTACAAAACCCGAATACATCTCAGAATTTCCGTTAAATAATGGACTAGCAGCATATACCAATATTCTTGATTTTATAGCTTTTGCAATTACCTGATCTATTCTACCCAAGTCATTTGAGCTAAGCACTCTCGCTGGTAAATGAATTAATGCATCATCAATTGTTTCAACTATATAATTTACAGATTCATCTACAGTTCTTCTTTTTACCCTAACTTCAATATCACTAGCAGAAATTGGCAAATTTTCGTCAACTATAGGAATAGGACCATAATACGTAAACAGAAGAAAATGATAATAAGCCTTCAAAAATTTAGCCTCGGCAGCCCAAACATTCATCTCTTCCTCTGTCATATCAACAACATTGTAAATATTTTCAATAAGAACATTACAATGTCTAATACCTTCCCATAAAGGACCTTGATCTTGCCAGCCTGACCATAATCCAAATTTTGGACTTGATGCTGATTGTTGGCCTTTCATAATTCTAATCCCATCAGTTTCTTTAGCAATCGGAGTTGTAACTTCGTCACTCATCAACATAAATGAAGTATAAACTCCATCATTTTTAGGCAAATAAGCATAGCATGTAGCTAAAGCGGTGTATGCAACTTCTTTTCTTTCAAACAAAAGATCAATTTGTTGTGTTTGATCTGGAACAATATCTAAGTATTCATCACAACCGAACATACAAAATAATAAACCAATAATTATATTTTTTTTATTCATATTTTTTTAAAAATTAACCTGTAAACCAATATTATATACTTTTTGAGGTGGATATCCTAAACCATTCCCTCCCATTTCTGTATCCCATAGATCAAATTTTGAAATAGTTAAAAGATTAAGTCCAGAAAAATAAACCCTTGTATTTAATCCAGAAAATAAACCTGCTCCATTTTCAGGAAATGTATAACCAATTTCTAAATTTTTCAATCTTAAAAAATCACCATCTCTTTGCCACCAAGTTGACTGTTGTTCATTATTGGCGATAGAATATGTTGAAAGTCTTGGCCAAAATGCATTTGGATCTGGATTATTTATAGACCAATGATTATTAGCGATAACATTTAAGGCATTTCTTTCATTCACAAAGGGCGAAATATCATTTGGATTTATAAAAAATGATGTTCTAGCAACTCCCTGCATAAAAACAGAAAAGTCATAACCTTTGTAAGACGCAGAAACTCCAAATCCATATACAATTTCAGGCACTGTTGGTTTACCAATTGGGACCCTATCCAACTCGTTTACTACGCCATCATTATTGATATCAGTATATTTAATATCACCAGGCATATAAGAATTTGATGAAGAAGAAAATCCATTAAATTGCTCAGGTGAATTATCAATGTCTGCTTGATCAATAAACAATCTTTCAGCCATTAGCCCCCATGCTTGATTAACTGGATATCCAATTCTACTCAAATAATCATATGTGTAATCTGGCTCACCGTTTATCAAAACCTCGTTAGTTGAATAAGTGAAATTTCCTCTTCCTGAAAGAATCAATCCAGAGTTTAAAGCTTTATTATAATCAATTGATAAATCAATACCCCTAGATTCAACTTCTCCTAAATTACTACTAATTGTTGTGGTTAACCCCATAGTTGACGGAATATAGTCTCTAGACATGTAAATTTTCGATCTGTGCTCAGTAAAGTAATCAACTTGTAAGTTCAATGAGTTAAACAATCCAAGTTCTAAACCATAATTTGTTTTTTCAGCAACCTCCCAAGTTACATTTTGATTTGAATATCTGTCAATAACATAACCTTGATAATAATTATTAAAGTCTGATCCCCATGTATAACCATAACTATCACTCTGTAAATTAACCTCTGATAAATAAAAAAATCTATCATCAGCACTAGAAATTCCGTCATTTCCAACTAAACCATGGGTTAATTTCAATTTAAACATATTTACATCAGGAAGTTTTTTATTAAACCATTCCTCGTTTGATAAAATCCACCCAAGCCCAACAGACGGAAAAAACCCAAATCTATTGTTTTCAGCAAATTTCTCAGAACCGTTATAGCCAAAATTTAATTCAGTAAAATATCTGGAATCATAATTGTATGAAAGTCTACCTGAAAGGCCCATATTTCTAGAAGGTAATGTTCCAAATGCACTATTACCACCAATTGTGTTTAAAGATTCACTAAAATTAAAAACAAGCAATCCTCCTATATCGTGTAGATCACTAAATTTTCTATTATACTCTGTTACAAATTCGTAATAAAATCTACTGGTACCTAAATTATTTACACTTGGATTATTCAAAAACTCAGTGCCTTCTTGAATTCTGTATAGATAATTTAAAATTCCTTGTTCTGATTCGACCTCAGCCATTCCATAATAGAATGGCGTGTATTCTCTTGAATTTTCATTCATAGTGTATGTACGAACCGAGGCCATACCACGAAATTTAAGTCCTTCAGTAATAAATTTAAGATCCTGCTCTATCTGAACTTGGGAAAAAATAGTATTAGTAAATCTGTCTTTATAACCCTTTACCATATCAGCAAAAGGGTTAGAGAATCCACCATTACCTTTATTTCCAAAAAGTGTATGATTATATCCTAGATTATCATCGTAAACAAAATACTTTGGGAAATTTGCAGGATTTGCCTGCATTACAGAACCAAAAATATCATTTGCTGAAACGGAAGGACCATTATATCTTTCAAATAAGGAATAAAACTTAACGGCAATTTTGGTTGTATTTGTTAAATCTATATTTATATTGGCTCTTAGATTTGATCTTTTAATATCAATATTATTATTGAAATTATTTAGAGGATCAACCTTTAATAATCCTGTATCATTATTATGTGATACTGAAAGGTAATACTGCGCAATATCTCCTCCACCATTAATATTTAAGTTAGCTTTTCTGTTAATTGTGTAATCCTTAAACAATTCATTATACCAATTTACATTTGGATAAATATTGGGGTCACCGCCATTTAAGGTACCATATATCTTAGAAATACTGTAAGTTAAAGGAGCAGATGGGTCCCTAGTTCGGGTTGCGCGATTATATAAATTCATATAATCAACACCTCCCAAAAACTCATTAGTTTGCGATGGTGATGATATTGAATTTTCATATCTAAAGGAAACTTTAGCCTTTCCTTTTTTACCCTCTTTAGTTGTAACTAGAATTACACCATTAGCACCCCTTGCTCCATAGAGTGAAGTAGCAGTCGCGTCCTTCATAATCGAAAAACTTGCAATGTTATCAGGTTCAATCCTTGCTAAGTCGTTAGTGGTAACTTCTAATCCATCAATCAGAATAAGAGGATTGTTTGCATACCCAAAACTAGTAACACCTCTAATAAAAAATTCAGCATTATCTGCACCTGGCTCACCAGATCTTTGGTAAGAAATCATTCCAGCCAATTTTCCTGCCATTGCATTTGTGATATTAGATGTAGGGATTTTTAATTCGGATGGATTTATTGTATTAATAGAACCTATTACACTGTTTTTTTTCTGCTTTTGAAATGCTACAACCTGAACTTCCTCTAAAGATTCGAGACTTTCAAGCATTATAACATCAATATTTTTTTGTTTGCCAATTAAAATAGATTGAGTTTCAAAACCAATATAAGAAAACTGAATATTTTGATTTTCATTGTCCGCTTTTATCGCATAAGTACCTTCAAAAGTAGTTGAGGCACCTCTATTTGTACCCTCAATTAATACAGTAACACCTGGAAGCGGATCCCCCCCCTCATCAACAACAATTCCGCTCAGAAGTATTGACTGAGAATAAATTATTGATGAAAATAACAACATGTATATTAGTAGTATATTTCTTTGATTCATTTTAAGAAATCGATTTAGTTTAATTTGGAGCAAAAGTAAAACTATTTTAAGTCTTGAGAGTAATCTTTTTAAGAGAACTTTCTGTCAATCGAATATTTTCCAGGGCCAGTCATCATTAGTATGACAAAAACAGTTAAAAATAACAGAGCTTTTTCAATCTTTCCAAAAGGATCTCCCAAATGAACTATAAAAGCTGCTACAAACATCGTTGCTGCAGGAAAAAAACTGAAAAATTTGGTCTTATATCCTATAATTATAAAAATAGGAGCTAAAAATTCAGAAAAAACAGCTAGAATTAAAGTAGGAATTTCTCCAATTCCTAGCGGGTTAGAAAAACTTAAGTTTCCTTCAAGTAATCTATTTAGTTTTCCTAATCCATGGCCGTAAAGCATTGAACCTGCAAAAACCACCCTTAATATAAGTAAGGCTATATTATTCATTTTTATTTTTTTTTGGTTTGATGAACAAAGATAATTAAATTTAAAAAAGATGAATTTTATGAAAAGAAGAAAATTTTTAAAAAATGCAAGTTTAGCTGGAATTGGATTAACTAGTTATAGATTACTTGCTCAAACAGAAAATAATATTGATGGATACATCACAAATAGACCTAATACTAATGATAGAACCTTCACTAGTTTAGCAGTTGAGGAAACAATAAAATTTATCAAATCCAAAATAAGTGACCCTCAATTATCTTGGATTTTTGAAAATTGCTACCCTAATACCCTTGACACAACTGTTGACTATGAGGTTATTGACGGCAAACCTGATACATTTATAATAACTGGTGATATTGATGCTATGTGGCTTAGAGACTCGACTGCACAAGTTTGGCCCTACCTACCTCTTGTTACAAAAGATGAAAAAATTAAAAATTTAATAAAAGGGTTAATTAATAGACAGGCTAAATGTGTTATTAGAGACTCATATGCAAACTCTTTTTACAAAGACCTTACAAAGGTTTCAGATCACAACAAAGACATACCCACACCAATTGCAGGAGTACACGAACAAAAATGGGAAATTGATTCTCTTTGTTATGTAATCAGATTAAGTTATAATTATTACAAATTGACTAAAGATGATTCAATTTTTGATGAAAATTGGATTAAGTCTACAAAACTTATATATGATACTTTTTTAACTGAACAAAGAAAAGACGGTAAATCACCATATACGTTTATTAGAAATGGTACTGCAATGGTAGATGCACCTTTATTCTCTGGTACTGGAAGACCGTTTAAACCTAACGGTTTAATTTGTTCAATGTTTAGACCATCTGACGATGCTACCATGTATCCATTTTTAATTCCATCAAATATTTTTGCATCAATTTCAATGAAACAATTATCTGAAATATATAAAGAACAAAAAATTGATGAATTATTTTCAGAAAAATGCTTAGAAATGTCAATAGAAATTGACAATTCAGTTAAAAAGCACGCTATCAAGGAACATCTTGATTTTGGAAAGATTTACTCATATGAAATTGATGGTTTTGGAAATAATTTATATATGGATGATGCAAATGTTCCCTCTCTAATGTCATTGGCATACTTGGATTCAAAATTTAAAGATGACAAAATATATCTAAATACGAGAAAGTTTTTACTTAGTAACAATAATCCTTATTTCCTTAAGGGAAAAGCCGCTGAAGGTCAAGCAAGTCCACACACAGGCAAAGATAAAATATGGCCCATGGGAATAATTTTAAGGGCAATGACTAGCAATGATGATGATGAAATAAAAAAATGTTTAAAAATGCTTGTAAATACACACGCTAACACTGGATTTATGCATGAGGCATTTGACAAGGACAACCCAAATAATTATTTTAGATCCTGGTTTGCCTGGGCAAATACACTTTTTGGTGAGCTAATTATTAAAATACAAAATGAACGAGTTCATTTATTAAGAGAAAATTATTCAATTTAAAATTTAATAATTTTCTCTGTTTGGGTTACACCTGACCTTGTCTTAATTTTAAGAATATATATTCCTTTGGTTAATTTTTCTAAATTTTTATTAATTCTATTCATTCCGGAATTTAGAATACCTGAGAATAAATTATTAACTAAAGAACCTTTTAAATCATAAATATCAACAGTAACAAAATCACTTACGTTTAACTCGAATAAAATATATAAACTTTCAACAAATGGATTAGGATAAACCCTGGTATATATTAAATCTTCTTCACTAACTGATGCAGTAGCAGAATTTACAGCATCTGGGCTTCCATGATAATTTATATTACTCCAACTAGAGGGAAGTGAATTATCATAAGAAGGATTTATCAATTCTAATGTATAGCCATCTCCATCAGAAAGAGTTGGCCATGGAGATGTTGACTCATAATAAACCTCATCATGTATAATTAAATCAGAGTCAAACAATCTGACAGCATCTCCTGAAGCTGAAAGACCAAAATCAAATTCGCCTATGAAATAATCTATCTCTGGGTAAAGCTCAGAGAAATCATCAGAATTTCTAACAATAACCAAATAATTATAACCAGAAATAATTGTTCCGTCTGGAAAGATAAATTCGTTTGAATCATTATTGTCTTTTAATATCCAACCCGAAATATTTATATCGTCCTGATTTGGATTGTAAAGCTCAACCCAATCACCAGGATTAAAATCATCTGAGGACTTAAAATTTATTTCATTTATAACTAAATTTAAACCAGAACTATTAATGAAGTGAGCTTGAATCTCTGAGCTTTCAGAAATGTTAACTTCAATCTCTGATTCTGTCGAATTAACATAACCTGTCCAATGGGAGAATTCATAACCAGGATCTGCAATAGCTTTTAGAGTAATTGGAACGTCCTGAAAATAATCACCACTCCATTCTTCTTCCTGAATTTTTAAATTATTATTTAATTTTATAAAGCCCATATTTGGTTGATTATTAAATAAAACCACTTCATGATATTCATCCAAATCAAAACTATTCAATATATGCTGTTTTGCCTCTGGCTGTCTATTGATAGCAAAATTATTCATATTATCAACAAATTGATAAACGGTATTAGTCGAAACCCATGGTTCACTTTCTATCCATCGATCAATATGATTTAGCATTTCATTATACATATTGTCGTAAATACTTAAAAAATGACTTGTTACATTAGAAGGTAAAAATCTCGTATTCATTTCATCGGCATACCTGTTTATAAATCTATTTCTAAAATTTATGTTTTCAAGAAGTTTTCTTTGAAGAAGTGTAGCCCATTGTGGATTTGCCCATGTTGTTTGGTTTCCTGAAATAACAAATTCTAAAGTATCAAAATAATATGAGTAATTTTGTTCCCAATCATCCCACCACTGACCTGCAAATCCAAAATCTGTATCATAAAGTATCCATCTCCATTTCCCCCCAGGTACTTTCCAATACTTAATATTGTTTCCAGGGTAATCGCGATTATCCATGTATATCTGAGCAACATTATATATAATGAAATTATCAATATCTATTTGTTCAGAAACATAGTTATAATTTTCTTCAATTGTTAAATCATTGTTAGAAACAAATGAGATTAAATCTAAGTATTCCTGATTATCACCATCAACAATTTCAGCATTATTGGTTAATAAAGTAATGTTGTTTGGATTTACATTATGCTTTGATGCGATAAGATTTTCACTTACTTTTTCTCTCAAGTTATATAACCCCCAATAATTGTCATTAATATAAGTAGAGACAGTTTTGAAACTCTGAAAATCAAGATTAGAATCAATCATTAAACTAGTGATTGCAGCATCTCTCATATTTGTTCTCATCCAGTCATTTCCAGAATTTCTTAAAACAACTGATTCAAAAGAATCATAATTTAATTCATCAAAAAATTGATAATCAAAATCACCTACACCATACAAACTTCTAGCGTATAAAGCAATGGATTTTTGATCCCAACCCCTACTGTAAGCACCAAAAATTTTCATTCCAGCGTTTGAATTAAATTTAAGCTGATTATTTTCATAAAATGAAATATGAACAGGCCTCTCCCAATCTTCCCAAAAGTTAGCGCCAAAATATGGATAACCACCATAGTCTTCGGGACCATAGGTATAAATACCATAATCATAATCAAATAAATTATATTCATCACTTACCAAATGAATAATTGGTAAATCACTTTCAATATCAAAGAAATAGTTTCTTGTATCAGAATGAAGAGAAATATAATTTTCTTTAAATGCTTTAGCTCTAATTATATTTGTTTCGTCTATAGTGATTGGACCTGAATATAATTGCGAACCTTCATTAGGTTCAGTAAAGTCTAATGTGTACCTAATTTCAACATCGCTAGGGCCAAATATTTCAAGTATTATTGGATTAGTAATAATTCCACCATCATGAGAAAATGTAAGTGAGTTAGAAAACACACCTTCAAAACCCGCACTATCATTTTCATCACCAGGGGTAGGCTCATCAAAAACAAAATAATCATCAGTTTCAAAAGAAACTCCATAAGAAATATTTGAAGGTAAATTAGGAGTAATTACCGAATCAATTAAATTACCCTGACTGTCGTTTAAATAAACGGAATCCCCAGAGGATGAAATTTTAAAATTAGTATGAAGAGAAGATCCACTTCCTAATCCTAAAATATCGGGAGGTATGACTCCTTCATTTGTAGTATTATCATATTGGGCCGACAAAAAAGGAATTATTGACATATCAGATGATGAGTCAGAAATATTATGAACTTGAATACTAAAAATATTTTCTCCGTTTACAAGAAGATTAATTGCATTATCAATTGAGAATCTGTCAGGGATACCACCAGAGTAAATCTGAGCCTCGTGATCAATACTTGTAGTAGAATTGTATTGAGGAGGAGTTCCGTTAATATTAGCTCTAGCAACCTCAACACCATTAATATATGCTACAAATCCATCATCATAGTCAACATCTAATATAAGATTACTAATTTCATTGATATCATTAATAGTGAAAGTTTTTCTAAGGAATACTGCTAAGGTACCACTAGGTATAGTTGTTGAATCATCATTGTCAGAATAACCAAAACCAGAATTACCATTATTCCAGTTTTCATCGTTAAAATCTAAATTTGTCCAATCAGATGGAGTGTTCTCGTCTGGAATTATATACTTAAATGAATCACCTTGATTGATTAATGTTCTTGTGAAAAATATATCCGATCTATCCTTACCTGAAGCCCAAACCAGAAGATACTCATCTGCGTCTATTGTTATTTCCGGAAAAACCCAAGGATTATCATCAACATCTAAATCGCTTAAACTCCAATTATTTAAAGAAATTTCATCATTTCCAAAATTATAAAGCTCAATCCAATCTGGAGAATCACCATCCTCATCAAAAAAAAATGTGTTAGAAGCTGCAACTTCATTAATCCTAACCGATTGGGAAAAAGCATAGTTAAAGCATAAAAATAAAATAATTAAAATTTTAAATGAACGCATAAATAAAGGTTAAATGAAATGCAAAAATATAAATTAATGTTTAATAAAATGTGTTTTAATTCTTATTATATTTGTGGTCATATTTAAAATAAATTTGATATAAATTTATGAGAATACAATTATTTTTATTTTGTTTAATTTTTATCTATTCATGTAAAACAAAATATGCAACCAAAGATTTTGTTATTTCTGAAATTCCATCATCTCCTAATTACAGTAAATTAGAAAGTTGGGCAGCACATCCAAATAAAAATGACAGTGTTATCGACACTTTTTACAATGTAGAAAAAAATGATTTAAGAGCAGATATTTTTTATATATACCCAACCCTTCTAACCGATAAAAAAGATAATTCATGGAATTCTGATTTAAATAATGATAACCATAAACAAATGGTTAAAAATATTGCAATAAAATATCAAGCAACAGCTTGGGCAAATGCAGGTAAAATTTATAGCCCATTTTACAGACAAGTACATTTAAGATCATTTTACGAGCCATATACATCAAACGGTGGAATAAAAGCAGGTATTATTGCATATAATGATATCAAAGAAGCTTTTATTTATTATTTGAAACACTTCAACAATGGAAGACCTATAATATTAGCTGGTCATAGCCAAGGGGCTTATCATTGTAAAACTCTTTTAAAAGAGTTTTTCGATGGAAAAGATTTGCAAGATCAATTGGTGGCCGCATATATTCCAGGAATAAGAGTTGATATTAATGAATTTAAAACAATTCATGCACTTAAAGACCCAAATGACATAAAAGGTTATTTGTCATGGAATACTTTTAGAATTAATAAAAAACCTAAAAAAGGCAAACATCCTGCACATTTTTCATGGAAAAAAAATCAATATGTTACGAATCCGATAAAATGGGATGAATCTAGGGAGGCAAGTATAAAAGAACACAAAGGTTTATTTTCATTTGATGAAAAAATTTATCCAAATTCAGTTAATATTATTATATATGATGGATTATTATGGTCATCAGTTCCTAAGGGAATCAAAGGTAATTTCCTTCTTAAACTTATAAATAATTATCATTTTGGAGATATAAATATATTTTGGAAAGACATCTCTGAAAACGCAAAGCATAGAGTTAATAAGTTTTTCAATTTGAAAATAAATTAATTCGAGAAAAATTATAAATCAACTTAACAGAGAAGAAAAAAATTGATGATTTTATTAATATTGTTAATAAAAATAAGATTTATATGAGTAAAATCTTCTTTTTTGTAAAAAAAAATCATATATTTAAGTATTAATAATTTAAAAACTAAAAAGATATGGGTTATTCACACCAAAACAGTAAAGGAAAAACTTACCACTTACACTCAAAAGATGTTACACTTAAAGGTGGTAGAAACCAAACTATTTATTATTTCGCTAAAGATTCTAGGCCTAATGCATGTGATCTACCAGCTGGAAAACAAGTAGTAGAAAATACTAAAACTGGTCTTCCATTTCTTAAAGGGAAGTAAGACACAAATTAATATTTATTAAAAAACCCTCCTAGTGAGGGTTTTTTTATTATAATTTTATAATATGACATTATTGATTATGGCTGCTGGAAATGGCAGTAGATATGGAAAGTTAAAACAATTTGACGAACTTGGACCGTCTGGTGAGTTCCTAATGGAATTTAGTATATATGATGCTGTAAAACATGGCTTTAAGCATATTGTAATTATTACAAAAAAAGAAAATAAATCCTTTTTATTTAATTACATAAGATCTCGAATTAAAAAAACTATAAAACTAGATGTAATAATTCAGGAAAATTCAAATCTTCCTAATGAAGTCAATGCAAATTATAATAGAACAAAACCTTGGGGTACTGCTCACGCAGTTTGGTGTGCTAAAGATTATATTAATGGAGATTTTGCAATTATTAACGCAGATGATTATTATGGTGCTAAAGCATATAAAAATGCTTCAAAATTTTTTAACCACTCAAATAATCCAAATGAATATGGATTAATAGCTTATAAATTAAAAAATACTCTATCTAAATACGGATCTGTTTCAAGAGGTGTTTGTAAAGAAAAAAATAATAAACTTTTATCAATTAATGAATTTCTTAAAATTGAAAAAATTAATAATGAAATAAAAGATCATGACTCGAATACAATATTTGATAGCGATGATTATGTTTCTATGAATTTTTGGCTTTGTAAATACAATTTTTTTAAACATTTAGAGTCATATATTGTCAAACAAATAGATAATCTAAATAATATTGAAACAGATGAAATATATTTACCTTTTGCAGCACAACAACTACTTTCAAAACAAATTATCAGTGTTAATCTAATTGACTCAGAAAGTCGCTGGTTTGGTGTGACATATAAAGAAGATAAATTAAACAGTATAAAAAATCTCCAATCGTATAGTTCTAATGGTGTATATCCAACTCCATTATGGAAAGTTTAATTAAAATTCGGATAAATTAAATCATTTCCTGACTTAACCCATTCAATCATTCCGCCTTTGATTACATTTACATCTTTAAATCCGCTTTCTAATAACAGCTTTGCAAATTTTGTGCTTCTATTATCTGATCTACAATAAATAACAAACTTTGAATCTTTGTCTAAAAGAGAGATTTTTGAAGAAATTGAATTAGAATAAAAGTCAATATTAATAGCATTTTCGATAAAACCTGTTTCAAACTCTTTTAAGGTCCTTACATCGATAAGTGTAATATCATCTTTAGAGTATTGAGAAAACTCAATATTAGAAATTATATTTAGATCATTATTATTTGAAAAACATGAAAAAAGTAAAAGAAATAAAATAGAATACCTATACATATAAATTAATTTATAGTTTTTCCTTTCCATTCCTGAATTCCACCTACTAAATTATACAATTTATTAAATCCCAATTCTAACATTAAGATACATGAATTTTCACTACGGACTCCAGTTCTACAATAAATATAATAAGATTTGCTTTTATCCAACTTATTGATTTCTGAAATAAAATTTGAAGGATCATAAAAATTAATATTTACAGAACCTGGTATATGTTTCTCCTCGTATTCTTCTTCTGTTCTAACATCCAAAATTACAGGACTATTATCATTATTTAATTTTTCTTCCCAAGAAATTTGATCTAAATTCATAAAATAAATATATAAAATTTAGATTAAAATATAATCTTTTTAATTTCTGAAATTAACTCTTTTTTCTCAAAGGGTTTAGGGTAAAAATTATAATTTTTTTTTATTTAATATTAATGTTGCTGGAATACCTCCGTCCCATTGACTAGAAACTCTAGGCACCCAAGAATTTATATCTGAATCATCAAGAATAACTACACTAGATTTGATATTATTTTTAGCTATAAAAGGTTTTAATTTATTTTCAACTTGTGAAGGAAAATCTAAGCTGACAAGTATAACCTTAACATTGTCATTTGGGAAAGATTGATTAACATATTCAAAATATGGTAATTCCTTAATACATGGAGAGCACCAAGTTGCCCAAAAATTAACTACGTATGTGGTATTATCGGACAAATCAAAAGTGCCAAAGAGCTCTTCAAAATTATAGACAGTAATATTGTCATCATTATTTGTAAGTGTACTACATGAAATAAAACATGTAAAAAATAGACAGTAAAATATTCTTAGCCCCATATAGGAAATGTAATCAAATTACATGCCATGAAATATTTGATAAAAATCTACAAAGAGGAAAAATTAATTGATGACTAATTTTTTAGAATACCTAAAATTCTTGTTTTGAAATTCAATTATGTATATGCCTTTATGAATTCCAGAGATGGAAAAGGATTGTGAATTTGAAAGATTGCTAAAATTTTTGTAGAGTACCTTTTTACCTAAAATATTATATAAACTAACTGCAGTATATCCAATCTGAGAAGATAAGCCACTAAGAGTTATAATATTTGAATTTATTTCTTTGTAAACCTGAATGGGAGTTTTTGTAAGATTTTCAGGGCTTTCATAAATATTAGTTAGATTTTCAGAATAATCAAAACTTAAATTATCTCCTTTATCATTAGATTGTGAAAATAATAATCCGTTAAAGCTAATAAATACAATTAAAAAAATCCGCATAAGTAAATGTATGTGTACTATAAAACAAATATAAACAAATATAATTTAGATTTTCTTAGAAATAAAATCTAAATAAAAATTCTGAAACTATTTTTCATCTAGTAAAAACAAATTCATTCTCAGAAGATAAATAATTATCAAACATATATCTATCCTTGTTAAACAATTTAATGTCATTTACAGATGTTAATTGGTTATCAACAATAAATCTAGTCATCATTCCTCTAGCAATTTTAGAGAAAATAGCAATTGTCTTATAGTCACCATTTTTTAATTGTTTAAAACTTACTTTAAATATTTTTGCATTAATTACCTTAGAGTCGATAGCCTTAAAATATTCATTACTTGCTAAATTTATAACAGGTTCGTTAGCCGAAATCTCATTGTTTAACTGGTTAGTTATTTTTTTAGTCCAAAAGTCATACAGATTCTTGTTAGTATCAAATGCCAATTTTGTGCCCATTTCTAATCTGTATGGTTGAATTAGATCTAACGGCTTTAATAAACCATATAAGCCAGATATTATTCTTACAGATTTTTGTAAAAAATCTGTATTTGATTTTTGAATAGTGTAAGAATCTAAACCTTTGTATACGCCTCCGTTGAAAGCATAAATTGCCTGACGGGCATTTTTTGGTGAAAATGGAATAGACCAAGACTTATTTCTTTCATAATTTAATTCACCTAGTTTGGTTGATATATTCATTAAATTCGAAAGTTCTGACGGAGATTTTTCTCTTAAAATAGAATTAAGATGTTTTGCTTCATTTAAAAAACAAGCATCACTTACATTTGTAATCGGTAAATCAGATTTAAAGTCTAATGATTTAGCTGGAGATAAAAGAATTTTCATTTGTAATGATTTAAAATTAAAATTAAAGAAGAAAATTCATTTTTTCAAAAAAAAATAATGAGAAATTAATTTGATGAATATTTTTTCCATTTTTCAATACATAATTTAAAATTATCAGGTAATTCTGAATCAAATTGAAGAAATTTACCGGTTTTTGGATGAGTAAAACCTAGAGTTTTTGCATGTAACGCCTGTGTTGGTAAGATTTTAAAACAATTTTCAACAAATTGTTTATATTTCGTAAAGGTTGTTCCTTTTAAAATTAAGTTACCTCCATACCTATGATCATTAAAAATTGTGTGGCCAATATGTTTCAAATGAACTCTAATTTGATGAGTTCTTCCTGTTTCAAGAATACATTTAACCAGACTAACATAATTTAATCTATGTAAAACCTCAAAATTAGTAATTGCTCTTTTACCCGAAAAGCTTACTTCATTATCCAGAACAATATTTTGTAATCTATTCTTTGGATTACGTCCAATAAAATTATCAATTCTTCCGTGATCATCTTTTACTAAACCCCAAACCATTGCAAAATATTCTCTCTTTGTAGTTTTATTTGCAAATTGATTTGATAAATTTACCATTGCATGATCATTCTTTGCTACTACCAGTAAACCGCTAGTATCCTTGTCAAGACGATGTACTAATCCTGGTCTATTTGACGAGTTAATCGGAAGATTTTTAAAATGATATATTAACCCATTTACAAGAGTTCCTGAGTAATTACCATGTCCAGGGTGTACAACCAAGCCAGCAGGTTTATTTATGACTATTAAATCATCATCTTCATAAAGTATATCAATAAAAATTTTTTCTGGAATCAGTTCATTTTCTAAAGGTGGATATTCAAAGAAAACTTTTATTTGATCATTTGGCTTAACCTTGTAATTAGATTTAACAACAATATCATTTACGTAAATACTACCATTTTTAGCTGCAGCTTGAATTTTTGTTCTAGTAGCATTTTCAACAAAGTTCATAAGATACTTGTCTATTCTCAAAGGACTTTGACCTACGTCTACCGTAAATGAAAAATGTTCAAATAAAGATTTATTGTTTTCCATTACCAAGGACAAAATCAATTACTGAATTTTTTTTTAAGTAATCACCTTCATATAATTTGTTACCATTACTAGAAATCGAAATTACCTCGTCTAATGCAATGTAATTTACGTAAGAAACTTTACCTGTTATAAAGCCTAAATAATTTAAAGTTTTCTTAGCTTGTCTAATCGTGTAACCTCTTATTTTAGGAATTCTAACATCTTTAAAATCTGATGCATTAAGTGTTATATATATTTTTCTTCCATTTTTTACTTTTGATCCAGCTGAAGGAAGCTGCTCTAAAACAGATTTAATTTTAAAGTCAGGGTTAAACTTTGCTGAATCTAAAACAATGTAATGCAAACTTAAGTCTTCTAATTCTTTACCGAACTCATCTGTTGTTAATCCAATCAAATCTGGAACAATAACATATTTACCAAAATTTGTTTTAAATCTTAAAAATAATTTTAAAAACAAAAACAATAATAATGTAGTAATTGAAATATAAATAAGGTTCTTAATAAAAGATTTACCGAATAAATATTTTAGAAATAGCATAATCAAACATTATATACAAACTTAATTAATTTAAATATAACTTTTATTAGCTATTTTTGAATTAATAATTTATGGTATGGGCTTAAATATTGGAATTATAATGGGAGGATATTCAGAAGAGGTTAATATTTCTTTGAAATCAGGTGAAGTTGTGTTTAATACTCTGAAAAAAACACACAATTGCTTTAAACTATATCTTCTAAAAGAGAATTGGTACTACGTTGATAATTATCAAAAAAAACATAAAATTATAAAGGAAACCTTTAAAATAGAAAATAATTTAGAAATTGAATTTGATTGTATTTTTAACGCAATTCACGGATCTCCAGGTGAAGATGGTGAAATTCATGAATATTTTAATAATTTAAATATTCCGATTACAGGAAGTGGAATTAAACAATCAGAACTAACATTTGACAAAATTAAATGTATTAAATTTTTAAAAGAAAAAAATATTAAAATAGCTAATTCAATAGTCATAAATAAATCAACAAATATTAGTTTAAAAAAAATAGAAAGTGAAATAGGTTTTCCTTGTTTTATCAAAGCAAGTAAATCTGGATCTAGTTTTGGTGTCTACAAAGTATATAATTATAAAGAATTTTTAAAATATATAAATTATGCATTTAAAGTAGATGACAACCTGCTAATAGAGGCTTATATAGAAGGAAGAGAATTTTCAATAGGGGTTGTAACTTTTAAAAATAATATCACGGTATTACCCATCACAGAAATTATTACATCAAATGATTTTTTTGATTATGAAGCTAAGTATAAAGGAAAATCTGAAGAAATCACACCTGCTAACATCAATGATGAATTGAAAAAAAATCTTAATAAAATTTCTGAAAAAATTTATAAGTTGTTGAATTTAAAAGGTCTTTCAAGAAGTGAATTTATAGTAAATAAAAATGGTATTTATTATTTAGAAACTAATACAGTCCCCGGACTAACAGATGAAAGTATATTACCTCAACAAGCTAAATTCGCTGGTATTACTCTCAAAGAATTATTTTCAAACTCTATAAACGAAGTCTTAAAATAATTATATTTATGAATTATGAGAAAAGCTGTATTTCCTGGATCTTTTGATCCTTTGACCTTAGGACATTGCGAAATAATAAGAAAAGCAAGTAATGTTTTTGATGAAGTTATTATCGCTGTTGGATCTAATATTGAAAAAAAATATCAATATACAATTGATCAAAGATTAGAATTTATCAAAAATGAATTTTCTGATGATCCAAAAATTAAGGTTGACAAATATAAAGGGCTTACAGTTGATTTCTGCAAAAAGACAGGTTCAAGTATTTTGATTAGAGGCTTAAGAAACTCTGTGGACTTCGAATTTGAAAAAAAAATTGCACTTTTTAACAAAAAATTAGCAAGTATTGAAACCTTATTTTTCATGACTTCTCCTTCGAATTCATTCATTTCGTCATCAATTGTTAGGGAAATAATAAACAATAATGGTAATTACAAAAAGTTTGTACCAAAGTCTGTAGTAATTTAACTAATAAGTAATCTAATATTGGCATAACTTTTTAGAAGCACTTTATCTATCTGATCTGATCCTATCCATTCTACTCTAGAAATACCTTCCTTTAGTTGAGGTTTAAACTCACCAGAAAAGTTAGATTTCATCTCAAACCAATAAGTTGACTTTAAATAATATTTTTTTTTCTTTTTAAAAATATGAAATGTTCTTTCTAAGGGTCTAGTTATTGAAATATCTTCAATACCGGTTTCCTCTATTACTTCTCTTAAAGCGGCCTGAGAAATATTTTCCTTTTTTTCTAATTTACCTTTTGGAAGATCCCATTTGTTATTTCTAAAAATAAATAAGATTTCAGATTTATCATTATATACTTTACCACCAGCTGCTACTATTTGTGGAAATATTTTTGAAAATCTTGAAATTATTTTTTCTGGGTTTTTAGATTTAATTCCAATTGGAAGAAACTTCTTTTTTCTGAGAATTTTTAATATGTCAAAGTTATTTAGCAACTTTAAATCAATCAAAAGACAATCTTTTAAGTCAAATTTATTGTTTGAAATTATAATTGGATTGTCTTTATAAAAAATCTTTATCATTTAATTAAATGAAAATCAAAATTAATACTTTTGTTGCTAATAACTATGAATACTATAAATCAATCTAATTTAAAGTCAAGAACAGCAGAGTGCTTGTTGAAATTAAATGCTATCAAACTACAACCTAATAATCCTTTTACATGGGCTTCAGGCTGGAAATCTCCAATATACTGTGATAATAGGATCATTTTATCAAATGTTAATTACAGAAATCAAATAGCTAATGATTTTGCAGAATTAATTAAAATAAATTACAACAATGTTGATGTTATAGCAGGTGTTGCTACAGGTGCAATAGGCATAGGCATTTTGGTTGCTGACAAATTAAATATTCCTTTCATTTATGTAAGACCCGAACCAAAAAAACACGGTAGGAAAAATCAAATAGAAGGAAAAATATCAAAAGGACAAAAAGTTGTTGTAATCGAAGATTTAATTAGTACAGGAAAGAGTAGTTTAAATGCTATTAAAGCTTTAAAAGAAAATAAATTAAATGTACTCGGAATGCTTGCAATTTTTTCATACGAGTTTAAAATTTCAAAAATAAATTTTGAAAAAAACTTAATTACTGTAGACTCGTTAAGTAATTACACTGAACTTATCTCCAAAGCTGTTCAAATGGGTTACATTAATAAAAAAGATGTTGAAACATTAGAAAAATGGAATAAATCTCCTGAAGATTGGAGCTAATAATAAATTTTTATTTCATCTTCCCTAAAATTTTTAGTCTTTCCATCAATAGTATTTAATAAAATTTCTCCTAAACTATTAACCTTAATTATTTCATATTGAATTTTATTTTCACCAATTAAACAACAATCGCTATATTTTCCCTTACCAAAAAGATGTGTATTGTAATTGGTTAATAGTTTATCTGGACTTTTTTTATATATCTTAAAGTTTCTTATTAAAATTTTTTGTAATTCAAAAGCAATTATTTCAATCGAATTATTTACTCCTGTTTCAAGAATTATAGAAGTAGCTTTAGGTAAATTTTTAAAGGATAGTTGATTAATATTTATCCCTATTCCCAAAACACTATTAATAATTAATTTTCCGCGAATTGTATTTTCTATTAAAATTCCAGATATTTTTTTATTCCCTGCCATTATGTCATTTGGCCATTTAATACTAATATTTTTTATTTTATATTTTTTTAGCAATAAATAAACAGAAATTGATGTTATAATATTTAAAAAAAATTTATCCTTAATTTTGAAATTACTTAAGTACTTAAACATGCTAAAATTAAGATTCATTGAAGGTTTATCTATCCAAATATTTTTATTTCTACCTCTTCCACTAGTTTGATGTTTAGAAATAATTACCGAATAATCCTCAATTTTATCATAATTAATTAATTCTTTCATATAAGAATTAGTAGAATCTATGGCATCAAGTTTGATTAATTTCATACATATAAAATAAAAAAATAATAAATTTGTACAAACTAAAAAATTTTAATGACTAGTAAAACTAATTTTAAAAAACTTATTAATACAATCGTTGAAGGAATAGATGATGTTAAAGGAAATGAAATCAGTTTATTAGATTTAAGAGATTTAGAAAATAGAGTTTGTGATTATTTTATAATATGCGATGGTAATTCTAATACTCAGGTTAGTGCAATTATAAATTCCGTTACAAAAAAAGTTAGTAAAAAATTAAAAGATAAACCTTGGGGAATTGAAGGAGCTGAAAATGCTGAATGGATTTTATTAGATTATATAGACGTAGTAGTACACGTGTTTCAGAAATCAAAACGAGAATTTTATGATCTTGAGGGATTATGGGGAGATGCCAAAAAAATTGAATTAAAATAGTCAAATGAAAAATCAAAAAAAAACACCAAAGAAAACAACTTACAACCAATGGATATTTGGTTCAATTATACTAGTCTTTCTGTTATTAAACATATTTTCAGGATCAACATCCCAAAACTCCGATATAACAACTCCATCAGATTTTTTTAAATATGTTATGAATGGAGATGTTGAGAAAATTGATATCATTAACAAAAAAGAAGTTTTTGTTTATTTAAACAACGAAGCTAAATTAAGAGATGAACACAAAAATTCATCCAAGAAAAATATACTTTCATTAGCTTCGAAAAATCCTGATTACAGATTTGAGTTTGGAGATTTGCAAAATTTTGAAAATAAACTTTCTAGCGTAAGCGAACAAAACAACCAAAACATAGAAATAAACTACATCTCTGAGCAAAACATATGGGGCGAAATTCTAATATCTATGCTTCCATTTATTTTTATTATAGCTATTTGGATCTTTATAATGAGAAAAATGTCTAGTGGCACTGGCGGTGGTGGTCAAATTTTTAGTATAGGTAAATCAAAAGCAAAACTTTTTGATGCGAATTCTAAGGTTAAGATAACTTTTAAAGATGTAGCTGGATTAGAGGGTGCAAAAGAAGAAGTTCAAGAAATCGTGGATTTTCTTAAAAATCCAAAAAAATATACAGCTTTAGGTGGTAAAATCCCTAAAGGGGCATTACTAATTGGTTCTCCTGGAACAGGTAAAACATTATTGGCAAAAGCAGTTGCTGGTGAAGCAAAAGTTCCATTTTTTTCACTTTCTGGTTCTGATTTTGTAGAAATGTTTGTAGGAGTTGGAGCATCAAGGGTAAGAGATTTATTTAAGCAAGCAAAGGAAAAATCTCCTTCTATTATTTTTATTGACGAAATTGATGCTATCGGTAGAGCTAGAGGCAAAAGTAATTTCACGGGGTCAAATGATGAAAGAGAAAATACGCTAAATCAGCTACTTACAGAAATGGACGGTTTTGGAACTAATACTAATGTTATAGTTGTCGCAGCTACTAACAGAGCTGATGTGTTAGATAAAGCACTTATGAGGGCTGGCAGATTTGACAGACAAATATACGTAGATTTACCAGATGTTAGAGAAAGAAAAAAAATATTTGAGGTTCATTTAAGACCAATAAAAAAATCTTCGACTGTAGATGTTGACTTTTTATCTAAACAAACACCTGGTTTTTCAGGTGCAGATATTGCTAATGTCTGTAATGAAGCTGCGCTAATTGCTGCTAGAAAAAATAAAAAGTCAGTAGGTAAACAAGACTTTCTTGATGCTGTAGATAGGATTGTTGGGGGCTTAGAGAAAAAGAACAAAATTATCACTAAGGAAGAAAAAAAAGCAGTTGCTTATCATGAAGCTGGTCATGCTACTGTGAGCTGGATGTTAGAACATGCTGCTCCATTAGTTAAAGTAACTATAGTTCCTAGAGGAAGATCTTTAGGTGCTGCCTGGTATCTTCCAGAAGAAAGACTTATTGTTAGACCTGAACAAATGCTTGATGAAATGTGTGCTGCTCTAGGTGGAAGAGCTGCAGAAAAAGTTATTTTTAATAAAATTTCCACAGGTGCTCTTAGTGATCTTGAAAAAGTTACTAAGCAAGCAAGAGCAATGGTCACAGTTTATGGCCTTAATGATAAGGTTGGTAATCTTACATACTATGACTCATCAAACGGTAATGAATACGGATTTACAAAACCTTACAGTGAACAAACTGCTGAAACAATCGATAAAGAAATTTCAGCAATCATAGAAAAACAATATCAGAGAGCCATTTTAATTCTCAAAAAAAATAAGAAAAAATTAATTGAATTAGCGGAAGTACTCTTATCAAAAGAGGTTATTTTTAAAGATAATCTTGAACAAATATTTGGTAAAAGACCTTTTGATAATAATGAAAACAAAAAATAATATTTATAGTTTTTATTTTAACTATAATTAATTAATTTTATGTTTTTACTTCATTATACAAAATCTATTTAATTGAATTTTTTAAAAAATATTTTTAAGAATAAATCATCCTCTAAAGAAAAAAAAGAAAGTAAATTTCTTCCAAAGAAAAAGATTGTAATTGAAGAAAGATTTATTCAAAAATTTATACAAAACGGCGGTAAATTTCTTTATTGTGAAAATTTAAATGAAGTTAAAAATAACTTTGAAAAAATACTAAAAGAAAATGATTGGCAAATAGATGATATTTTTGTTATGAACCCTGTTCTGCTAAAAGAATTTAAGATTGAAGGTTTATCTAAATCAAAATTAGAAAATCGTAAATGCTTCATTACAGATTGTGAAAATTTGATAGCAAGTGATGGATCAATACTAATTTCATCCAATCAGATAAATGAAAAAAAAATATCTGAATTTCCAGAAAATTTTATAATTTTTTCTGATACAAAAAAATTTTCAAATTCAATTAGTGAAGGTTTATCTGAAATAAAATTAAGTGGCAAAGAAATTCCAACTAATATCACTACAATTAAAAATTTTAATGATGAAGGAAAAGATAAAAACTTTTTAAGCTATGGAACTTCATCAAAAAACTTATATTTGATCCTTCTTGAAAAAGGTTTTAAATAATTGAGAGAATCAAATAAAAGAATTATTAGCGGGTTGATTTTTGTAGCTATATTTATAGCTTCATTAAAAACACATTTAAGTTTTACAATTTTAACTTTTATTTTTGGAATAATATGCTCTTATGAATTCAATAAGATTTTAAATCAAAAAGGAGATAATCTTTACGTAATATTTTCGTTAATTTTTATATATTTTGCTTCGGTAGAATACTATTTAAATTATAATAATATTATTAACTCTTTTTTTAACGATTCAAAAGACACATTATTAATAATATCTATTTTTGTTTCAATTTTTTTAGCAAGAGATTTGTTTTCCTCTAAAGACTTACCTAAATTTCTAGCAAAAAAATATATTAATTTTACCTTTTATATTTCTTCATCTTTTGTGTTTATCTATCTTATAGCTAACATTAATGGCTTTTTTGATTATTCTTTAATACTTGGATGCTTTATTCTGATATGGGTTAACGATAGTTTTGCGTATGCTGTAGGTAAAAACTTTGGTAAACAAAAGCTGTTTTATAGTATTTCACCCCACAAGACTGTTGAAGGTTTTTTAGGTGGGCTATTTTTTTGCTGTTTATCTGCGTCAATTGTTTCAAGATTTATAAATGATTCATTAACTACACCAAATTGGTTGATTATAGCTATAATAATAAGTGTGTTCGGGACCTTAGGGGATTTAATTGAGTCCAAATTTAAACGAGAGTATAACGTTAAAGATAGTGGTGTAATAATACCAGGACATGGAGGAATGCTCGATCGACTAGATAGTATAATATTTGCAAGTCCATACATATATTTATTTTTAAAATTGATTTAATATGTTTCATAAGGAAGGTTTTAACATTATTCTAAGTTCTTTCGTAATCGTGTCTATGTTTGTTATTTGTATTGATCATTTTGAAATAGAACATAGTCTCTCAATAAAAATATTTCTGATTATAATGTTATTTTTTATTTTACAATTTTTTAGAAATCCTAAAATAAATATAAATAGAAATAAGAATTATATTTTATCTCCCGTTGACGGTAAAGTGGTAATAATTAAAGAAGTATTTGAGCCTGAATTTTTTAAAGATAAAAGACTACAAGTCAGTGTGTTCATGTCACCTGTCAATGTTCATGTTACTAGATATCCTATGGACGGAAACATTGTATATTCTAAATACCATCCGGGTAGTTATCTGGTCGCCTGGCATCCTAAGTCTAGCACAAAAAATGAAAGAACTACAATAGTTATAAAAAATAAAAAGTTTGATAAGATTTTATACAGACAAATTGCAGGAGTACTTGCAAGAAGGATAGTTAATTATGCTAAGGTAGGTAAGCAAGTAGTTCAGGGAAACGATGCCGGCTTTATAAAGTTTGGGTCAAGAGTTGATCTCTATTTACCTCTAGGGTCAAAAATAAATGTTAAATTAAACGAAGTAGTTAAAGGAGGAGTAACCGTACTTAGTTCGAAATAAATCTAATCTCTTAAATTTATCAATCTTTCTTCTAAAACTTTAATTTTAGAAAGTGCATCATCTTTTTTCTTAATCTCATTATTTAACACAGACTCTGGGGCATTTTCCGTAAATCTTTTATTATTTAATTTAGATTCTACAGATTTTAAAAATCCTTTTTGATAATCTAAATCATTGTTTATTTTGATAATTTCTTGCTCAACATCAATTTCTTGGTTAAAAGGAATTGAATATATATTTGAATTTACCCTAAATGAAATTGAATTTTCTATTTCGTTGTCTTGATAGTCAATCAAAGAAACATTGCAAAGTTTAGAAATTATTGAATCATACTGCGTAGAAAAATTGTCATTATTTACAACGCTCAATTCAATGGGATCTTTAAAGGAAACCTGCTGTTTTTTTCTAAAATTTCGTATACCTGAGATAACATTTAATAAACTGTCAAAATCTTGAATTAAATCATTCTTGTCAGAATTTTTGATAGAAGGCCATTTTGAAATAATGAGTGAGCTTTCCGTCGTTCTTTGATCGATTAAATGCCAAATCTCTTCTGTAATAAAAGGCATAAAAGGATGAAGAATAATTAAATTTTTTTCAAAAATTTTGATTAAATCCATATATGTCTTTGAATCAATAGGCTTTCCGTAATATGGTTTTATAATCTCTAAAAAAACCGAGCAAAAATCATCCCATATTAATTTATAAGTTGCCATCAATGCATCACTGATCCTAAACTTTTCAAAGTGATCGTTAATTTGAGTAAGTGTAGAATCAAATTTTTGACCGTACCACTCTAAAGCTACTTTACAATAATCAGGCTGGCTTATCTCCTCAACCTTCCAGCCATCGATAAGTAGATATGAGTTCCAAATTTTATTTGAAAAAGATTTTCCTTGTTCACACAAAGCTGAATCAAATAATAAATCGTTTCCTGCTGCAGAACTCAACATCAAGCCAACTCTTACCCCGTCCGCACTATATTTATCAATAAGCTTTAATGCATCGGGTGAATTACCCAATGATTTACTCATTTTCCTTCTTTTTTTATCTCTTACAATCCCAGTAAAATATACGTTTTTAAAAGGTTTTTCAGACTTAAACTCATAACCAGCCATTATCATTCTTGAAACCCAAAAAAATATGATATCTGGACCCGTTACTAAATCAGAAGTTGGGTAATAATAATTAATTTCATCATTTTCAGGATCTATTATTCCGTTAAATACACTAATAGGCCATAGCCATGAAGAAAACCACGTATCTAAGACATCATTATCTTGTTTCAAATCATTTAAAGAAAAAGAATGATTTTTTGTTTTTTCTTTAACAAGTTTTAAAGCCTCGTTAGGATTACTAGCTACTACATATTCATCATTATTTTTACCAAAATAATAGACGGGTATTTGATGTCCCCAGTAAAGTTGTCTTGAAATATTCCAGTCACGGATATTTAACATCCAGTTTTTAAAAGTATTGTCAAATTTCTTGGGAAAAAATTTAATTTCATCGGATTTCAGAACAGACTTAATAGCAGGCTGAACAAGCTCTTCCATTTTTAAAAACCATTGATGACTGAATTTAGGCTCAATGACAGAACCAGTTCTTTCACTCACTCCAACATTATGAATTATATCTTCGGATTTAATAAATAAACCTAGTTCCTTTAATTCTTTTATAATTTTTTTTCTAGCCTCAAATCTGTCAATTCCATTATAATGCATACATATTTCATTAAGGGATGCATCATCATTTAAAATATCTATAAATTCCAGATTATGTTTCTCTCCTAATTCTTTGTCATTTGGATCATGTGCAGGTGTGACCTTTAAACATCCCGTACCGTACTCAATGTCGACATATTCGTCAGCTATGATAGGAATTTCACGGTTTACAATAGGAACTATTGCTTTTTTACCAATAAAATTTTGGAATCTTTTATCATTAGGATTAACACAAATTGCTGTATCAGCAAGAATTGTTTCTGGACGAGTTGTCGCTATTGTTAAAAATTGATCAGAATCTTTCAAATTATAGTTCACATAAAAAAGCTTACCATTTTTTTCAATAAAATTCACCTCCTCGTCCGATAAAGTAGTCTTAGCTTGAGGATCCCAATTAACCATTCTGTAGCCTCTATATATTAAGCCTTTTTTATATAAATCAATGAAGACTTTATTCACTGACTCATTCATGTTTTCATCAAGAGTAAATTTTGTTCTATTCCAGTCACATGAACATCCAATTTTCTTTAGCTGATCTAAAATAATACCTCCATATTCATTTTTCCATTCCCATGCATGAGTCATAAACTCATCTCGTGAAAGATCATTTTTATCAATTCCTTTTTCTTTAAGCTTTTCAACAACCTTAGCTTCGGTGGCTATCGATGCATGATCAGTACCAGGAACCCAACAAGCATTTTTACCCAATAATCTGGCCCGTCTTACCAAAATATCTTGAATGGTATTATTTAACATGTGTCCCATATGCAAAACTCCTGTGATATTAGGTGGAGGAATAACAATTGAATACGGCTCACGATCATCTGGAATAGAAGAGAAGTAATCGTTTTTAATCCAATAGGAATACCATTTTTTTTCTATTTCCTGATGATTATAGTTTGATGGCATGATCATTTATAAATTTACAATACGAAAATACTCATATTTCTTAATCTGACTAATTATAATTATATTTATCTGATATAATTTTATAATAAAACTTATGAAAAATTTTATAACAATTGCCTTATTGATTTTATTTGGTTTAAATAGTTATTCTCAAGGAAAAAAAGATGGTTCTTTTTCTTTAAAAGCTGAAATATCGTTTGAAAAAACAATTATTAATTACGGAGTAATTGATAAAGGCTCTGATGGTGTTAGAGAATTTATATTTACTAATACCGGTGATGCACCTTTGGTTATTTCAAAAGTAAACTCATCATGTGGATGTACAATACCAAAGAAACCTGAAAAACCAATTCTACCAGGAGAATCAGATAAAATTCAAGTAAAATATGATACCCAAAGAGTAGGACTTATTAGAAAATCAATTAGTGTTACTTCAAATGCATCTAATCCAAGCGTTATTCTCAAGATAACTGGAGAAGTAATAAATGATAATAATATTAACGGGACAGAAGAAAGTAAAAAAAGTATTTTAGAAGAATATAATTAAAATATAAAATTTTTATGCCATCAATTTCTATTAAAGGGAATTTAATGCCTGAATCTCCTATAAGGAAGCTAGTCCCTTATGCCGAAAAGGCTAAAAGTAGGGGGATTAAAGTTTTCCATCTTAATATTGGTCAACCAGATATAGAAACTCCTGTTAATGCAATTAAAGCTGTAAAAAAATCTGATATAAAAGTTCTTGCGTATTCAAAATCTGAAGGAGATTTAGTTTTAAGAGAAAAAATTTCGAAATACTACAAGACTCATGATGTAAATGTATCTACTTCTGAAATTATTGTTACAAGTGGAGCCAGTGAGGCATTACTATTTACCATAGGCAGTATTATGGATCCTGACGATGAAGTCATTATTCCAGAGCCGTTCTATGCCAATTATAATGGGTTTTCAGTTGCAAATGGAGTAAAAATAATTCCAGTTTTTTCAAATATCGATGATAATTTTTCATTACCAAATATTGATGAATTTGAAAATTTAATTACCGATAAAACTAAAGCAATTTTAATCTGCAATCCAAATAACCCAACGGGTTATGTATATTCAAAAGAAGAAATAAAAAGATTAGTTCAAATTGTAAAAAAATATAATTTATATTTAATTGCTGATGAGGTATACAGAGAATTTACATATGACGGTATCTTACACACATCTATCCTAGAGTTTGAAGACATTTCTGAAAATGCAATAGTAATTGACTCCGTTTCTAAAAGATATAGTATGTGTGGTGCAAGAATTGGTTGCATTATCTCAAAAAATAAAGAGTTTATGGCTACAGCTATGAAATTCGCTCAAGCAAGATTATCTCCCCCTACTCTAGCACAGATTGCTAGTACAGCAGCTATGGATTCGGGTCAAGATTATTTTGAGAAAATAATTAAAGAATACAACCAAAGAAGAGTGATTTTAATTGACGGATTAAAAAATATTCCTGGTGTAAAAGTATCAGAACCAAATGGTGCCTTTTATTGTATTGCTCAACTCCCAGTAGAGAATTCAGAGGATTTTGCAAAATGGTTACTTGAGAGCTATCATCTTAACAAAGAAACAATAATGATAGCCCCTGCAGCTGGATTTTATTCTACCCCAAATTTGGGAAATAATCAGGTTCGTATTGCCTATGTACTTAACGAAAATGATTTAAAAAGTTCAATTAAGATCTTAAAAAACGGATTAACAGAATATTTTAAAAAATGAATATTAAAAAAAATTTTCCGTTAATAGATTATAATAGTTTCAATATTAATGTAAATGCCACTGAATTTATTCAAGTAAATTCAGTGGAGGATCTGATTTCTATAGAAAATAAATACAAAAAGAAAATAAAATTATTTATTGGCGGCGGCAGTAATATTTTGTTCACCAAAAACTTTAAAGGCCTCGTAGTTCATATAAATATCAAAGGAATTCATTTAAAAAAAATTGATGAACATTTTTGCGAAGTAAAAGCCATGGCTGGAGAAAACTGGAGTGAATTGGTTAATTGGTGTTTAGAAAAAAATCTAGGCGGAATAGAAAATTTATCATTGATTCCAGGAAATGTCGGTGCTGCTCCGATTCAGAATATTGGAGCCTATGGGGTTGAATTAAAAGATGTTTTTATTTCATGTGAAGTCTTAGACTTAGAAAGTAATAAAATTAGAATATTTAGTAGCCAAGATTGTAAATTTGGGTATAGAGATTCAATATTTAAAAAGAATAAAAGTTTAATAGTCATTTCTGTTAAAATGAAACTAACAACTAAAAATCATATCATAAATTCATCTTACGGGGGAATTAATGATCAACTAAAGAAATTAAATATCCATAAACCATCCATAAATGATATTTCATCAGTTGTTTGTAAAATCAGAACTAAAAAATTACCTGATCCAAATACAATTGGCAATGCGGGAAGTTTCTTTAAAAATCCAATTGTAAATAGTGAAAAAATTTATTGGTTGAAAGAAAAATTTGACAATGTTCCTAATTACAAAATAAATGAAAATCAATACAAAATACCAGCAGCATGGTTAATAGAAAAGTCTGGTTTTAAGGGAAAGAGTTTTGGTAATTATGGAGTTCATATTACACAGCCTTTAGTACTTATTAATTACGGAAATGCAAATGGTGAAAATATTCATAAATTAGCTCTTTCTATTAAAGAAGTAATTTTGAAACTTTTTAAAATTCAATTAGAAACTGAAGTAAATATTATTTAATAAATTAGATATTATTATGGTTGAGACTATCGTAACAATTTTGGTACTTGGATTATGTGTTCTTGGCATTAGCATTAAAATATGGGCTAAAAAAGACGGTGAGTTTTCTGGAACTTGCGCCAGCCAAAATCCATACCTAAACGAGAAAGGTGAAAATTGTAGTTTTTGCGGAAAAAAACCCACAGAGTTTGGAGAATGTGATGGGGGAAATTAGCTCCATATTAAAAAAACTGGGGCCTGGATTATTATTTGCTGGTGCTGCAATAGGAGTTTCACACTTAGTGCAATCTACAAAAGCGGGTGCTGATTTCGGTTTGGGGCTTATTTGGGCATTAATCATTGCAAATTTATTTAAATATCCTTTTTTTCAATTTGGTCCAAGATACGCTTTGTCAACAGGTGAAAGTATGCTTTCGGGATATTACAAATTAAACAAACTGATTCTTGTATTCTATTTTATAATATCTCTAGCAACAATGTTTTCTATTCAAACTGCAGTGACTATAGTGACTGCAGGAATTGCAAATTCAATAACTTCAGAATTTATTTCTGTTGAAATATGGACTGTTTTAATCACCTTAATTTGTTCCTTAATTTTGGTTAGAGGTCAATACAAATTTCTTGATAAGATTATCAAATACATTATATTGATTTTAGCAATCAGCACTCTTGCAGCTACATTACTTGCAGGTTTGGATTTTGACTCAGAATTTAATTTTAAACAATTTTTTCCGTCGGATACTACATCAATTGTTTTTCTTATCGCATTTATGGGATGGATGCCTGCTCCACTTGACGTTTCTGTATGGCATTCGATTTGGTCCTTAGAAAAAAAGAAAACATTGAAAAATTATAATCTTAAAAATTCAATGTTTGATTTTAATGTTGGTTATATAGGTACCGCCCTATTAGGTGTTTGTTTCATAGGTCTAGGATATTTTGTAATGCATGGAGATGGAAGTACGTTTAGCGATTCTGCTGGTGCTTTCTCAAATCAGCTAATTGAAATGTATACTTCAAGTCTTGGAGAATGGTCATACTATATAATTGGTATTGCTGCACTATCTACGATGCTTAGTACAACAATAACTACCTTAGATGCATCTCCCAGAGCAATGTCTGAAACTAGCAAAATACTTTTTAGAAAAAAATTTAATTTAGGATATTTTCACTGGTTACTAATCTTAGCTTTTGGAACCATAATAATTTTTTTCGTCTTTTCTTCACAAATGGGACTTCTGATTAAAATTGCAACTATTCTATCTTTTTTAACTGCACCCTTTTATGCAATCATCAATTACTTGCTAATTACTTCAAATCACACTCCATTGAAATATAGACCCTCTCTAAAACTACGTATATTAAGTATTTTAGGAATTTTCTATTTGTTAGGATTTTCGGTATTCTTTTTGATAAAAGGTTTTTAAGATTCAGATATTAGTTTTTATATTTACAACTTATTAAAATCAAGTTTTGTCACAAAATTTAAACACATTAGATACCCCTTTCTATAAGATGGATATTCCAGAAACGGAAACTGTCATTAAGGAGAAATCAGAGTGGTTTAAAATTGATTTACCCAAAAAGATTGTTGAGCACAAAAAAAAACCAAAATGGCTTAGAGTAAAGCTTCCGATAGGTCCAAAATATACCAAGCTCAGAAAGTTAGTCGAAGACAATAATTTACACACTATATGCACCTCTGGAAGCTGTCCAAATATGGGTGAGTGTTGGGGTGAAGGCACAGCCACTTTTATGATTCTTGGTAATATTTGTACTAGATCCTGTAAATTTTGCGGAGTTAAAACAGGAAAGCCACTTGAGGTTGATTGGAAAGAAGCAGAAAAAGTTGCAAATAGTATCAAAATAATGCAAATAAAACATGCTGTTTTAACAAGTGTAGACAGAGATGACCTAAAAGATGATATGGGAAGTAAATTCTGGGTTGAAACAATTAATAAAATTAGAGAATACAATCCAGGGATAACTCTTGAAGCACTAATTCCTGATTTTCAAGGAATTCACGAACACATTGACAGACTTGTGAATGTAAAGCCTGAAGTAATTTCTCATAATATTGAAACGACACGAAGATTAACTAGAGAAGTTCGTGTTCAAGCTAAATATGACAGAAGTATGGATGTCCTTAGATATATGAAAGAAACTGGTCAGAGAAGAACTAAGTCAGGAATAATGTTAGGTTTAGGTGAAACTAAAGAAGAGGTAATTGAGACAATCTATGATCTCAAAGAGGCAAAAGTTGATGTTGTTACTATTGGTCAATATTTACAACCCAGTAAAAAACATCTTCAAGTTCAAAGATTTGTTACCCCTGAAGAATTCTTAGAATATAAAGATCTAGGTGAAAAATTAGGATTTAAACATTTTGAAAGTAGTGCCCTAGTTAGATCATCCTACAGAGCGAGAAAACACATTCAATAGCTGAACCTACATCTTTAATGACATATGAGTCAAGAAATTCTCATGCTCATGAATTTTCGTCTTAATAGGTAAATAAAACAAATTATTTATATCCATTGTTCTAAGTTTTGTAAAATCTTTTTCTGTAGTGATAATAGTCTTATCAGAAAAAAAACCGATATCTTTTTTCGAGTAAGCATGATGGTCTGGATAAGCATGATAATGTACTATTAAACCCAATTCATCTAGATATTTTTTTAAACCCTCTGAATTAACAATTCCTGTTACCAGATTAATATGCTGTCCCTTGAGTTGATGTAAGCTTTTGGAGCTGTTTAAAGAAAAAATATTTTTGGAATACACTATTGAACTAAAAAACAATTTTTGGTGAGATAGTGGTTTGATTAATTTTATAATATTGTCTTTTGCTTTTGATGAAATATTAGACGGGCATTTTGTAATAATGATACAATCTGCTCTTATAGCTCCTTTTTTTGACTCTCTTAATTTACCTCTTGGCATTAAATAATCTTTATAATATAAATTCTCATATTCAGATAACAAAATTGAATAAGTGGGTTTTACCCTTCTATGTTGAAAAGCATCATCTAAGAGGATTAAATCTGAACCCCTTTCAATTAATCTATTTATTCCGCGTCTTCTGTTTTTATCAACAGCAACATTAATGTTTTTAAATTTTGAGAAAAACTGAAAAGGTTCATCTCCGATTGATTTAGCATTATCTTTTTCAGAAACCAATATAAAACCTGATGAATTTCTCTTGTACCCTCTGCTCAACACACTAACTCTATGTCTATCAGAAAAATGATCAATTAAAAATTCAACCATAGGGGTTTTTCCAGTACCTCCAACAGCAAGATTACCAACACTTATCACAGGAACTTCAAAAGACAAAGATTTTATTAAACCTGCATCGTAAAGTTTATTTCTAATGTATGTAATTAGAAAAAACTGTAAGCTAAGTATCCAATAAATAATTTTTTTTAGCAAATTCATCTTAACTAAAGTAATTATTTATCTTTGAAATAAATAATATTGTAATGATAGTTAAAGATGTTATTGATTTTTTAAATTATTATGCCCCCTTGGATTATGCTGAAGATTTTGATAATGCAGGTCTTTTGGTTGGAGATGAAAAGAATAAAGTTTCTGGAATATTGATATGCCATGACTCGATTACTGAAGTGATTGACGAAGCAATTAACTTAGGATACAATTTAGTCGTTAGCTTTCACCCGATATTATTTAAAGGAATCACAAAACTTACTCCCAATAATTATGTGAATAAATCCATAATCAAAGCAGTTAAAAATAATATTTCAATATTCTCAACCCATACTGCCTTAGATAATTCAAAATTTGGAGTTAACATGCAGCTATGTAAAGAACTTGGAGTGAGTAATCCCAGGATATTACATCCAAAAAATGGAACTATTAAAAAATTAACCACTTATATACCAAAGGAAAATGTAGAAAAATTAAAAAAAGAATTGTTCAAATCTGGAGCAGGTTCTATTGGGAAATATGAACACTGTAGTTTTAGTTTTGAAGGTCATGGAACATTTAAAGGAAATCAAGAATCAAATCCTTCAATAGGAAAAAAGCTGGAAGATACAGATCAAAAAGAAATTTGTATAAATATTACCTACTTAAAACATCTCGAAAAAAAAGTGTTAAATTCTTTAAAAGAGTATCATCCTTATGAAGAAATTGCTTATGAAATAAATACTTTAGAAAATACTAATAAAAATATAGGACTAGGAATGTACGGAGATATCCAAAATAAAATGGATGAAAAAGAATTTTTATCTTATTTAAAGAAAAAACTTAAAGTAAAATTTTTAAAACATTCAAAATTATTACAAAAGAAAGTAAAAAGAATTGCTTTATTGGGTGGATCAGGAAGTTTTGGGATAGAAAAAGCAATTTCTGTTGGGGCTGATGTATACATTACATCAGATTTAAAATATCACGATTACTTTAGAGCAGAAAAATCTATATTATTGGTAGATGTTGGCCATTATGAAAGTGAACAGTACACAAATAAATTAATGTATAAGATTCTTACAAAAAAATTTCCTAATTTTGCAATCGCTTTAACAAAAATAAACACAAATCCTGTAAATTACAGTTAATTATGGCTAAAAAGAAAGAACCGACAGTAGAACAAAAATTAAGAGCTTTATACGATCTACAATTAATTGATTCAAGAATTGATAAAATTAAAGATGTAAGAGGTGAATTACCACTAGAAGTTAGAGATTTAGAGGACGAGATAGAAGGACTAAATACAAGGGTCGAAAAAATTGACCTGAGTTTGAAAGATTTAGATGATCAAATTTCTGAAAAAAAGAACCTAATTGAAGAAGCTAAGGTATTAATGAAAAAGTATACTGAACAACAAAAAAATGTCAGAAATAACAGAGAATTTGATTCTTTAACAAAGGAGACAGAATACCAGGAGCTTGAAATTCAATTAGCTGAAAAAAACATTAAAGAATTTAAAGTTCAAATTGAATTAAAAAATGTTTCTATCGACGAGGTTAAAGAAAAGCTTTCTGATAAAAATGATCATTTGAAACATAAAAAAAAGGAATTAGATACAATTTTAAAGGAAACGGAGAAAGAGGAAAATATGTTACTCAAAAAGTCCGAAAATTATAAAAAGTTAATTGAAGAAAGGCTGCTTTTTGCATACGGAAAAATAAGAACTAATGTGAAAAATGGACTTGCGATTGTTCCTATAGAAAGAGGAGCTGCAGGGGGATCGTTTTTTACAATTCCACCACAAGTTCAAATGGAAATTGCTGCAAGAAAGAAAATTATCACCGATGAACATAGTGGCAGAATTTTAATTGATGAAGTTTTAGCCTCGGAACAGAAGAAAAAAATGGAAAAACTATTTTCTAGTATTTAATCTAAAAAATAATGAAGAAAGATATTATCCAAATAATATGTTTTCTAATTTTAATATTTTGCTATAATTCTTGTTCACAAAATAATCAAATCTCTGATCAGTTAGACTTAGAACCCATTTCTGTAAATTTAGAAAATACTCACAAAGCATACTTTGCTAGCGGATGCTTTTGGTGTGTAGAGGCTATTTATGAAAGCTTAATTGGGGTTTCCGATGTAGTAAGTGGTTACTCTGGTGGAAATATGTCAAATCCAACATATAACCTAGTTAATACAAAGTTAACCGGTCATGCTGAAACTATAGAGGTTACATATGATCCGAATAAGATTACGTTTTCTAACTTAGTTGATGTATATTTTGGATCACAGAACATAGAACAAATTAATGGCCAAGGCCCTGATACGGGACCTCAATATAGATCTATTATATTTTATCAAAACAATCAACAAAAAAAAATAATCACAGAAAAAATATCTAGTATTCAAGAAAGATTTCAATTGAAAGTTGCTGCAGAAGTATACCCTTTTAGAAAATTTTGGATTGCAGAAATATATCATCAAGACTTTAAGAAAAACAATAAAAATCACCCATACATTCTAAATATTTCTGACCCCAGGTTTGAGAATTTTAAATTTAAATTTGAAGACCTTATTAAAAATTAATTTTATGAATTTCTCATCTGATAGATTAACTAAATATGTCAATGAACACACTTGCTCTGAAAGTAAACTATTAGCTGATTTAAGAAGAGAAACTGAGCTTAAACATATAAACTCTATAATGCTAAGCGGTGAGTATCAAGGAAGGTTATTAAGTTTGATCTCTAAAATAAAACAACCAAAAAATATATTAGAAATAGGCACTTATACTGGCTATTCAACTATCTGTCTAGCCGAAGGATTAGCTGAAAATGGTAAAATTCATACTATTGATAAAAACGAGGAATTGGTAGAAATTCAAAAAAAATATTTTTCAAAATCAAAATTTAACAAAAACATTGAGATTCACACTGGAAATGCACTTGAGATTATTAATGGTTTAAATATCGATTTTGATCTTATTTTTCTTGATGCTGACAAAGAAAATTATGTGACATATTTTCAAATTATTTGCAAGATTTTGAATAAAAATGGGATCTTAATTACTGATAATGTCCTTTGGCATGGTAAAGTTTTAAATTCTAAGGAATCTCATGACGATGTAACTACAAAGATTGATCAATTTAATAAAGAGTTAGTATTAAATAACAAGTTTCAAACATTCATGCTTCCCATTCGAGACGGCCTAAGTATTGCAATAAAACTATAGGTCCCTTTTGATAGATCCCGTTACGGAATCAATTTCTGACTTGACTTTATCTATTTCCTTTTTTACCTGAACAGAGACATCAGAGTCCTGATTAACTTTATCTTTAGATGTTTTAATTTCTTGTTTGATTTCATTAGTCGCATGTTTTATATTATTTATCCCTTTGCCCAATCCCCTGGCAAACTCAGGAATTTTATCCGCTCCAAATAATAAAACGACGATAAAAATTATAAAACCTATTTCAGGACCACTAATAAATAAAAATAAATTTTGATATAGCATTATACAAATATAATGAGTAAGTTTATTTTAATAAAGTAAGACATATGTTTTATGAAAAAAATGTTACTTGCAAGTACCTCAACAATTCATGGCCAAAAATATCTAGAATATCTTTTAGAAGAAATTAGTGTATTATTCAAGGGGTGTAAAAACATACTATTCATCCCATTTGCTAGACCTTCAGGAATCAGTCATTTTGAATATACTGACGTGGTTAAAAATACTTTGAAAAAAATAAATATAAACGTTCTTGACTATCACTCTGATGAAAAAATATGTACAAACATTAACATATGTGACGGGATTTTTACGGGTGGAGGTAATACTTTTTTATTATTACATAAACTTTATGAATACAACTTAATATTTCCCTTAAAAGATAAAATTAATTCTGGAATTCCATACTTGGGGACCAGTGCAGGTACAAATATTTGTGGAATGACCATAGGAACTACCAACGATATGCCAATCATAAATGTTGAAAACCATAAGGCCTTAGAAATTCTTTCTTTCAATATTAATCCACATTATCTTGACCCTTTTAAAGATTCGAAACATATGGGTGAATCTAGACAAACAAGAATCAAAGAATTTCATATACTCAATAATCACAAAGTAATTGGGTTAAGGGAGAGTTCTTTCATTAGCATTGATAAGGAAGATTATATGCTAAATGGTCCCAAGCAGGCAGTAGTTTTTGAAAAAGACAGGAAACCCTATGAAATTAATAGTGGGTTTAATTTAAAAAATCTGATTTAAAACACATCAAAATTATATCTTTGAAATATGGATAATAATAAAGTATTACTGATGATACTTGATGGTTGGGGGAAATCAAATAACCCAAAAGTTTCTGCGATTGACAATGCTGAAACTCCATTTATTGACTCATTATATGAAAATTACCCTAATGCTGATCTTAAAACATTCGGTCAAGAGGTTGGACTACCTGAGGGACAAATGGGTAATAGTGAAGTCGGACATCTAAATCTTGGAGCTGGAAGGATTGTATATCAAGAGTTGTCAAGAATAAATATTTCAATAAAAAATAAAGATTTAGAATCAAATAAAATATTAGTTCAGGCATATAAGTATGCAGAAAAAAACAAAAAAAATATCCATCTTATTGGACTGGTAAGTAAAGGAGGAGTGCATTCTCACTATAATCACCTTTGTGAATTAATTAAAATTTCTGAAAATTTTCATGCCAATGTATTTATACATGGATTTACTGACGGTAGAGATGTAGATCCTAAATCATCAATAAATGATCTAAAAAATTTAGAGGAATTTATTTCGAATAAAGATTGTGAAATTGCTTCAATTATTGGAAGGTATTATTCCATGGACAGAGATAGTCGTTGGGAAAGAATAAAGTTAGCATATAATCTAATTTGTAAAGGGGAAGGAAAAAAGGTAACCGATTTTATCACTGAAATAAAAAATCAATATAAAAATGAGTATACGGATGAGTTTTTGAAACCAATGGTGAAAGTTAATCTTGACGGTTACCCAATTGGTAACATAAATAATGATGATGTTGTTGTTTTCTTTAATTTTAGAACAGATAGAGGAAGACAACTTACCAAGGTTATGACTCAAGAGGGTTTTAAAAAGTTTGAGACTTTAAATCATAATTATCATTTTGTAACTATGACAAATTATGATAATTCATTTAAAGATATAGGAGTAATATTTGATAATGAAAATATAAAAAATACTCTTGGAGAAATACTAGAAAAAAACAATAAGTCCCAACTTAGAATTGCTGAAACAGAAAAGTATCCTCACGTAACATTTTTCTTTTCCGGTGGCAGAGAAAAACCTTTTTTAAATGAAAAAAGAATTTTAAAAAAGTCTCCAAAAGTAGCAACATATGACTTAAAACCAGAGATGAGCGCCTATGAAATTACTGACGATTTAATTAGCGAGCTTGAAGATGGAACAAATGACTTTATTTGTCTTAATTATGCAAATGGTGATATGGTTGGTCACACAGGAAATTTCAAGGCAGCAATAAGGGCATGTGAAGCTATAGATGAATGTGTCAAAAATGTAGTGGAAAGCTCTATTAAAAATAATTACTCAGTAATATTAATAGCTGATCACGGTAATTGTGATATGATGATAAATTCTAACGGAACTCCAAACACAGCACATTCAAAAAATTTAGTTCCAATAATTCTTATTAATTCAAGATTTAAAAATATAAATGATGGTATTCTTGCTGATATCGCCCCAACAATACTTAAAATGATGGGACTAAATTGTCCTTCAGAAATGACTGCAAAATCATTAGTATAAATAAAAAATTGTATGCAGAAATCGTTAGAAGAAATAGAATTAATTAGAGAAAGTGCATTACTAGTATCAAAAACACTCGGGGTAATTTCAAAAGAAATAAAGGAAGGGGTGACAACACTATTTCTAGATAAGATAGCTGAAGAATACATTAGATCTAACGATGGTATACCTGGTTTTTTAGGATTGTATGATTTCCCTAATACACTATGTGCTAGTCCAAACTCACAGGTAGTTCATGGTATCCCAAATGATATACCTCTTAAAAATGGAGACATAATTTCAATCGATTGTGGAGTTTTAAAAAACGGTTTCTACGGAGATCATGCTTACACATTTTGTGTTGGTGAGGTTGATGAAATAACTAAAAAACTTTTAAAAATTTCAAAAGAGTCTCTATACAAAGGAATTTCAGAATTTAAATCAGGAAATAGAGTTGGTGATGTTGGATTTGCAATCCAGAATCATTGTGAAAAAAACGGATATGGAGTTGTAAGGGAACTTGTAGGCCACGGAATAGGCAAAATAATGCATGAAAAACCTGAAATGCCAAATTATGGAAGGAATGGTGTAGGAAAAAAATTTAAGGAAGGGATGGTTGTTGCTATTGAACCCATGATAAATATGGGAACTCAAAAAATTATTCAGCATAGCGATGGATGGACTATTACAACAAAGGATAATCTACCCAGTGCACATTTCGAACACAATATTGCTATAATAAATGGTAATCCCGAAATTCTTTCAACTTTCAAATATATTTATGAATCGCTAAAGATAAAATCAAACGAAGAGGATAGTTTTCATAATTATTTCAAATCATGAAAAAATTAGTAAAACTTATTCTTAATTATTTTCCAAGAACGATTTTGACTAGACTTAGTTTTATAGTAAAACCTATTATAAGAATCTATTTAAGCGGTAATAAGTTTACAGATCCGATTGACGGGTCTAGTTTCAGAAAATTTTTACCATACGGATATAATAATGTGAGAGAAAATGCATTATCTCCGTCAACTTTTTCATTAGAAAGACATAGATTACTTTGGTTATACTTAAAAAATGAAACATTTTTCTTTAAAAAAGATTTAAAAGTTCTCCATTTTGCACCAGAAGCTGCTTATTATACAAAATTCAAGAGCCTACCAAATATAACCTACCATACAACAGATATTAATTCACCTTTAGCTACAATTAAAGCTGATATATGTGATTTACCAATAAAAGATGATACGTATGATTTTATTCTTTGTAATCATGTTTTAGAACACATTATTGATGATCGTAAAGCAATAAAAGAACTTTACAGAGTGTTAAAAAAAGGAGGAGTTGGTATTTTTCAGGTACCATTAGATATAACAAGAGAAAAAACATACGAAGATTTCTCTATTGTAAAACCAAATGAAAGAAATAAAGCTTTTGGTCAATATGATCACGTGAGAGTATACGGAATGGACTTTTTTGACAGATTATCCGAAGTTGGATTTAAGGTAGAAAAATGTAATTATGCAGTGAAACTAAAAAGGGAAGAAATAATAAAGTATAGCCTTCCAGAAAATGAAATAATCCCCGTTTGTGTAAAATAATTAATTATAAAAATTATTTAAAATTAATTCTTCAAGTTCATTTTTATTATTTTCAAATATGATTAATGAAGATATTTCTTTATTAATTTTGAAAAATTCTTCAATATCACTGATCTTCATGGTATGAATAGCTGTTGCATAAGCATCTGCCTCAATACACGTGGAGGCTTTAACAGTAACACTTAAAATTTTTGTTTTAGTAGGGTGTCCAGTTAATGGATTAATAATATGGGCATATCTGTTACCCATTGAATCAATCTTAAACTTTCTATACGTTCCTGATGATGCTAAAGAAATATCATTTAATTCTAAGGAGCTATAATTACTTCTGTCACCGTCAAATCTTGGCATGTCGATAGCCACAATCCATGGTTTATTTTTATTTATGTTAGTACCTAAAGTTGTTATTTCACCACCAATTTCAATCAAATAATTATCAATTTGTTTATCTTTTAAAAATTGACCAATTACATCTACTGCATATCCCTTTGCTATAGCATTGAAATCAATATAAGAATCATTGGGTCTTATTAGTTTATCATCAATAATTTTGAACTTATCCATTCCTGTTTTAGAAAATAAATAACTTAACGGATCGCCTTTTTTTATTTCAGGATCAATCATAAATTTTTCTGGACCAAAACCCCAATAGTTCACAAATAAACCAATTGAGGGATCAAATCTACCGTCTGTAAGCTCATATATTTTTTTTTGATGAATGGAATACATTTTGAAAATGACTATCAAGTATAACATTTTGATTATTATTTACTTTAGAAATAATAGATTTTTTATTATATGTAGACATAGAAATGTCAATGTCATTAAAAATATTAATTATCTCGTTTGAATAGTTTGAATTTGAAGAAGTATAAAATTGAATACTATAAGAAGTTCCAAAAACAAAACCTGAAAGTTTAGTCTTTTTTAATTCATTACACGAAAAAAGAGAGAGAAGTGCAAAAAATAAATATTTTTTCATAAAAAAGTTTAAGGGAAACTTAAGTTACAAATTTATCCCCCAAAGTCATCAAAACGTATATTTTCATCAGGAATACCAAAATCTTCTCCCATTTTCTGAACTGCCTGATTCATTAAGGGCGGGCCACAAAAATATAGTTCAATATCCTCAGGCGAATCATGAAATTTCAAATAATTATCAATCACACAATTATGAATAAATCCTAAGAAACCATCACCTTTGGAATTTAAATCTTTTTTCACTTTCCAATTATCTTCAGGAAGTGGGTCAGATAAAGCAACATAAAAATTGAAATTTTTAAAGTCTTTTTCTAACTTATAAAAGTGATCTAAATAGAATAGTTCTTTTCTAGATCTACCTCCATACCAAAAAGTAATTTTTCTTCCCGTCAGTAAAGTTCTGAATAAATGATACAAGTGAGATCTCATTGGAGCCATTCCTGCTCCACCACCCACATACAACATTTCAGAATCAGATTCATTTATAAAAAATTCTCCGTAAGGTCCAGAAATAGTAACCTTATCACCAGGTTTTCTAGAGAATATATAAGAAGATGCTATACCAGGATTTATATCTGCCCAACTATTTTTTTCCCTATCCCAAGGTGGAGTAGCAATTCTTACATTTAACATTATTTCCCTTCCTTCAGCTGGATAGGAAGCCATAGAATAAGCTCTTTCTACAGTTTCAGGATTTTTCATTACTAAAGGCCAAATATTAAACTTATCCCATTCTGAATTAAATTTATCTGATGAGTCGTGTTCCTCCGGGTGAGCTGTAATATCCATTTCATTAAAATTGACTTCAGTTTCTGGAATATCAATTTGGATATATCCACCAGCTTTGTAGTCCATATCTTCTGGAATTTTAACCACAAATTCTTTAATAAAGGATGCTACGTTATAATTACTTACTACGGTAGCCTCCCATTTCTTAATTCCAAAAACTTCTTCAGGTATACTGATATCCATGTCTTGCTTAACTTTAACTTGACAAGCTAGTCTGGCACCTGATTTTAACTCTTTTCTAGTAAAATGAGGGGTTTCTGTAGGCAGAGCCTCTCCTCCGCCAGAATTCACATGACATTCGCATTGAATACAGGTTCCACCTCCTCCACATGCTGAGGGCAAAAATATTTTTTGAGCACTTAGTGTAGTAAGTAATGTATCTCCTGAGGCTACTTCAATTTCTTTTTCCCCGTTAATTTTAATTTTAACAGGACCAGACGGAGCTAACTTTTCCTTAACAAAAAGAAGTAAAAGTATTAATAATAAAGAAACTACCAATAAAATTCCTACTACTAATAGGATAGACTGAGATATAGATGTAGCTAAAATCATAATTAATTTAAATCAGTGTTATTGTAAACAATATTATTCTCACTATCAATTTTCACATTTATTGATATTTCTTCTTGTTCATTTTCAAGATTTGATGGGGCTTCATCACCACCTGTTAACATTCCTCCAAAACTCATAAAACCAATGGCCATTAAACCAGTAATAATAAATGTTATGCCAAGTCCTCTTAGCGGCCCAGGAATCGAAGAATATCTGATTTTTTCTCTAATTGCGGCAATTGCTAATATGGCAAGAAAAAAACCAAAACCAGATCCAACACCATAGGTAGTAGCTAATTGAATCGTTTCAATTTCTCTTGATTGCATAAAAAGAGATCCTCCCAAAATAGCGCAATTAACAGCGATCAGTGGCAAAAATATTCCTAAAGAATTATACAAAGCTGGAGAAAATTTTTCTACAATGATCTCAACTAGTTGTACCATTGTTGCTATGGTCGCAATAAATAATATAAACGAAAGAAAACTTAAATTATAATCTATTAAACTAGGATGTAACCACACTAACGCACCGTCTTGAAGAATATATTGATCAAGAAGCCAATTTAAAGGAACGGTAATGGCAAGAACAAAGGTTACTGCTGCACCTAATCCAATTGCAGTTGAAACTTTTTTTGAAACAGCTAAATAAGAACACATTCCTAAAAAAGTTGCAAATACCATATTGTCAATAAAGACTGATTTAAAAAATAATTCTATATGTTCCATTTATTCTTCAATTAAATGTTTACTTCTTGCACGTTGAATCCATATTATAATTCCAACAACAATAAGTGCCATTGGAGATAAAAGCATAAATCCATTATTTTCATAACCGAGGGCATAGAGCCCGGTTTTGTCAATTGGGTCTCCTAAAACAGCTATTCCCCATAATGTACCCGAACCTAATAGCTCTCTAAAGAATCCTACTATTATTAAAATAACAGCATATCCAAAAGCGTTACCAATACCATCTAAAAAAGATCTCCAAAGACCATTTCCCAAGGCAAAGGCCTCAAATCTTCCCATGATAATACAATTTGTAATGATTAAACCAATAAATACAGATAAGGTTTTACTGAGTTCATACGCAAAAGCTTTTAAAACCAAATCAACAATTATAACAAGGGTTGCTATAACTGTTAATTGAACAATAATTCTGATTTTTGAAGGAACAATGTTTCTAATCATGGAAATGACAACATTTCCAACACCCATCACAAAAAGAACCGAGACAGACATCACAACAGAAGCTTCTAATTCTGCAGTAATAGCAAGAGCTGAACATATTCCTAATACTTGTACAGTGATCGGATTATTATCCGACAATGGGTCTGAAATAAGTTTAGCGTCTTTTTTTGATAAAAATCCCATTTAGTTATTTTTAATTTTATTAAAATATGATTGATATAGACTTAAATCACTTCTTATCATAGCCGTTACACCATCACCGGTAATTGTAGATCCTGCAATCGCATCAACCTCATTATCATATTTATCATCATTTTTTGGATCTAGGTTAGTTTTCGAAACATTCACTCCTTTAAAATTACCGTTTGAATCAAGTAAAGCTTCACCGATAAAATCATCCATAAAAAATCTTTGTTTAATATTGGCACCCAATCCAGGTGTCTCAGCTTTGTGATCAAAATATATTCCCTGTATTGTCATGTTTTCATCCATTGATACATAGGCCCAAATTGCATCCCATAATCCTTTACCTCTGATTGGGGCAACATATAGTTTTTTTTCATCTTTTTCAGCAATGAAAAGTGGAAGTTTTCTGCTGTAATCTGGATCTTTGGCTAATGCTTTTTCTTTTTTTACGTCGATCAGAAAAGCATTATCATCTTCAATGACATTATTGTTTTCAATATAAATTTGCTTAATGATATATTTTTTAAATTCTTGTTCTGCTTTTTCGGCTGTAATAAAACTAACGCTATTGCCTTGATTCTCATTAATACCAATTGCGTATAGTATATTTTGCTGTTTCTCAAGAAGCTTATTAACTCTAATCTTGTCCTTTAATGACGAATCTACAGCTGCTAACAAAGTACCAACTATTACTACTAAACCTATAGCAAACATTAGCGTGTATGAATTTTTCTCAGTATTGATTGCCATATTCTATATATTTTTAATTTTTAATCTGTTTAATCTCATTTTAACATTGGACTGAACAACAAAATGGTCAATTGTCGGAGCAAAAACATTCATTAATAATATAGCCAGAAAAACACCTTCAGGATAGGCCGGATTAAAAACTCTAATCATTATAGAAATAAAACCAATTAAAAAGCCATAAATCCATTTTCCTTTGTTCGTTTGAGCAGCAGTTACAGGATCAGTGGCCATAAAGACTGCTCCAAATAAAATACTCCCAATTAATAAATGTTGCCAATAAGGAACACTCATTAGTCCATAAAATTTACTAGATTCATTAATTATCCCACTATCTATTACCACATTAAAAATTAATCCCATTACCAAAGCACCAAGAAGAGTGCTTACAATAATTCTCCAACTACCAATCTTGCTAAAAATTAAAAATAAAGCACCAAATAATATTAACAATTTAGAGGTTTCGCCAACTGAACCAGGAATAAATCCGTAAAACATGTCTGAAAGAGAATAAATAATATCTTGGTTTTGTGCATAGCTACCAAGAATTGTTTCACCAGAAATAGCCTCTGGTGTACCTGATCTATTCACTGCGTCATGAACCCAAACTTTATCACCACTCATCCATGTTGGATAAGCAAAAAATAAAAAGGCTCTAATGGTCAAAGCTGGATTTAAGATATTCATTCCTGTTCCACCAAAAACTTCTTTTCCGATAACAACTCCAAAAACCACTGAAACAGCTAACATCCACAAAGGCAAGTCAACTGGAACTATTAACGGAACAAGCATACCAGTAACCAGGTAGCCTTCTTCAACTTCGTGACCTTTGATTACTGCAAAAATAAATTCAACAGTAAGTCCCACAACATATGAAACGATTACCAAAGGTAAAACCTTTATTGATCCAATCATGAGATTATCAAATGTTAAAAAGTTTCCAAATAATGAAACCTGAGTATCAATTCCATTAGAAATATCGATGGCTAAATTATGTTGATAACCCGCATTAAAAATTCCAAAAATAAGACATGGAACCAAAGACATTATAACAGTGTTCATCGTTCTTTTTAAATCATCTGCTACTTTAATATGAGTTCCGGATGTAGTAACATCATTCGGAGTAAACAGAAAAGTGTGAAATGCGTTAAACGCAGGGGCCATTGTTTTACCCTTAAACTTTTCTTTTATTACGTGTAATTTTGACTTTATAGACATAAATTAACCAATTTCTTTTTTCATTAAATCAAGACCTTTTCTGATAATATCCTGATGTGGTTGCTTAGAAACACAAATAAACTCGGTTAATGCAAAATCATCAGGCGAAACTTCATACATACCTAATGCTTCCATCTCGTCTAAATCTTGATACATACAGGCTTTTAGAATCTGCATTGGATATATATTAAGCGGGAAAATTTGCTCAAAGGAACCTGTTACAACAAAAGCTCTATGCTCACCATTAGTATTTGTATTTAAATCATATTTTTTATTTGGAAATAACCAAGAAAAAGTTAATGCTCTTGAAAATGAAAACTTATCAAATATTGGTTTAGCCCAACCAAATAAATCATAATCATTCCCCTCAGGTATTACGGTTATTTCATTATCATAATGCCTTAAATGTCCAGATAGGTCAAGTTTTGTACCCGATAAAATATTTCCTGAAATTATTCTTGAATTTTCATGTTTAATCTTTAAAAAAGAAGAAATACAAGAACCGATTTTAGTTTTGAAATATTTAGGACTTTCAATTGATGATCCAGAAATAGCAATAATTCTTTCTGCATTATATTTTCGGTTTAAAATAGCATCACCAATAATTATCAAATCAGGTAAATTTAAAGTCCACACAACATCCCCTTTATTAATTGGTGAGATTTTATTAATTATAGTACTCAAATTGCCTGACGGATGAGGGCCGCTAACATTACAAATATTAATGTTATCGAGCGCCCTTAAAAAACTTTTACTTTCTTTTCTTAAAGATACATTCACTGATCCATCAGTTAACTTACACAAATAATCAATAGCAGTAGTAATGTTAATTTTCTCTTCAGCTGTAACGTAATCATAATCAGCTGATAAAGGAGCGGAATCAAACCCGGAAATGTAAATTTCTTTTGGATTAGAACTTGGGTCAGCTATGATATCATATGGTCTTTGTTTGAAAAATGACCAGAGGCCTGAATCTAACATAAAATCTATGATCTTGGCAGGATCTGAATTGCTAACTTTTGACAACTTTCTAAAGGAGTTTTTTCCGTCTGATTTAATTTTTATTTCAAGAACTTTTCTTCTATCACCTCTAACTATTTCAGAAATTTTTCCAGAAATAGGACTAACAAATTTTACATTTTCTGAATTTTTATCATAAAAGATAATATCTCCAGCTTTTACAATGTCATTTTCTTTTATTATTAACTTGGGGTATATACCATGAAAATCTGAAGGGTAAATAGAGAATTTGAGAGCTTTTTCTGCAATTTCAGTATCTAATAAAGCCTCTCCCTTAAGCTTCAAATTCAAACCTTTTTTGACAACTATGTCTACAGACATTTAAATGAGATTTTTTGTTCTAAATTTTATTATTTGCAAAAGTAAGTCAATATGCATGATCATACAATAAATTTTTGATTATTTTTAGAAAAAATTTCAACAAAAAATGAATAAAGTATTTTGCATATTATCTTTAATTATTTTTACACAATTAAATACATTTTCTCAAGAAATTTCTTCCAAAATGATCAATTCTATTTCATTTAGCAAACCTAATGAAAACAAATTATCAAATTTTATAATAGCAGCTCTTGATGAAGAATTTTCAGTTTCATTTGATGTGTTGTCAGGTATTGAATATGATTTATATTACACTATAGATCATTATGATTTTGATTGGAAAAAATCTGAACTTTTAAAGTCTGAATTTATTCAAGGTTTTGACGAAGTAAAGATTAATAATTATACAAGTAGTTTTAATACTTATCAAATTTATACAAATTATAATATTACATTTCCAAACAGTGAAACATCTCTTAAAAAATCAGGAAATTATATCATACGAATTTTAGATGAATATGGAGATGAACTTTTTAATAGAAAATTTATATTGTATGAAAAATTATGTTCTGTTAAAACCGAAATTAAAAGATCAAGAGAGTTAGAATTTATAAACGAAAAACAAGTTGTTAATTTTGAGGTTATTCCGTTGAATTTACAACTCAATAATCCCGAAAGAAATGTAAAAACATTAATTGTTAAAAATAATGACTTAAATAACTCGATTTTTAATTTAAAACCTCAATATAAAATAGGAAATAAGTTAATATATAAATACGATAAAGAGTCAAGTTTCTGGGGTGGAAATGAATATCTTTACTTTGACAATAAAAGTATTAAGACATCAAATGTCGAGATTCAAGATTATAGACTTAATGATATTTATCAAAATTTTCTTTTTATTGATTATCCAAGGTATAACAGAAAATACACTTACAATCCAGACATTAATGGTGGTTTTTTAATTAACGCATCAAATGTCGAAAATCCTAGTAATGAGGCAGATTATGTTAATATTTATTTTTCTTTAGAAAACAGTAACAACCTCTTCAACAAAGATGACAATATTTATATAGTTGGTGAATTTAACAATTACTCAAAAAACAGAATTTACAAAATGCAATATGATTATAAAAAAAATAAGTTTGAAGCTGTTATTAAATTAAAACAGGGATTTTATAATTATAAATATTTAATGAAAAATAATTCAAATCTCAAAATAAATTTTCAAAACGGAGAAATTGGTGGCAACTTTGATGAAACAGAAAATATATATTCAGTTGTAGTTTACTACAGAAATTTTGGTGAGAGATATGACAGGGCTATTGGTTTTGGTAAGGGATCTTCGAATTACATAACAAATTAAAAAAGTTTAATTTACGAATGATGGTAACGCAAATAACTAAAGGAATAAAAATTTCAGTTGAAACAGAATATGAGAGTAGTTTTTATAAACAAAGAAAACTCCATTATTCTTATAAATACTCTGTTAAAATTGAAAACCAGAGTAAAGAAATTGTAAAATTAAATTCTAGACATTGGATTATTCTTGATTCCCTAAGTAATAAAAAAAATATAAACGGAGAAGGAATAATCGGAGAAAAACCTATTTTAAAACCCAGAAGCTCTCATACTTATAGTTCGGTATGTCATCTAGCATCTACTTTTGGGTCTATGTATGGTTTTTACAGAATGATAAACCTTAATTCCAAAAAAATATTTAAAGTAGATATTCCTGTTTTCAGGCTTAATGCCCCATTTTCATTAAATTAAAATAAAATAAAAAAATTAGTCGTAAATTCACCTTCCAAATATATCTAAAATGAGTACAGGATTTTTTAAAGTGCCTAAAGCTAAAAATGAAGTTGTAAAATCATACAAGCCAGGATCACCAGAAAGAAAAAAAGTAATTGAGACCTATAATAAGATGATTAACTCATTTACTGAAGTTCCAATGTATATAAATGGAAAAGATGTAAAATCAAATAATAAAAAATCTATTAGTCCCCCTCACGATCATAAAAAAATAGTTGGAGAATATTTTATAGCTGAACCAAAACATATTGATGATGCAATTCAAACCGCACTAGATGCTAAAAAGAAATGGGAAAATATGTCTTGGGAAAACAGGTCTGCAATATTCCTTAAAGCAGCTGAATTAATTGCAGGGCCATATAGGTCAAAAATTAATGCAGCTACTATGATAGGCCAATCAAAAACTGTTCATCAGGCTGAAATTGACTCTGCATGTGAACTCATTGATTTTTTAAGATTTAATGTAGAATATATTACCAAAATATACAGTAATCAACCATCAAGTGATAGTGAAGCTTGGAACAGAGTTGAATATCGTCCTTTAGAAGGCTTTGTTTATGCAGTAACTCCGTTTAACTTTACAGCTATAGCTGGGAACTTACCAACATGTATGGCGATGCTTGGAAATGTAGTGTTATGGAAGCCTAGTAGTACGCAAATTTATTCAGCCAAAATTATTATTGATGTTTTAAAAGAAGCTGGTCTTCCTCCCGGAGTTATTAATGCTGTATACGGAAATGCCTCTCTGATTACTGAAAAAGTTTTATCAGACAATAATTTTAGTGGATTACATTTTACCGGATCTACATCGGTTTTTAACAGTTTTTGGAAAACAATTGGAAATAATATTTCAAAGTATAATACATATCCAAAAATTGTAGGTGAAACTGGTGGTAAAGATTTTATTATTGCTCACATGTCTGCAAATTCAAAACAAGTGGCTACTGCAATTACTAGAGGAGCCTTTGAATTCCAAGGACAAAAATGTAGTGCTGCCTCAAGAGGTTATATTTCTGAAAGTATCTGGAAAGACGTAAAAAAACTATTAGTTGATGATTTAAAATCTATCTCAATGGGATCACCTGAAAATTTAGAAAATTTTATTACGGCTGTTATAGATGAAAAATCATTTGATAAAATTGCTAATTATATTGAAAATGCAAAATCAAGTGCTGATGCTGAAATTATTATCGGTGGTAATTATGATAAAACAAATGGTTACTTTATTGAACCTACTGTAATTTTAGCTAAAGAACCAAATTACATTACAATGAGAGAGGAAATTTTTGGTCCTGTAATGACCATATATGTTTATGATGATTCTAAATTTGAAGAAACTCTCAATTTAGTTGATAATACCAGTGAATATGCATTAACTGGTGCGATTCTTGCTAGTGATAGGTATATAATAGAAAAGGCTACAAAAGTACTTAAAAATTCAGCTGGAAATTTTTATATTAATGACAAGCCAACAGGTGCAGTTGTTGGAAAGCAACCTTTTGGTGGCGCGCGAGGTTCAGGAACAAATGATAAAGCTGGAAGTATGCTCAATTTATTAAGATGGGTATCCCCAAGATTAATTAAGGAGACTTTTTTGACGCCAACAAATTACAGGTATGATTTTTTAGAAAAATAAAAAAACTAAAATGATAAATAAAACCAACATATCAATACTAATATTGATTATTTTTTCTAGTTCACTTTTTTCTCAAGAAAAAAATAAATCTAGAATTGACAATTACCTTAGTGAAAATCTTTTGTTAACTCAAAAACAATATTTTATTAAGAGCTTTGTTGAATCAAATCCAAATTATGATGTTTATTATGTACAGCAAAAGTTTAACAACATCGAGGTTCATAATGCAATTTCTACAATGTCTATTAAAAACGGTGAAATAAAATCATTCAAAAACAGATTTGTAGATGAAAAACTAGGAGAATCTTCATTAAAAGAAGCTAAAATCGATAATCATGTTGCAATACAAAAAGCTTTATACAAATTAAATATTAACAGTTATAAAAACTCACCAAACGGCTGGACACATACAAATCCATATAATATTGAATCAAAGCTTATTTATTTAAAGTATGATAATAAACTTAAACTATGCTGGAACTTCAATTTTATAACGACTGATCACAAAAACTGGTATGATATTTTTGTTGATGCCAACTCAGGTGAAATATTAAAAACAGAAAACTGGATTGTTAATTGCGAATTTGATACAAAATTCAACGATAAAAAATATACCCATAAACATAAGGTAATTGAAAAGGAATCAATAATCAATGATGGTTCAGTATACAGGGTAGTTCCTCTGCCAACTCCAAGTCCAAATCATGGACCATTTGAATTATTAAATGAACCAGCAGATCCAGAGGCTTCTCCTTTTGGATGGCATGATATAGACGGTATAGAAGGTCCAGAATATACAATTACTAGAGGTAATAATGTATACGCAAAGGAGGATGATGAAGGAGATGGTAGTCTCTCTGGAACGGATTACTCACCTGATGGCGGTTCAGAATTAAACTTTGACTTTGAAGCTGATTTAGATCAACAACCCTCTGATTATATGGATGCGTCGTTAACAAATTTATTCTATATAAATAATATGATGCATGATATTTGGTACAAGTACGGATTTGATGAAGCTAGTGGTAATTTTCAAGAAAACAATTACGGAAACGGTGGATTCGGAGGTGATAGTGTAAATGCAGATGGCCAAGATGGAAGTGGCTTTAATAATGCAAGTTTTGGCACGCCTCCTGACGGACAAAATCCTCAAATGACAATGTTTTTATGGAGCGGCCCTGCAGGAGAACCTTTAACAATTCTAGACGGTAGTTTAGCTGGGGAGTATACTGGTCAACCTGCCGGTTTTGGAGAATCACTCCCTGATGAAACTCCATTGGTAGGTGAATTAGCACTCTTATATGATTCTGCACCAGATGTTCATGATGCATGTGATAATATTATTAACCCTACCGACCTAAACGGTAAGATTGTAGTTATTAAAAGAGGTATTTGTGAATTTGGATCAAAAATTCTTTCGGCAGAAAATGCTGGTGCTATTGCAGTTATTATGGTTAATAACGTTGCTGGTGGGCCAATTACTATGGGTGCTGGGGCAGATGGAGCAAGTGTAACAATTCCGTCAATAATGATCAGTCAAACAGACGGAAATGCTTTAATTGCTCAACTTCAACAAGGTAATATTATAAATGCTTCACTTATTAATGCATCAAATTATACAGATTCTGATCTGGACAATGAAATTATAGCCCATGAATATGGTCATGGGATTTCAAACAGATTAATGGGTGGTGCCCAAGCTGCTGGATGTATGCAAAATGCTGAGCAACAAGGAGAAGGTTTTTCTGACTGGTTTGGACTTATGATTACTTTAGGAGATAATGACTCTCCGTCTGTACCAAGAGGAGTTGCAACATATTCTGCTGGACAAAGCCCTAACGGAACTGGAATAAGAAATGCTCCATATTCACCTGATTTTTCTGTTAATAATTATACTTATGCTGACTCAAATAATACAGCTGCTGTAAGTCAACCTCACGGAGTTGGTTTTGTGTTTGCTACTATGCTTTGGGATCTTACATGGGCATTTATAGATGAATATGGATTTGATTCGGATCTGTTAAATGGTACAGGAGGAAATAATAAAGTAATGCAGCTTGTGATTGATGGGTTAAAATTATCCCCTTGTAGTGCAGGATTTGTTGACATGAGAGATGCTATTTTATTAGCTGATGAGTTAACAAATGATGGAGTAAATGAATGTTTAATATGGAACGTGTTTGCAATAAGAGGTCTTGGATATCTAGCTGATCAAGGCAATGCAGATGATAGAACCGATCAAATAGAAGATTTTTCTATTCCTCCAAATTGTGAACCAGCATCAAACAACTTAGACTCAGGAATACTTAGTATTGATTCGCCTGAAAGTGGGGTTTTATCAAATTCTGAAAACATAATAATAACCGTTAGAAATTTTGGAATTGATGCAATTTCTAATTTTGATGTTTACTACCAAGTAAACGGTGGTGATCAAGTTATTGAAACTATTAATGAAACAATTATTTCGGGTCAAGAAACTATTTATACGTTTAATAACACATATGACTTCTCTGTTGTTGGAGATTATGAAATCTCTGCCGGAAGTTCATTAATGAATGATGAAGATATTTCAAATGACTCTGTCACCATAAATATTGTTAGTCAAGAAGAAACTAATTGTCCAGATAATTATGAATTACCAATTGCCTGGAGAGATAATTTTGAATGTTATGATGCGTTTATTATAAGCGAAATAGGTGATTGGATAATGTATGACTTAGACGGAGGGACGACTTGGGGTGCAAATGATGTTGATTTTGAAAATGAAAGTTATGTTGGTACTGGTATCATTTACAATGATGAACTTGCTACAACTACAGGATCTCCTGTCCCAGAATGGGATACATATGAAGGTGATCAAGGACTTTATTTTGTAGCATCAGGAGCTAACGGAACTACAACTCCAAATGATGACTGGTTAATAAGTCCTGAATTTTCACTATCTGGAATTACATCACCTGTATTAACACTTAGGGCAAAGTCTGTTAATGACACGTATGGATTAGAAAGATTTCAGATAGCTGTTGGAAATAGCACTGATTACAATGATTTCACGGTAATTTCTGATGGAGCATATATTGAGGCACCAACTGATTGGACAACATATGAATTTGACTTATCAGAATATGAAGGTCAAAATATCAGAATAGCAATTCATTATATTGGAAATGACTCATTTGTTCTACAAACTGATGCATTTAAAGTTGAGGGTACTTTAGGTTTTAACCAAAATGAAATATTGAATTTTAAATATTATTATAATTATCTAAACAATATTTTGAATATTAACTCTGATGAAATATTGCAAAATATACAGATTTATAATATTCTTGGTCAAAAAATAATTGATGAAACTATTGATGATAATAGTCACCAAGTTAATCTAAGTTCTTTATCAACATCAATTTATTTTATTAAAGTCGAAACTAATACCGGAATAAAGACATTCAAACTAAGAGTTAGATAAATCAAGAAGTTGTAGGTATATAAACTATCTTCTTATCGAAAAAATAGTTGTTATCAAAAATATTTTTGATTTCAACTATTTTTTTTTGTTTTATATCACTTAATTCTTTTTCAATATCCCCTCCTTTTAGAGCAATTATTCCGTTTTGTATATTATTAATAGAATCTATATTAAATTTATCTCTAGACCACTCTATTATTTTGGGAATTTTAGCGACTGCTCTTGTGACTAAAAAATCACATTTAAAATTTAAATTTTCAGCTCTTGACCATTTAGATCGTACATTTTTTAAACCTAATTCCTTCACAATATTATTAACAACTATAATTTTCTTTTTAATACTGTCTACCAGAATAAAATTACAATCAGGGAAAACGATAGACAAAGGTATTCCTGGAAATCCACCACCTGTGCCTAAATCTAACACAGTAGTTCCCTTACTGAAGGTTACAAATTTTGCAATAACTAATGAATGAAGTACATGTCTTATATATATATTTTCAATATCTTTTCTAGAAATTAAGTTTATTTTATTGTTCCAAAATTCATATAATTTTTTTAATCTGGAAAACTGATCGATTTGGGTTTCATTCAAATCAGGAAATTTTTCACGTATTATATTCATTTTCAAAAGTTATTAAACAAAAGTATGATATTGTAAACAATAATTTTAATAATTAAGTCTATGTATTATTTTTGAAACGAATATTTTAAAAATGGGAAAAAAATTATCTGATAGAGTAAAAAATTTAGCAACTTCTCAGACATTAGCAATGGCTGCAAAAGCTAGAGAATTAAGATCTGAAGGAAAAGATGTTATTGGACTTAGTTTAGGTGAACCTGATTTTAATATCCCTGATTTTATAAAAGATGCAGCAAAAAAAGCCATTGATAAAAATTACAACTCTTATACACCTGTTGACGGATACATTGATTTAAAAAAAGCAATAATAAATAAATTTAAAAGAGATAATAAATTAACTTTTTCCCCCTCTCAAATAGTTGTTTCTACTGGTGCTAAGCAAGCTTTATATAATATTGCATCAGCTTTAATAAATCCTGGGGATGAAGTTATTCTACCATGTCCTTATTGGGTAAGTTACGCTGATATTATAAAGTTAAAAGGTGGAGTGCCGGTTGAAATCAAAACTGACATAAAAAATAATTTTAAAATGACAGAAGAACAACTAAAATCTGCTATTTCAGACAAAACAAAAATGATTTGGTTTAGTTCTCCTTGTAATCCAAGTGGATCTGTTTATTCTAAGTTAGAACTTGAAAAAATTGCTAATATCTTGGAACCCTACAAGAATATTTTTATTGTTTCAGATGAAATTTATGAACATATAAACTATAAGGAAAGTCATATAAGTATAGGAACTTTTGACAAAATTAGAGAAAGAACAATAACAGTCAATGGTGTTTCAAAAGCATTTGCAATGACAGGATGGAGAATAGGATATATTGGTGGTCCAGAATGGTTGGCTCGAGCTTGTAATAAAATTCAAGGTCAAGTTACTAGTGGAGCTAATTGTATTGCACAAAGAGCTGTTATTACTGCTTTGAATGAAAAACCTAAAAAAATTAAATATATGGTTGATGAATTTAAATCAAGAAGAGACCTAATTCTTAGCTTATTAAATAATATAAAAGGCTTTAAATGTAATGTTCCAGATGGAGCTTTTTATGTTTTTCCTGATATTTCATATTATTTTGGAAAAACAATTAAAGGTTTTAAAATTTGTAATGCTTCTGACATGTCTATGTTTTTATTAGAAAAAGCATTAGTAGCTACTGTCACAGGTGATGCATTTGGAAATCCAAATTGTATAAGAATATCTTATGCTGCATCTAAAAAACAAATTAGCATAGCAGTAGACAGGATCAGTAAAGTTTTAAAAATGTAAATCTTTAACTTTTACTCCAAAAATAAGGAGTAAAAACAATAAGAACAGTAAATAATTCAAGTCTTCCGAGTAACATTAAAAAAGATGACCACCATTTTGCTAAAAATGGTAATTCAAAAAATGTATTCATTGGACCAAATGAACCCAATGACGGACCAACATTTCCTAGACTTGAAGCTGAGACACCCAATGCTGACTCAAAATCAAGTCCTAACAAAGCAAATACAATTGTTCCGATTATAAAAGAAAGCATATAAACAATAAAAAAACCAAGGATATTATGAATAATTTCAGAAGATACTGAAGACTTATTATATCTAAGTGGAATAATCGCATGAGGATGTAAAATTTTCTTGAACTGTAAAATACCGTTTTTAATAATTAAAAGATGGCGCATAATTTTAAAACCTCCAGATGTACTACCTGATGAACCACCTAAGAACATCATTCCAAAAAATATTAGCAATAGTAAAGGAGTCCATGATGTATAATCAGCCGTTACAAATCCTGTTGTTGTAATTATTGAAACAACCTGAAATAAAGAGTGTCTAAAAACTCCTTCAATTCTTTCAAACTGATTTTCATAAGAAGATAAAAAATCCGTGTTAAAGTAAACGATAAAAGCTACTGATAAAGTAAAACCAACAATAAATAAAGAATATATTTTAAATTCTTCGTCTTTCAAAATTTTTTTAAAGTCAAACTTAAATCCAAAGTAACTGAGGACAAAATTTGTACCAGCAAGAAACATAAAGAATATTACTATGTATTGTATAATCGGGTTATGATTCCAATGTCCCAAACTAGCATTCTTAGTCGAAAATCCACCAGAAGCTATATTGCTCATAGAATGATTTATGGCATCAAAAAAAGACATTCCAGCTATTTGTAAACAAATTGTTTCAATAAACGTGTATGAGACATAGATTAACCATAGTCTTTTTGCAGTGTCTGTGATTCTGGGATGTAATTTATCTGTACTTGGACCAGGAGATTCTGCACTAAATAACTGCATACCTCCAATTCCAAGAAGCGGAAGAATAGCTATTGCAAAGACTATCATACCCATTCCTCCAAGCCAGTGTGTAATACTTCTCCAAAATAATATACCTTCTGGTAAAACCTCAACATCATTAATTATTGTTGCTCCTGTTGCTGTAAAACCTGATGTTGTTTCAAATATAATATTAGAAAACCCTTCAATTGTTCCGGTGAATATGTATGGAATTGTTCCAGACAGAATCATCGAAATCCAGCCAAGAACAACAATTATATATCCTTCTCTTTTATTAATCTGTTTGTCATGATTTCTGTTTGTAAACAGAAAAATCAAACCAATAAGAGAAACTATAACCCCTGATGTCAGTAAACTAACGGCTATTCCGTCTTTGTATATAAAACTCATCAGAGCACTCAAAAACATAAAACCTCCGTTAATTAACAACAGAAATCCTAAAAAATATATAATTATTTTAGTATTTATTTTCATTTAAAAAAGTTTTTCAACTTTATGAATTGAATCATTTAAACAGCAAACCACTATTCTATCATCACTTAAAACTCTAAAATCTCCAAGTACAATATATCCCTTACCATCTCTTATTACCCCTGCAATAATTGCACATCTTGGAAAATCTAAGTCTTTAATGGACATATTACAAACCTTAGAGTCCTCGTTAACCACAAACTCTAATAATTCTGCATCCATATTATCAAGTTGTGATATGGCTACTACTTCTGCTTTATGAACATGTTTTGAAATAGCATCTGCAGCGAGTAACTTCTTATTTATAAAAGTATCAATTCCACTAATTTGTGTTAATTTATAATAATCAAGATTGTCGACAAGAGCAATTGTTTTGTTAATTCCTTTTGATTTAGCTATCAAACTTGACATAATATTAGTTTCTGAGTCACCAGTAACAGCAATAAATGCATCCATTTGATCAATGCTTTCTTCTTCTAACAACTCTGAATTAGTGCCGTCTCCGTATATAACTAGACATTCATCCAAGTCTTCAGCTAACTCTTCAGCTCTGTCCTTATTGATTTCAACCAACTTAACGTTAATATTATTTGAAGATAGGTCCTCTGCCACCTTTTTTCCAACTCTACCACCTCCTAAAATCATTACATTTTTTATAACTCCATTATTCTGTCCTGAAAGTTTTAATAATTCCTCTTCACCACCAGGTTCAGTCATAAAAACTATATGATCTCCTGAATGAAAAACAGTATCTCCTCTAGGAATTATTGTTTTTTCACCTCTTTTAATTGAAATCGGAAAAAAATGTGTTTCTGGAAAAATATCTGCAGCCTCAACTACTGTTTTACCTACGAATATTGATGTATGTGTAGCACTTAACCCTAAAGTTATTAGAGCCCCATCATCAAATTCAAATGGATCTGTAAATTCCGCCCTATTTATAACCATATTTATCTCCTTAGATGTTAAAATTTCTGGAGATATGAGCTCATTTATTCCTAAATCAGAAAAATTAACATTTTCATTGTCAAATAACTCTGGATTAGAAATTCTAGCTATTGTTTTTTTTGCGCCTAACTGCTTAGCTATATAGCAAGCTGTTAAATTAATTGCCTCACCAGCTGTGACTCCAACAAATAAATCTGCTTCAGAAACATTTGCCTTATTCAAAATTGAAATAGACGTACAGTCTCCCTCAACAACTTTTATATCTAATTGACTATTAGGGAAAGTAAGCTTTTCATCATTAGAATCAATAAGAGTGATTTCTTGAGATTCGTATGACAATAATTTTGCCAAATGGGATCCAACTTCACCAGATCCAGCAATTATTATTTTCATTTTATATAATAATTATTACAAACAAATATAAATCATTTTACCTAATTATCTATTTAAAAATGAATTGTGGTAAATACAATAAACTTAAATTATTAATGTTATTTTATTTTTAATAGCATTAAACAAATTGAATATCGATATTTGTTATCCAATGAGAAAGTCAATTACAATCATAATCATTTTATTTATAACGTATAATTGTAACGCACAACTTTTTACAAAAAAAAAATTATTAAATAACGAAAATTTTGATAAGCCTACCCTCTCTTGGGGATATTTTTTAGGATTAAATAATTATGATTACAATTTTGACTACAATAATAATCTTTCTGATATTCAAACAGAGAAAAATATTGGGTTTAACGTAGGATTAATAGGTAATTTAAGAATATCCGATTATTTTGATATCAGATTTGAGCCAGGGCTGGTGATGTCAAATAGAAATTTAATTTTTGAACCAAGTAACTTTGGAATGTCTGAATTTCAAGCAAATATTCATCAAAGAGACATTAAATCAACATATATACATATTCCTTTAATTTTAAAAATCTCAACACAAAGGTTAAATAATTTTAAGCCATATGTTCTTGCAGGAATTTCCACAGCTCTAAATTTATCAAGTAAAGAAAACAGTGTTAATGATAATAATCTTGGTGAGTTTAGAACAAAAAAAAATGTATTCTTTTATGAATTAGGATTTGGAATTGATTTTTATCTTGAATGGTTTAAATTTAGCCCAAGTATAAGGGGGATTTTTGCTTTAACTGATGAACACGTTCCTGATAATGACCCTGCAAGCCCATGGACAAGTAATATTAAGTTTATGAAATCAAGAGGAATAATGATAAACTTCACTTTTCAGTAAGCTTATGTTTAATTTCAGAAAGAATAATAGCAACAGAGTTTGCTAAATTTAAGCTGTCAATATTTTGGTTATATCTTGGAATTGTGATTCTTCTTTTGATTTTTGATGATATTTCTTTACTAAAACCATTAGATTCACTTCCAAAAAAAATAATTTGATTTGAATCAAATCTAAATCCAGAAATACTTTCTCCATTCAAATCAGCAGCAACTACTCTATTTTGATTTTTAGAAATAATCTTTTCAAGACATAAATAAGAAATATTTACTCTGGAACTAGACCCCATTGAAGCTTGGATAACTTTTGGATTATAACAGTCAACACTTTTTTTACTACATATTATATCCTTTATCCCAAACCAATCACAAATTCTGATTATTGTACCTAGATTCCCAGGATCATTAATTTCTTCAAATGCAATAATAGTTGAATTATAATCAATCTCTTTTGGCTTAGGAATTTCAAAAATCGCCAATACTTTATTAGGTGATTTTAAATTGCTTATCTGTTTTAATTCAGGGTTTTTTAAATGAATAAATTTTTCTAGTTTATTATATTTTTCTGATGTTGAGAAAAGATTTACTAAAATCATTTCAGAATTTAATAGCTCATCAATAATTTTTTCACCCTCAGCAAGAAAAAAATTATGTTTAATTCTGTTTTTTTTAATTCGTAATGATCTGATTAATTTTATTTGATTTTTTGTAATCATTTTATTTGTTATTGCTAACTTTACAAACCTAAATTTAATGTAAACTAACCATAAAACATAACTATTTTTTATGAATCATAATATTAAGCCTGGTGTTGCTACTGGAGATCAAGTTCAAAATATTTTTAAACTTGCAAAAGAGAAGAAATTTGCTTTACCTGCAGTAAATGTAATTGGATCAAGTAGTATTAATGGAGTTTTAGAAACAGCAAAGGAATTAAATTCACCTGTTATCATTCAATTTTCAAATGGAGGAGGTAGCTTTAACTCAGGAAAAGGGTTGAATAATGAAAAACAAAAATCAGCAATTGCTGGTTCAATTGCTGGTGCACATCATGTACATACAATGGCTAAGGCTTATGGTGTCCCAGTTATACTTCACACTGATCATTGTGCGAAAAAATTACTTCCTTGGATTGATGGTCTTATGGATGCAAATGAGGAACATTTTAAGAACAAAGGACATTCACTATTCAGTTCTCATATGATTGACTTGTCTGAGGAGCCTATAGAAGAAAATATAGAGATATGTAAAGAATACCTTAGAAGAATGTCGAGAATAGGGATGACTTTAGAAATTGAATTAGGAATTACTGGTGGAGAAGAAGACGGTGTTGATAATAGTGATGTTGATGAGTATAAGCTCTATACTCAGCCTGAGGAGGTAGCGTATGCCTATGAAGAGCTTATAAAAATTAGTGATAAATTCATGATAGCAGCTGCATTTGGAAATGTTCACGGTGTTTACAAACCTGGAAATGTCAAGTTGACTCCAAAAATATTAAAAAATTCTCAAGAATATATTTCTCAAAAATTTAAGGTTCCACACAACACAATTGATTTTGTATTTCATGGTGGATCTGGCTCAAGTGTTGATGAAATTAGAGAGGCCATTGGATATGGGGTAATCAAAATGAATATAGATACAGATATGCAGTATGCGTATATGAGCGGAGTTAGAGATTATTTTTTTGAAAAGAGTGATTATTTAAAATCTCAAATCGGAAATCCAGATGGAAATGATATTCCTAATAAAAAACATTATGATCCAAGAAAATGGATTAGAGAGGGTGAAAAAAGCTTTATTATGAGGTTAAAAAAAGCTTTTGATGATTTAAATAATGTAAATACATTATAAAATTTTAGATTTCTTTATATATTTATTTAAGTTATGGCTTGGTTTAAAAGAAAAGATAAAGGAATTCAAACTCCAACAAAAGAAAAAAAAGATATTCCAAAAGGTTTATGGTATAAATCTCCGACTGGAAAGATTGTAGATGCTGAAGAACTTCAAGAAAATTTCTATGTAAGCCCAGAAGATGATTATCACGTAAGGATTGGTAGTAAAGAATATTTTTCAATTATTTTCGATGGTAAATTTAAGGAATTAGATACAACTTTAACATCTAAAGATCCTTTAAAATTTATTGATAAAAAAAAATATTCTGATAGACTAAAAGATGCTCAAAAAAAAACAAATCTAAATGACGCAATTAGAACCGCAGTAGGAAAATCGTTAGGTAAAAAACTAGTGATTGCTTGTATGGATTTTAGTTTTATCGGTGGATCTATGGGAAGTGTTGTTGGTGAAAAAATAGCCAGAGCTATTGATTATTCATTAAATAATAAGATTCCAATTGTTATTATTTCAAAATCTGGTGGCGCTAGAATGATGGAGGCTGCTATTTCCCTAATGCAACTAGCAAAAACATCGGCAAAACTTGCTCAGCTAGCAGAAGCTAAAATTCCCTATATTTCTTTATGTACAGATCCTACAACTGGTGGAACAACGGCTTCTTTTGCTATGTTAGGAGATGTTAATATTAGTGAACCTGGAGCATTAATTGGTTTTGCTGGACCTCGAGTCGTTAAAGACACCACAGGAAAAGACTTACCTAAAGGTTTTCAAACTGCAGAATTCGTATTAGATCATGGTTTTTTAGATTTTATAACTCACAGAAAAGATTTAAAGAAAAAAATAAATTTATTTTTAGATTTAATACTAAATAAACCTGTTAGACAATAAAAAGGTTATTTTACTCTGAATAATCGATTTTTTACTATATTTGCGCCGCTGAATATAGCATACATAATAATCATTTAAATAATATTGGAATGTATTTAACAAAAAAAAATAAAGAAGATTTATTCAAAAAACACGGTAAGGATGCTAAAAATACTGGAAGTGCCGAAGGTCAAATTGCCCTTTTTACTCTTAGAATAAATCATTTAACAGAGCATCTAAAAAGAAATAAGAAAGATTATAACACAGAAAGAGCATTAGTAAAGCTTGTTGGGAAAAGAAGAGCACTCTTGGATTATCTCACTAAAAAAGATATTTTAAGATATCGTGCAATTATAAAAGAATTAGGGTTAAGAAAATAAATCCTTTTCAACATTTTGTTTATAGTTATTCATTGGTTCAAACTATTTCAACACACATTATATTAAACCAAAAAAATAATTATGATACCTAAAACGTATAAAGAATTAATTGATTTAGGAGATGGAAGATCCATTTCTATAGAAACTGGAAAATTAGCTAAACAAGCACATGGATCTGTAGTGGTTCAAATGGGAAAATGTATGTTATTATGTACTGTAGTCTCAAATTATAAAAGTGCAAATGTTGATTTTTTACCATTAACTGTTGATTACAGGGAAAAATTTGCAGCTGCAGGAAAATATCCTGGTGGTTTTTTCAAAAGAGAAGCTAGGCCTAGCAGTGATGAAATTTTAACGATGAGATTAGTGGATAGGGTTCTAAGACCTCTTTTTCCAAAAGATTATCACAATGAAATTCAGGTCATGATTCAATTAATGTCTCATGATGAGGATGTTATGCCAGATGCACTTGCGGGATTAGCAGCTTCAGCAGCTATTCAATTAAGTGATTTACCATTTGAAACAGCTATTTCAGAAGCTAGAGCAGCTAGAATTAACGGAGAATTTGTAATAAATCCTGGTAGAGCTCAATTAGAAGAAGCTGACATAGACATTATGGTAGGTGCGTCTAAGGATTCTGTTATGATGGTTGAGGGTGAAATGGAAGAATGTTCTGAAGAAGAAATGGTTGAAGCAATTAAATTCGCACATGAATTTATTAAAAAACAATGTGAGGCTCAAGAAAAACTAGCTAAAGCATTCGGTAAGAAAGAAACTCGTGAATATGATGAAGCTGAAGAAAATGAAGATCTAATGAAAAAAGTAAATGATTTTACTTATGAAAAGTGTTATAATGTTGCAAAAAAAGGTCTTTCTAAAGTTGAAAGAAGTGAAGCTTTTAGTGAGGTCAAAGAAGAATTAATGAGTTTGTTTTCTGAAGAAGAATTAGAAGAGCAAAAAGATTTAATAAAAAAATATTTTTATAAATCTGAAAAAGAAGCTATTAGAAATTTAACATTAGAAAAAGGAGTTAGACTTGACGGTAGAAAAACTACTGATATCAGACCAATATGGTGTGAAGTGGACTATTTACCTTCAACTCATGGATCTTCATTATTTACAAGAGGAGAAACACAAGCTCTTGCTACTGTTACTTTAGGTACATCAAGAGAAGCAAATCAAATAGATTCTCCAACATATGAAGGTGAAGAAAGATTCTATCTACATTATAATTTCCCCCCTTTCTCAACAGGTGAAGCTAGACCTTTAAGAGGAACATCTAGAAGAGAAATCGGACATGGAAATCTTGCTCAACGAGCATTAAAAAGAATGGTTCCCTCTGACTGCCCATACACTGTAAGAGTTGTAAGTGAAGTTCTTGAAAGCAATGGCTCATCTTCAATGGCAACTGTCTGTTCTGGAACTATGGCTTTAATGGATGCAGGAGTTCAATTAAAAAAACCTGTTTCTGGAATTGCAATGGGATTAATCTCGGATGGTAAAAAACATGCTGTATTAAGTGATATTCTTGGTGACGAAGATCATTTAGGTGATATGGACTTTAAGGTTACCGGAACTGCTGATGGTATCACCGCATGTCAAATGGATATTAAAATTAAAGGATTATCGTATGATATTTTAGTTGAAGCTTTAAAGCAAGCAAAAGATGGAAGATTACATATTTTATCTAAATTAACAGACACCATCAAAACACCTAATAGTGACGTTAAAGCTCATGCTCCAAAAATGATTACCAGAAGAATACCTGGTGATTATATTGGATCATTAATTGGGCCTGGCGGGAAAAATATTCAAGAGCTACAAAAAACTAGTGGTTGTACGATTGTTATTAACGAAGACCCTGAAACTGAAGAAGGAATAGTTGAAATACTTGGAACAGATCAAGAAGGTATTGACATGGTATTATCAAATATTGAATCAATGCTTTTCAAGCCTGAAGTAGGTAGTGTATATGAAGTTAAAGTTATAAAACTATTAGACTTTGGAGCTGTTGTAGAATATTTAGAGGCACCAGGTAATGAAGTTTTATTACATATTAGCGAGCTTGCATGGGAAAAAACTGATAAAGTTACTGATGTTGTTAATATGGGTGATACTCTAGATGTAAAATACTTTGGAGTAGATCCTAGAACTAGAAAAGATAAGGTTTCAAGAAAAGCATTATTGCCTAAACCAGAAGGTTATGTTGATAAGCCAAGGAAAACTTTTAACAGAAACAATAACAGAAGGGGATTTAATAAAAAATAAATAATACTTTTGTAAAGTTTAATTCATCAGATACTCTATATAATTAAATATGAGACAATTAAAAATAACTAAGCAGGTTACAAATAGAGAAACAGCCTCTCTTGATAAATACTTACAAGAAATAGGAAAAGTTGATCTAATTACAGCTGAAGAAGAAGTGGAGTTAGCTCAAAGAGTTAAACAAGGTGATCAATTAGCCTTAGAAAAACTTACAAAAGCCAATTTACGTTTTGTTGTTTCTGTAGCAAAACAATATCAAAACCAAGGACTAACTCTTCCTGACTTAATAAATGAAGGAAATTTAGGTTTGATTAAAGCTGCACAAAGATTTGATGAAACTAGAGGTTTCAAATTTATTTCTTATGCCGTTTGGTGGATCAGACAATCTATATTGCAAGCATTGGCTGAACAGTCTAGAATTGTTAGACTTCCGTTAAATAAAATTGGTTCTATTAATAAAATTAATAAAACATATGCCTTTTTAGAACAATCTCATGAAAGACCTCCAAGTGCTGAGGAAATTGCGAATGAACTAGATATGACAATAAATGACGTAAAAGAATCAATGAAAAATTCAGGACGTCATGTTTCAATGGATGCGCCTCTTGTTGAAGGTGAGGATTCAAATCTATATGATGTACTTAGAAGTGGAGAATCCCCTAACCCAGATAAAGAATTAATCCATGAATCACTAAGAACAGAAATAGTTAGAGCTCTTGAGACACTAACCCCAAGAGAAGCTGATGTAATAAAACTTTATTTTGGTCTTGGAGATCATCACCCAATGACATTGGAGGAAATCGGTGAAACATTTGATTTAACCAGAGAAAGAGTACGTCAGATTAAAGAAAAGGCAATAAGAAGATTAAAACACACTTCAAGAAGTAAGATCTTAAAAACGTATTTAGGCTAAAATTAAAATGTGTGTATAAATGGGGTTACTTTAAGAAATAAACATAATGGGTAATCATCTAATAGCTCCTTCCATCCTCTCAGCAGACTTTTCAAATCTAAAGACTGATATTGAAATGATTAACTCCAGTCAAGCAGACTGGTTTCATGTTGATATAATGGATGGTGTTTTTGTACCAAATATTTCATTTGGAATGCCAGTATTAAAAGCTATATCAAAGTATGCAAAAAAAGAATTAGATGTTCATCTAATGATAATAAATCCAGAAAAGTACATTGAAAAATTTGCTGAGTTAGGTAGCGATAATATAACTATTCATTACGAAACCTGTAATAATTTAGATGATACTATAAAAATAATTAAACATACAGGTGTAAAAGTAGGGGTTGCGATTAATCCAGATACAGATGTTAAGGTATTAGCAAAATATATTAATAAGATTGATATGGTATGTTTAATGGGAGTTTTTCCTGGTTTTAGTGGTCAAAAATTTATAGAAAAAACTTTTCAAAGATGCTCAGAACTTAGACAAATGATAATATCAAATAATAGTAAATGTCAAATTGAAATTGACGGAGGTGTTTCAGATACTAATGCACGCAAATTATTAGAATGTGGAGCAAATATTTTAGTAGCCGGAAGTTTTGTCTTTAAGAGTGAAAATCCTCAAAAAACAATAAGTACCCTTAAAAATATTATTTAATATTTATCAAGGGTACTTAATTTATTATTACTCTAAAGTTTCATCAGTTACAACTTGCCCTCTCCTATTTTTAAAAGGGATAGAATAGCCTAGAAATATCTCGCTTGAATTCCATTCATTAGATAATAAAGTCCTTGAGCTTGTTTCATATGCATAACCAACTCTGAAATTTTCAGAAACATTCACAGAAACGATAGCTGCATATGTTTTAGTATTCCTGTAAGTGATACCTAAACTAAAAACATCATCATATGATGTTAATAAATTAAAGTCATAAAGAATGGGTACATCTTCAACTGTACTAATAAGAAAAGAAGGAGTTAATGACCAATCATCCTTTAAATTAAATTTATATCCCGATGAAATATACATGTGTGGCTTATCTGTAGCCATTGTTGCTAATTCTTGCTCAATAGAAACTCTTTCTGTATTAAGTATTCTAGGTGCTGAAACAGATAAATACCAATTTTGACGCTTTAATAAAAACCCTAAACCAACATTTGGATATGAATTATCAATATTTCCTAAAGAAGGATCTCCAACAATATTAAAAGTTTCAAGGTTATTAGCGTTAACTGAATAAAATTGAGCACCTGCTTTTAAGCCAAAAAATAAATTAGCTTTTTCGGAAACTCTTAATTTATAAGAAAAATCAAATGCAACGTATGAATTACTTTCAATAAATACCTTATCACTGACAATAGACATTCCCATACCCACATTTTTACCTAAAGGGGATGAAAAACTAAACATTTGAGTTTCGGGTGCATCAGCAATTCCTGACCATTGATTTCTTAATGTTGATTTCCAGTGCACCATATTATCAGAACCAGCATAAGCAGGATTTATAATATTCATATGCGACCAGTAGTTTGATATAGTTGTCTCTTGTTGAGACCAACTGTTGCTAAAGAAAAATAACATTAATACTAATGAAAATAAATATTTTATATTTCTCATGTATGTTTAATTTTTAGTTTTTATTATTTAGTTATATATATCCATCCATCATAGTCTAGAGAACCATTACCATCTAAATCAATTTGATAGTAATAAGAAGCTGCATCAGGTAATGGGCCAGAATTATTTTCATAATGTCCGTTCCAATTGTTCTGATATCCTACAGCATAGAATACTTCTTGACCCCATCTGTTGTAAACTCTAATTACACTATTTGGATGACTTTCAATATTATTGATAAACCAAGTATCGTTTATTCCATCACCATTAGGTGTAATAGCCTCAGAAATATTTATCTCGATCAAGTCACAAACATCACCAATTCCATCATTGTCAATATCTGATTGATCTGGATTATAAGTACTTGGACAATTATCTTCTTCATCAGTTACGCCATCTCCATCTTCATCAGGGAAAATTTCATCATCACAATTATCTGGAATATTATCGTTATCAATATCTTCCCAATCATTAATCACAGTAACTACTGCTATAGAAGATGATTCGTTTCCGTTAGAATCAACTGCAGTTAGAGTAACTACATTATCCCCAACATCAGAACAACCGAATGTGTCTAAATCAATTGAAAGTGAAACATTACTACAGTTATCAATAGTACCTCCATCAATGTCTGAAACTGATATGATAGCTTCACCATTTTCATCAAGATTAACTGAAATATCCTGAGTTATAACATTAGGACCAACACTATCTTGAATATTAACAATTGAAATTGCTGTAGATTGATTTCCACTTGAATCAGTAACTGTAAGAGTTACTACATTATCTCCAATATTAGAACAATCAAAAGATGTAATATCAATACTAATAGATTCAATACCACAATTGTCAGTTGATCCATTATTGATGTCAGATTCAGTGATTGAAGCTTGACCATTTTCATCAAGGCTAATAACAAGATCTTGTGAAATTGCTATTGGATCAATATTATCAACAATTGTAACCGTAGCAGTCTCAGATGAAACATTACCGTTAGCATCTGTAGCAGTTAACGTAATAACGTTATCACCAATACTTGAACAATCAAAGGAATCAATATCAATAGATAAATCAATATTAGAATCACAGTTATCAACTGATCCATTATCAATATCTGAAGCTGATATTGTAGATACTCCGTTTTCATCAAGTGATATTGTTATATCCTGCGTAGTAACTACCGGTGCAGTTGTATCTGTAACTGTTATTGTTTGTGTAAATGTAGTTACATTACCACTATCATCTGTCGCAGTCCAAACTCTAGTTATAGACGTAGATGTTGTGGTATCAGCATAACTAACCGAAACATCACTATCACAATTGTCTGTCGCAACTGCTGTACCTGTAGCAGAAGGATCTGTACTTGCATCACACTCTACTGTTACATCAGCTGGTGATGTAGTAAACGTCGGTGCAGTTGTATCTGTAATCGTTATTACTTGAGTATAATTAACCGAATAACCATTATCATCCGTAGCAGTCCAAACACGTACAATTGAATTGGATGTAGTTGTGTCTACATAACTAACTGTCACATCACTATCACAGTTGTCTGTCGCAACTGCTGTACCTGTAGCAGAAGGATCTGTACTTGCATCACACTCTACTGTAACATCAGCTGGTGATGTAGTAAAGGTCGGTGCTGTCGTATCAGTAACTGTTATTGTTTGTGTATATGTAGCAGCATTACCATTATCATCCGTCGCAGTCCAAACTCTAGTTATAGACGTAGATGTTGTAGTATCAGCATAACTAACTGTCACATCACTATCACAGTTGTCTGTCGCAACTGCTGTACCTGTAGCAGAAGGATCTGAACTTGCATCACACTCTACTGTGACATCACCTGGTGATGTAGTAAACGTCGGTGCAGTCGTATCTAAAACTGTTATTGTTTGTGTATGAGTAGCAGCATTACCATTATCATCAATTGCAGTCCAAACTCTGGTTATTACTGAGTTATTTCCTGTTCCTGAGACCAAACTATCAGAGTAAGTTATAGTAACATCACTATCACAATTATCTGTCGCAACAACTTCATTGTAAGTACATACAGTATTTTCAGGGATTGAAACAGCCATTGCCCCAGAGTTAAGTCCTGATTCAGAGAATATTAATGCTCCGTTAGGATCATATACTTGAACTGAACGTTCTGAAGGATATGAATCATACTCTGCTGTAAAAGATAGTAACTGAGTACCTGCTGGGACATTTACTGAAAGTGAGCCAGACGAGCCGTCTCCAACACATCCTGGAACAGTAGTACCTCCCCAACCTGAATCACACAATGTAGCAGTTGTGATATTACCATCGATAGAAATCGATATACCATTACCTTGCCATCCATCACCGTATGAATCTTGCATATCAACAGTATAAGTCCCTGGCAATATGCTTCCGTCAGATGTTGAACATGTACTGACTGGATCTGTACTTGCATCACACTCTACTGTTACATCAGCTGGTGATGTAGTAAAGGTCGGTGCAGTTGTATCTGTAACTGTTATTGTTTGTGTATATGTAGCAGCATTACCATTATCATCCGTCGCAGTCCAAACTCTAGTTATTACTGAGTTGTTTCCTGTTCCTGCTACCGTAGTATCAGCAGATGTAATTGTTACACTACTATC